>JABAOD010006463.1_pt4 | contig 12006 bp, 7 predicted proteins | sample 7062151 | NCBI WGS metagenome assembly JABAOD01 (sample SAMN14538626, study PRJNA623070) | marine sediment metagenome | biome: marine biome [ENVO:00000428]; feature: marine pelagic biome [ENVO:01000023]; material: deep marine sediment [ENVO:00002113] | place: India: Gulf of Khambhat ...
GACTCCTTGGCCACGGCCTCCACTATGGAGCCAGAGTACACGATCTTGTGCTCCCCCTTGACCTCCATATCCTCAAGCACCTTGAGCAGTCTATGACCGTCGGCAACGGTCGCCTCCTCCAGGGACTTGTAGGGGATCACGCTCAGAATGGTCACCTGGGCATCGTAATCCTTGGCGAGAACTCCAGCAAGCCTCAAGGCGTGCGTGACGTGCCACGCGTGGCCTGAGAGGACGGTGATCCGATCGAGTTCTTCCTTGATGTCCAGGGGCCTGAAGACGATGACGTCGCACTTGGCCCGCTGCACCAGGAAGTCGATATTGCTTCCAAGGATTCGACCCCCTCGAGCCGGGCGTTCTCCCCGCCAACCGAGTATCAAGGCCTCGACGCCCTCCTGGTCAGCCGTTTCCAGGATGGTGTCGTAGACTCGGTGAGAGATCTTCACGACGATGGACACCTCGACCCCCAGTTTGCGTGCCAACTCCCTTGGCTTCTGGAGGGCGGTGATACGGTCGTCTACGTAGCCAAACCTGATCGATTTCGGAGGTAAGGTGCGCGGGACCTCAATCACGTGGAGGAGGAGGAGTTCAGCTCCTCTCTCCTTGGCAATCTGAGCTCCCAGTTTCACAATCGGGAGGTTGTTTGGGTCCCTCAGGGGGACGAGAACCTGTCGGCCAACTTTTTCCGCCCTTCTCAGGGGAGAGGCAATGACCTCGAGGATTTCACGTCTTATCGGCGGCGCGGTTTCTATCGCCTCGCGCCCTCCCTTAAAGAAATGATATGCCAAACCGACGCTGAGCCAGAGTATGGCCACGTACCAAGCCACTTGTCCAGCACCTAGGACTGCCCCCGGTTCTGCCGGGAAATTCCAGATGAAGACCGCAAGGAAGAGGTTGGCACCGATTCCAACGAGGGTCACAAAAGGAAAAAGCGGGACCCAGAACCCTCTCTCAAGCTCGGGCCGCTTCTTCCTCAGCAATAGGAGGCTCAAGTTCGCCATGGTGAAGAGGAGGAGGAACATGACGCTGGCGGAAGCAGCGATCTGCTCGATGGGCAGTAGTACTGCAAAAATCGTGATTACGATTCCGCTGATGATCACGGCATTCCCCGGCGTCTTCCTCCTCGGATGGACCCTTCCAAGAGGACGGGGGAGGGTTCCGTCCCTTCCCATAGCAAAACTCACCCTGGAGGAGGAGTATATCGTGGCATTCAAGGCGGAGGTCGCCGCGAGGAGGCCTCCTGAGGCCATGAGGACCAGCCCCAACGGTCCGGCAAGGTCTATGGCGGACAGGATCATCGCGAGCTCCGGCTGCTCTCCGCCGAGACATCTCCACGCCGCTTCGCAATCAGGGGTTACGCGGACAACGCCCAGGGCCACGATGAACGTCAGGAGGTAGATAATCACCACCACGAAGATGGAGGCGAAGATTGCCCTGGGGATGTTTTTCTTGGGGTTCTTGGCCTCCTCCCCTGACTGGGTTATGATTTCGTAGCCTTCGAAGGCGATGAAGGTTAGGCCCATCGCCAGGAGGATCCCAGCCAAACCCGTCTCCACAGGGATGAACTCCGTGAAGAACCTCCGAGGCACGGTGGGGTCTTGAATCATGGCGTTGGCACCCAGAACGATGAAAATGCCCAAGGCCAGGATCTTCCCCATGGTAATCAGACTCTCCGCCCTGCCAGTGGTCTGAACTCCTGCGTAGTTCACAGATACGAAGAAGAGAATTATGGCGACGGTCACGAGTTTCTCAAAGACATTGATTCCCATCCCAGCGACGACAATCTCCCCCGACGCGACGGCGTCTGACAGGCCATAGAAACCCAGAATGAACATGATGAAGCTAGCGAAAAACGCCGCATAGAGACTACAGGCTATGATCGCCGCGATCCACGAGAGCCAACCGCTGACGAAGCCGGCAGGGGGAGGCAATCCCTCCCTTGCCCACAGGTAGACCCCGCCCGCCTCTGGATAGGCGGATCCCAGCTCTGCGTAGGTGAAGGCCGTCAGCAGGGTGACGATGCCATTGATGCCGAAGGCGAGGATAGCTGCCGGACCAGCCACCCGGGCGGCGCTTCCCGCCAGGACAAAGATGCCGGCTCCTATCATGGCCCCGATGCCAATCATCGTAATGTCAAAGAGCCGAAGGTCCCGGCTCAGTTCGATACGAACCGGTGCCCCAACGGGCCTTTCGGAGGCAGCAACCTCACTCGCCATGAGCTTGTCGGCACAAGAAGGGGTGTGGATAAAAGGTTTGCCAGGTGGTTATAAGGGACAGGACGACCTCGTGCGGGCGACCTGAGGGGCGTGCTGACTCAACCTTTTTAGCCGAGAGAGAAATCGAACCTTGTGTTTCTCTTCCTCGCGCGCCTCATTCTCGGGACAGGAATCCTCGCCTACGGTGCCTTCAGAGATTGGAGGACGCGGAGGGTGACAGACTGGGCGTGGGCCTTGATGGGTGGCATCGGCCTGCTCCTCTTCGGCGTCGAAATCGCGATGAGCACAGCAGATCTGAGGACATACCTGATCTTGGTGCCCATGGCCCTGATGCTCTTGGACCTGCTCTGGGACAGGGAGGCCGGCCAACTGGAGAGGCTGTCGACGGCCCTCATTTACCTGGCCACCGCCCTCTCCGTCGTTCTCCTTCTGGTGCGGTTTTCCACTTTCGATGTGGCGGGGCAGGGCGTGCTGAGGCGTGGATTTGGCGTTCTCTTTGTTGTCCTCCTGACTTACCTCTTCTACTACCTAGGGCTCCTCAAGGGCGGGGCCGATGCCAAGGCCCTCATCGCCATTGCCTTCCTGGCACCAGGCTACCCCACGTCCGGGGGCCTGCCCTTGATCCTCATCGAGCCCCGGGTGCTGGGTGCCTTTGAGGTCTTCTTTCCCTTTGCCCTTTCGACCCTCATGAATGCTGCGTTGCTCCTGGTCTTCCTGCCGCTATACTTCCTGGTCATCAACGTGCGGAGGGGAGACTTCCGATGGCCTCAGGCCTTTCTGGGCTATAAGGCCCCAATCGACGACCTGCCACGCTTCGTCTGGGTCCTCCAAGAGGCGGTAGAAGGCAGGGTTAGGTACTACGCGTTTCCAAAGAAGAAGGACGATCGAGCCCACGTGGAGGTTCTAAGGGACATCGGCGTTCAACGTATCTGGGTGACCCCGCAGATCCCGTTCCTGGTCCCCATTGCCATTGCCTTCATCCTCACGTTCATCGTCGGGAACCTCCTCCTGGGCCTCCTGTGAGCGGTGGGGGTCCCAGGTCTTATAAGACCCACAACCTTCTGCAACCTGCGAGACCTTCCCGCTATGTCAATCCTCCAGTACCTTCCCATCATCAGTAGCGCCGGCGGCCTGGCCTTCGCGGCCATCCTCGTCATCTACATCCAGCGGAAGGAAGAGGGGAGCAAGAGGATGATCAAGATCGCCGGAGCCATCCGGCGGGGGGCCTCCGTCTTCCTCAAACGCGAGTTGACGGCCCTTCTACTCTTCTCCGGTTCCATGACCGTGGTCTTGGCCTTCTTCATCGCGCCCCAGGTCGCCTTGGCCTTTGCCATCGGTACGACGGCTTCCTTCGGAGCGGGGTACATCGGCATGTGGGTGGCTACACGAGCCAACGTGAGGACCGCCCACATCGTTCGGTCCAGCTTCGTGCAGGGAATGAGAACGGCCTTCTTCGGGGGCTCCGTCATGGGCACAGTCTCGGTGGCCTTGGGACTTCTGGGCCTGACGGCTCTCTTCCTGTTCTTCCAAGGTCCGGAGGACATCGAGGTCTGGCTCGGATACGCCTTCGGAGCCAGCTCGGTGGCGCTATTCCTGCGGGTGGGCGGCGGGATTTTCACCAAGAGTGCCGACGTAGGGGCCGATCTGGTGGGCAAGGTGGAGGCTGGGATTCCCGAGGACGACCCCAGGAATCCTGCGGTTATAGCGGACAACGTTGGGGACAACGTCGGAGATGTCGCGGGCATGGGCTCCGATCTCTATGAGTCCTACGTTTCCGCCCTGGCGGCCGCTATGGTCCTGGGAATCGTGACCTACTCCCTGACTCACGGTTCGGCGGGGGCCCTCCTGCCGCTTCTTCTTGGGGCGGGGGGACTGGCCGCGTCAGTCGTCGGAATCATAGTCGTTAGGCCGCGGGAGGTGCCAGAGAGCTACGAAGCCGAGGCCAAGGCCACGCGGGGAGCCCTCAACAGAGGTGTGTACGTCAGCACCGGGCTGATGATCGTCCTGGGTTACTTCACCATCCACGGCGTGATGGGACCGGAAGGTTTCGGCCCCTTCATCGCCATGGTAGGTGGCCTCGTGGGCGGCTTCGTCATCGGACTGTCAACCCAGTACTTCACCTCCGAGTACGCACCCGTCAGGGCGATCGCTGCCGCAAGTAGGCGTGGGGCCGCCATCAACATCATCGAAGGCCTCTCTTCTGGACTGATGAGTACTGTCGTTCCCATCGTGGTGGTGGCCGCGGCGACGTGGCTAGCGTACGTTTCCTCTGGAGGATTGGAGGATCCGGCCAAGGGCTTCTTTGGGATTGCCATCGCCGCCGTGGGCATGCTCCTGACCCTAGCCATGCTCCTGTCCACCGATGCCTATGGTCCCATCGCTGACAACGCTGCGGGCATCGCGGAGATGAGTCGCCTCGGGAAGGAAGCCCGCGAGAGGGCGGAAGCGTTGGACTCCGTGGGAAACACTACGGCCGCCATCGGCAAGGGCTTCGCCATCGCCTCCGCCGCGCTAGCCTCCCTGGCCTGGATCGTTACCTACCTAGAAGTAGCCGAGGTGACGGAATTCGTCGCCAGCGACGTCAGAGTGGTGGCGGGCCTTCTCATTGGGGCGATGCTCGCGGCTCTCTTTTCCGCCCTCACCCTCAAGGCGGTCAGCAACGGCGCTTTCGAGGTCGTCGGGGAGGTTCGGCGACAGTTCAGAGAGATCCCGGGTCTGAAGGAGGGGAGGGCGGAGGCAGACTACGAGAGATGCGTCGCCCTCGTGACCCGCAGGGCCATCCGGTCCATGTTCCTGCCAGGCATCGTGGTCATCGCGGCACCCCTGATTGTGGGCTTCGTCCTGGGTCGCGAGGCTTTGGCCGGGCTGCTGATGGGTGCCCTCTTCGCCGGGTTCCTTCTGGCCGTGGCCATGGCCAACGCCGGCGGCGCCTGGGACAATGCGAAGAAGCTGATCGAATCCGGTCTCCACGGGGGTAAGGGAGGGAAGGCCCACAAGGCGGCCGTTATTGGGGACACCGTGGGGGATCCGTTCAAGGACACCGCCGGACCTTCCCTGAACATCCTCATCAAGCTGGTGGGGAAGGTGGCGGTAATCTTCGCCCCGCTGTTCCTTCTCCTAGCTTGAGTTCGTCGGGTTGGAGCAGACATAAGGTTTAAGACCGCTCGCAAGCTGATACTCAAGGGAAGGGTTTGACGGCCAAAGCGGCGGGGATACACCCGGTCCCATCCCGAACCCGGAAGTTAAGCCCGCCTGCGTTCCCTCCGGTACTGCGGTGCGCGAGCCCGTGGGAAGGTTGGCCCCCTTGAGGGGTCGTGGACCTCTGGCCTAGGTACGGAGCCTGAGCGCCTTCGGGCACTTTGGTAAACCGTGCCGCTTTAACGGCCTCTCGGCCCGCGGAACGCTGTCAGCCCTTCCCTAACGTTTCTCGGCACTGGCCTGCAGCATCCTCTCCATGTCCGCGTCGTCAAGGCCCCGCATGTAGCGGCCGTCCGCGCGCGCGGCTACTTTCCCCTGGTGAAAGACTATGAGGGTTGGGACTACCTCGATCCTATAGACATCCCACAGCGGATCGTCATAGTCGCTGATGTCCACCTCCACGAACCTGACCCCCTCCGCTTGCGCGCGCCGGAAGGTGGGCAAGAAACGGAGGCAGAAGCCACACCACTGAGCGGTGAAAAGGGCTACCACTGGTTCCTCAGAACCGAGGACCTCTTTCTCGAAGTTTAGCTCGGGGGTCGTAGTCCTCACCCATGGAATTTAGCTCAGACCCTCACGTCAACGGGACCTCTCACGGTTGAATTGGGAGAGCCTTTATAGGCCATTCCCCATTGCCTTTCGGATTCTTGAGTGGTGGGATGGGGAACCTCAATTGCAGCAAGGAGATAGGCGACTACCTCGAGGGCCTGGACGCCCAGGCTCAGCGGTGCTACGATGTGGCCTCTGAGGCTCGAGCGAGGGGGCTGGATCCGGAACTCTATGTCGAGATTCCAAGGGCGGAGGACCTCCCCAGTCGGGTCGAGAGGCTCTTGAAGGAGTACGGGCTCGATGGCGTGGCCGAGAGAATCAGAGAACTGAGCAAAGACCACGACCGCGAAGAGACGTCCCTGATGATAGCCAAGGAAGTGGCCCTTAGGCCGGCGAGGAGCTTGGAGGAGAGCATCGAAAGGGCGGTGCGAGCCGGCCTGGCCCTGCTCACGGAAGGGGTCGTGGTGGCCCCCCTTGAGGGGCTGGCGGGCGTGAAGGTGAAGAAGAACCAGGATGGCAGCGCCTACTTGGATGTCTACTACGCGGGACCCATCCGCTCGGCGGGAGGCACCGCTCAGGCGCTGAGCGTCCTGATAGCAGACGTCGTCCGTCGTGAACTTGGGATCGGGGCCTATCGCGCCACCAAGCAAGAGGTAGAGCGGTTCAAGGAGGAGGTACCGGTCTACAAGCAGCTCCAGCATCTGCAGTACACACCCACCGGGGAGGAAATCGAGCTGGTCGTGAGCAACTGCCCTGTCGGGGTCAACGGGGAGGGGACGGAGGAACAGGAGATCAGCGGCTACAGGGACCTCTCCCGAGTGGAGACCAACCGGGTTCGCGGGGGGGCGTGTCTGGTCATCGCCGAGGGTCTCTGCCTGAAGGCACCCAAGATACTGAAGCATGTTCGGAAGCTGGGAATCGACGGCTGGGAATTCCTGCGGCGATACGTCAGGACGAAACGGGGAGAGGAGGAAGGACCCGTTGTGGAGCCCAGCTACAAGTTCATCCAGAACATCCTTGCAGGCAGACCTGTCCTCGCCCATCCAAGTCAGCGCGGGGGGTTCAGCCTTCGATACGGGAGGTCTCGCGCGACCGGACTTGCGGCGATCGGCCTCCACCCGGCCACGATGCACCTCCTGGACGACTTCATTGCGGTCGGTACTCAATTGAAGGTGGAGAGGCCCGGAAAGGCAGGGGCCGTCGCTCCATGTACCTCCATAAACGGGCCCTTGGTGCTACTGCGAGACGGAAGCCTGGAGGAAGTCACGGACTTAGAACAGGCCCGAGAGCTTCGGCCGAATGTGCGAAGTCTCGTCGACTTGGGTGAGATTCTCATCGCCTATGGGGAGTTCCTCGAAAACAACCACCCTCTGGTCCCTGGAGCCTACGGCCTTGACTGGTACAGGGCGGAGCTGGAGGCCGCTGCCGGCGGGCTCCCAGAGGCATGGGAGCGACCTAGCCCCGAGGAAGCCCTCCAGCTCTCCAAGGCATACAACGTCCCCCTCCATCCCCACTATAACCTCTTCTGGCACGACCTCAGCGTCGAGGAACTTAGACGCCTACGGGGCCTTGTCGCGGAAGCGGGCCGGCTGGAGAACGGTCGTCTCACACTTCCTGCCGACGAGGAACTGATTGGACTCATATCGAGCCTCGGTGCCCCCTTCCGGCGCGAGGGTGATGAGGTCAAGGTGGGTCGGCACTCCATCGTCCTCCTTCATTGCCTCGGGGTGGAGGTCGTTGAGGAAGGCCTCCGACCTCGGGAGGATGCGGAGGCCGCAGACTCACTGGAATATGTCTCCCAGCTCGGACGCATCGTCGTCAGGGCCCGGGCTCCTACCAGGATTGGCGCCCGAATGGGGCGACCGGAGAAGGCCAAGGAGAGGCTGATGAGGCCCCCTCCCCATGGCCTGTTCCCGATCAGCACAGCCGGGGGCCCTCAGAGGCTCCTGTCCAAGGCTCTGGGCAAAGAGCGCGTGGCGGTGGAGGTAGGCGTGCGGAAGTGTGAGGCGTGTGGGAAGACCTGGTTCCTGTCTCGATGCCCCTGTGGAGGGCACACTACCCACACTGGCCGAGTGCTTGAGGAGTCCATACCGTTGAGAGAACTCCATCAACAGGTCACCAGCCGATTGGCGGAGGGCAAGATCGAGGGAGTAAAGCTCGTCCAAGGAATGATCTCACGACCCAAGACACCTGAGGCGCTGGAGAAGGCTTTGTTGCGGGCCGAGTACGGAGTCTTCGTCTTCAAGGACGGAACCAGCCGCTTCGATATGACCAACCTGCCCCTCACGCACTTCAAGCCATCGGAGGTTGGCATGTCGGTGGAGGACGCCCACCGGCTGGGGTACGCCGTGGATGCAGAGGGCCAGCCCTTGGAAAGCGAGGGCCAGCTCCTTGAACTGAAGCCCCAAGACATCATCGTGCCCCAGGTGTGTGGTGAATATCTCTTCAAGGTTGCCCAGTTCGTAGACGCCCTCCTCGTCAAGGCCTACGACGCGGAGCCGTTCTACGGCCTCGACAGACCAGAGGGTCTTGTGGGGCACCTGGTCGTGGGCCTCGCTCCCCACACGTCCGTGGGCGTCCTCGCCCGAATTGTAGGCCTCTCACCAGCTCGTGTCTGCTTTGGCCACCCCTTCTATCATGCCGCCAAGAGGCGAGATGCCGATGGTGACGAAGACTCCGTCATCCTTCTCATGGACGGCCTCCTGAACTTCAGCCGCTCCTTCCTGCCGCAGAAACGGGGAGGCCTCATGGATGCCCCTCTGGTCCTCAGCACACGGATCGACCCTCGGGAGATCGACAAAGAGGCCCAGAACATGGAGGTGTGCCCCACCCTTCCGCTGGAATTCTACGACGCCGCAAGGCGCTTCACCCACCCCCGCGACGTCGAGGCGATGATGGACACCGTCCGGAAGCGAATCGGAACCCTGCTGCAGTTTGAGGGATTCGCCTACACACATCCTGTGGAGAGCATCACCGAGGCCCCACTCCGGTCCGCCTACAAGGAGGGGAATATGATCGCCAAGATGGAAGGTCAGCTAGCGTTGGCCAGGAAGATAAGGGCGGTTAACGAGGAGGACGTAGTGTCGCGCATCATCAACTTCCACTTCTTGCCTGACCTAGTGGGAAACCTCAAGGCCTTCACCAGCCAGCAGTTCCGCTGCACCAAGTGCAACTCCAAGTATCGGCGCATCCCCCTGAAGGGGAAGTGCCTGAACTGCGCAGGGAATCTGACCATGACTGTCCATCGGAGCAGCGTCGTCAAGTACCTGGATGTCTCCAAAAGAATCTCAGAGGAGTATGGCATTTCCACATACCTCAGACAGCGCCTGGGGCTCGTGGAGGAGGCCATCGAGTCGGTCTTTCAGGATGAGAGCAAGCAGGTCTCTCGGCTGGAGGATTTCCTCTAGGCCCTGCGGCTTCTTCCCATCATCCAGCCAGCGGCAACAAATGCCCCCATGCCCAGGACGATGGCCCCGATCCCCGCAGCCAAGGCCTCAATCCACATCTCTTGGGAGAAGATGGCGAAGAGGAGGACGAAAAAGCCAGCTACCATCAGGAACCCGCCCAACTTGCCAACAGCGGGTAGACGGAGGGAATAGCCGCAGCTTGGGCACGCCAAGGCCCTCGGGTTTTGCAGGCGGACTCGGCAGCGCGGGCACCTTTCTGCCATGCGAGACGAATTATCGACCCCACGTACAAAAAACTGTAGGGCTCACCCTGTCAAGCCCTGTCTCGATGGGTTAATGTTGGGAGGGGAATTCTGTGAAATATGTTCGCCGAGCGGGCGCGCGGTCTCAGGATGTCCGGGATCCGTAAGATGTTCGACCTGGCGGGCTCGGCCGCCATCAACCTCGGGCTGGGCGAGCCAGACTTTCAGCCACCCTCCGCGGTCCTGGAGGCGATGAAGAAGGCGCTGGAGGAGGGGTACAACAAGTACGGGCCTACAGGAGGCTTGTTGAAACTGCGTGAGGCCTTGGCGGAAGTTCACTCGGCGCAGGCGGATGTGAACGCGGGAAATGTGCTGATTACTGTGGGGGCTACCGAGGCTCTCGCGATGACCATGCAGGTCTTCATCAACCCGGGGGAAGAGGTCCTGACGCCCGACCCTGGATTCGTCCTCTTCGCCCCCCACATACGCCTCGCGGGGGGCGTTCCCGTGTTCTACTCAATATTGCAGAAGAACCGCTTCCTCCCGTCCCTCGACGAGCTGGAGTCCCTGATAACGCCGAATACGAAGGCCATGATCGTCAACACGCCCTCCAACCCCACCGGCTCCGTGATGGGTAGGAAGGAGATAGAGGCCGTAACGGCCCTTGCGGAAGATCATGGCATCCTCCTCATTTCAGACGAGGTTTACGACCGCATCGTGTACGAGGGGGATCATCATTCCTTCCTTGGGCACACGGAGAACCTGGTCTACGTGAACTCCTTCTCCAAAGCCTTCTCCATGACGGGTTGGCGACTGGGATACCTCATCGCCCCGGAGAAGTTCATCACGACTATGGCCAAGGTCCACTACTACATGGTGGCCTGTCCGCCAACCCCGGCACAGTACGCCGTCCTCAATGGACTCCTCGATTCCGGGGATTACCTGAAGGAGATGGTGGATGAATTCCGACGACGAAGAGATTTCATCGTGGAGAGGCTGAACTCCATCCGTGGCTTCCACTGCCTCTCACCGGGCGGCGCCTTCTACGCCTTCCCTTCCTTCAACTATCCCGTAAAGTCCGAGGAACTCGCGTTGAGACTCCTCAAGGCCGGAGTTGTATGCAGCCCCGGCTCCGCCTTCGGAAAGCAGGGCGAGAGCCACCTTCGGTTCTCATACGCAGCGTCGATCGAGATGATTGGTGAGGCCATGGACATCGTGGATGCGGTGACTCGGGAGATCACATCCGACGATTGAAGGCTTCGCGTCAGAGGCCTCTTCCCAGACGATCTAGATGCTCAGGAGGCTGCCGCATCCTCGAGGATGGATCGCATCTTGTCCACGAACAGGTCCTCGCTGAAGAGTTTGGCCCGAGACTCACATGCGGACCTCACGCCGGCAAGCGTGTCGTCATCCAGCGTCCTGATCTTCTCAGCAAAGACCTTCACATCTGGAGGCAGCAGCCAACCGGTTTCGCCTTCGATGACACTCTCCAAGTACCCTCCCTCGCGGGTCGCGAGGACCGCCTTCCCCGCGGCCATGGCTTCCACCGGAGTCAAACCGAAGTCTTCGTCAACCGCCGTGGCAATCAGGCCACGACACCGCCCGTAGAGGTCTGCGAGCTGCTCCTCCCCCAGTTCGCCGACGAATTCGACATTCGAAGGCGGGTTCAGGCTCCTCACATAGGGCCCGCTGTGGTCGCCCTCTGCCCATCCACCGACCACCACGAGCCGCTCCTCGGGCAGCTGGCGGAAGATGTCTAGCTGCAGGTCAATGCGCTTCTCGGGGTAGAGTCGATTGATGCTCAACCAGAAGTCTCCCACCTCGCGGAAGCGCAGGCCTCGCGTAACCACAGGAGGATGGACGACTGTGGCATCCCGCCCATAGTACCGCTCCACGCGTCGACGAACGTTCTCGCTGTTCGCCAGAACACGATCCGTCCGTCGAATGGAGTCCACATCAAATCGAGAGTGAATCCGGGTCCAGCCCCGGTAGAGCGGCCGTTGCCATGCGGGGAGCCGGCCAAGCATGGCCTCCCGCTGGTCATAGAAAGCGCGGACGGGAGTGTGACAATAGTAGACGCTTGGGCCGTGTCGGCGCGAAGCGTAGTGGGCCCAATTGCCCGAGAAGAGGTAGACGTCGTACCCGGGAACCCGGCATCTGTGGAACCGCCACGAGGCGTGCATCTGTTTGAGCGGAGCGAGGGGGAGGACACCGCCAAGGTCGTGAATGCGGGCGTCGGCTGAAGACATCCGCTCCACAACGATCGGCCTCCGGTTGGTGGTATACACGTCCCCATCAAGACGCCTCGCCACAGTGAGGGCGAGCTTCTCCCCTCCCCCGATCTTATCCAGGAAATCGTGAAAGACCGCGAGGCGCACGCAGGCAAGAGCGGGGGAG
>JABAOD010004925.1_pt2 | contig 12002 bp, 9 predicted proteins | sample 7062151 | NCBI WGS metagenome assembly JABAOD01 (sample SAMN14538626, study PRJNA623070) | marine sediment metagenome | biome: marine biome [ENVO:00000428]; feature: marine pelagic biome [ENVO:01000023]; material: deep marine sediment [ENVO:00002113] | place: India: Gulf of Khambhat ...
GCCACCCAGATAGGGATCTTCTCCTGGGTCAATGGGTTAATGGCGTACGCGCCGGTGAATACCCCCTCTTTCTCGGTCTCAGGGGCAGTTCGGATTACGCGATCCTCCGCCCGCATCCGCTCCACGAAGGCCTGCACTTCTCGCCTGCCTTGGCCAAGCTGCAACGCCAAGGGATGCTCTGGCGCCAACACCATGAAGGTGGCTCCGTACAGCGTATCCTGCCGGGTCGTAAAGATGGTGATGGAACCCGACCCGTTGGACAGGGGGAAATCCACCTCGGCGCCCACGCTCTTACCGATCCAATTTCGCTGCATTGTCTTCACTCGGTCGGGCCAGCCCGAGAGCCGATCCAGCCCTTCGAGGAGTTCTTCGGCATACCCGGTGATCTTGAAGAACCACTGCGCGAGCTCCCGCTGTATGACCTCCGACTCGCAACGCCAGCACCGCCCTCCCTCTACCTGCTCGTTGGCGAGGACCGTCTGGCATACGTCGCACCAGTTGACGAACGCGGGCTTCTTGTAGGCAAGCCCCTTTTCGTACATCTTGAGGAAGAGCCACTGATTCCACCGGTAATACTCCGGATCACTGCAGGTGATCTCCCGCTCCCAGTCGTAGGAGAGGCCCATCTGCTTCAACTGATTGCGCATGTACGCTATGTTATCATAGGTCCAGGCGGCAGGATGGACGCCATGTTCGATAGCGGCGTTTTCCGCTGGAAGGCCGAAAGAGTCCCACCCCATGGGATGGATGACATTATAGCCGCGCATCCGGAAGTATCGGGCGACGACATCTCCAATGGAATAGTTTCGGACATGCCCCATGTGGATTTTGCCAGAAGGATACGGGTACATCTCGAGACAGTAGTACTTTGGTTTCGCGGGGTCCTCGGTCACCCGAAAAGCCCGCTGCTCCTCCCAGATCTGCTGCCATTTGGCTTCAATGGCTTTGAAATCGTAAAATCTCGCCATGCCGATCCTCGTACTCTTCTGGAATTTCCGCCTATAGATAGCACAGGCCATGGGACGTTGCAACTCCTGCCCCCCAAAGGCGCAAGGCTCCACTCCCGAAGGGCTGAGAGGAAAAAGCCCGGCTCCTCTTCACCAAAGGGGTGACGTTGAGGCTACGGGATCTCCAGGACAGCCGCCCCAGGGAGCTCGGCCGCCTTGAGACGCTGGAGCGCGCGGTTGGCCTCCCGAAGCGGAAAGACTTCCACTTCCGTACGAATCGGGACCTCGGCGGAGAGTTGCAAGAGCTCGTCGGCGTCCTGGCGGGTGAAGTTTGTCACACTTCGAATGGTCCGCTCGTGGTACAGCTCTGCGTAATCGAGACCGGGGATAGGACTCATGTGAATCGCGTTGATGGCTAACGTACCTCCCTTACGGAGGGCACGTAAGGCTTCAGGCACAAGGGTCCCGACAGGGGCAAAGAGGATGGCACTATCAAGGGGATGGGGCAAAGGGTCTTCCACCCTCCCCGCCCAAGTGGCTCCCAGGTCTCGGGCCAGCCTCTGGTGGGTTTCGCCCCGGGTTAAGACAAACACGTCACAACCCAGATGGCGGGCAATCTGGATGACGATGTGGGCCGAAGCCCCAAAACCGTAAAGACCCAGCCGCTCCCCCGGCTTGATCTCGCTCAGGCGGAGCGAACGATAGCCTATGATGCCAGCACAGAGAAGAGGGGCAGCCTTTGCTTCGGTGAAGGTGTCGGGAATTGGATACGCAAAGTCTTCATCGACGACTGCATATTGCGCGTACCCGCCGTCCACCTGATACCCAGTAAAGCGCGCCTGTTCGCATAGATTCTCCCTCCCCTCTTGACAATAACGGCAACAACGACATGTCCAATTGAGCCATGCGACCCCCAGGTGATCCCCACGTTGATACCGGCCGACCCCCAGCCCCACCGCCTCCACGGTCCCCACGATCTGGTGACCAGGGATGACGGGTGCCTTGCGCGGCGGGAGGTCCCCCTCCACAATGTGGAGATCCGTCCGGCATACCCCACAGTAAGTCACCCGCAGGCGGATCTGCCCGGGACCGGGTTCGGGCGCAGCTACCTCTGCCTCGTAGAGTGGCTCGTTCGTTACCGGTGCCGGTTGGTCTAAAAGCATTGCCTTCATGGTAGAGGCCGATCTGTCCTCTTGATTGACAATGGAACGATCATCCCTTATTCCGTCTACCCGATAAGGAGGCGGACAGCCAGGATAAATGTCATCGGTTGCTCACACCTCACGATCACCGGTGGCCTATCCGTGGGGATCAGGACGGTCCGCCCTCGGGGGCGGTGCCAGGATAGCTCTTAGAGGGGAATCCGATGCTGCCGACAGTAGTTGGTAAGCATGACGATGGCCTGGTTCAAGCGCTGCATGCGAAAGTTCTTCCTTCGAATCGCTTCGGTGTCGCCTGGGGGAGGAACCTCTCCCCGGACCTCTCGGAGGACCTTTTGAAGGCTGGCGTTGACGGTCTTCATCTCCATAGGTGTGAACTTCTTCAGCGCGGTAGGGGAAAGCGATTGATAACCATCCCCAATATCCCGGGCCAGAGTTAAAGGGTTCCCGCTGATGGCCATGTAGAGCTTCTCCTCTAATTCAATAGCCGACCTGCAAGAGGCATAGGCCGTGGGGGGGTGCCGTCCGACCAGCGCGCTGTCGGTCCCTCGAGCGCAAGATCTGCCGAAACTGCTCGGGGGTCAGCCTCCCTCTTCCGACATCCAACAGCGTTCCTACCAGGATCCTGATCATATGTTTCAGGAAGCCATTTGCGGTGATCACAAAGTCGACACGATTCCCTGCAGTAACGAGGTAGGCTTCGTGGACGTGACGGACCGGGTTTCGTTCGCCGCCATCCGCCGCCCGGAAGGCACTGAAATCGTGCTCGCCAATGAGGATGGCCGTGGCCTCGCTGATGGCGGCTACCTCCAATGGCTCATGAATATGAAGAAGCCAATGTCGTTCAAGAGCAGAGGGATGAGGGGCATTCAGGATAGCGTATCGATAAGTTTTTCGCTTTGCCGCCCGTCGCGCGTCAAAGTCTTCGGCAGCTTTCTCAACACGTCGGATCACGATGTCGGGCGGGAGCAGGCCGTTGAAGGCCCGTTGCCATTTATCGGGGGTGAGATCTTTTCGCGTCCGAAAGTTCGCCACCTGCCCCAAGGCATGCACCCCGGAATCAGTCCGGCTTGCGCCGGTGATGGTCGCGTCCTCCCCTGATATGCGTTTCATCATCTCCTGTAAGACACCCTGAATGGTCGGCAGGCCCGGCTGAATTTGCCACCCATGGTAAACCGTCCCATCATATTCGATCGTCAGCCTAAGGTTCTGCACTAGTGCTTCGATTCACAAATACGGTTACGCATTTTTTTCAATTGCTTCAGGGATATTGCTCACTCAGCACTAGCCCTTCGCCTCGTTAGTCCAAGGACGAGCTCGGCAATCTGAATGGCGTTCAGGGCAGCACCCTTCCGAAGCTGGTCTCCCACGACCCAAAAGTGGAGCCCATGATCACTGGAGAGGTCCTCTCGGATTCGGCCCACGAAGCAGGCATCCTTTCCGGCTGCGATCAGCGGCATCGGGTACTGTAGATAGGCCGGGTCATCCCAGAGCTCGAGCCCCGGAAAGTCAGCGAAAATTTTCCGGGCCTCCCCCACTGTCACCTTGCGCTCCGTCTCTGCGGTGATGGAAACCGAGTGGGCGTGCCAGACGGGGACCCGGACCGCGGTGGCGGCAATTTTCATCGTTTCATCTTCAAGAAGCTTCCGGGTCTCATAAACGAGTTTCATCTCTTCCCTGGTATAGCCATTTTCTTCGAAGGTATCTACCTGAGGAATGAGGTTAAAGGCAATCGGGTGCGGAAAGACCTTGACTTCTGGCTGCTCTCCCCTCGCCCACGCGAGGACCTGTTGCCTCAGCTCCTCGATAGCTTGGGCCCCGGCACCTGAGACCGCTTGATAGCTCGAGACGATGACTCGCTTAACCTTGGCTGCACCGTGGAGTGGCTTCAACGCCATAACGGTGACAACCGTCGTACAGTTGGGATTAGCGATGACCCCCTTGTGATCCCTGGCCGCTTGGGGATTGATCTCCGGGACGACCAGCGGGACATCTGGGTCCATCCGGAAGGCGGAGCTGTTGTCAACCACTAGGGCCCCGGCCTTCACCGCTGCCGGCGCAAACGCTTTGCTTCGGCTCGCACCTGCCGAGAAGAGGGCTAATTCGATTCCCTGAAAGGCATGTTCCGTCAACTGCTCGACCTTCACGTCGTCCCCTTGGAAGGTGAAAATCGCACCCTCCGACCGCTCTGACGCCAAGAGTCGGAGGCTACGAACCGGAAAGCTCCGCTCCGCGAGGATCGAGAGCATGGTCCGTCCCACTGCCCCGGTTGCTCCTACAATCGCGACACTGTACCCCGCTTTGCCCATGTTTACTCCAGTTCACCGTTCACCGTTCTCGGTTCACCGCGAAAACTGAATCCGAACGAAAAGATTCTTATTGCAATCCGTGAACGGTGAACTGTGAACGTCATCTCAGTACCCGGTTATGTACGGAAGACTTGCGGCGACCTGTTCGATCTCCTCACCCGCCTCGAGGAGGACCACAGTGGCATTCCAGGTACCCGCCAAGAGCTGATTGCGATGGCCTTCCGGCATCTTAGCAGAGACAGTTCGCTCGCCGACACGCACCTGTTGGTTCTCCACGTCGAGCAGGAATTCCCACTCCGGATGTTTTACCGTACCTGCCATCACCCACTCGAGATCTTTTGCATCCACAGTGAAGCAGGCGATGCCAAGGGCCGTACAGTTCCCGAGGAAGATCTCGGCGAACGAGCGACCGACGATTCCCTGGATGCCCCACCGCCGCAAGGCTTCGGGCGCGTGCTCCCGCGACGAGCCGCAGCCAAAGTTCTGGCCGACGACGAGGACCGTGGCCCCGCGGTACCGGGCTTGATTGAACGGATGGTCCGGTGCCTGGAGGCGATCGTCCTCAAAGAGATGCTCCTCGAGACCCTCGAATGTGACGCTTTTCAGAAACCGGGCAGGAATGATCCGATCGGTGTCAATATCGTTGCCGGGCAGGGGAATACCGCGGCCGACGATTAGCCGTCGGACGGCTTCGGGACTCATGCCAGCACCTCCCGGACGTCGGTCACCTCCCCTGCGATGGCCGCCGCGGCGACCATCACGGGACTCATGAGAAGTGTCCGTCCGGTCGGAGAACCCTGGCGCCCCTTGAAATTCCGGTTACTGGAGGAGGCGCATATCTCCCGGCCCTTCAGCTTGTCCTCGTTCATACCCAAACACAGAGAGCAGCCGGCCTTGCGCCACTCGAATCCAGCCTCCTCGAAGATCACGTGCAGCCCCTCGGCCTCGGCCACCTTCGCCACTGCCTGCGAACCCGGAACCACGAGGGCACGCACCCCCTTCGCGACCTTCCGCCCACGTGCCACCTCGGCGGCAGCTCGCAGGTCAGAGAGCCGTGCATTCGTGCAGGAGCCTATAAAGGCGACATTGATGGGGACCCCTGCAAGCGTGCGTCCAGGCTCGAACGACATGAACTCTAAAGCCTCGGCCCACGCGGATCGATCCGCTTCCGGTGCATCGGCCGGATGCGGGATGCGGTCGCCGACCCCGATGGATTGACCTGGGTTGATCCCCCATGTGACCATGGGCTGAATCGACCCGCCATCTAGACAGAAGACGTCGTCAAACGGTGCCCCCGGTTCCGTCGCCATGTTCTTCCACCAGGCGACCGCGCGATCAAACGCTCCATCCCGGGGCGCGAAGGGTCGACCCTTCAGGTAGTTAAACGTGGTTGCATCAGGATTCACGTAGCCGACGCGAGCACCGCCCTCTATACTCATGTTACAGACGGTGAGGCGCTCCTCCATCGACATGGCCTCAACCACGGGCCCTGCATACTCGTAGGCATAGCCCACCCCGCCCTTCACGCCCAGCCGCTGGATGATCGTCAAGATCACATCCTTCGCATAGACGCCGCGGGCCAATTGACCTTCAACCCGAATTTGCCGGACCTTCGGCTTCTCCATCGCCAAGCATTGTGTCGCCAGGACATCCCGTAGCTGGCTGGTGCCAATGCCAAAGGCTAACGCCCCAAGTGCCCCGTGGGTTGACGTGTGACTGTCCCCGCACGCAATGGTCATCCCCGGCTGGGTCAGGCCCAGTTCGGGCCCAATCACATGTACGATCCCTTGGCGGCCGCTGTCCAGATCAAAAAGTTGGATACCGAACTCCTTACAGTTTCTGACGAGGTGGACGGTCATTTCCTCGGCCAGCACATCACCGAAGGGACGAAGCTGGGAAGCGGTCGGAACGATGTGATCGATAGTCGCAAAGATCCTTTCCGGGAAGCGGACTGCAAGATTCGCCTCCCGAATCATCTCGAAGGCCTGCGGACTCGTCACCTCGTGGATCAGGTGCAGACCGATGAAGAGCTGCGTTTGCCCCGAGGGAAGCATGCGAACCGTATGGACCCGCCAGATTTTATCGAGCAGTGTTTCAACCATACTACTGGTATTCCCCAAAACCGGACACTCGAGCGCAATGCCGGAGGACCAAAGCAACCTGACCAAACCCAGCTCCGGGAAGGCCCGAGTTTTTACGATGTTGATCCGTCAATCGGGAATGGGGTCCTTATCATACGCCCTTAGTTACCTCTTTCTCCGCCGGTGCCTTCCGGCCAACGGCCCGGTTAATTGCGTTCAGATAGGCCTTCGCGCTCGCCTCGATCACATCGGTGGAGGTTCCGCGACCGATGATCGTCTGGCCATCGATCTCGATGGAGACCAACACCTCTCCGAGGGCATCTTTTCCCGAGGTCACGGCCCTGATGCCATAGTCCTTCAGCCGCGGGTGCATCCCTGTAATCTGATCGATCGCCTTGAAGGTCGCATCGACCGGGCCATCGCCCCAGCCCGACTCCTGGTGGATCTCGTCTTCCTTCTTCAGACGGACCGTGGCGGTGGGGATCATATTGGTACCACTGGTGAACTGCAGATGCTCGAGGAGAAAGGTTTCGGAGACCGTGAGCACCTGCTCCTCGACAATGGCCAAGAGGTCGTCGTCGAAGACCTCCTTCTTCTTATCGCACAGCTCCTTAAATCGCTGGAACGCCTTCGTCAGATCCTCTTCGTCGAGGTCCACCCCCAAATCTTGGAGCCGTTTCTTCAAAGCGTGACGCCCCGAGTGCTTTCCCAGGACCAGACGGCTCTGGGGGACTCCCACCGACTCGGGCGTCATGATCTCGTAGGTCAAGGCATGAGAAAGCATCCCGTGTTGGTGGATCCCCGCCTCATGAGCGAAGGCATTCGTTCCAACAATGGCCTTATTCGGCTGGACCGGGATGCCGGTGATCTTGGTAAGCAGCTTCGAGGTCTTGTAGATTTCCTCAGTTTTGACTCCCGTTTCCGCATTCACCATATCGCGCCGGGTCCTAATCGCCATAACGATCTCTTCAAGCGAGGCGTTTCCGGCTCGCTCCCCGATACCGTTGATGGTGCACTCGACTTGGCGGGCTCCTTGTCGCACCCCTTCCAAGGAATTGGCAACAGCGAGCCCGAGGTCGTTATGGCAGTGAACACTTACGATGACCTTATCGATGTTGGGAACACGATTCATCAGCGTGCGAATCCGCTCTCCATACTCCCACGGGATGGCATAGCCTACCGTATCCGGAATATTGACAGTCGTGGCCCCCGCCTTGATCGCTGCCTCCACGACCTGGCACAGATAGTCGATGTCGGTCCGGCACGCGTCTTCACACGAAAACTCGACATCGTCCGTATAGCCTCGGCCCCTCTTCACGGCCCGGACCGCCGCCTCAAGCACCTCCTCACGGCTCATCTTCAGCTTATGCCGCAGATGGATATCAGAGGTCGCGATGAATGTATGGATTCGAGGGCGCTCCGCATGTTGGAGTGCCTCCCAGGCCCGATCGATGTCCTGATCTCGAGTCCGACACAGCCCAGCGATGGTCACCCCGTTCCGAATATTCTGCGAAGCCACCTTGACGGCCTCGAAATCATCCGGGGATGCAATCGGGAAACCGGCCTCAATGATGTCGACCCGGAGTCGGGCGAGCTGGCGGGCCAGCTCCAGCTTCTCCCGGGTATTCATGCTATAGCCGGGAGACTGCTCCCCGTCGCGTAACGTGGTGTCGAAAATCATAATCCGCGTGGACATCTCCTTCTCCTCTCTCCGAATCTATGTGGCATCACCGTTAAAACACACTGCTCCAGAAGTTCTATCCGTTCGTCGAGATCCACGACCCTGGTGCTGTCCACGCCGGGGGAACCCTCCCTCAGGGGGAGCGGGACTCCCCCGGCGTAAGCTCGAGCTCTTCACTCAGATCAGTCGGGATACGCTTGCGCCGGAAGGGGAGATACCGGAGGAAGCCAGAGAGGGCATACAGGGAGAAAAAGGCAAAGAGCAGGAGATTCGGTTCGGAGGCAATAATAAGCATGGCCAGCAGCATGCTGATCAGGATCGTAAAGGGATGCCGCCGGGAGATGTCAAACTCTTTCAGGGAACGGTACCGAATCTTGCTCACCATAAGAAAAGCGGTCACGGCTACCAAAACCACCATGAGGGCCGAGGTAACCTCCGGCGAAAGCACCTCATACTCGAGGATCTGCAGGGAGGGAGTGTCGCCCAGAAAGAACACACACGAGGCGATAATCCCTGCCGCTGCTGGGATGGGAAGTCCCACGAAATACCGTTTGTCAAGCTTCTTGGTCTGGATGTTGAACCGAGCCAGGCGAAGCGCTCCGCAGGCCGCAAAGAGGAACGCGGCCAACCAGCCGATTCGCCCGAACGGCTTCATCGCGAAGACATAGGCGAGCATCCCAGGGGCCACCCCAAAGGAGACCAGATCGGCTAGCGAATCCAGCTCGACCCCGAAATCGCTGGTCGCCTTCACCATCCGTGCGACCGCTCCATCGAGGAAATCTACTACCAGGGCAATGATGATGGCCAGTGCAGCCTTGGAATAGTCGTTTTTGTAAATAGCGATGATGGCGTAGAACCCGCAAAAGAGATTCCCGATGCTCAGGATGCTCGGCAGGATATACACACCGCGGCGAACTTCCCGCCTCATGACACCACCCCAATGATGCTCTCGCCGCCCCTCACCTGATCTCCCATCTGCACCCTCGGGAGAACCCCATCAGGCAACAGTAGATCGACCCGTGAGCCAAAACGAATCATGCCGATCCGCTCTCCTGCCAGAACCTCCTGCCCGGGCCGAACCCACGTGACGATCTGGCGAGCCAGGATGCCGGCTACCTGTCGAACAAAAATGTCGCCGGGAGCCCCTTTCATGTGAATCAAGGTCCGGGCGTTTTTCCGGGAGGCCTCCTCTTTCCACGCAATCCTATAGCCCCCTCGGCTTGATAAGACCTCCTCGATCCGGCCGGCGCACGGTGACCGATTGATGTGAACATCCAACAGAGAGAGGAAGATACTGACCTCAGTCCCCTTCTGTCCGTCTACCGCAGGTCCAATCCGGACCACCCGCCCATCAGCCGGAGCCAGGATCGCTCCGGACTCGGCTGGGGGATTACGCTCGGGATCTCGGAAGAAGAAGCCGACTGCTCCGGCAAGCAGAACGAGAAAGAGCCCCCCCGCTATGAGGCCTACTGCCCACAGGAGAATGGCCCCTCCCAGGAGTGGGAGAACAAAGGGCCATCCCTCCGCGGCCATCGGAAACTTCGTCTGCCGTCGGTGAGGAGTCAAAAGCGATGACCCCTGAGGCTCCCTGTATACCACTCTGTCCCCCGCACTTCAAGGCTGAAAATCAGGAGACCTTCCCTCCCTCACCTGTCAACATCCCTCGGACGAGACCCGGAACACGACCGAGCGCGTGGTCGAGCCTCGAAGGATCTTTTCCTCCCGCCTCAGCCAAGTCGGCCCGACCGCCTCCCTCCCCTCCGGTCATCCGCGCTAATTCTCGAACGAGCTCCCCGGCATGCACCCGCGCGACAACATCTGGGGTGACGCCGGCAACCCAACCAACCCTTTTATCGATGAGGGTCCCTAACACAACGACCCCCGAGCCGAGCTTTGTCCGGATCCGGTCTACCAGGTCCCGAAGTCCCTTCTGGTCGAAATGCTCAACGCGCCCGTGCACAACCCGAAGTCCCTCAACCGTTTCGACATGCTTCATCAAATCCTCGACAATGTTGGCAGCCAAACGACTTCGAAGTCGCTGAATCTCTTGCTCTAATTCACCCCCGTGCCTGGTCAGCCGTTCGACCTTCTCGGGGAGGTCGAACGGCCGGGTCTTCAGGGCCTCAGCCGATTCTTGCAGGGCGGTCTCTTCCTTCAGGAGATGATCGTACGCCCCCGGACCGGTATAGGCTTCAATCCGGCGAGTGCCTGCGGCCACGCCGCCCTCAGTCCCGATCTTGAAGATCCCAATCTCGCCGATGGCCTGGACATGGGTGCCTCCACACAACTCGAGCCCGAATCCGGGTACGGCCACGGTCCGGACCCGATCTGCGTACTTGTCGGCAAAAAAGGCCTTGGCGCCGCGGGCAATCGCTTCCTCGTATGGAATTCCGTCCTCGATGACCACTGGCAGGTTCCGCCAGAGTTGCTCGTTCACCATCCGTTCGACGCGGGCGATTTCTTTAGACGTCATCGGCCCAAAGTGCCGAAAGTCGAAACGAAGGCGGTCGGGGGCCACCAAGGAACCTTCTTGTCGGACATGATCACCGAGAACCCGGTGCAGGGCCTCATGAACGAGATGAGTCGCGGTGTGGTTTTTCACAATCAAGTCCCGCCGGTCCCTATCAATGATTGCGCGCAAGCGATCGCCTCTCCGAATGATCCCCCGCGCCCCTCGAACCCGGTGAACAGACAGCGCAGGAAGCGGTCGCTGGACATCCAAGACATTGGCGACTCCCCGTGGGCCCTCCAGGATGCCCGCATCCGCCACCTGCCCCCCCGCCTCGGCATAAAAGGGGGTGCAGTCCAAGACGATCTCCGCCTCCTCACCCTCCTGGACCGTCTCAGTACTCTCACCCGCCTTCACAATCGCCATCACCTCGGCTTCAACCTCCATGTGGTCATAGCCGACGAAGGCGGTCGAGCGGGATGTCGCCAGGTCCTGTAACACGGGCGAGATATCGGCCCCCTTGAACCAGGTTGCCGTGTGCAGACGCGCCCGGTCCCGCTGCTGTTCAAGCTCCTTTTCGAAGTCCTCCCATGCACAGTGCATCCCCTGCTCACCTGCGATTTCTTCGACAATATCTCGGGGCATACCGTACGTGTCGTATAGCTTGAAGAGGGTTTCGCCGCTCAAACGGACGTCTCCCCGTACCGTTTTCGCCTCTGCCATCGCCTCTTCGAGTCGAGGGATGGCTGTCTGCAGGGTGTGACCGAAACGTTCTTCCTCGGCCAGAGTCTCACGCTCCACGCGCTTTCGACTCCTCTCAAGCTCTGGATATTGCCCCCTGAACAGATCAACGACCCGTCCGGCCACCTGCGCAAGGAACGGTCCCTCAATACCCAAGAGCTTCCCGTGACGGAGGGCCCGTCGGACGATTCGCCTGAGCACGTATCCCCGCCACTCATTACTGGGCAGCACGCCGTCGGTGACGAGGAAGGCGGTCGCCCGGGCATGATCGGCGATGACCCGCATGGAGACGTCGTCCCGTTCCCGTCTGCCGTAGGGTCGCCCGCTGAGCTCCTCCACAGTCGTGACAAGCGGACGTAAGAGATCTGTGTCGAAATTACTGTGCACGCCCTGAACCACTGCGGTGATCCGCTCGAGCCCTGCCCCAGTGTCGATACTCGGCTTCGGCAATGGGGTGAGCGTCCCGCTGGCATCTCGGTTAAACTGCATGAAGACCAAATTCCAAAGCTCTAAGTATCGATCGCATTCGCACTCGACGCTGCAGGTGGCCTGACCACACCCCACCTCCGGCCCCTGGTCGATGACGATCTCGGAGCATGGTCCGCACGGACCCGTGTCCCCCATGCCCCAAAAG
>JABAOD010011349.1_pt2 | contig 12001 bp, 11 predicted proteins | sample 7062151 | NCBI WGS metagenome assembly JABAOD01 (sample SAMN14538626, study PRJNA623070) | marine sediment metagenome | biome: marine biome [ENVO:00000428]; feature: marine pelagic biome [ENVO:01000023]; material: deep marine sediment [ENVO:00002113] | place: India: Gulf of Khambhat ...
GCCGTGTCGAAGAAATTGATGCCGAGCTCCAGCGCCCGGTCCATGATCCTGAAGCTGTCCTCTTCCGAGGTGTGCCAGCCGAAATTCATCGTGCCGAGACAGATATTGCTGACCAGGACGCCGTGATTACCCATCCGTCGGTGTTTCACTGTCATGCTCGACTCCTCCAAGATTCAATTGCGGAATGTGACAGCACGTTAGCCCGTAAGCCGCCGGAAAAGGATACTGGTTTCTACGATGCAAATCTCCGATTCTGTAGAATTCGCCGATGCTGCTCTGCTACTGTTTGCGCGCAGCCAAGCGTATCGCCGCCTGTCCGGCGATGTCTGCGCAGGCAAGCATATTGGACTATCCGAAATGGGTGGCAAGATTGATGCGCATAAGCTTTTCCGTATTCCGGCTCTCATTCGTCGTGGGGCTGGCCGCAATCACCGCCTGCAGTAAACCCACGGAACAAACTGCAGCCGATCTCGTGCTCGAGAATGGCAGCTTCTACACCGTCGACGACGCGCGCAGCTGGGCACAGGCCGTGGCGATAACGGACGGTCGCTTCAGCTACGTCGGTACCGAGGTCGGTGTGCAGGCGTTCATCGGCCCGCAGACACAGGTTGTCGATATCGGTGGCCGCATGGCTCTGCCCGGCATGTTCGATGTGCACATTCATGCGCTCGGCAGTGGACTGGAGATACTGGCTTGCGACCTGTCTGCCGAGTCCCTGTACCAGGAATTCGGTCGAATACCGGACGACGTGATCGGCGTGTACCTGAAGCGAATCGAGCGCTGCGCCGCACAGCGCCCGAACGTCGAGTGGGTCGTCGGCGCCGGCTGGTTAATGGACGCCTTCGGTCCGGGCGCCCGTGCGGGCCGGGAATTACTCGATGAGATCGTCCCCGACCGGCCCGTGTACATGGAATCTTCCGACGGTCACAGCGCCTGGGTCAACAGCAGGGCCCTCGACATTGCCGGCATCACGGCCGACACTCCGGATCCACCCAACGGCATTATCGATCGCGCGCCCGGCAGCATGGAGCCCCTCGGCAGCCTGCAGGAACATGCGATGCATCTCGTCGAGAAACACATTCCTCCACCCGACCTCGAGGCGCGAACCGCCGGCCTGCAGTATGCAGTTCGCATGCTCAACGAGTACGGCATCACGTCCATCCAGGACTCCAAGACCTATCGCGATTACCTCGAGGGCTATCGCGCACTCGATGATCGCGGCGAACTGACGCTGCGCGTCGTGGCATCGAACCATTGGGATACGTCGCGCGGCATGGAACAGCTCGAGCAGATCCGGCAAGACCGTAAGCATTTTACCGGCGGCAACCTTCGCGCAACGAGCGTCAAGATCTGGCTCGATGGCGTCATGGAGAATTACACCGCGGCGATGCTTGACCCCTATCTGGTCGAAGGCGCGCCGCGCGGATTGCTTATGATGAAACCCGACGAATTGAAGGAAGCCGTGATCGCGCTCGACGCCGACGGCTTCCAGATACACGTTCATGCCCTCGGGGATCGTGCCGTCCGCGAATCGCTGGATGCAATCGAGGCAGCCCGGGAAGCAAACGGGGTCACGGACAATCGACATCATCTTGCGCATCTCCAGGTCGTGCAGCCGGACGATATCCCGCGATTTCGGCGTCTCGGCGTCGCCGCTAATTTTTCGCTCTACTGGGCCTANNCCTATGCCGACGAGTACATCACCGAGCTGACGCTCCCGTTCATAAAGCCCGAGACGGCGCGCTGGATCTACCCGATCGGTAGCCTGCAACGCGATGGCGCTGTCGTCGTATCCGGCAGCGACTGGTCCGTTTCCAGCGCGAACCCGTTTCTCCAGATCGAGACGGCCGTAACGCGCAAGGACCCGTTGGCCGGTTCGGATTCGGCCTTCATTCCTGAGGAGGCCGTATCATTGGCTGACACGATCGCGATGCTCACGATCAACGCGGCGTGGGTGAATCACAGCGATCACGAGGCCGGCTCGATCGAGGCCGGCAAGTTCGCCGACCTCGCGGTGCTGGACCAGAATCTGTTCGATATCGATCCCGAGGACATCTCCGAGACACGCGTACTGTTGACCCTGTTTGGCGGCGACGCGGTGCACGGAACGCTCGCGGGATTCTGAAACGCATCAGGCCGCAATCGACTCCTCGTAGGACGTGGTCCGGTACCGCTGGAACTCGAGTCGCTCCGACCAGTAGTCATCCGCCAGTCCGCACTTTGCTTTGAGCGCGGCGACAAATCCGCGCGGATCCGGCAACGTTTCCCAGACTTTCGGAAGCATCGTCGCGCGGCGTCCGTCGGCGATGATGACGAGCCCGTCCGTACCCGGCGTCAGCCGCTTCAGCAGATCGGATTCATCAGCGACGGGCATCGATTCCATCTTTGACAGCACGGAGACCTCCAGCCTGATGTAGCCGAGCTCGTCATCGCGGACCGGATCGAAGCGCGGGTCCCGGAACGCCGCCTGAAACGCCGAGTGCGTTACATCCTCGGCAAGCGGGCGCATGGCTTCGAGTGTTCCGCAGCAGCCACGCAGCTTACCGTTGAGGCGCAGGGTGGTGAAGGTCGCGCGCGGCTCCGTCAGCGCCCGGGGCAGATCGTCGCATTCGACGGGCAAGGGTTCCCTGTGGACGAGGCCATGCTCGATCGAACCGCGCGCGAGACGCAGCACCTCTTTACCCATAAACTCTTGTCGATCAGGGGCCAGCATACCCTCCGCACCTCGCCAGCAGCTCTCCGCCTCCGGCGACCCCGCCGCAGCTGACTGCCCGCTTTACCATACCCGTTAACTGGGGATTCGACGGCACTTCTCAAGCGTGTCCGCAAGGCCGCCGCTCAGTCTAGCCGGCCATGTCAATTTCCGGTCGACAGCCTATGACACTTTCCCGGATAATCCCGGTGGCCTCATCGAGTAATCCATGTTCCACGTTGTCGATACCAGTATCTTCGATCGTCCGACTCTGGACGAACTCTGCGAACTGACCACTCTCGTACGCACTGTCGCGAAGTCACCGGAGGGGGCTCGCCGTCTGCAACAGCTTGCGCCGACCCAGCGCGCGATGCTGTATTTCACACAGCCATCCACGCGCACGTTCCTGTCGATGAACAACGCCTGCCACATACTCGGGATCCGCACCAGCGAGATCCGCCATCCGGAGGTGTCGTCAGAGGTCAAAGGCGAGACTTTCGAAGACAGTATCCGTACCTTCAGCTCGTATGTCGACCTGATTATCATGCGTACGCCGGAAGCAGGCTATGCTGCACGCGCCGCGGCACTGATGGACTCCATCCCGCGCCCGGTGCCGATCATCAACGCCGGCAGCGGCAAGGACCAGCACCCGACCCAGGCCTTGCTCGACATCTATACGCTGGAGCGCAGTTTCGAGGACTCGGGTGGCATCGACGGCAAGATGATCGGCATGATGGGCGACCTGAAACGCGGCCGCACGGTACGGTCTCTCTCGCGCCTGATGCGCCATTACGACGGAGTCAGGCTGGTCTTCATCGCTCCCGACGCGTTCGAGATGGAGCCGGATATCAAGGCTTTTCTGGCCGAGAACGGTATCCCTTTCGAGGAGACCGGGCGCCTGCACGAGATACTGCCCGATCTGGACGCGATCTACGTCACACGGATGCAGTCCGAGCATGATGTCGACGACGAGTCTTCCGCGGTGAACCTCGCACCGTTTACGATCGGTACACACGAGCTCGGCCTGCTCAAGAAATCCGCGGTCGTCATGCACCCTCTGCCGCGCGGATCCGAAATCACCATCGATGTCGATCAGGACAAGCGGGCCATGTATTGGCGCCAGGAGAGAAACGGAATGTGGATGCGAGCGGCCCTTATCGCCAGGATATTCGGCCTCGACCAGGAGGTCCGGGAGCTCGCGGCTCGCTTTGCTTGATAGAGAGTTACGTTTTCTGGCGTCAGTTTCCGAACATCACCCACAGCAGCAGGTGCCCCGGCAGCTGCAGCACCAGCGGCACCGCTATCATCAGCACCAGCATGTGTTTGACCGGCGTGAGATTCTTGCCCGCAGCGACCGGTAAGCGGTAGACATGATTGATGTTCGGTTCCGGCTCCGTCAGCCAGCGCGTCAGCAGTAGCACGATCCAGGCAATCAGCACCGCCCATGGATAGACGCCGGGGTCATAGCCGAGCCGCCACGGCGCCCAGACGACCAACGCCAGCAGCGGCAGGTGGAACAGCGACACCGCCCGCAGCCACAGCGGGCGCCGCCTGTCGAACATGTAGTCAGCGAGGGCGGTCAGGCGCGGCACGCGCAGCAGGGCGCCGAAAAAGCTGACGCTCCACAAGATCTCCGGAACAAGCACCATGCACGCCGCCAGGCTGACGATGAACGTACTTTCCAGCCACAGGCCCGGCACGAGTGCGAAGAACGCGATGTCCGAGAACCACAGGAAATTGGCCGGGCCGAGGTGCCGCCAGTAGATCAGGACGATACCGAGCACCATCGCGGTCCACCCGACTTTGAGCCATAACGGCACAACGGTGCTTAACAGCAGTTCTTCGCCCACTGGGTTCGCCTGTGTTGACGTGTCAGGGCGCAGCGACGATACGTGCGCCAGATGGCCGGTCGATTGTGTTCGCGGACAGTTTACTCGGTTCGGCGTTGGTGGTGCCTCTGCAGGCCGATGTACGGGTGATACACGCAAGTCTCATCCGTCGAATAACGACGCCGATCGCGATTTGACATATTGCAGTGGCGCCGCGACGGGATTCCATGCCATCGGACACGGTTCACAGTATTCGTCGGCGATGTCGTGCGAGACTTTCGTCAAATCGACCCTGACACCAACATCGCGAGGATTGCTCGCGATGCCCGCACGGAGGAATACGACGTGTCCAAGCAGTTCCGAAACCTGATTCTCGCAGTCATGACCCTTGCCCTTGCTGCAGGCTGCGGCGGCAGCGGAGGCAGCGACGGTGGCCTGAATCAACCCGCTCCCACGAGCGAGCTCGTGACCATCACCTCGGACAACGCGACCACCGTTGCCGGCGTGGTTGCCCAGCAGGTCCTGGACGACAACCTGTTCGGCGCCCTGACAGGCACCGGACTGCCGATCGCGAACGCCGGTTCCGGTGCGGCGGTTGCCCTGTCGAGCCTGTCCGCGGTGCCGCTGCCGGCGAACATGCTCGCGGCGCAGTCGACGCTCGAGAACTGCGCTGTCGACGGCACCGTTGACGTGACCATCGAGGTTTCGAGTGCGCTGACGATCTCGCCCGGCGATCGGTTCGCTTTCCAGTTCAATGCCTGCGACGACGGCACGGGCAGCGTTCTCAATGGCGGCCTGATCCTGACGGTAACCGATTTCGAGGGCGACCCGGCAGGCGAAACGTTTCTCCTCGGTGTCAGCATGGAACTCAACGCGTTCCAGGTGACGCAGGACGGACACGTCACCGGCGCATCGGGCACCATCAGCGTCGAAATCGATTCGACCATGCCGCCGATCACGACGATCACCGTATCGGCCGCCGCGCTGACGACGACTCACGACGGCGTAACCGAGACCGTGACGAACATGACGATCACCGTTACCGAAAACGGGGGCACGATCCCGGCATCCGTTACGGTCGAAACGTCGTTCCGCATCTCGAGTCCGCGTCTCGGCGGCGACGTGATCGTCAGCACATCGGTCAGCATGGAGAGCTCGGGTGAAGGGTATCCGTTCACCGGGCAGCTCGAAATCCAGGCGGCCGGTAATTCGGGGATCGTCATTATCGCGCTCGACAGCGACATGGCTCGCCTCGAAATCGACCTCAACGGCAACGGCTCACCGGACGAAGTCATCGACTTGACGTGGGCGGAACTCCTGGCAGCGGGCGACGCCGCCTGAACCTCACCAGCAGCCCGCCGCCGAGCGTGGTGGCGGGCTGCGATTCTTCCGCCGGCCCAGACCTGTCCCCAACACCAAGGAATTGAGACCGTTCGTTCGCCGCACGACCATTTGCTATGCTTGCCGGATACCGGTCCGGACGTTTCCTATTCGCCGTGGTGGAAGGCATTGACACTCATTACCGAGCGTGCAATTTGTGCGAGGCGATCTGTGGTCTCGAAATTCGTACGCAGGGCGCCGAGATCCTGTCGATACGCGGCGACAAGGACGATCCGGTAAGCCAGGGCTACATCTGTCCGAAGGCCACGGCCCTGGCCGATATCCAGAACGACCCCGATCGCCTGCGCCGGCCGGTGCGCAAGGTCGACGGCGAGTGGCNNTGGGATGACGCGATCGAACACGCGGCGCAAGCCATCGTTGCACTGCAGGACGCTCACGGAGCCGACAGCGTGGCGTTCTATGCCGGCAACCCCGGGGTCCACAACTGGGGCAACATGACCCACGGCATCCTGTTGCGCAAAGCGGTTGGCACGCGCAACCATTTCTCGGCGACGTCCCTGGACCAGCTGCCGCATCACCTCGCCGGGCTGAAGATGTACGGTCACCAGTTCTTCGTGCCGATCCCGGATATCGACCGCACGCAGCTGTTTGTCATTTTCGGCGGCAATCCGCTCGCATCGAACGGCAGCATGATGACGATTGCCAATGCCCGGGGGAAATTCAAAGCGCTGCAGGCGCGCGGCGGAAAGCTGCTGGTGTTCGATCCGCGCAAGACCGAGACGGCGGCCGTGGCTGATGAGCATCACTTCGTCAAGCCGGGCAGTGACGCTTACGCGCTGACGGCGATCATTCACGAGCTGTTCGCCGAAAAGCTCACGCGCTGCGAGTACCTCGGCGACACGGCGAAACACCTCGACGCCGTCGAGCAGGCGGTGGCGGCGTTCACGCCGGAGCTGGCCGAGCAGAAAACCGGTGTCCCCGCCGCGGTGATCCGCCGGCTGGCTCGCGAACTCAGCGAAACGGAACGCGCCGTCGTCTATGGCCGAATGGGCGTATCCGTACAGCGCTTCGGCGCGCTCTGCCAGTGGGCGATCCAGGTCATCAATATTCTGATTGGCGCCTTCGACCGAAAAGGCGGGAGCCTGCTGACAACGCCGGCATTCGACAGCGTTGCAAAAGGCAGCCGCGGCGCCGGCAGCTTCGACCGGTTTCGCAGCCGCGTCAGGGGATTGCCCGAACACGGGGGTGAACTGCCGGCCGTCACGATTGCCGAGGAAATATTGACCGAGGGCGACGGGCAGATTCGCGGGATGATTACCATCGCCGGTAACCCGCTGCGCTCGAGTGCCGGCAGCAATCAACTCACTGAGGCATTCGAGTCGCTCGACTTCCAGCTGGCGATCGATTTCTACATCAACGAGACCACCTGTCACGCGGACCTGATCCTGCCGCCGACCAGCCCGCTGGAGCACGACCACTACGACATCGCTTTCTTCAAGCTCGCGGTCAGGAACAGCACCCGCTACAACCCGCCGGTGTTCGAGCCGGAGGAAGGCATGCTGCACGACTGGCAAATCTTCAATGCGCTGTCGGCGAAGCTCTCCGAACTGAAAGGCAGGGCGTTCCAGCCGCTGCCCGCCCCCGATAAGCTACTGGAGACGGGTATCGTCAACGGCCCGTACGGCCCCGAGCAAGACCCGGACGTCGGCCNNTCAAGGCCGCTCCTAACGGCATCGATCTAGGGCCGCTGCAGGAGGGCGCTGTCGGTCGTTTATGCACCGAAGACAGCAGGATCGACATGCTGCCGAAGCTGTACGCCGACGATCTCGATCGGCTCCGGGAGGATGATTTCGAGGCAGCCGACCTGCTGCTGATCGGCCGGCGGCACGTCAGGAGCAACAACTCCTGGTTCCACAACTACCATCGCCTCGTGAAGGGCAAACCGCGCTGGCAACTCATGATGCATCCCCGCGATTTGAAGACCCGCAACATCGAGGACGGCGCCGAGGTCAGGATCGAGTCGCGATCCGGCAGCGTGACGACAACCGTGATCGCGACTGACAACATCATGCCGGGGGTCGTCAGCCTGCCGCACGGCTGGGGGCACGACGAGCCCAGGGCACGACTGACCATCGCGTCACAACAACGAGGCGTTAACTGCAACGCGCTGACGGACGATCAGTTTTACGACGTCGCCAGCGGCAATGCCGCACTGAACGGCGTACCTGTGACCGTTTCGGCGATCTGACTCTTAACGCCTAAATCGACAGTCCTGTCGTTTTGGCCATTCCCCCGCTTGCAAACCCGTCGCCGGGTGCGTAACACTCTGCGCGATGACCTACTGCGTAGCAATGAACCTCGACGAGGGCCTGGTTTTTTGTTCGGACTCAAGAACAAACGCGGGTCCCGATCGCGTCAGCATCTACAGCAAACTGCATCGTTTTTCGCTGCGCACGGACCGCCAGGTGGCGTTGCTGACGGCGGGCAATCTCGGCACCACGCAGGCCGTTACGGCCGCTATTGCGCGAGACCTGAAAGCAGACAGGGACCGCACGATCCAGACCGCGGAAGATATTGCCGCGATCGCCGACTACATCGGCGAACTCAGCGTCAAGATACAGAGGAAATACGCCCCCGGCGGAGAGGAAGCCGGTTTTAACGCCGAAGCGACATTCATTGTCGGCGGCCAGGTCAAAGGCTGCGAGCCGGAGCTGTACCTGATCTACCCTGAAGGTAATCATATCCGCGCATCGCTGCGTCACCCGTTCCTCCAGATCGGCGAGATCAAGTACGGGAAACCGATCGTCGACAGGATCGTGCGCCGCGACACGCCGGCCGAGACGGCGATGCGCTGTGCACTTGTGTCGATGGACTCCACCATGCGCAGCAACGCGACGGTGGGCCCGCCGATCGAGCTACTGTTCCTGCGCAAGGACGCGCTGTCCGAGCCCGCGTATTACCGGATATTCGACGACAACGACGAGTACCTGGTGCGCTTACGCGCCAGCTGGGACGAGAGCATCGTCACCGCGTTCAACAGTCTGCCGGCGCTGGACTACCAGCTGTGATCGCCGCAACGACGTCGTCCACGTATCGAAGCTTTTCAGCAACGACTGCATTGACAACGAACGGGTAGGCGTCGGCCAGGCCGCTGCTTCGGTTCAGTTCGTTCAAGGCAACGCTCAGCTCGCGCCATATGCCGAGCTTCTCGTCAAGATCCATGTCCTCCGGTGGCCGGTCGATGAAGCTATGCGTTGCCGCGGTTTCCAGCGCGTCGTAGATATACAGGTAGTGCGCCCAGGTCTCCGCCCAGTCCTCGCCCGGATGAGCGCTTGCATAGGCCGAGATATAGCGATCCTGCCAGCCGAACTCGGGGCCGCTCGCGTAATAATTCGACAGCGCCTGCTGGTAATCAGCGTTGCTGTCGCCGAACAACTGTTGAAAGCGCAACCGAATCCCCTCGTCCTCATCCAGGGCGGGTGAAAAGTAGTGACCCGACTCGTGCCGCAGGTGCCCGAGCAGGGTCCGGTAGGGCTCGTTCATCTCGGTGCGGATACTCTCGCGGGCCGCGTCGTCGGCCTCGAGCGTGTTGATCGTGATGACGCCGCCATGAAAACCGGTCTGAACGAAGGATTCGGGGTATTGCTCCGGGTTGCTGCGCCGGTCCTCGATGAAGTCGAACAAGAGGCCGTTTTCCGGGTCGACGAATCCGTTGCTTATCGGCAGCCGCAGCTGCCTCAGCGAGAACAGCAGGCGTTTCTTCGCAATCTCGAAGCGCCGCCACCGAATCGCATTCTGCGGCCTGTTCTGGTCCGGTATCGTGCGATTGAATTGACAGGCCCAGCACAGCTCGGCGTTCGAGCTTTCCGGAACCAGCCAGTTACAGACATCGAACTGACTGCCGTTGGCACAGCTGAGTCTGCGCCGGCCCGCATCGTCGGTGAATGCACCGGCCTTGTCCGGCTGCAGGGATACGATGTCGAGGCTATCCGAATCGAAACCCAGGACGGCGCCACAGCGTATACATCCGGTGCTGTCGAAGAATACCGCCTGGCCGCAGCGACAATGAAATGACTTCATCGGTAGAACCAGGTGTTGTAGATCTCGTCGTTTAACCGGATAAGTTGCAGCTGCAGCGTATCGATGCAGTCGTGCAAACTCCGCAGCGAAAGATCTTCGGTATCAAACTGGAGTATCGACGATCGAGCTTTCCTCGCGACGGACCATACGTGCTTCGGATTGGCCAGGCCCTGAATCTCCTCGTCGATGCTGTTCAGGCAATAGTTGATGGAACGCGCGAAGGACCGGCTTTTCAAAATGAAGTCGATGATTTCGCCGGTGTCTACGACCGGGCCAGCCTCGCGCCGGTAGGCGCTCTGCGCCGACAGCGACCGCAGCAGGTTGACCCATAGCCAGCTGGCAGCCGCCGCGTCTTCTTCCTTGAGCCCGATATTTGTGGCGACCGCGACGTCGAGCACGCGGCTGGTCATGTCGGCACATTCGATCAGCGTGCCGATGCGCATGAAGCGGTAGGCGTGATCGCGAGTCATGCTGGAGTCGACCAGGCCTGTAAGCCGCTGCATGCGAGCGACTATGGTGTCGAGAAACTCGAAGCGGTCGCGGCGGGTGATCGAGGAGTCCGCGTTATCACGAACGTGGATGTGCAGTTCATTGACGAGTTCCCAGAACGATTCCGGCATGCAGTCTCGCGTGGTCCTCACGTTCTCGCGGGCGGCTTTTATCGAGCTGCGCACCGATCCCGGATTGTCCTCGTCAGCGATCAGGAACTTCAGCACATTGCGTTCCGTATAGTTCTTGTAGCGTTTTTCGAACGCCGCGTTGCCGTCGATGATGCGGATCAGGCTCTGCCAGCCCGGTTCGAAACCCACCGGGATATCGAGAATGAAATGCGAATACGCGTTGGACAGGCGCGCCGTCGACTCGGCCCTTTCGAGATACCGCGCCATCCAGTACAGGCGTTCGGCAACGCTGCTCAGCATCGTCATCGCTTCGACCCCACGATCCAGGTGTCCTTGCTGCCGCCACCCTGTGAAGAATTGACGACCAGGGAGCCCTCCTTCATGGCAACTCGAGTCAGCCCGCCCGACGTCACCCAGGAGTTTCTTCCCTGCAAAATGAAAGGCCGAAGATCGAGGTGCCGCGGCGCGACGGTACCGTCGCAGTAGCTGGGTGCGGTCGACAGCGACAGCGTCGGCTGCGCGATGTAGTTTCGCGGGTCCGCCTCGATGAGTTTCGCAAACTTCCTGTGCGTGGCTTTGCTCGCATGCGGTCCCACCATCATGCCGTAACCGCCCGATTCGTTGGCCGGTTTGACGACGAGATGTTCGAGGTTTTTCAGCACATACTCGCAGTCCTGTTCATCCATGCAAAGATAGGTTTTCACCCCCTGAATCAGGGGCTTTTCGTTCAGGTAATAGTGAATCATCTTCTCGACGAAGGCATAGATGACTTTGTCGTCGGCGACGCCGCTGCCCGGGGCATTGGCAATGGCGACGTTGCCGGCTTTCCACGCGCGGATGATGCCGGGAATGCCGAGCGCCGAATCGGGCCGGAAGACTTCCGGATCAAGAAACGTGTCGTCGATTCGACGGTAGATCACGTCGACTCTTAACGGCCCGTCGACCGTGCGCATGTACACACAGTCATCGTCGTCGACGAACAGGTCGTTGCCTTCAACGAGCACGGCCGCCATGCCTTCAGCGAGAAACGAATGTTCGAAATAGGCCGAATTGTAGATGCCCGGCGTGAGAACGACGACGCAGGGCCTCTTGCGGTCACGCGGCGACAGCGATGCGAGCATCTGGTAGAGGCGCTCCGGATAATCGCTAACCGGCCGTACGCTGTAATCAAAAAAAAGTTCCGGCAGCACGCGCTTCGTAATGACGCGATTTTCGAGCATGTAGGAGACACCCGATGGAACGCGCAGGTTGTCTTCGAGCACGTAAAACCGCCCGTCGCGGTCACGGACGAGGTCCGTGCCGCAGACGTGCGCCCAGACACCGAACTTCGGCCGGACACCGCGACAGGTCTCGAGGAAATTGTCCGATTCGAGAACGGTCTCGGCCGGCACGATGCCATCGGCGAGTATGGCCTGGCGGTTGTAGACGTCGTTGATAAA
>JABAOD010005417.1_pt2 | contig 11999 bp, 10 predicted proteins | sample 7062151 | NCBI WGS metagenome assembly JABAOD01 (sample SAMN14538626, study PRJNA623070) | marine sediment metagenome | biome: marine biome [ENVO:00000428]; feature: marine pelagic biome [ENVO:01000023]; material: deep marine sediment [ENVO:00002113] | place: India: Gulf of Khambhat ...
AGAGGACTAGCTGGTTTTTTCTGGCCATAACACACACTCTCCGCCCGGCCGTACGCCAGGCTCAACAGCAGTCTCTCAGGTGACATCCAACTCGGTTCGCCGACGGAGCAGGCGTAAGCTTACCTCGGCCGCTTACCAGTCACTGCTCCGTGATGTTCACGCGGTATGTGAGGGGGAGAGACGTCGGACAGGGCGACTTACAATAGAATGCGATCACATATCGGTTCGTGCTCAAGATTAGACCCAGCTCTTCTTCTCGCCTGAGGTCCGTGGAGTTAAAACTGATCGGGCGCGGACAGATTGCCGGGTCGTAACCAGTCGGTGGATCTCCGATCGCGTTACAGATCTTGAAATCGATGTCGGCATCGGCTTGCCAATCCGCCACAATATCCAACGTATCGTTTGGCGCATCCGCGACGGTGAACCAGAGAAAGTTGCTGTCCGCCGGTGCTGTCTTGGTATGGTCGTAACTCAGCAGCGCTTGGAACGGATAGGAAATCAGCAGCATCGAGTCGAGAGGCATGACATCGTTGCCGAAAGGTTCGTAGAAGTCGTCCACCGCAGCGGTCCCCGGCCCTTCGAAGGTGATACGCGTCAGCACGCTGTCCCGGGGATTGTCCAGGTCGTCAATCAGGTTCCGCAGGGCTAGCTGCCCCGTGTCCGCGGCGGCGGGCACGAAAAAGATCAGCGAGTCCCCCGCCGCCGTCACCCGATCGACGAAGCCGATCGTCCCGTTGGGGAACTCGACGCGCGTCGTGTCGGTGAAGCGGTGGACCTCTGACGATTCGACGACGACGGTGTCACCGTTGGCGGCGGCGCCGAACGTGCCGCTGGTCTTGGAGAACAGGCCGTAGAAGCGCTCCTCGGTGATCGGCGTCGTCCGCGCATCGGAGAGCGTCACGCCCGGGTTCGGCAGTGTTGGACCCGTCAACGTCGCAGTGACCGTCGCCGTGCCGGTATCGCGGCCGAAAGTCACTCCCGCGGCAGCGTCCTCGACGCTGATGACCGACGGGTCCGATGACGTGTAATTCAGCGAGAAGGTCGCCAGCAGCGTATCCGGCTCGGGCCGCGTGTCGGTGACGCTGGCCGTGTACTGGATCGTGTCGCCCATGATCGGGCTGGCCGGAGTCTGGTTGTCGATCGCGGCGATATACGTGCCGACCGGGAAGACGACCGTGGGCCGCAAGGTGTCGCGCGGTAGCCGCGGCTCGGCCAGCCAGACGGTGACCGTCGCCGACCCGGTGTCGGCGAGCACCGCCTCATCGGCGGCGACCGGGTTGACGACCGCCGCGTCATCCGACTCGAGCATGAGGATCGAGCTCGCCCGCGGCAGACCATCCCGGGTGGCGGTGACCGTCGTACTGAAGCGAACGCTATCGGTGACCAGCGTGTCCGCCAGCGGGCTCTGTCCCGTATAGAGGGACTCGAGGTCCACCGACTCGAGAATGAACGTAGTCACCCGAAGGTCGGTGCTGGCCGGAGGGCCCGGCAGCGGCGGATCCTGAAAGGTCACGGACACCGTCGCGGTCCCCGTGTCGCCGCGGAAAACCGCGATCCCGGCGGTGTCATCCCGGAAGGCGACGATGAAGGTGTCCGACGACGTCCACTGTGGCCCGGATGTCGGGACCGTGTCGTTGCCCGCCTTGACCAGCGTCGCGCTGAAGCGCACCGAGTCGCTGACCAGGGCATCGCCCGCCTGGAGGAAGCTGTCGTCGACCTCCGAGTGCACTTCCAGGCTCACCACGAAGTCCTTCACCGTGACTTCTATCGTCTGAGTCAGCCGATTCCCGGTGCCCGGTACGTCCGGCTGATCGAGGGTGACGGTGAGGGTCGCCGTGCCGGTATCCCTCAGCGCCGCCTCATCGGCCGCGCCAGCGGTCGGGTCGATGACGTTGCTGTTTGACGATGATACGATTGTCAAGCCACCGCTGGTCACCACACTATCGTTGCGCTCCAAGCGGACGGTGGGAACGACGCGGACGATATCGCCGACCAGGCCATCACTCGGAGAGACCGCGCTACCCGTAACGGTCGACTCCAAACCGAGCTCCACCTGGTACTCGGTCACCCGCACCCGGATGGTGGCCTGCAGCGGCTCGCTGCCTTCCAAGCGGGGTTCGGCTATGGTGACCGTGACGTCAGCGGTGCCGACGCCGCGGAACGCCGCGAGCCCCGAGTTCTCGTCCATGATCTGCACAATGGCCGGAACGGATGAAATGAAGCGCTCGCCTGACGTGGCAACGGCCCGGCCGTTCTCGGTGACTGTCGCCTGAAAGCGAACTTCGTCACCCACCAGCGCGAGGCCCTCGAGAATGAACGGCGAATCCTCTACGGAGATCGAGACCTGAAAGGTACTCTGCTCGACTCGCGTGGTAATCTCCTCGCAGCTCATTGCGAACAGAGCCGCTCCGATAAGGACGAAAAGCCAGCCTCGTCGTCTCACGATCGGATCCGTATCAACGTGATCTGCGTGTCGCCACTCGCCGTCAGGCGCAGGCCGTCGGCCGGCACCAGCTCCAGCGACAGCCCGGGGTCACCCTCGCCCTCACCCTCCAACAGCGCCCCCGGGGCACGCTTGGCACTGCGGATCCCGTCGACTAAGCCGTAGAGCCAGAAGGCGCCGGCGACCGCCGCGCCGATGACAATCTGACGGGTCTCCTTGATTTCCGACTCTTTACTCACAGAGACAGTGCAAAAAGCTGCCAACGGGTCGCAGCTCTGGGGGGCCGTCGGGCTCAGCGTCATGGACAGCTCTTCCTGGCTGGTGATCAGATAGCCCGCCGCCAGCGCCCCGGCGGCGCCCAGCAGCACGACCACGCCCTTCGCCGTGTTGCCGCTGTAGAACTCGCCGCCACCGGGCACGAACAGGCCCAGCGCTGCCGCGGTCCCGGCGCTTTTCCCGCCGACACGCTCAACGTCGAGCGAGTCCAAGCCAACCGCCTCACCCTCCGCCGGCGTCCCACGCACGACCCGCACCAGCGCGGTCGCCCACGGTCCGTTTTCCGTGCCGACCCGAATCCGCGTTGCGCCGGGCATCTTCCCCACCACCGTGCCCCCCATCGAGACATCGGCGACGATCGTGTCCTCAGAGCTCCAGTCGAAGGCCACGTTGGCGATCTGCGAGCTGTCCGGCGCCAGCGCCTGCGCCCGGAGAACGCTACTGCCGCCCACCGACAACTCCAGCTCGGCCGGTGTCACCACGACACTCTGCACCACCCGAGGCAGGCTCACGCAGACCTGGCGCAGATTCGCGATCAAGCCTTCCGAGGCACCGGCTTGCCGGAGCTGACGCCGCGCCTCCGCATCGAGGGTAAAGCCGAGGCAGCTCTCACGCGCCAGCGTGATGATGCGCCCGTCCGGGAAGACGCCGGTCTCTACCATGCGGATGAGCTGCTCGAGCGTATAGGGCTGACGGTCCTGTGCCTGCAGCTGCCCCGGCCAGATCGGCGGCAGGGCAAGGCAGAGGAACAGGCCGAGCCAGGCGTACCGCTGCTTCATTTCGGTCGACGGGTTACCGACGTGTAATCAATACAATGTTCCGACTGCGGGGGACTACGGGCTGCTGCTCTTTGGGATGGTAATATAAGGAAGGTCGGCCCTCTGGGCAGCTACGCCGCCCGGGGCTCGTCTACGAAGGGCAACGATCCAAGCCCTCGAAGCGACAGGCGAGCCGCAGCTTCTCCAGCTTGTCCGCGGCGCTGTCGCCGATCGCCGTCAGCTTCTTCCCATCGCTGTAGTGACCCGCAGCCTCCCTTGCCCTTCGCTCCACCTCCGTGAACGCCTCAGCGGCATCCGGGTAGCGGCCCATATCCCACAACACACTGCCCTGCGCCATTCGCTCCCCCAGCGCGGCCAGCACGCTCGCCGGAACCGCCGGCAAGCTGGCCGCGGGCTTGACGGCGCGTTGAGAACTGGAAGGCGTCGTCGCAAGTCGGGTAAGCGTGGGCGAGAGTTCCAGCGGTACCCCGGCCTCCACAATTACATCGTGGCTCCACGAGACGAATCCCGCGGCGCTGATTGTGACGCGGCGGACACCCAAGGGCAGCTCCAGCTCCGTTTCCTCGGCCAGCGAGATCTCCATCGGCGGGTCTTCCACCTTCAGCCGGGCATCGGGCGGCAGCTCGCCGGATATGATCAAGCGGCCCAAACCGTTCGAAGCCATAAGCTCTCCCGACGCGGGAGCGGGCTTCGCGCTCTCCTTCTCCTCGCCCCCGAACAGCGCGGCAACACTGGACTGCAATGCCGACATCTGTGCCACTCTGTCCGACCCGTCACGCTGCAGTGCACCGGCGAGCCCGGCACCCTTGAAGAGGGCGAGGACGGCCACGGCGGCAACCGACAGCACGGCGACGGCCAGTGCACCGACGGTGCGCTGATAGGCCGAGAGTCTAGGTCCCGTCGTCTCCGACTTCGATCCGCCCCACAGCCAGGGGGCCTCGGGCAACCGCTCGGTCGTCGGCTGGTCGGTGGAGCGGCGGCGGCGTTCGGCCGCCGGCGGTGTTCGCTGCGTCTCTCCCTCGCCGCTTAACCACTTGATGAAGACGGGCGGCCCCTTCCCCTCGATCGCCATCGCCAGGTCTTCCATCGAGTCGAAGCGGTCCGCCGGATCCTTCGAGAGCGCCTTGTGGATGGCGTCCCGCAGCGGCAGCGGCGTCTCGGGCCGTAACGCGTTGAGCGGGCGTGGCGGCGTGAACAGATGATGGTAGAACAGCTCCTTCATCGAGTCAGACTCGAATGGCGGATGCCCGACCAGTAGCTGGTAACCGACCACTGCCAGTGAGTACTGGTCGGCCCGGCCATCGACTGCCCGACCCTCGCACTGCTCCGGCGCCATATACTGGGGGGTCCCGATGACCGCTCCGGTCTCGGTGAGGTGCGTGGTTCCCACCAGTGCTTTGGCGATCCCGAAGTCGGTCAGGTGGACGCTCCCGTCCGCATCCATCAAGATGTTGGCCGGCTTGACGTCGCGGTGAATCACGCCGCGCTTGTGCGCGTAGCCGAGACCCGCGGCCGCGTCCAGCATGATCTTCTGCACCTCGTGCAGGGTCAGCACTTGCTTCGCGGCCATGATCTCGCTCAGCGAGCGGCCGGAGACGAAGTGCATCGTGTAGAAAGCGAGGTTGTTGGAGTGGTGGACCCGGTAGACCGGTATGATGTGCGGGTGATGCAGCTTGGCGACCATCCGGGCCTCGCGCTTGAATCGCACGATGAGGCCCTCGTCGAACATCAGGCTTGGCGGCAGGACCTTGATCGCCACCAGACGGTCCAGCCCGATCTCCCGCGCCAGGAATACCGACCCCATGCCGCCACGGCCCAGCTCGTGGTAGATCTCGTACTCCCCAGCCGTCGCCATCTGTAGCGCTTGGCGCAAGTCGGTGGGGAAATTGTTAAGCCGCGGCTGGGCCGCGGACTGGCCGGGGACCGGCGTACCGCACTCGTTGCAATACTTGCTACCGCCTGGCAGGGGCGTGGAGCAATTGTCGCAGACGAGATCGTCCATGGGGCTACTCTTAGCCGGAGTTCGGGCTGGCTGGGGCCCGAAAACTAGCAAGGACTTTGACTTAGGCAACGGCACGCCAGCGCCTCGCCTTACCGGGCAGGGAGCGCCCCCGCACCGCCGGCGTTTTGGGGAGGGCTTCCACTATACACGAATCGAGCCGATCACGCCAGTTCGGCGCCTTCGGGTTGTTTTCGCCTACGTATCCAGGCCCGGGTGGCGGCCGCACCGACGTCTGACCTATCTTTGGCTTCACTGTAGCGCCTTGCGGCGCTCTTTTGTATCAGTAGCGCGTTTCGTGGTTCGCAACTCGTCACGTGATCCGCGACTCGGCAACAGGCGCGATGGCGACACGCACACCACCGGCTCAAACGGCTGATCAGAGGTACCACGGGCTTGGCGTTGAGGGGCTCGTGGATATCTACCGCACCATCTACCTGTCTCGTCGTCTCGACGACAAAGAAATCCAGCTCAAGCGACAGAACCGCATCTTCTTCCAGATCAGCGGCGCCGGCCACGAGGCGATCGGCGTCGCGGCCGGTTTGGCTCTGCGGCCGAGCTATGACTGGTTTTACACCTACTATCGCGACCGGACTCTCTGTCTTCAGCTCGGCGTCACGCCGTACGAGATGCTGCTGGCCGCCGTGGGCGCCGAGGCCGACCCGGCCTCGGGTGGCCGCCAGATGCCGAGCCACTGGGGCAAGAAGGAGCTGAACATCGTCACGTCTTCCAGCCCCACGGGAACGCAGTTTCTCAACGCCGTGGGCTGCGCCGAGGCCGGCTATCGCTTCGCACGAATCGAAGAGCTGCGGGCGCGCACCGACCTTTTCAAGGAAGACGAAGTCGTGCTGGTCACCGCGGGTGATGGCACGACCAGCCAGGGCGAGTTTTGGGAGGCGATCAATACGGCGGCCAACCTGAAGCTGCCGGTCGTCTTTCTGGTCGAGGACAATAAGTACGCCATCTCCGTGCCGATCGAGGTGCAAACCGCGGGCGGCAGCATTTCGCGCTGCATGAGCGGTGTGCCTGACCTTTATATCGAAGAGGTCGACGGCTGCGACCCGCTCGCGAGTTACGAGGTGATGGTCCGCGCGGTCGACCATTGTCGACAGCATCGCGGCCCGGCGCTGGTCCATGCACATGTAATCCGGCCTTACTCGCACTCGATGTCCGACGACGAGCGCCTCTACCGTTCGACAGCCGAGCGCGAGGAAGAGGCGCAACGGGATCCAGTCACAAGCTTCGCTCAGTTCCTGATCGACGAGGGCATCCTGAGCGAGGGTCAGCTGGACGAGCTACGCCGAAGCGTGGACGCCGAGATCCAGGAGGCGGCGGACCGAGCGCTGGAAGCCCCGCAGCCGCCCGCGGATTCGGCCGAGCTCTACGTCTACTCGCCGGACAGCGATCCCACGTCCCAGCAGTTCAGTAGCGAGCCGGAGTACGGCGAAGCGGCTCCCACGACGATGGTCGATCTGCTGAATGCCTGCTTGCGGGATGAGATGGAGCGGAATCCGGCGATCGTCCTCTTCGGCGAGGACGTGGCGGATGCCAGCCGCGAACCGGCCCTCGACGAGGTGAAAGGGAAAGGCGGCGTCTTCAAGGTGACCTGGGGGTTGCAGAAGCGCTTCGGCTCACACCGCGTCTACAACTCGCCGCTGGCGGAGGCGAACATCGTCGGCCGGGCCGTCGGCCTGGCGGAGCGCGGCATCAAGCCGGTCGTGGAGATCCAGTTCTTCGACTACATCTGGACGGCGATGATGCAGCTGCGCAACGAGGTGCCGCTGATCCGTTGGCGCTCGAACAACGCGTTCAAATGCCCGATGGTGGTGCGCGTCACCTACGGCGGCTATTTGAAAGGCGGCGCGATCTACCACTCGCAAACGGGCGCGAGCATATTCACGCACACGCCTGGCCTACGAGTTGTGTGTCCGGCGACCGCGGAAGACGCGAACGGGCTTCTGCGCACCGCGATTCGCTGCGACGATCCGGTTCTGTTCCTCGAGCACAAGCACCTGTATCGCCAGACCTACAACAAAGGCCGCTACCCGGGACCGAACTACATGATCCCCTTCGGCCGCGGCGAGGTAGTGCGCGAGGGCTCGGACCTGACGATCGTCACCTACGGCGGTACGGTGGAGCGGTCAGTGCGAGCCGCGAAAGCGGCGGCGGAGGAGTCGGGTATCGAGGCGGAGATCATCGATCTGCGAACGCTGAGCCCGTTCGACATGGAGATGGTCGCCGATTCGGTGAAGCGAACCAACAAGGCGATCGTCGTCTACGAAGACCCCATCTCCTGGGGTTATGGAGCCGAGATCGCCGCGCGAATCGCCGACGAGCTGTTCGAGTGGCTCGACGGGCCGGTGCGCCGCGTCGCCGCCCTAGACACCTTCGTGGGCTACGCCCCCCAGCTCGAGGACGCCATCCTCCCACAGATCGAGGACATTCGGACCGCTATCCAGGAGCTGGCGAGCTACTAAGCCGCTCGATCACGCCGACCGGTCGCTCAGCTCGCTGCCCGGCTCCTCTCTTGCCCGGCGCCGCGCTCGCCACCAGCGCACGTCCCGGATGAACTCGCGTCGCGACACGCCCTGGCCGCAGAGGCGCAGCCGTGCCCCGAAGGCATCGAAGTGGGGGAGGTCGTTGCGCAGATCGAGATACGCCGGACGCCACCCGCGTTCGCTGCCCCAAGCGATTAGCTCATCCAGCGAGGCATCGCTGTAAACGTGGCACAACAGGTCGCCGCGGCGGATGCCGAGCCGCTGGACGTCCCCCAAGGCGCGGTGGTAATGGAACTTGATCGCCAAAACGCTCTACCCCACCACCGCGTCGAACGCCCCGGCGGCCTGGATGTCTTTCTCGGTGATGCCACCCTCGCTGTGGGTGGACAGCGCAAGCGTGACCTTATTGTAGTGGATCGTGATATCGGGATGGTGAGCAGCGGCTTCGGCGCGATCGGCGACTCTTCGCACGAAGGCGATCGCCGCGACGAAGTCCTTGAACTCGTAGCGCCTGCGGATCTCGTTTCCCTCGCACGCCCATCCGGGCAGGTCCGCGAGTCGCTCTTGAATCTCGGAGTCGCTGAGCAGGGTCATCGACCCAGCCTCCTGATTAAGGTTCCCGGGAGATTTCAAGCGAGACGCACTCCGACTGACGCTGATTGCAGCGCGTCAAGACAGCGTCGCGCGTACGAGCTCTACCGCAGCTTTGCCGACCTGATAAATCACTACGGCCAGGATGATCGGAACGACGACGCGGATAACCCACAACCATCCTTTCAGCAGCCGTTCCGACGCGAAACCCTTCCGCACCTCGCCAAGCGGATCCGGAATACGCCAACCCACAAGGACGGCCAGAACGAACGCCCCTACGACTAACAGGAACTCACCGGCGATCTTGTCGTAAAGCCCCAACACGTCCAGGCTGTAGGCGCAAGGCACGCCGATCAGCATGATCGCGATCCCGGAGCCCAGCGCCGCGCGGGCACGGTCGAGCTTCCAGTTATCGATCAGGCTGGAAGTCACCACCTCCAGGAGAGAGATGGCCGAGGTCAGCGCGCCCACGAGCAGGGCGACGAAGAACACCAAGCCCACGAGTCGACCGGCGGCTCCCATCTTCAAGAACGCGGCCGGCAAGCTGATGAAGAGCGTCCCCACAGAACTGGCGCTGATCTCACCATGAAGGCCGAAGGCGAAGATCACCGGGAAGACTACCAGGCCAGCGAAGAAGGCCACGGCGAAATCGGAGACGGAAACGGTGGCCGCCGACCCGGGAAGGTTCTCGTCCCGCCCCAGGTAGCTGGCGTAGGTGAGCATGGCGCCCATGCCGAGGCTCAGGCTGAAGAAGGCCTGGCCGGCCGCGCCGCTCAATGTGTCCGCCGACAGAAGCTTCCCCGGCTCCGGGCGAAGGTAGAACTGATAACCTTCCCCCGCTCCCGGTTGGAACGCGGCCCATATCGCGAGCCCGACGATCAGAAAGAACAGCAACGGCATCAGTACCAGAGAGGCCCGCTCGATCCCACCTTTCACCCCGCCGACCACAATCGAGATGGTGACCCCCATGAACACGACGTGGTACATGAGAGCGCCGATGCCCGTCGCCGAGTGCTCGAAGTATTCGGAAGGGCTAGCACTGAAGCCGCTCAGTAGCGCCTCCAGCGTGTAGCGCATCGTCCACCCGGCGATAACCGAGTAGTAAGCGAGGATCAGGAAGCCGGTCGCCACGTACACATACCCCAACGCCGCCCAGCGCGGGCCGGCCACGGCTCGCAGGGCACCGATCGGACTGAGACGCGCCCTGCGCCCCACCGAGAACTCGGCCAGCATCACGGGCACACCGACGATGAACACCATGAGCAGGTAGAGGAGCACGAAGGCGGCACCGCCGCGATCTGCGGTGGCATACGGGAAGCGCCACATGTTGCCTAGGCCGACGGCGGACCCGACGGCCGCGAGGATGAAGCCGATTCTCGTCCCCCAACCTTCGCGAATGCGCGCCTCCATCCTCTGCCTCCGTTCTCGCGGGGTGCGGTTTGCCGGTCAGGCCAGCGAACGCCCGGGCACGCTACGGCCGGGTTACGGCGGCGTCAAGCGCCAAGCGCTGCGGAAACGAAAGGGCGGGTCACTACGAGTTGTGCGGAAGCGCGATCCTCACAGGGTCGCGAAAGCGATCGGAGCTGAAGAGGCGCGAGGACCGACGGGCTCAAGGGGCGTCAGCGGACAGGTAGCCAAACCAACGGGTGCCCGCTCGGCCCTCGCCTCAACGAGTCGGCTAGCCGTCCTCAGCTGATCCGTCTGCTTCGCCCTGTGCGGCGCCGCCGTTGATGCGGCGTGTCCAGATCTGCCCGACCAGCAGGGCGCCGGGCAGCGGTGCCTTCAGGGCTGCAGTCGGCAGCGCCGGTCGTTTCGGACGGTGGCGGCACCACACAAACGCCCTGAGCTGGGGCGCCGGCGGCGCGGGAAACCGGTCCAGAATCACAATGCCCGCCGGGCTGGAAGCGCCGAGGGCAACGGTGGCGGTTTTTCTGTCTGTTCGCCTCATAGGCGAGGCCTCACGTTCCGGGTCTCGGGGTTAACGACGTCCGACCACGGTAGCGAGCGGGCCGAAGGTCACCGGTCTCCGAGGCATACGCCATGCCGGCCGCGCACGATGGCAAGACGTCTGGCAGTCACTGGGATTCGCCGCGATATGGTCCACCGCCGCGGCCGTTGTGCGTGTGTTTCTGACGCGTCCGTTCGTGTCGACACGACACGTCCACTGCCTCAGACCGCAGGTCAGGGTCGGCGGGCTGTCACGGGAGAGCGAAGCGGTCAGCTTGGATGCGAGATCAGGTGCCCGGCCCGGCACCAGGCCTACGAGAGCGAGCGCTTGAACTCGGCGGCCAGGCGGTCGGCGCGCCGGGTCGTCTCCGGGAACCTGTACTTCCCGCCCGGGGTGAGGCGAAGGATCAGCTCGACAGCGGTGGGCAGGTCGATGCGGTGGCCGACGGACAAGTAGACAGGCCGAACGCGCGACCGCGTGCGCAGCGCCCAGCCGATCTCCTCGCCGCTGGCCGTATCAACCAACGGGGCGAGGGCGCCGCGCTCGGCGGCGATAGGCCCGAGCTCGCCGTAGAGGATCGACTTGGCACAGCCGATGGTGGGCAGATCGAACTCCAAGCCGGCGTGGCTGGCCAATCCCATACGCCGTGGGTGTGCGTAGCCGTGGGCATCCAGGACCGCCAGGTCAGGAAGATGCCGCAGCTTTCTCCAGGCAGCCACCAATGGCGGCAGCTCGCGAAAGCTCAGGTAGCCCGGCACGTAGGGAAAACTGATCGGCACCGCCGCGGTCGCGCTTTCCACCGTCTCCATCGTCTCAAGATCGATGATGACGATCGCGGCGCAGGCGAGGTTACGACCCTTGTCGAAGGCCACGTCTCCGCCGGCCACGAAGCGCGGCGCGAAGTCGCGAGGAGGTGTGAAGACGACGCGCTCCCTTAGCCGTAGCTGGATCTCGCGGGCCTCGGCAACGGTCTTCGGCTGGCGCATCGCCTGGACTTGGGTCGGCCGGGCTCAGCCCCGGCGACGCATCAGCTCTTGGACGAGGGCGAGGACAGCCGGATCGCCGCTCGCGAGCCGGCGGACCTCGTCGAGCGCGGCTTGCGCCTCCGCCGACTGACCCAAGCCGTCCAAGCAGGTCACCAGCGCCAAGCGCGGTCGAACGGCTTTCGGATCCAGCTCCGCCGCCCGTCGGAGGGCCTGAGCCGCTTCCTCGAGCCGTCCATCTCGGCGAAGCAGCTCCCCCAGCAGGTCGAAGGCCTCGAAGGACTCCGGCGTTCTCGCGGCGCAACGCTGCAGCGTCTCGATCGCGGCGTCCTCGCAGCGTGCCTCAATCTGCGCTCGTGCCAGGGCCAAGAGCGCCGCCTCCGTCCGCACCGCGTCCACCAGGCCGGCGTAGCGCTCCCAGAGCTTTACCGCCTCGTCCTTGCGGTTTCGCGCTGCCCCGACGAGCTCCGCCAGCTCGCGGA
>JABAOD010003820.1_pt3 | contig 11998 bp, 13 predicted proteins | sample 7062151 | NCBI WGS metagenome assembly JABAOD01 (sample SAMN14538626, study PRJNA623070) | marine sediment metagenome | biome: marine biome [ENVO:00000428]; feature: marine pelagic biome [ENVO:01000023]; material: deep marine sediment [ENVO:00002113] | place: India: Gulf of Khambhat ...
GTCCTGGTCTTCGTCCTTTTCATACTCTGGTCTCGTCGAGGCCGCAGACGTCTCTTGGAGGCCGTCTCATGAGACCGGAGCCAGTTCCCGCAGATATCCGAGAACACAGGGTGTCCCCCAGTTGACAGAATGTCCGAATTGCGGTCAGTCGATGAAGCAGGGATATCTCGGCTCCGAGAGCTTCATCGGCGGCGCGAAGTGGTATACGAGGAAGGGCAAGCTTGGGCTTGGCGGAGAGGACTTGGTGAAGCCTGGGGGCCTCGGGATGGTCTACATTGAAGGGGAGCGATGCCAGGGGTGCAGGCTCCTCTTGTTACGCTATTGAGACCGGCGTTTCCGCCACTACATGATCAGCGCCACGGGTCTGAGCGCGACCGTCCTCGACTCCGGAAATTACAGAAGGATGTAGGCTAGGTGGCGACCACGGGCATTCTTTTCTTGCTGTGTACAACAATAAGGGGAAAAAGACTTACTTTCAGACCGGGATTGTGGTAGTGCCTTGGACGCCATTGTGACCGAGAACCTTGCGAAAGTCTACGGACGGAAGGGGGTACCTGCAATTGAGGACCTCGACCTGCATATAGCCGAGGGCGAACTCTTTGGCTTCTTGGGGCCGAACGGTGCCGGCAAGACCACGACCATCCGAGTCCTCACGACCTTGCTGCGACCGACTCGCGGCCGGGCGTGGGTCGCCGGACATGATGTCGTGGAGGAGCCGCTGGAGGCGATGTCCCGCGTGGGTTTCATGCCTGAAAATCCTGGGTTTTACGGTGCGCTTACAGGTCGACAGCATCTCCGTTACTACGCCAGCCTCTATGGGATGGACAGGTCTCAAGTGAATGGCCGCATCGATGGATTACTCAGACGGGTTGGCCTTCAGGATGCCGAAGACAGAAAGGCCAAGGCCTACAGCCTCGGAATGAAGCGGCGACTCGCCCTGGCCGGCGCGATACTCCCGGATCCCGATATCCTCATCCTCGATGAGCCGTCACTGGGCCTAGACCCTGGGGGAATGGCCTTCGTTCGCTCTCTCCTCCAGGAGGTCAACTCGGGGGGCACGACAGTATTTCTGTCATCCCACATCCTCAGCGAAGTCGAGAAGATCTGTACGAGGGTCGGGGTTCTACACAAGGGTCGAATGCTACGGGTAGAGGCACCCAGAGAGCTGGTCAGGACAATCGGTTCTGCGGGCGCGGGCCTACAGGTCGAGGTGAAGGGCGTAACGCCCGAGGCTATTGAGGGCCTCAAGGATATCGAGGGGGTCACTGAGGTGGAATCGGAGGGCCGGTCGCTGCGAGTCCTCGGCTCCCTTGACGACGATACTGTCGCCGAGGTCAACAGACGGCTGGTGACCGCGGGGGTCGCGATCCTGAGTTCTCGACGGCTAGAGGCCGACCTGGAGCAGGCGTTCATGGCCCTCACAGAGGATCGCCCGTGAGAAGAACCAGCTTCTTGACCGGATGGTTTCCCGTAGCCGGGAAGGAGGGACGAGCTACTCTTCTCAGTCCCCGACTGATCATCATCGTGGGGATACTAGCCCTCGCGGTACTGGCCGGAACCTACGCCATCACGCCAGGCGCGGGAGGGGGGCTTGGAGCACCCGGCCACATCGTTTTCGACTCGATTTACCATGAAGACCTCAACGCCAGTCGCCCAGCTTTCGCACTCTTCGCCGTGACGCCTGCGGGGGAGCCAGTAGCAGGTCTTGAGGTGAACTTGATCAACTTCACATCGTCTGAAGGCTTTCCCGACGCGGACGAGGTGTTGAGGACAGAGTTCACAGATGCTACCGGTTGGGCACGGTTTGAAGGACTCTGGTCTGACTATCCTGATCAAAAAGATTGGTGATCTCAGTCCCGGAGGGAGGTCAGTTAAGCAATTGGGTTCTTGGCACGTACGACCGGGGTGCAGAGCTGGTTCCCGATTCGGGATTACTGTCAACTCGACTCGTTTCCCTAGGCGGGGGCCCCAACCTGCGGACTCTGTATGCGCTCTTCCTGGATACTCGGGGCAGACCTCTGGTCGGGGCCGACATCTACATCTTCTCTTGGCCGTGGGGTGAGGAGGAGCCCTTCGACGCCTTTATAGAGGGGCCTCCGGGGGGATGGGAGCCTTACTGGAATGGGACCACCGACGAGGGGGGCCTCTACATACGCCCAGAGCCTCTGGGATCGGGCAACTACATCGTGCGGGCAGAGAAGGGTGAACTGAACGGGACCACCTTCTTCGGCTTCTCCGGGTCACCTGTGCTGGGCCCCCTAGAATATGGCCCCGACGGCATTCTCGCGTTTGCTGCCCTACTCTTCGCGCCACTCATCATTCCAGTCATGGCCCTGGTTGTATCCTATGACTCCGTAGCGCGAGAACGCTCTGAAGGCTCCCTCGACATGCTCCTCTCCAAGCCCGTGTCGCGGCTGGGGGTAGCGTTTGGGAAGCTCACGGGCGTCTTCGCCTCGATGGCCCTCCCGGTCGTGGTGATCTTCGTTGCCGCGGCAGGCCTCGTGTGGGGCTTGACTGGTCAGGCTCCCACGGGCACCTTCTTGGCAGGCCTCTTGGGTGCGGTCCTCTTTCTTCTCCTCATCTACAATCTCCTCTTCCTAGCAATCTCAGCCAACGTAAGGAACCTGGGTACGGCGCTCTTGGTCTCCATCCTAGCCTTCCTAGTCTTCTCCTTCTTTTGGAGCACCATTAGCTTCATGGCGGCAAGCCTGCTCGCCTCGCCCGGGTCCGTCGGATGGTACGAAGTCAACGTCTGGCTTTCGCTAGTCTCCCCATCAGGACTGTACCAGCATCTGCTGTCCCTTTCGGTGCCAGGATTCCTCGGGGGTTTCTTCGGTTTCATTGGCGGGACGACCCAGGCCATAAGCCCATACTGGATAGCGTTGGTCGCAGCGCTGTGGCTCGCAGTTCCACTAGGTCTCTTCTTCCTTGCCATGAAGTATCGTGTAACCGAGGGCTGACTGGAATGCACGTGGGGGACGAACGATGAGGACCCCTGCCTTCCTGAGGGGGTGGTTACCCGTGGCCGCTAAGGAAGGTCGGGCCACCCTCCTAAGCCCCCGTCTCGTTATCGTTGCCATTCTCCTGTCATTGGTTATCCTGGCGGGCACGTATTCCATTCTGCCGGGCCCAGGGGTAATCCTCGGAACTCCCAATAAGGTGGCTTACGGTTTCACCTATTGGGAGGAGCTGAACAGGAGCCGTCCTGCCTTCGCCCTCTTTGCGGCCAGCCCCACGGGCGAGCCCCTTTCTGGCGTGGAGGTGCAAGTGAAACGCGTCCCCCAGAACGCGTCGCAGCAGTACGAGATCCTAGAGACGCACACCACCGACGTGTCGGGTTGGGTCCGCTTCGAAGGGCTGTGGAACCGCCATCCCGACAGCGAGTTGTTGCTGGGTCTGGCTGACGAACCGCTGAGACACCACGCATTCCTCGTCACGAGTACTGACTATGCCCCGCAACCGGTGGAGTACCGCGGACGGCTTGAAGCACACTTGGTGGCCCTAGGCGGCTCGCCTGATAGGCAGGTGGTGTCGCTTGTAATGATTGACGCGTTAGGGGAACCCGTAGCTGAAGCAGAGGTTTTCATCATCGAAGTCAATACCATGCAGCCGCCGATGCCAGGGTGGACACCGCCAGGAGGTTGGCCACGGTACCATAACGGGACCACGGACGCCAATGGCTACTACCTGCGGTCAGAGCCTCTCGAGGAGGGGGTGTATGATATACGAGTGACCACGGCAGATCTGAACGCCTCGACTCTCCTTGACTTTGGCGGGGGGCGGCCGAACCCGTATGAATACGGCCCAGACGGCGTTCTCGCCGTCTCCGGCCTAGTGTTCCTCCCTGTAGTCCTCCCCATCATGGCCTTGGCAATTGCATTCGACGCGATCGCCAGGGAGCGTGCCCAGGGATCTCTGGACACGCTTCTGTCCAAACCTGTCTCCCGCGCTGGAGTGGCGATTGGCAAGCTGATGGGTGTTCTTGCGGCATTGGCTGTGCCGGCGACGGTGATCATCCTTGCGGCGGCTGCTCTTGTTTGGGCGCTCACTGGCATGGTGCCTACTGGAGGTTTCTTAGCGAGCTTCCTTGGGACGGTCCTATATCTCCTCCTCGTATACACTCTGGTTTTCCTTGTTGTGTCCTCGAGTACCAAGAACATGGGAACTGCTTTGTTGGCTTCCGTCCTACTCTTCCTTCTCTACGCCTTCTTCTGGGGTCTCGTGAGCATAATCATCGCGAACCTAATGGCTCCAGGAGGCTCAGTCGATTGGCTCAGGATAGTCGCCATGCTCTCCCTCGCTACTCCGACGGGTGTCTACCAGCAGCTTCTCACCTCGTTACTCCCGGCCCTCGTTGAGACCTTCTACGGGCCCATCGGGGGAACCGGTCAGGAACTCCCTCCCTTATGGATATCCATCGCCGCCCTTCTCTGGGTAGCCGTTCCTCTGGCGTTCTTCGTCCTCGCCATGAAATACCGCGTTACGGAGGGCTGACCACTCGAGACTTTGGTGTGGGGACGCTCATCCGTCCAGGTATGTTGGCAGACAGCGGACGGGTGGACTACCAGTTGCCCACGAGGAAGGCCTCCGTTCTGTGGAAACCGGCTTTTTCCCAAAAGCCCAGGCTGTCGTCTGTGACAGTTGCGGATACTGACGGAGCACCTCTCTCCTCAAATCGCTTGATCATCTGCTCAACCAGGGCGGTTCCAATGCCCTTCCGTTGATGTCCCGGATGGACTGAAAGGAGGTGCACCATAGCTCGGGAACCGTCGTAGACACCCCTGACAAGGCCAACAATCTGGCCTTCCAGCTCACACACCATGAAGACCGCTGCCTCGCACTCCTTCACTCTGGTCATGGCCTCTGGGCCATCCACATCAGGGTGCGCGTACTGTCCATTCAGCCTCAGAATCTCCACGATCGGTTCGACATCACTAACGTCGAAGTCCCTCACCAACACCTCTCTCACCCTCCCTTGTGCGACTCACCTTTTTGGGCTGCTAGTCTGCATATCAGCCAAATATACAGTAGCCTATCCTAGGATATCACCCCATGCCTAGTACCGACCCATTGATTCCACCAGGACTCGTCGACTTCCTCGATCTGGGTTCTGCTCAGAGAATCGTTGACGTCGGATGCGGCAGCGCTAGCTTCACATCGTACCTAATCGGTCAGGCTCCCTCTCCAGCTGGTGCGATTGGATTGGACATCAATCCTGCTGTCCTTCTGGAGGGGAGTTCCCCGAAGGGTGTTAGACTGCTCCTCGCTGCAGCTGAGCAGATACCGATTCAATCAAACTGGGCGGACTTGGTCGTCTGCCGCCGTCTTCTCATGAACCTCCCCGAGCCATCCACGGCCTTGGGTGAGATGGTACGGATTGCTAGGAAGGGAGCCCTGGTGGCTGCCATCGAACCCGATTTCCTCGCCGAAAGCGGTTACTCCACTGTTCCCGGTGAGATGGCCTTTCTCCGGAAGCTGTTGCTGCTGACTTCCGAAGGGAGCGACCTCGGCTTCGGGCCAAAGTGCGTGGCCCTCTTCAAGCACGCGGGCTTGGTCGAGGTTGAGGCCTACGTTCACTCGCCCGTCACCATCGGGGCCGACGACCGCTTTCCGACCACCCATCACGAGCGGAAGGCTCGCCGGTTTGCGGAACTCGTCGCCGAATGGAGACCGGAGCTTGAATCGCATATCAAGCAGTCAGACTTGAAGGAACTTGAGAAGGAGGCCCGCAAACTCGATCGAGTCAGATCCCAACAACTCCAATCCAGAGAGTACGCCTCGGCCTCGTCCTTCCCCCTGTGGGTTGCAAGGGGGCGGAAGGTGGGGCTGAAGTAGTGAGGTTCCACGAGTTCAGATGAGAGAATCCGACTTCAGCAGCTGGGATGGCGAGTCAAGTATGTTCCTCATGAGGTGATTGAGGATTACAACGCGACATACAACGTTGAATACGAAGGCAAGAGCGTCGTGACGGAGGCTGCAAGGGAGCTTTGGCATCCCCTCCAATGAGATATGGATCTCCGAGCTGTGGAGGCCATATGAAGAGTACATACTGCATCACGAGGTTCGAGAGATTGAGCATCGGGCGGCCGAGTCGTCCCTCGAGGAGGCCCATGCGAAGGCCCTGACGGACGATCAGTCCCGCTGGAAGGACGATACAACATTATCGAGAGTTCATGCGAAAGTTGAAGGCGATGGACCGGGAGACTGCTGTAGAGAAGGCGGTCAACGATCCGACGCGAGCCGGGAACTGATTCGAGTTGTCCCGTCTAGTTCAGGTTCCGCGCTTCTCGATAATGGCGACGTAGGCTGGAGTGTCCGATGCGAGGATTCCTGTGATTCCCCAACCTGTGTCCTCGAGGATCCCTGCCATCTCCTCCTTGGACACCATCAGGTAGTCGAACCATGGGGTAGCGTAGGTCCTGTAGCGAACACGGATCCGCACCTCCCCGGGCATCCTTCCCCTCCGCCTATTCCGTTGCATGTAGATCCGATGTTCCGGCAGGGTCGTGGCCTCGTGAGGGCTGTAGCTTTCTGCCAGTATTCTTCCATCCACCGATGTCATCTTCCGGAATCTGCGCAACAGCCACCTTGCCCTTCTTTGGTTGCCAAACAGGCCGAAGTTGTTCCCCAGCATGAGGAGGGTGCCGAAGGTACCCAGTCGGTAGCTGAGTTGAGTTATGGGAATCGCTTGGGCGTTACTGAGCCCCCTCTCCCTGCAGACTTGGATGGCCAAGGGGGAGTTATCGATCCCAAGGACTTGGAACCCCTGCTCCTGCAAGTAGAGCCCGTGCCTTCCGGCCCCGCACCCGATGTCCAACACGCGTCCCCTGACGTCCCCCAGGGCACGCTTCTCATGTGAAGGCCACTCCGAGTGCCCAGCGAAATAAACGCTCGGGCCACCCGTTACATCGAAGAAACCATCATCCCGTTCGATAATCTCGAACCCTGAGCTGCTCTTGTGGAAGTCTAACAGTTCGTGGCCAACCGCGTCTTGGTCGTCGGTGAGCATGCTCCCATCTCAATGGCGGTCAAATCAGGGGATGCGGTGCTCCTTATTGAAGAGGGTGTTCGCCTCGATGACTAGGTGCTGGGCGAGCGCCAGCAAACGCTCCCAATCGCCATCCCCAAACAGGCTCAGACATTGGAGATGTCGGTTTACCCACTTCTTCGGAGCCTCCGGGAAGGCCTGAGCTTCGTCGAACATGGCCAACGGCAGCATGTCCCTCTCCGTCAAGTTTCGAGAGAGATGCCACGTTACGTCAGGGAACTCAAGGTACACGAGCCAGACTAAGTCCCTTGGGTCGTGTTGGTGTAGGGGCTCGATCCGGTTGCGGAACCAGGCTTCCGAGTCCGGTTGCTGGAGCATATACGGCGGCCCGTATTCTTGGCCTTGGAAGAATGGCCAAACCTCCTTGTAGCCCTCCCTGAGATGAGAGAGCAGATCCTCCGAATGTCTGATTGTCCTGGGGAAGCCGTACAGCTGTCCACATCCCTCCAGAAGATCCTTCCGACCCTGTCTTTCCATGGCTCTCTCGAGTCGGCTACACCGACGAGTCATCGTCCTGTTGTCTCCTGACGCCACCGTGAAGGCTTCGCTGAGGTTCCAGGCGAACAGGTGGAGGAACACAATCGTTGAGCGGCCGTCGACATCTAAGGCCTCTTCAGCCCTTCCAAGTAGCCTCTGGCAGCTATCAAGGTCGCGCCGCACCAATCCTGAAAGAACCTCATTCAGGTTCCTGGATGCCAGCTCCTCGGTCATGACGCCATCGGGATCATGGATAGGGCGGGTTTCGTACGGGAGATGCCGAACGATGTTCTCCCCAAAGAACGCAACATCCACGCTGATTCCCCTCTCCTCCCGAATCGTGAGATTGAAGTCACGCTCCCCCTTCAGAAGAACCTCGATGTCCAGGTCGGAGTGAGGCCAGGTGTCCTCCTGCGCCCAAGAGCCCGCTATTCCAACCGCGAGGACGTCGGTTCGCTTGATAAGCCTCTTGACTTCTGCATCGAGGACCTCCCGCCAGGGAGAGGGTATATCAGCGATATCGAAGGGGCGTACTTCCATCGACTCAACAAAGGATGGCGCCCGACAACTTAACGGAAGTGGCTTCGGTAGGCTAATCCTCGACAAGAAGCCTGAACCGATTTCCACACTCTCGGCACCCAAACACTCTGTACTCGATCCTATGCACGGACCGCCACTGCCCGAAGTACTGAACTCCGTCTCTCTTCAGGCAGGTTGGACAACGAGGGATCGGAATCCCAGAAGTGGCTCGGTCGAATGTTCTCTTACATAGGTTGCACCAGTAGAGTTGCCGCCCACTCCCATCGGCCAACATTCTCTTGCCCCTCTTTCGGGTTGTCACGTGGTTCTCGCATTGCGGACACGGAGGGTTTTCGGCCTTCCCTCCGAACTGGTGCTTCATCAGACGGCCTTCTCTGCCATCAATCCCCTTCTCATCCTCCAGCAGATCTTGGACTCGTCGGAAATCCGACTGACTCACGAGGTTTAGACTCTCGTCATGGGCGATGACACCACTCGCGTGCAGGAAGCCCACGTAGGTTTTCCTTCGCAAGAGTCGTCGGAGTTCCGGAACTGACCAATCCTTTCCTGACCTGGTTCTGTAACCCTTTGACCTGAGGGCATCACGAGTTTCGTAGAGGCATTGTGTCGAAAGAAAGTGGTCGAACGCTTCTCTCACGATGGAAGCCTCTTCGGGACTAGGGACGAGTTTGCCGCTTGACTCGTCATAAGCATATCCGAAGGGAGGGATACCGCCGTGCCATAGGCCCCTTCGGCTTCGCTCCCTCATCCCCATTTTCACCCTCGTTTGGAGAACCCTTCGTTCGAGTGTCGCAATGAGCCCGAGCATCCCGACAACGAACTCTCCGTATGGGGAGTCGTCCCCTAAGGAAGGCTCGTTGACTGACAGGAGCTGGACTCCATGTTTCTCCAGAACGTGCAAGAGGACGGGGAAATCGATGTTGTCTCTGCTCAGGCGATCGTACTTCCAGACGACCATGACATCGAGTGCGCGGTCTTGGACTGCGTCCAGGAGACGCTGCATGCCCGGCCGATTCAGGTCCGCGGCCGAGTACCCTTCATCTCTGAAGACTAGCGTTACTCTCCACCCCTCCTGCTTCTCGCAGAAGGACCTAATGTCCTCGTACTGTCCATCGAGGCTCCAACCCTTCTCGGCCTGTTCAACAGTCGAGACCCGTAAGTAGATGCCAACCCTCTTCACCCTATCCTCCTGGTGNNGGAATCCCCGTTTCATCGGCCGAGCCCACTCCTTTCGGAGATCCCGCTATGACAGGAGATTTGGGGGAGCGTGTTCCTGGTCGAAGCTCCTCAGCGGCCCCAAGTACCTTCCGAAGTGCGTTGAACGTAGTTTCGCTGGGCCTGGGTCTATACTCGATTTCAGCGGCGTCCTCGAGCGCATCCGCAGGCTTCTGGTTGCTTGCCATCCACAGCCCAAGGTCTGACCCTTACCAGGGATTCTATCATCACGCCGGAGAAGTATCCATAGTCGTGAGCATGGTCCTGGCCCTCGTGGTGTTCGTCATACTTCATTTGGGGTTTGTGAGGCTAGAGAACTCGTGGAACCAGTCCTCACCAGATGAGGGGAAGATGCTGGCGGTGCTCCCGAACCTTCGCCGTAGTGCCTATGTTCTGTTGGCGCTTACGGGGCTGACTGCGCCCATCCTCTTCTTTGTGAAGGGCCGCTATGAGGCGGCCATCGGCATCTTCGCCGTCTTGAGTGCGATGACAGCGGTGGCGTTTCTCACTGCTATCGCCATCCCTCCACTGTCCCTAAGTACACGGCGTGCCCGCCTGGTAATTGTGGCCGGTGTTGTCGCCGGAGTCATCGGGGTATCCGGGGAGGCCATAGTTACACCACTGTCCGAGATCACGCCTAGCTGGATCGACTTTGGAGGGTATCCGTTGGCCAACTGGAATCTCCCCTTCGGGAGCATTGTCGCAATCAGCAGCGCGCTACTGTTTGCCGCCTACAGGACGGCCATGAAGCGCTCGCCGCATCTCAGTCCCCCTGGTAGAGACGAGCCGCGCCGTAACAGCTCCGACTCGGTGTAAGCCGACGAAACGAGTGTTCATTTTTGGCCGGCCGAGCTATCCTGGGTCGCCGTAGGAATGCATCTCAGACGATTACTCAGCCCGGGAGGGGCTCCACGGCTCATCGGCCGAGTTTATCCTAGCTTCCAGGGCCGCTCGGCCTACTGCCAGCAGGAACGGGAGGGGCTATCCCCCCTCAAGGACCGCCTTCAGACGCTCCACTGACTTCCTCAGGTCCTCCTTGAGGCGCCTCCTTACCCAGAGGACGTCCAGAGCCTTGCCTATGAGAGAGTACGGCATCTCGTAATGGACCTCCAAGCTATAGCGGGCCCCGCCCCCTTCCGTTCTGACCCTGTTGAGGGCCCTCATCTTCATTCGTTTCGGCTGTCCTGAGGTGGCCTTCCAGACAATCCTCTCGTTGTCGACCCACTCCACCACCTCGCCGTCCCACTCCATCTTTCTGCCCAAGATCTCCCCCTCCTGATGGGCCAGGGTTCCGACGCCCGTGGTCTGAGGCGTGGGATAGTACGCGCGTCTCACGAAGACCAGCCAGTCATTGCATCGATCATGCTGGGCTATTCGGCGAAAGACCTGTTCCGCGGGGGCATCAATGAAAATGCTTGAATCCACCTTCGCCAAGCCAACCACCTCCTCCCTAGGGCGATTACACCTATCACGCTGAAAAACCTTGGGCGGAGGGCCGCCTGCGAAAAATGCCGGGTGAGGCGTCATCCTCAAACGGCGGAGGTCGCCGATTGCAGTCCATCCGAACCCTTTCTTCAGCAAGGGGGCTCCTACGGGCGTTACGCCGCTGTTCCGCAGGGGAGGCATCAAGTAGAGAGTTTCCATTCACGGGTCGATCGTCATGGCGCAGGGCCAGCCGGTAGTTCAGGCATTGGGTGTTGGCGGCATCTTCTTTCGGGCCAAGAATCCAAAGGCGCTCGCTTCCTGGTACCAGGATACCTTAGGCATCACCAGCCCCGAGGGAGGGTCGCCCTGGCAGGCGGAGGGTGGCACAACAGTCTTCGCCCCCTTCGACACGGACACCGATTACTTCGGCCCTTCAGGGCAATGGGCGATGGTGAACTTCCGGGTCGCAGACCTGGCGGCTGCAGTGGCCGCCCTAGCCGATGCAGGGGTGCCTCTAGTCAAGGACATCGAGGAGATGGAGGGCGTTGGCCGCTTCGCCTGGGTGGAGGACCCGGAAGGTAACCGCATTGAACTGTGGGAGCCTGCCAGATCGAAAGGACGATAGCAGTAAGAGAGATACAGAGAGGGGTGAGCCCATTCCCACACATATCCCTAGTGGAACGTGATTCAATGAGCGAGAAAGTGTTGGGAGTGATCGATGGCGTCAAGCACGGACGTCCGCCCAGAAACTGGAGCCTCTTCGTCACGTCACACCGCTTGGTTGTGGCGACTGTGGGAAGAACCGGCCTCGGGGCCACTTTCGAGTTCGGTGGAATCCTGATGGCGAAGTCACGGGCCAAGAGGAAGACTGAGAAGCTGCTCAAGGCCTCACCCGATGACGTCCTGATTGCCCACAGGAAGAACTATGAGATACCGTACTCGCAGGTAAGCAAGGCGGAGTTGGACGATCCCAGCGTCGTGGCGTCCGGTGCGCTGAACATAGACACCATCACGGATGCGTACGAGTTCCTGCTGACCAACAAGGACCGCTACCAAGAGCACGCGGACATCCTGAAGTCCGCACTGGGGGAGAAGATCACCTTCAGGTGACTAGCGGGCAGATTGGCGTTCCTAGCTTGACCGGCGGTTGCTCGTGGGCCTGACATTGTTGCGAGGCTTTAGCGGATAGTGACGGTGGAGAAACTCGTAGAATTCGTCTCCGCACATCCATGGGAATTCGGGCCTACCCTCCACCTTAATGCAGCCGTCAATCACAATCGTCGGTACAGACCG
>JABAOD010022621.1_pt2 | contig 11990 bp, 13 predicted proteins | sample 7062151 | NCBI WGS metagenome assembly JABAOD01 (sample SAMN14538626, study PRJNA623070) | marine sediment metagenome | biome: marine biome [ENVO:00000428]; feature: marine pelagic biome [ENVO:01000023]; material: deep marine sediment [ENVO:00002113] | place: India: Gulf of Khambhat ...
CCCGTGCTGATTGTGCCTTTGTTTGGTGGTGTCGCCATCCTTTTGCTGGGCCTGCTATTCAACGCCATCGAAGCCTATTGGCGCGGCGATGTGCGCAGCTGGGGCCGGGTGGATGCGGCCGTGCTGACCTTATATGTTGGCCTGACTGTAAGCCTGCTGCATCCCAGCGCAGGTTTGACGCTCGCCGCCACGGGTCTCTTGTGGTATCTCGCCGGCAGTGCCTGGGAGAGCCGCAGCGGGGGAGCGCCGCTGTTCGCCGCGATCGGCCACCTGTTTGAAAGTGTGATGCAGCTGGCAATCAATACGCTGTCGTTTGCACGCGTCGGCGCGTTCGCGCTCGGCCACGCGGGCTTGTCGTTGGCGATCGTTACCATCGCTGATGTCAGTGGACACCACGTTGCGGCTTTCGTAGTCATGGTTCTCGGGAACTTATTGGTGATCATTCTCGAGGGACTGGTGGTATCGGTGCAAACCACCCGCCTGGTCTTGTTCGAGTTCTTTATTCGCTTCCTGCGCGGCGAGGGTCGCGTCTTTCGCCCCCTGGCTCCGCCGTCGTCACCCCAGATATAGACAAGGAGACAATATGAATTGGCGTACAAAGGTAGCTATCGCCCTGACGGTCACAGTGACCGTGTTGAGCGTCGTGGCAACGGGACTCTTGTGGGTACCGTCTGCCGTGGCGGTGGAGCCGAGCGCTCCGATCGCCTTGGATTCTGGACTCGGGTTGGGTCTGCTGGCCGCGGCACTGGCGACGGGGCTGTCCGCACTCGGGGCCGGCTATGCAGTCGGTACGGTCGGCGCGGCCGCCGTCGGCGCGTTGACCGAGAAGCCAGAGTTGTTGGGGCGGCTCCTGATTCTGATCGGCCTGGCCGAAGGCATCGCCATCTACGGCCTGCTGATCTCGATTCTCATCTTCAATCGTCTTGCCTGAAATGCAGAAAGAGCGCAAAGACCTTAGTTAGTAACCGTTGATGTCTGTGCCCATCTTTATTGGAGATGAAGTGAGTGCGTGTGCCTACCGCTTGGCGGGGATCGAGGTGCGTACGCCTGTGCCGGGTGAGCTCAGCGCTATGCTGGAACAGGCCTGCACCGAGTCCCACCTGGTGTTGATTACGGCGCAGTACGCACAACAGCTGCGCGCCGATGAGCTGGCCAAGATGCAAGCGCGGATGCGACCGTTGTTGCTTGTGGTGCCCGATGTTTGTGAGCAAGTACCGGTGCCCGATTTTGCCAAAGCGCTGCGCAGTCAACTTGGAGTTGAGGCATGAACGAATCCACGAGCGTTATCGAGGCGCAGGTTGAAGCGCTGCTAGAGCTGGTCGAGGATTACCGCGAACGCCGGTGCCGTCAAGTTCTTGAGCACGCCCGGGCAGAGGCCGTGGCGGCGGTCAAACAGGCTCACCACGAGGCCCGCACGCGCATGCACAAGGCCATCGAAGAGGAACGCACACGGTCGCAGCAGAAAATCGCTGCTACGCAGGCCCAGTTGCAGACGCAGAGGCGCCAGCGCCAGCAACAGGGCGACACGGCGTTGTTGCGAACGGCTTGGGACGCGCTGCAGGAACGGCTGCTCGCGCGCTGGCAAGATGCCGGCTCACGGCGTACCTGGGTGCAGGCGCTGCTGCGTCAGGCGCGGGCGGTCTTGCCCGCAAAGAATTGGCGCATCGAGCACCCAGTCGGTTGGCGCACGCAAGAGGCGCTGGGTCCAGGCAGCGAGCTCAGCGCGCTGGGCGAAAGCGAATTGCCGGCGTTCGTCGAGATGTCCGAGATTACCGCGGGCCTGCACATCCGTGCCGACGACGCCTGTCTTGACGGGACGCCGGTAGGGTTGCTCGCTAGCCGGGCCGAGATCGAAGCGCAGCTGTTGGCTGAGTTCCACCGCCTGGCCGTCGAAGCGCGCGCAACGGCCAATCCGGGGCGCAGACGTGGCAAGGCTGAATTATGAGCGAGGCCCTCATCAAATGGATCAGCGGGCCGGTGCTGCGGGCGCAAGCGCAGGGGGTGTTCTTTATTAACGAAGCCGTGCGTGTCGGTAAGCAAAAGCTGCTGGGTGAGGTGATTCGTATCCAGGAGCAGGAAATCGTCGCTCAGGTCTACGAGGATACCAGCGGCCTGCGTCCGGGCGTGACGGTGCAGGGCAGCGGGCTGCCGCTTGCCGTGCGGCTCGGTCCAGGTTTGCTCGGCAATATCTTTGACGGACTGTTGCGACCGCTGTCCGGGACCCAGTCGAAATTTGTCGAGCCGGGCATGTATGCACCGCTCACCGGCACATTTCCCTTTACCCCGGCGGTTAGGAGCGGTGAGCGTGTACGCGGCGGCATGGTTTTTGGCAACGTGCAACCGGTAGACGGCAAGCCACAACGCTGTCTGGTGCCGCCGCGCCTAGCGGGTGAGGTGGCCGACATTGTCGATGCCGGCGACTATGCCGAAGACCAGACCTTATGCACGGTGCGGGCGCGCGACGGCAGCACGCACGAGGTCGCCATGAGTCATGTGTGGCCAGTGCGCACGCCGCGTCCGATCGCCGAGCGCTTGCCGGTGAGCGGCCCGATGCTGACCGGGCAACGTATCCTGGACGGTTTGTTTCCGGTCGCGCGCGGCGGCAAGGCCGCGTTGCCGGGGGGGTTCGGTACCGGCAAGACGGTATTACAGGAGACGCTGGCGAAATGGTGCGACGCCGACATTATCGTCTACGTCGGCTGCGGCGAACGCGGTAACGAGATGTCCGGCGTGTTGCACGAGTTTCCCCAACTCGAGGATCCGCGCAGCGGCCGCCCGTTAATGGAACGCACGGTCATAATCGCCAATGTGTCGAACATGCCGGTGGCGGCGCGCGAAGCCAGCATCTACACCGGCGTAACGGTGGCCGAGTACTTTCGCGACCAAGGCATGCATGTGGCGCTGATGGCAGATTCGACGAGCCGTTGGGCCGAAGCCCTGCGCGAGGTCTCGGGGCGTCTTGGTGAGCTGCCCGCTGAAGCGGGCTATCCGGCCTATCTCAGCAGCCGCCTCGCCGACTTTTACGAGCGCGCTGCACGTGTGCGCACGCTTGCCGGTGATGAAGGTTCGGTTACGCTGATCGGCGCGATCAGTCCACCGGGTGGGGATTTCTCGGAGCCGGTAACCACGCACACCAAGCGCTATGTGCGTTGCTTCTGGGCGCTCGACCGTAACCGCGCGAATGCGCGTTTCTACCCGGCCATCCATCCGCTGCAATCGTACTCCGAGGATGTGCCCGCACTGGCATCGTGGTGGCAGGCGAACGGCAATCCGCAATGGCTCGCCGCGCGGCGGCAATTTCTCACGCTGCTGGAGCAACAGGCGCACCTGGAACGCATGGCGCGCATTGTCGGCAAAGAGGCGCTGCCGCCCCGGCAGCAGTTGATACTGCTGTGTGCCGACATGGTTAATGAAGGCTTCCTGCGCCAGTCGGCGATTTCGCCCGTGGACCGTTATGCCTCGCCGCAACGCCAGATGGCGATGATGCGGCTGCTGAGGCGATTCATGGAGTTAGCGGAAAAGGCCCTGAGCGATGGGATCAGCGTCGATCGTCTCACGCAGTTGCCGATCGTGCGGCGCCTTCAGCGCATGGGCGAGGATGTGGCCGAAGATCGCCAGCAACTGTTCGAAGAGATCGGGGCGCAGCTCGAGTCCGACTTCGCCTCATTGAGAGGAGCCGTCAGCCATGCGGGCTGATCTCTCGGTGACAGGCGCCGCGACCCGCATCGAGGGGCCGCTGCTGTTCTTGCGCCGCACGCTGAATGTGGGTCTGAACGAGGCGGTCGAGGTGATCGGTGTCGACGGCCGCGCCCGCTTGGGGCGCATCAGTGCGCTCGACGAAGAGTTCATGGTGATCGAGGTCCTCGAATCCACCGAAGGCCTGTCACCGAGCACGGCACGGGTGCGCTTCTTCGGCGAGCCGTTGCATTTTGCCTTGGGTCCCGAAGTCTTCGGGCGCATCTATAATGGTGTCGGCCAGGTGATCGACGGCGGACCGCCGGTGGCGGCGGAGCGGCGGTTGCGTATCGAAGGTCTCGCCATCAATCCGGCTGGGCGTGCTGATCCGCGCGATTTTATCGAAACCGGCATTTCAACCATCGATCTTATGAACAGCTTGGTGCGCGGGCAGAAGCTGCCGATATTCTCCGGCGGCGGCTTGCCGCACGACCGCATGGCGATCGAAATCGCCCAAAACGCCCATCTGCGGGGGGGCGAAGAACTTTCTTTTGCCATTGTCTTCGTCGGTATCGGCGTGCCCCATGACACGGCCGAGTCGTTCCGTCGAGCGATGGAGTCGAGCGGTGCGCTCGAGCACACGGTTATGTTTCTTAATCTTGCCAGCGACTCGAGTGTGCAGCGCTTATTGACACCGCGCTTTGCGCTCACCGCGGCCGAGTACCTGGCGTTCTTTGTCGGCAAGCACGTGTTGGTCGTCATGACTGACATGACCAACTACTCTGAGGCCTTGCGCGAGGTCTCAGCGAGCCACGGCGAAGTGCCGAGCCGCAAGGGTTACCCCGGCTACATGTACTCGGACTTGGCGAGCATCTACGAGCGCGCCGGCTGCATTACCGATATGGCGGGCACGCTGACGCAGTTGCCGATCCTGACCATGCCGGCGGACGACATCGGCCACCCGATCCCGGACCTGACCGGCTATATCACCGAGGGCCAGATCGTGCTCGATCGCGATCTCGACCGACGCGGCATCTACCCGCCGGTCAAGGTACTGCCGAGCCTTTCGCGCCTGATGAAAGATGGCACGGGCGAGGGCTACACGCATGGCGATCATCCGGCGCTGGCGAGCCAACTTTACGCCGCCTATGCGCGCGCCGTGCAAGTGCGCGTGCTCGCGAGCGTGGTTGGCGTGGAAGGCCTTCCCGATGTGGATCGCAAGTACCTGGCGTTCGGCGATCTGTTTGAGGACAAGCTCGTGCGGCAAGAGGGCGTGCGCACGCTGGAGCAGAGCATGCAGGAAGGTTGGGAGCTGCTCAAGGCGCTGCCTGTCAGCGAGCTCAGCCGACTGAGCGATGATCAAATTGATAAATATCTCGGTGAGGCGTGAATTGTTAACCGTGAGCCGTGAACCGTCAGTCGTTAGCAGTAGAGCGAAACTGGTGGAGGACTTACGACTCACGGCTCACGATTAACGAATTATGGACGGACGTGACACGGTTCCCACCCGCGCAGCGGTGCTGGAGCTCAAAGACGAGCACCAGGTGATCCAGGAAGGATACAACTTTCTCGATGAGAAACGGCTCTTGCTCGCGGCAGAGATCTTGCGCCAGCTCAAGCGTTACCAGGAGCTCATGGATGCCTTGCAGGCCGTGCATGCGCGTGCGGTATCGGCGTTCACCGACGCGGCCGCGCACCACGGGCTGCAGGGCCTGTGGGTCTATCCAGCCGGCAAACTGACTAATGCGCGCATGAGCATCGCCGGTCAATCCTTCCTCGGCGTGCGCCTTGTCGACAGCAAGCTCGAATATCAGTCCACCGATCCGTCAGTAAGAGCGACTAATCCATCTCCCGAGGCACGGCGCAGCCGGCGTCTGTTCCTGGAGCTGATCGAACAGGCGGCGGGGTTGGCCGGGGTCTCCAGCAATCTTTTCCGCTTGGTCGCCGAATACCGCCACACGGAACGCCGTGCCCGGGCACTGGAGGATGTCATCCTGCCTGAGATTGACCAGACGTTGCATGAGATGGAGGCCCATCTGGAAGAGACCGATCAGGAAGAAGCCATTCGCACGCGCCTGAAGTACGGCGCCTAGGTTTCAGCCCGCGCGGGCTTGCAGCGGATGTTGTTGAAGAGCTTTCCTAGTCCACAGCGCGCTTAGGATAAACGCAAAGGTGGCAGAGACGCTAAGTACGCGCAGGCAACCTCATACTGCTTTATCTTGAAGGATACTCTGCGTCCTCTGCGCCTTGGCGTTCTCAGCGTTGCTTTCGGAGTGTGATGGTTTGCTGATTCGTCTCCGATCTTTCCGATAGGTCGCTAAGCCTTTGATCTGTATCAAGGAGCACGCGAAGCGGCCTTGATACAAGAAGACTGCACGCAGCCGGATAGCGCGGCGAGATGCCGCTACCCTTTTCGGTTTCGTGATCCGGTGTCGGCAGTTGCAAGCGCGAGGTGAGACGGTGGGCGTACAGCAAGCACGGACTGAATATGACAACGACGCAACGCCTACGGAATCGATATCCTCAGTGTGGCATGCCGAATCGCGGATGCAGCGAGGCGCGCACGTGCAGCCGGTCGATGCCTTTGCGGCGGTGCCGGGCTACCTCAAAGAGACCTACACTTGGGCGTACCTGAATCCCCACACCCTGAGCTGGCTTGACCGTCGATGGGTGGTGGCGGCTATCCTCTTTGGCAACTATCAGCGACTGCAACGCGCGTTGTTGGCGGAGATCGAGCCCGGCATGCGCGTGTTGCAGGCGGCCTGCGTCTATGGCGATCTCTCCGAGAATCTCGCCAAGCGGCTCGGCGCGCAGGGGCGACTGGACGTAATCGATGTGGCCGGGCTGCAGGTCCGCAACTGCAAGCGCAAGCTGAAGGATTTTCCTCATGCGCGCACGTGGGTGGCGGATGCGGCGGCAGCGCGCGAGGCCGTCTACGACGTCGTCGCTTGTTTCTTCCTGCTGCACGAGCTCCCCGATGACTACAAGCACCTGGTGGTGGACGCGCTGTTGGGCAGCGTGCGCCCTGGCGGGGCGGTGGTGTTTGTCGACTACCACAAGCCTCATTTTACCAATCCGCTTAAGCTGCCGATGAGCGTACTGTTCGACAAGCTCGAGCCTTATGCCAAGGGCTTGTGGCAAAACGAAGTCGCAACGTTCGCCAGTGCACCGGCGCGATTTGCCTGGAGCAAGCAGCGCTACTTTGGCGGGTTGTACCAGAAGGTGGTTGCACGGCGACCCTGTGCTGGCGATGAAGATGAGTCAACGTTATGAGTGACACCGTCGCAGCCGACGCGGCTGCAGGGCTCGCACCTTTGCGCGAGGCGCGCCGGCAACTGCTCTACGAGCTGGTCAGCGGCGTTAGCGGGCTCGCGCTGGCAATCTTCATGTGGGGCCACATGTTCCTTGTCGGCTCGATCCTGACGGGCGCAGTCGGGTTTAACTGGCTAGCCCAGTCGCTGGAAGACTACTACATCGCGCAGCCCACCGTTCTGGCGATCTTGATCCTTTTCTTGATCCACGCGGCGATGGCGAGCCGCAAGATTCCGGCGCAGCTACGCGAACGCCGGCGCATGCTCGCGCTTGCACGGGAGTTGCGTCGCCGGCCTGTATTGGTGCCCGCCGCAGGCGCCAGGTGATCCGCGCCTGCAGCCGCATCTGGAGTCGTTGCTGTGGATCTGGCAGGTCCGCACGGGCATGATCATTCTCGTGCTGGGCAGCTTCCATATCGTGCTGCTCGCCCTCGATATCTTCACGCCGCTGTTCGGCGAGCGTACCGGTATCGAGGCGGTTTCAACCTTCGCGCGCGTGCAGGGCGGGCTCTGGGTGCTTTACGCGGTACTGCTGTTCTGCGCCGAGTTTCACGCCAGTGTCGGCCTTTATCGCCTCGCCGTGAAGTGGGGTGTCGGTGCGCGTCTAACGCGCGAAACGGTGTGGCGCGTTGAACACGTCATCTTCTGGTGCTTCCTCGGGCTCGGTCTCTTGGCGCTCGTCGTGCTGGCGGGCTGGCTTGAACCGCCATTGGCATTCCTGCTGGAGCGTGGGCCATGAGTAAGGTGCTGACCACCGACGTGCTCGTCATCGGCGGAGGGCTCGCCGGCGAGCGTTGTGCGATCGAAGTGGCCGCCGACGGCCACGACGTGGTACTGCTCTCGGTCGTTCCGCCGCGGCGCAGCCACAGCTGTGCGGCGCAAGGCGGCATGCAGGCAGCGCTCGCTAACTGCGTCAAGGGCGCGGGCGACAATCCGAATGTGCATTTCCTCGATACCGTTCGGGGCTCTGATTGGGGCGCCGACCAGGAAGTCGTGCGGATCTTTGTCGATCAGGCCCCAATCGCCGTGCGCGAGCTGGCGCATTACGGAGTGCCGTGGACGCGCGTGCGCCCGGGCAAGACGACGTACTTCATCAAAGGACAGCGCGTCGAGATCGAGGAGCCGGCGAACAAGGCTGGGCTACTCATGCATCGCGACTTTGGCGGTACCGCCAAGTGGCGCACCTGTTACGCCGCCGCTGGCACCGGCCACGCCGTGCTCTACGCCGTTGATGGCGAGGTGGTGCGTCTTGGCATTACGGTGCGCGACCGTACCGAGGCGGTCGCCCTCGTTCACGACGACAGGCGTTGTTGGGGCGCGGTCGCGCGTTGTCTGCGCACCGGCGAGCTGGCCACGGTGTTGGCGAAGGCCACGGTCATCGCCACAGGGGGTCACGGTCGCATCTATGGTCAGTACACGACCAACGCCGTCATCAATGAGGGCACGGGTGCGGCAATCGCGCTCGATACCGGTGTCGTGCCGCTCGGTAACATGGAGGCCGTGCAGTTTCATCCGACCGGGCTCATGCCGAGCGGCATTCTGGTCACCGAGGGCTGTCGCGGGGACGGCGGTTATCTGCTCGATAAGGATCTGCACCGCTTCATGGTCGATATGGAGCCGGAGAAGCAAGAGCTCGCCAGTCGCGACGTGGTGTGCCGTGACATGATGCAGCGCATGCGCGACGGCAAAGGCGTCGACACCCCGTACGGACCACACCTGTGGCTCGACCTGCGCCATCTCGGCGAGCAGCACATCACCACCAAGCTGCGCGAGGTCCATGAGATCTGTCTCGATTTCCTTGGGCTCAATCCTGTGCACGATCTCATCCCGGTACGTCCGACTCAGCACTACTCCATGGGCGGTGTCAGGGTCAACAAGGATGGTCACGCCTATGGCATGCAGGGCTTGTTTGCCGTCGGCGAAGCGAGCTGTTGGGATATGCATGGTTTCAATCGCCTCGGTGGCAATAGCCTCGCCGAAACGATCGTCGCCGGCCGCATTGTGGGACGGTGCGTCGCCCAGTTCGTGCGCATGCATGGCCTGGACGTCAATACGGCTATCGCCGTGCGCTTTCAGGCCGAGCAGCAGCAACGTGTGGACGAATGGCTCGAGCGCAGTGGGACCGGCCCCAGCGTTTACGCGATTCGCGACAGCATCGCCGAGATCATGATCAACAAGGTGGGAATCTTCCGCACCGGCACTGAACTTGAACAGGCGGTCGACGAGCTACGACAGCAACTGCAACGGGTTGATCGCGCGGTATTGCGTGCCAAAGCGCCGGGCATGAACCCCGAATTGACGTTTGCCTTGCGCCTGCGCGGTATGGCCCGGCTCGCGCTGGTGACCGCGATCGGGGCGCTTGTGCGCCGTGAGAGCCGCGGCGCACACTTCCGCACGGATTATCCCGCCCGTGACGATGCGCACTGGCTAAAGCGCACGCTGGCGCGGTGGCCGCAGGACGCCAGTGAACCGCTCCTGAGCTACGAGCCCGTTGGGCTCATCGATTTGCCACCCGGTCACCGCGGCTACGGCAAAGCCGAATCGATCGACATGCGTGAGTCCATCGATGAATACAACGCCGGTGTCGAAGCGGCCTGGCGCAACGCGGGTGCCCAGGAACCCGCGGAGCCCTTCGGGTCATGTTTGCGCCGGGGTGCCTGGCGTAGCGCCGAGCCACCAACGCAGCAACGCAAGCAAGCGTCATGAGTGTTAACAATCAAAAGGGGCGCACGCTGCGGTTCGAGATCTTCCGCTACAACCCGCAAGACCCAACATCGCGCCCGCATCTGTCCGCCTTCGAGCTGGACGAGACGCCTTACATGACCCTGTTTATCGCCTTGCATCGTATCCGCGAGGAGCAGGATCCGAGCCTGCAGTTCGATTTCGCCTGTCGCTCGGCTGTCTGCGGGTCGTGCGGGATGCTGGTCAACGGGCGCCCGCGTCTGGCCTGCCGCACGCGCACGGCCGACCTTGCTGAGACCATTCGTTTGCATCCACTACCGGTATTCAAGCTGATCGGCGACCTATCTGTAGACACGGGCAGCTGGTTTCGGGCGATGGCCGGACGCGTCGAGGCGTGGATACACGAGCGAACGCCGTTTGACCCGCAAGCGCGGGAGGTACGTATGGACGACGATCTCGCCCGCGCCATCTACGAAGGCGAGCGCTGCATCGAATGCGGCTGCTGCGTGGCGGCCTGCGGGGTCGCCAACGTACGATCGGGTTTTGTCGCCCCTGCCGGCATCAATCGTATTGCCCGCTTCATGTTGGACCCGCGGGACAGCCGCACCCCCGGCCACTGGTTCGAGGTCGTTTCCAGCGATGAAGGGGTTTTCGGTTGTCTCGGTCTGATGGCCTGCCACGACATCTGTCCTAAACGTCTGCCGCTGTTGGAGGTGTATGCGTACCTGCGACGCAAGATGCTGGCAATGGCGGACGCACCGCAGCCGCGTGCGTAATGACAGCCGATTAGCGGTTGCAGGCATGTTCGTGCGACTAACAGCGGCTGCCGTGCCACTGAAGCGTCGCCATCGTTGGTTAAGCTTCACCTTCTTGTTGGCACTGGCCGGACCCGCGATGGCCGGCCATACGCTCGAACCCACGCATGCCGATCCCATTGCCCCGGTCATTCTGGGTGTGACCGGCATCCTGTTTTTCGCGGTGCTCGGTCGCTTTGGCGCCCGTCGCCTGGGTCAGCCGGCCGTGCTCGGTGAGCTCGTCATGGGGCTGATACTCGGCAACGCGGGCTATCTGCTTGGACTGGAATTGATGCAGATCCTGCGCGAGGGCCCCGCCATCTTCGATATGGTGCGGCTCGACTTGGCGGGGGATTCGCCGGAACATGCCGCCGAGACCGTGCTCGGTCCCGTGGCCGGACCCGACGTACTCGCGATCCTTCAGGGACCCGGCGGTGTTGCCATGTTGCAGGTGGCCCAGACCGTCGACGTATTTTCGCGCTACGGCGTGATCTTTCTGCTGTTTCTCATCGGGCTGGGCACCAGTCTGACTGAGATGCGCCAGGTTGGCGTGGAATCGCTGCGCGTGGCCGTGGTCGGCGTGCTGCTTCCTTTCGTGCTGGGCTTTTCGGCAGCGCGACTGTTGATGCCGGAGCTGTCGTTGAACGTGGACCTGTTCGTCGCCGCCACCCTCGGTGCCACCAGCATCGGCATCAGTGCGCGCGTGCTGGCGGATATCAACCAGAGTCAAACGCGGGAGGCGCGCGTCATCCTCGGCGCGGCCGTGCTCGATGACGTGCTCGGCCTGATGATCCTGGCCATCGTCTCGGGCATCGTTGTCTCCGGCGGCGTGGAGCTCACCAACGTGCTGATGACGGTTGTGCTCGCGGCGCTGTTTATCGTGTTGGCCTTTTTGCTGGGTCCCTACTTCCTCGATCATGCTATCCGCCTGGTGCGCCACCTCGACATCGTCGAGGCCAAGATGTTCATCTCCTTTCTCTTCGTCATGGCGCTGGCGTGGTTTGCCAACCTGGTTGGCCTGGCGACCATCGTCGGGGCCTTTGCCGCCGGCGTGATTTTGCACGATGGCTACTTTCGCCACTGGGGGGATTACCGCGAGCATCGCTTTACGATCAAAGATCTCATTGCGCCGTTGGAAACCATTCTAGTACCGATCTTCTTCGTGCTGATGGGCATTCAAGTGAAGCTCGAAACCTTTCTCGACGGGCACGTCGTCACGATGGCGACAGGGCTATTGGTGGCGGCGATCGTCGGCAAGGTGGCGTGCGGATTCGTCGCCGGTCATGGCGCAAATCGCCTGGCCATCGGCATCGGCATGATGCCGCGCGGCGAGGTCGGGCTCATCTTTGCTGCCATCGGCAAGGGCCTCGGCGTAATCAGCGACGCCCTGTTTTCGGCAGTCGTATTGATGGTGATTGTGACGACGCTGGCGACGCCGCCGCTGCTAAAGCTCGTACTGCTGCGCGAGCGCGCCCCGGAGTGATAGGGTACGGTTATGCACAGCTACACCGAAAGCCGCAGCATGCCG
>JABAOD010004431.1_pt5 | contig 11989 bp, 15 predicted proteins | sample 7062151 | NCBI WGS metagenome assembly JABAOD01 (sample SAMN14538626, study PRJNA623070) | marine sediment metagenome | biome: marine biome [ENVO:00000428]; feature: marine pelagic biome [ENVO:01000023]; material: deep marine sediment [ENVO:00002113] | place: India: Gulf of Khambhat ...
CCATGAACGTGTTGGAGACGATGGCGGGGTTTGACGAGCGGCGAACGGAGCTGTTCTACCTCTTCGAGTGGCTCAGGGAGCTGGAGGCCACTGTGTTCCTCCTGCTGGAGACCCGAGGCGAGGCCTCGGCGCCGGGCGGAGACCTGGACGAAGCTTACCTTGCCGACGGCGTGTTTCACCTGGACCTCTACCCCGTCTCCGACCTGGACGTGCAGCGCCGCCTTCGCTGTGTGAAGCTCCGGGCCGTCAACCACGACATGTCCTCCTTCGCCCTCGTCTGGAACGAGGACACCTTCGAGATCGCCCGCGCCGTCTCCGTGGGGAGAAGGACGGCGTCCGAGGCCCGATAGCCGAGCCAGTTCGGCTCGCCAAAGGGTAAATAGAGAAACCTAATATAGCGTCGTCAGCCGCTTGAGCGGGTGAATGGCCTCCTGGGACCTTTCGATTTCTAAAGAGCTCTCCATGGTGGGGGATTTGCTGAGGCAGAGCGTGGGGTCCGAGGAGAGCCTCCTGACGGAGATCGCCAGCTACGTCATCGGAGCCGGCGGGAAGCGGATTCGTCCCACAGTCACCATCCTCTGCTTCTACGCCGTGGGGGGGAAGAACGTCGAGAGGGCCATCCGGGTCGCCACGGCGCTGGAGCTCATCCACACGGCCACCCTCCTGCACGACGACATCAACGACGGGGGGTCCCTCCGCCGGGGCAAGCTGGCCGCCTACCGGAAGTTTGGGGTCCCTCACGCCATCGTCGCCGGGGACTTCCTCTTCACCCAGGCCTACGCCATCGGCGGGAAGTTCGACGACGCCGTCGTCGACATCACGGCGGAGGCGTGCCGCCGTCTTGCGGAAGGAGAGATCCGCCAGCAGTCCCGGGCCCGGGACCTCAGCCTCACGGAGGAGGAGTACATCGACATCATCCGCAGAAAGACGGCGTGGCCCATCGCCGCCGGAGCGCGCGTAGGTGCCATCCTGGGGGGCGGCGGTCCGGAGGACGTCGGCGCCATGGGCGCGTTCGGGACGAACCTCGGCATCGCCTTTCAGATTGTGGACGACATCCTGGACGTGGTGGGGGACGAGGAGGTCATCGGGAAGCCCACGGGCACGGACCTCCGGGAGGGGAACGTCACGCTCCTGGCCATTGACTCCCTGCGGAACGGGGCCGAGGGGGGGGACGAGCTCGCTCGCCTGTACCGGAAGGCGGACAACACGCCCGACGAGGTCCGACGGGGGGTGGAGATCCTCCGTCGCTCGGGAGCTGTGGACCTGGCCCGAGGCAGGGCCGTGGAGTTCGGAGAGGCCGCGAAGGCCGCCCTGGGCCCCCTGGCACCGGGCCCCTACAAGCTGGAGCTCCTCAAGCTGGTCGACCTGGTCCTCCAACGCGAGCACTAGGCCATGATGGCCGAGGGGTTGTCCCGCGGGGCTTGGGAGGACGTCATCGCCTCCCTTGAGGAGTTTCTGCCCTACTACGAGCGCGTCAACCGCGCGTCCACCCTCTTCCGGCTCCCCTCCTGGCGCGCACAGGCCGCTCGACGGGCGGCGGCGTCGGAGGTGGCCCTGGAGATCGGACCCGGGCCCGGTGGCTTCGCCCAGCACCTTCGATGCGCCCGCGTGTATCTCCTTGATCCGTCCCCCACCATCCTTCGCTACTCCGCCACACGGCTTGCGGGAACGCGGTACATCCCCGTGGTGGGGCAGGCCGAGGCGATCCCCCTGCGAGACGCCTCCGTGGACAGAGCCTTCTGCATCTTCTCCTTCCGTGACTTCCTGGACAAGGAGAGGAGCCTCCGCGAGGTTCTCCGCGTTCTCCGTCCCGGAGGCGAGCTCCACATCCTCGACCTGTTCCGGGGCGAGGGGGCGTGGGAGCGCCGGCTGATGGAACTGTGGCTGGCGCGGGGCGGAGGCCTCATCGTCCGCCTGCTGGTGCCGCGTCACGTCCGTCGCCGATGGCGTCACGACCCGTACCGCCAGCTCCTTCGTACCTACCGCATCGTGGGGACGGCGGCGGAGTACGAAGAGCTAATGAGAGAGGTCGGCTTCCAGGATGTGGAGGCTCGGGAACTCGCCCCGGGCAGCATCCAACTCCTTCAGGGGGCGCGGACATCTACGACGTGATTGTGGTGGGGGCCGGTCCCGCCGGCAGCACCGCCGCGCGGTACGCCGCCGCGAGAGGACTCCACACCCTGTGCGTGGACAAGCGGAAGGAGATCGGCGTCCCCGTCCAGTGCGGGGAGTTCATGGCGGCGGACGAGGAGGTGGCGTCCCTCTTCCCCCTGGCCGGGGAGGTGGGCTCTCTGTACGACCTTCCGGAGGAGATGAAGCACGCCCGGACGAACGTCATCCGCGTGTTCAGCCCCGCGCTCCGGGCGTACGACGTCCCCTTCCAAGGGTACACGGTGTCGCGGGCGCGCGTGGACCCCCACTGGGCCGAGCTGGCCGGGCGAGAGGGGGCGGAGATCCTCACGGACTGCCTCGTGCAACGGGTGCACGCCACGCAGGTGACCACCTCCCGCGGAACCTTCGAGGGGAAGGTCATCGTGGCGGCGGACGGGCCGCACTCCATGGTGGCGCGGTCCGCCGGATTGCACCCTCCCGAACACCTGGCGGCCGCCATCACGTGCGACGTCGAGGGAGCCTTCGACGAGGAAGCGCTGGAGATCTACTTCGGCAGCTTGGCGCCGGGGGGGTACGCGTGGGTCATCCCCAAATCGGGCGTGGCCAACGTGGGCCTGGGGGTGTGGCACCGCTTCCGGGGGAACCTGGCGGCCCTGCTACAGCGGTGGCTCGACGCCAGGGGGTTCGTGACGGACGGCTGGACGGGGGGCTGGGTTCCGGAGATGGGGCCCGTCTCCCGAACGGTCCGCGGAAACGTCCTGCTCGTGGGGGACGCGGCGGGGCACGTGATGCCGACCAACGGCGGGGGCGTGAACCTGGCCATGCTGTGCGCCCGGATCGCAGGCCACGCCATCGCGGATTACCTGGAGGACGGCGTTCCCCTGGGTGCCTACGAGACCCGATGGCGGAAGGTGGCGGGGCATCAACTGGCCACGGGGGTGCGCATCAAGAAGCTCGCCGACGCCTTCTTCCCCACGGACTTCTGGCTTGAGCACGCCATGCGGATCATGGGGCGTCGCCGGATGGAGAGGGCCATTCGTTGCCAGGAGGTCTGGCCCACCCTCCGACGGCTGCGCCGCCGGGGAACGGGCGGCGAGGGGCAACCCGTCGCCACGTAGCGATTCCGAGGACGCAAGGTTCAAGTCACGTGGCCAGGTGGAAGGCAGGATGGATGTTCGGTTCTTGGGCGGCGCCAGCGAGGTGGGCCGTCTGGGCATGGTCCTCCGGCACGACGGTGGAACCCTCCTCTTCGACTACGGCGTCAAGCCAGAGGACCCGCCGCAGTTCCCCCTGGAGGCCCCGCCCGTGGATGGCCTCCTCCTCACCCACTCCCACCTGGACCATTGCGGCATGGTGCCCGCGGTGAGCAGCCGCCACGACACGGACGTCTACACGACATCCGTGACGGCGGATGTCGTCAACATCCTGCTGGAGGACAGCCTGAAGGTGAGCCAGCAGGAGGGGTTTCCTGAGCCCTTCAGCGTGGCCGACATCCGGGCGATGAACCGGAACCTCATCACGGTGTCCCACGGCGATCGGCTGGCCGTGGGGGGGACCGAGGTCGCCGTGCACCCCGCGGGCCACATCCCCGGGTCCAGCATGTTCGACGTCGCCGAGGGGAGGACGCTTCTCTTCACCGGCGACATCCAGACCTTCGACACCCACCTGATGGCCGGCGCCTTGCCAGTGCCGTGCGACGTCCTGGTCCTGGAGTCCACCTACGCCGGCCGCAGCCATCCTCCTCGGAAGGAGACGGAGGGTGCCTTTCTGGAGCGGGTGGAGGAGGTTGTGGGGGGCGGCGGGTTGGCCGTGGTTCCCTGCTTCGCCGTGGCACGGACACAGGAGGTGCTCATGACGCTGGCGGACAGTGGCTTCGAGGTGTGGGTGGACGGCATGGGGCGGCGCGTGAGCGATGCCTACCTCCGTCATCCCCGCAGTTTGCGGTCGGCGCGGGAGTTCCGCCGGGCCCTTCGACGGAGCCGCATGGTCCGCTCGGCGAGGACCCGCTCCGCCGCCCTCCGAGGGGACGTCGTCGTCACCACGGGCGGGATGTTGGACGGGGGGCCCGTGCTCTTCTACCTGAGTCGCGTGAAGGACGACCCCCAGAGCGCCGTGCTCCTGACGGGGTACCAGGTGGAGGGCACCAACGGTCGCCGTCTCCTGGAGCAGGGGGTCCTGGAGATCTACGGCGCCCTCACCGACGTGCACTGTCAGGTGGATCGCTTCGACTTCTCTGCTCATGCAGGACACGAGGAGCTCGTGGCCTTCGTGGACGGGTGCGACCCGGAGACCGTGGTCCTCATGCACGGAGATGCGCGCCACCACCTGGCGGAGGTCCTGGAGGGGCGGGAGTGCCTGCTCCCCCAGGAAGGAGAGTGGTACGCCCTCTAGAACAAGGCACGGACGGCGGGACCCAGGTACTTCAGGAAGCGGGGCTCTTGCTTGAGGACGCCGAGTACCACGCGCCACTGGTAGTCGATGTCCCCCAACTCCCTGATGGTCCGTAGCAGGGCGGGACGGTTCAGGAGGCGATGAATCTCCTCCAGCTGGCCGTCGCTGAGGCGGCTCAGGACCTTGTGCAGGTAGACGTACCGCTTCAGCTCCTTGCCGATGTCGGCCTTCCAGCGATCCTCGTAGCGCGCCAGGAACGCGGCTGAGGTGTCCCCCGCTTCCAGGGCCTCCACGGCCGTCCGGGCGCAGTGCTCCGCGCAGGACAGCCCGGTGTAGATGCCGCCGCCGCTTGTGGCCTTGGCCTGGAAGGCGGCGTCCCCCACCACCATGGCCCCGTTGGCGTAGCTCCGCTTGGCGAACCCGATGGGGATGGCGCCGATGATGTAGCCCACGGTGCGGGCCTCCGAGAGAAAGGCGGCAGGAGGTCCCTCCCGGAACATGCGCTCCATGTACGCCCGGGCGTTCCCTTCGCGCAGGCAGAGCCCCACGCGCGCCGTGTGGGCCGCGGGGACGAGCCAGGCGAAGAAGCCCGGTGCCACCTCGTTCCCGGTGAAGACCTTCACGAAGCCAGGGGTGTAGGTGGCCCCGGCGACCTCCGCCTCGAACCCGGGGAGGACGCGGTACGGTCGGGCCAGACCGAGCCAGCGGGTCACGTTGCCGCGGACGCCGTCGGCGCCCACCAGGAGGCGACACCGAAGGGCGTCTTCCTCCCCGTTCCGCACCACGCGGACGGAGAACCCGCTGTTCCACGCCTCCACCCCGGTGGCCTGCGTCCCCAGGAGGAGGGTGGCGCCTCGCCACACCGCGCGCTTGACGACCTCCCGATCGAAGGCGGCCCGGTCCACCACCACCGCCTCCGTCTCCCCCCCATCGACGACCATCTCCTCCCCGCTGGGGGAGTAGAACTCGCACCCGTGAATCCGCTCCAGGACCGTGCTCCCCGCGTCCACCATGTCCAACACGCGGGGCGTGAAGATGCCGCCGCACTGGACGGGCTCCCCCACCTCCCGGTGCTCCTCCACCAGGGCGACGTCGAACCCCGCTTCGGCGATGCGCGCCGCGGCGTGCCCCCCAACGGGCCCGGCTCCGATGACCACCACGTCGAACGCGTCGGGCAAGGGGCCCCCTACCGTTCCATGAGAATCATCAAGAAATTCTCCAGGTGCTTTGCCAGGGAGGCGTTGTCCGTGTACCCGCAGGCGTTCAGGTCCGGCGACGCGATGAGGGCCCGCTCCCCGTCCGCGATGATGTCCGTGGCGATGAGGCCCTGCTTCCGGACGACCGCCATGTCCTCCAGCACCTTCTGGGTGGGGGCGGTGATGACGGTGATGGTGACCCCCCGCTTCACGGCGGCCTCGATCTTCTTCCTCAGGGCCTCCCGGATCTCCGAAAGGTTGGGCGTGGCGATGATGAAGGTCTGCGTCGCGGTGTCTAGGAGCTCGGCGATCTTCTTGAGGACCCGCCCCTTCTCTGTAATGGTGAAGACCAGCTGGGGCTCTCCCTTGTCCATGAGAACCTCGTGGATGCGCTGCAGGTTCTGGAAGACGTCCGCGATCCGGCTCTGCACCTGGGCTTCCACCTTCTGAGGCGACTCGGGCTTGTAGATCATGGGCCGGCCGCGGGTGGAGATGGCGTAGCCCTTCTCGCAGAGGGAGGAGAGCACCTTGTAGGCAGAGGTCCGCGGGATCTTCGCCGTCTCCGCGATGGTGTCCGCGTTGCCGTAGCCGTGGGCGATGAGCGCGATGTAGGCCTTGGCCTCGTAGCTCGAGAGGCCCAGAGACTGGAGAATGNNACGCGGTCAAGCCCAACGATTGCAGGAGGGTGGCGGTCTCCTGGTAGTCCCGCTCCAGATCGAACTCCCCCTCGAGCTCCTCCATGACGTCCTCCACGGCCTTGGCTAACCGTCCTCCGGCGTAAAAGGCTTCTTTGCCAGGGCCCCCCAGGGGGGAACGAGCTTGTGGGGGACGCCCAGGTGGTCGAGGATGCGGGCCACCACAAAGTCCACCAGGTCGCTGATCTCCTGGGGTTGGTGATAGAACCCGGGCATGGCGGGGAGCACGATGGCGCCCATCCTCGCCGCCTTGAGCAGGTGCTCCAGGTGCGCGACATGCAGGGGCGTCTCCCGGGGGACCAGGATGAGGGTGCGGCGCTCCTTTAGCGCCACGGGAGGCCGCCCGGGTGACCAGGTTGTCCGCCAGCCCCAGGGCCACCTTCGCCAGGGTGTTCATGGAGCAGGGGACGATGACCAGGGCGTCGAACGGGGCGCTCCCGGAGGCCGCGGGGGCATCGAAGTCCTGAGGTCCGTGGCTGGCCTTCGCCAGCGCCTCGTAGTCCTCCGGACGCATCGCCGTCTCCGCCTCAATGACCTTGCGCCCGTCCTCGGTCATGATCAGGACGGCTTCGCCCTTCAGGTGGAGGAGGAGGCGATGGGCGTACTGGACGCCCGAAGCTCCCGTGACACCCACGATGATCTCCATGTCCCGGGGGCCATGGGCTTCATCGTATAAGCCTGGGCGCTCCCCACGCGGGGGCCAACGGACTGGCCCGCCGAAACGTTTTATACCCCTCCCCTCCCTAATGACGCCAACCTCCCATGACCACCGTGTTTGACGTGCCGCCAGGAGCCCTCATTGAGGCCGTGGCGGATGACCTGAAGAAGTCCAAGAAGGCGCAGCCCCCCGACTGGGCAGCCTTCGCGAAGACGGGGGTGCATCGGGAGAAGGCTCCCCAGGACCGCGCGTGGTGGTACACACGCATGGCGGCCATCCTCCGGAAGGTCTACCTCCGCGGCCCCGTCGGGGCGGAACGCCTGGCGGGGGAGTTCGGGGGGCGGAGGGATCGGGGTTCGGCGCCCTACCACCCCCGCAAGGCCAGCCGGAACGTCGTGCGAACGTGCCTGAAGCAGCTGGAGGACCTGAAGTACGTCCAGCGGGTGGACCGGGGGGGCCGCATCGTCACCCCCGCCGGGCGGTCCTACCTGGACAACAAGGCAAACGAGATTCTTTCCCGCCTGGCCAAGGAGGAGCCGGCGCTGGAGAAGTACCTGTAGGGGAGACGCATGGACGAGGACGATCTGGAGGCGATCCGACGCAAGAAGATGGAGGAGCTCCAGAAGCAGTCCGTCGAGAGGCAGGCCCAGGAGGAGGTGGCCGCCCAGGCGCAGGCCCAGCGTCAGGCCGTCCTACNNAGCGCCTCTCCGAGCAGCAGGCCGCGCAGGAGGAGGTGGAGGCCGAAACGCGCGCCCGCCGCCAGGCGATCCTCCGACAGGTCCTCACACCGGAGGCCCGCGAGCGGTTGGGTCGCATCACCCTAGCCTACCCCGACCTGGCCCGGGACATCGAGAACCGGCTCATCACCCTCGCGCAGTCGGGCCGCATCAACTCCGTCATCGACGACGCCTCGCTGCGCCAGATCCTCCGGGCCATCATTCCCCGCAAGCGGGACATCAACATCGAGAGGCGGTAGCGTGGCGCGGAACAAGCCCCACGCCATGAAGCGGCGGCTCCTGAAGGCGGCCAAGGGCAACCGTCGCGTGCCCGCATGGGTCATCATGCGGACGTCCCGCCGCTTTCTCCGTCATCCCAAGCGCCGCCAGTGGAGGCGGAGCAAGCTGGACAGGGGGTGAGCCATGGCGGAGGAAGACGAACGCGTTCTGACAGTCCCTCTGGGTCGCTGCTGGGATCTCCCACGCACGAAGCGCGTGCCGGGCGCCATCAGCCTGATCCGGGCCTTCGTCCAGCGCCACATGCACGCCGAGGAGGAGGACGTGTGGATCGACCCCCGTCTCAACGAGTTCCTGTGGTCGCGAGGGATCCAGAAGCCACCCCGGCGCATCCGGGTTAGGGTCATCAAGTTCGAGGACGAACTCGTGGAGGTGTCGCTGCCCGAGTCCTAGGTGCGTCCCCCGGTCACCGTCCCCCCTCTCCACCCGAGGACGGCACCCGCCCTTCCCCCGTCCACAACCTCGTTGCCATTCAGGGAGCGTAGCTGGCCTTGCTGGATAAGCTGGACTTCGCAGGCAACCCGTACATCGGGGTGTTCTGCGCCGCCAACGACCGGGTGCTGGTGGCCTCCCCTCACGTCCCTAAGAAGGTCCTCCTCCAGGCGAGGCGGGCCTTGGATGTCGAGGCCGTCCAGACGACCCTGGGGGGCGCCACCGTCATCGGCAGCGTCATTGCCTTGAACGCGCGGGCGGCGTTCGTGACCAACTTCGCTCGCGAGGAGGAGGTGGCGCGGCTGAAGGGCCTGGACGTCTACCGGCTGGAGCACCGTCTGAACGCCGTGGGCAACAACATCCTGGTCAANNCCTCTGCCATCCGGGATACGGACGGCGAGCCCGCGAGGAGATGGAGGACGCCCTCGACGTTGAGCTGGTGCCGGCAACCGTGGCCGGCATCCGGACCGTGGGGTCCGCGGCCGTGGCAACGAACCGGGGCGCCATCTGCCACCCGCACGCGTCGGAGGAGGAGCTCCGGGTCGTGGCGGATGTCTTGCGGGTGAAGCCCGTCATCGCCACCGCCAACTACGGGACCCCTCAGCTGGGCGCGTGCGTCGTGGCCAACGACCGGGGGGCCATCACGGGCACCGCGACGACGCCCGTCGAGCTGGGCCGCATTGAGGAGGGGCTTCAGCTCTTCTAGCGGGAGAAGACCCACACCACGGGATCTCCTGTGAGGTCCTCCTGCTGAAAGCTCACAGCGTTCCCCACCTTCATGATGCGCCTGTCCACAAGACTCAAGAACTCGTCCACGGGCTTGATCGAGAGCGAGATGCCCCCCACGCGGTAGTGCATCGGCACGGCCACGGCGGGACGCAGGGCATCCACCCACGCTACGGCCTCCTCAGGGCCGATGGTGAACACGCCTCCCACGGGGAGGAGGAGAACCGAGACCCCCTCCTCGTGTTCTCGGAGTTCCGGGGGCGGCAGGTCCCCCACGTCCCCCAGATGGAGGATGGAGGTGCCCTCCATCTCCACTCGATACGCGCGCACCACCCCCCGTCGCTCTCCGTGCAGGTTGTCGTGGGGCAGCGTGTACGTGCGAACGGGGAGGCCGTCCACCTTGCCGTCCACGGCCTCCTCCACAATGCGCGGTCCGCCGCGGACAGAGCGCACGGCGTTGTGGTCAAAGTGGTCGTGGCTGATGAAGAGGAGATCCGCCGAGGCGGAGGGGGGAGGGATGCCGATGGAGCGGCCGTCGTGGGGATCGAAGACCAGCGCGCGGGGGCCCCGAAGCTCGAAGCACGAATGTCCGTGCCAGATGAGTTCCAGAAGCCTCCCCGGCGACCCATGGACGGAGGTGGATAAATCCGTTTCGGACCCTTCAGAGGGGAAAGTAAAAATAACTCACGCTCCATGATTTGACATCCATGCGGACCCTGGTTCTGTGCGTCGACCGGGACAACGACATTGGGGTGAAGGCGGACGTCCAGGGGCCCGTCATCGGGAGAAAGGCCAACCTCGACGCCGCCATGACCCTGGCCCTGGCGGACCCGGAGGACGCGGACGTGAACACGATCCTCACCGCCATCTCCATGTACGACGAGATGACGAAGGGCGGACAGGACGCGGAGGTGGCCACCATCACGGGGGACCCCCGCGTGGGCCACCAGTCCGACGCCATCCTCAGCCAGCAGCTCGACGACGTCCTGGAGCGGGTGCGTCCCGACAACGCCTACCTGGTGAGCGATGGGGCCGAGGACGAGTACATCTTCCCCATGATCTCCTCCCGGGTGAAGATCAACCACGTGAAGCGGGTGTACGTGCGGCAGAGCCCCAGCGTAGAGAGCGCCTTCTACATAGCCGCCAAGGCCATGCGGGACGAGCGCCTGCGACGCCGGATCGTCCTGCCCATCGCCATCTCCCTGGTGGCACTGGCCATCTTCCTCATCATCCAGCCCGCCCTGGTGCTGCCTGCCGCCGTCCTCTTCGTCCTCGGCATGTACCTCCTGGTCCGGGCCTACGAGGACATCCTGGGCCCGCGGAGGGTCTGGGAACGGCTCACGAGGTTCTACGGGAACATCAAGGACTCGCTCATCTCCGGGCGCGTGGGCATCTGGTTCACCCTGGTGGCCGGCATCACGTTCTTTGTCGGCGCCTTCACCGCCTACCAGGCAGGGCAGGGCTTCACCGACCTCCCGGCGGATGCCGTGGCGTCCTTCGGAAGCAGCTTCTGGATCTTCATCCTAGCGGCCCTCATCTATGAGGGGGGACGCGTCGCCGAGGCGTACTTCACCAAGGGGAAGATCGCCCGCTCCTTCTTCTATGTCGCCCTGGCGCTCTTCGCCCTAATCCTGGTCGTCGGAGCGGGCATCCAGTTCGTCTCGACGCTTCTGGAGATCGGGAACAAGGATGTCGCACTGACCCTCGTGTATATCGAGTCCGCCCTGGCCATTTCCATCGTTCTGGTGGCGGCCCTTCTCCATCGGTCCAGCGCGCGGGAGATCCCCGAGAGCGACGCCTGGCGTCCCTGAGGGCCCGCATGGAGTTTCGGGAGTGGGACCCCCTCTACCGTCAGATCCTCCGTGAGTTCGGGTTCTCCCGGGAGCAGGACGAGCGGGCGGCCCGTCTGCTGGACACCTTGCTCCCCCCCGACAGGGTTGACCCCTCCGAACTCCGGCAAAGCCTTGAAGGGAGGGTTGTCACGGTGCTGGGCAACGCCGCGAGCCTGAGGGATGAGCTGAACCTCGCGAGGGGAACCCTTATCTCCGCCGACGAAGCCTTGAGCGTGGCGCGGGAAGGGGGGGTGCGACCCGACATCCTCGTGACGGACCTGGACGGACGGGTGGAGGACCAACTTCAGGCCCATCGCGACGGCACCGTCGCCGTGGTGCACGCCCACGGGGACAACGTCGGGGCGCTTAGGCGCTGGGCCCCTCGCTTCACGCGCCGCACGGTGGCCACCACCCAGGCGAGGCCCTTCCCGGGCGTCTTCAACTTCGGGGGCTTCACGGACGGGGACCGGGGGGCCTTCTTGGCGGCCCACTTTGGCGCCCGGGAGGTTCGCCTGGTCGGGTTCGACTTCGAGCGGCCGAACCCCAAGGACGCGCCCGAGGAGGAGAAGCGGAGGAAGCTCGCCTGGGCGGAGCGGCTCATCGCGCTCCTGGCGGAGCGGACCCCCGTGCGCTATGCAGCATTCTCCAGCTGAGGATGGGACGGCGGGCGGCCCCCACCTCATCCACGCGCCGGACGGGGGCGTTGTACGGCGCCTGCCGGAGGCGGGCGGGGTCCTCCGCCAGGGACCTCTCCAACGCAACGGCAAAGGCGTCGAGGCCCTCTTTCGTCTCCGACTCCGTGGGCTCGACCATGAGGGCGTCCTCGATCAGGTCGGGGAAGAACGTGGTCGGCGGATGGAAGCCGTGGTCGATGAGTCCCTTGGACAGGTCCGACGCCGTCAACCCCTTCGCACGCAGGGCCTTGGCGCTGGCC
>JABAOD010005213.1_pt3 | contig 11983 bp, 9 predicted proteins | sample 7062151 | NCBI WGS metagenome assembly JABAOD01 (sample SAMN14538626, study PRJNA623070) | marine sediment metagenome | biome: marine biome [ENVO:00000428]; feature: marine pelagic biome [ENVO:01000023]; material: deep marine sediment [ENVO:00002113] | place: India: Gulf of Khambhat ...
GTGAGGAGGCGATTGCCTTCCTTGCGAAAGCTCACCTCGAAGGCGGCTCGTCGGATTTCGATCTCGACCAGATCAGCGGTGAGGACGCGGATCCCTCGGTCCTGTCCTCGCTGTTCGAGACGCCGCCGCTCCTCTCCAACTACCGTGTGATCGTCGTGCGGAACGCCCAGAGCCTGACACCATCAGGGCGGGCAGTGGTGGAAAAGGCGGTGGGTCAAGAAGTGAAGGGCCGCGCCTTGATCCTGGCGGCGCAGATACCGAAGGGGTCGAAGGCCAAGTTCTACGACGTCCTGCGCCGTCGTTGCACCACCGTCGCGCTGCGGACGCCGCGCCCGTCCGAGCTGCCGGGTTGGCTGGCGAAGCGAGCCCGGGCGGAGCACGGAGCGGAGTTGGACATGGAAGCCGCACAGCTGCTGGCGGGAGGCGTGGGGCCGCGGTTAGGGGTTCTGGCGCAGGAGCTCGACAAGCTGGTGACCTACGCCGCCCCCTCGAAGAAGATCGGGGTCGAGGCGGTTCGTGCTTGCGTCGGCGCCTTGCCTCAGGTCGACCGCTGGCGCTGGATCGACGAGGTGGTGGAGCGGCGGATCGGGAGGGCGCTGAACGAGTTACCCGCCTTGCTGGATTCGGGCGAGGGCGCCGTGGGCCTCATCGCGGCGCTGGGCGAAGCGTTAATCCGGGTGGGCCTGGCACGTGACGGGGAGGCGGCGCTGGTGAAGGTGCTGAAGCGCGATGGCGCCTACCACAACCTGAGCTGGAAGGTTCGGACCTACGTGCAGCAGGCCCGGCGGTGGTCGGCGGTCGAGATCGACCGGGCGTTGGAAGAGCTGTTGCGGGCCGATCGTCTGATCAAGTCGGGCGGACTCTCCGACCGGGCGGCGCTCGAGGAGGCCCTGCTGCGGATCGGGACGGGGAACGGAGGTGGGCCGGGTGTCCCGGCCCCGAAGACGGGGAGGAAGGGTGGAGGTTCACGTGAACGTCGCAGTTAGAGCCGCGTTACGGTTGGCTGCCGGGTTGTTGGTCGCCGGCGTGTTGCTGCCGACGCCCGCCGCTGAGGCGCAGCAAACGCTACTCGAGCAGGCGGAGCGGCTGGCCGATCGGGGCGAGCCCTCGGAGGCTCGTGCGGCGCTGGCCCGTTGGGAGGAAGGTTACGGCAAGACTGCCACGTCGGCCGACCGGGCGCGCGCCTGGTTTCTCGCCGCGCGCTTGGCCGACGATGGGGCCGCCGCGGAGCTTCATTATCTCCGCGTGGTGATCGAGGGTTCCAACTCACCCTACGCGGACGATGCCCTGTTGCGACTGGGGCAATTCAAGATCGCCGAGGAAGAGCACGCCCGGGCCATCGAGTATCTGGGCCGACTGCGCCGGGATTATCCGACCAGCGAGCACGGACCGGAGGCGTTGCTGTGGATCGCCCGCGCCGCCCGCGCTCTGGGCGACCCGGAGCGGGCGTGCGGCGCCGCGGACCAGGGACTCCAGGAGTTGGCACCCGGCGATACCACATTGGCTCGATCGCTGACCGAGGAGCGGGCGAGCTGCCGGGATGTGAATCGGACGTATACGGTGCAGGTCGCAGCCTTCCAGGAAGAGGTGGCCGCGATGAATTTGGCTCGGCGCCTGCTCACGGAAGGCTACGATGCGTGGGTGTTGAACGCGACGGAGCGCGACCCGCTTTACCGGGTCCGCGTCGGTCGTCAGTTGACCGAGAGTGAGGCCCACGCTCAGGCGGATCGGCTGGCCATCAGCGGCCATTCACCATTCCTCGTATCGCAAAGCGCGACGACCGATTGGAGACGCTGAGCGTGCCGACACGTCAGCCGACCGACCGCCACATACGCCGCGGTAGTCAGAACCGCGGGCGCCCTCGGAGGTGAGCTTGCGGAAGGGTCCGGCGACGCCGCTGATGCGCCAGTACCTGGAGATGAAGGGTCGCTGCCCCGACGCGATCCTCTTTTTTCAGGTCGGTGACTTCTTTGAGATGTTCTACGAAGACGCCGAGGAGGCGTCGCGGCTCCTCAACCTGACACTCACCTCCAGAAACAACGGTGAAGCCGCCGACGTGCCGCTGGCCGGCGTGCCGATCAAGGCGGCACACGAATACGTGCAACGGCTGATCCGCTTGGGTCGCCGGGTCGCGATCTGCCAGCAGGTGGAGGAGGCGTCCCAGGCGCAGGGTCTCGTGCGCCGCGAGCTGATCGAGACGATCACACCGGGCGCCGTGTTCGCCGATGAGCTGCTGAGCGCCGGCCGCAACAACTTCCTCGCCGCCGTAGCCGGCCGCCGCGACCAGTCCGAGCTGGGCCTCGCCTGGGCCGACATCTCGACCGGTGAATTCTCGTGCGCGGTGGTGACCCGACACCAGCTCGCCTCGGAACTCGATCGTATCGACGCGCAGGAACTCTTGCTTCCGCGGTCTTGGGAGCCGACCGGCGACGGGGCCGCTGAGGCGTTCGCCGGCCGCCCCTGCACGTACCGTGAGGAGTGGTGCTTCGACTCCGAGATCACGTCCGAGCAGATTCGCCGCCACTTCCGCGTTCAAAGCCTGGCCGGCCTCGGCCTGGCCGGGGACGGCGACGCGCTCGCCGTGTCCGCCGCCGGAGCACTCCTCGCCTATCTGCTGGACGTGCAGCCGGGTGCCGGGGGGTCGTTGCGGCCGCCCCGCGCCGAGCGGGCGGCCGAGGTCTTGCACCTGGATGAGATGACCCGCCGCAACCTGGAAGTTGTGCGTCCGATGCAAGCGGAAAGCGGCGCCACGCTGCTTTCGGTCATCGACCTCACGCTGACCCCGATGGGAGCGCGCACGCTGCGGGGTTGGCTGCTGCGGCCGCTGGCGGAGCCGAAGGCCATCCGTGAGCGTTTGGACGCGGTGGAGGAGCTGCACGAGGACGGGCGCAAGCGACGCCGGGTCCGCGAGGTTCTTGGAGAGATCAAGGACCTGGAGCGGCTGGCCGCGAAGGCGGGAGCGGGTCGAGCCACGCCTCGCGACCTGCTGGCCCTGGCCGCGTCGCTCCGGCGGATCCCAGGGCTGGCCGAGGCGCTGGGGGAATCGGAGGCCACCGGTCTGGCCGAGGCGACGCGCCGGCTCGACCCGCTGGCCGAACTGGCCGATCTGATCGAGAGGGCCATCGATCCCGAAGCGCCGCCGTCGCTGGGCGGGGGAGGGGTGGTGCGGGAGGGATACTCGGAGGCGCTGGACGAGCTGCGCTCGGTCCGCGACGGGGCGGTGGGTTGGATCGCCGACCTTCAGGGTCGAGAGCGGCAGCGTACGGGCGTCGGCTCGCTGAAGGTGGGCTACAACAAGGTGTTCGGCTACTATATCGAGGTCAGCAAACCGAATCTCGATAAAGTGCCCGAGGACTACCAGCGCAGGCAGACGCTGACCAACGCCGAGCGGTTCGTCACACCGGAGCTGAAGGAGTGGGAGTCGAAGGTCCTGAGCGCCGAGGAACGGATCGCCGAGCTTGAGCAGGAGCTGTTCGCGCAGGTGAGGGGCGAGGTGGGTGGGCAGGTCGAGCGGGTGAACGCGCTCGCCGGCTCGGTTGCCCGGATCGACGTTTTCGCGTCTCTGGCCGAGCTGGCCGAGCGCAACCGTTATGTCCGACCGCGCGTGACCGATGACGAGCGGATTGATATTCGAGGGGGTCGGCATCCGGTCGTCGAGACGGTGATGCCCCGGGAGCGGTTCGTGCCAAACGATGTGCGTCTGGACGACGAGCAGCGGGTGATCATCCTGACCGGTCCCAACATGGCCGGGAAGTCGACGATCCTCCGTCAGGTCGGTCTGATCGCGCTTCTGGCTCAGATGGGGTCGTTCGTGCCGGCCGAGCGTGCGGAGATCGGGGTGGTGGACCGCATCTTCACGCGTGTGGGCGCATCGGACAACCTGGCGCTGGGACACAGCACGTTCATGGTCGAGATGATCGAGACGGCGGCGATCCTGAACGGCGCCACGGAGCGCAGCCTGATCCTGCTGGACGAGATCGGGCGCGGCACCTCGACGTACGACGGAGTCTCGATCGCCTGGGCCGTCACCGAGCACATCCATGGGCGCGTTGGAGCGAAGACCGTATTCGCCACCCACTACCACGAACTGACTCAGATCGCCGATCGGCTTCCTGCCGCGGCGGCCTACAACGTGGCGGTGAAGGAGGTCGGGGAGGATATCGTCTTCCTGCGCCGGCTGGAACCGGGGGGCGCGGATCGCTCCTACGGCGTCCAGGTCGCGCGCCTGGCCGGGCTGCCCGTCGACGTCATCGAGCGGGCACGGCAGATCCTTAAGGACCTGGAGGGCGTTGCCCTCGGCTCAGGCACGCGGCTTGAAGGAGAGGCCGAGCGGTCGAGATCGGCCGATCGCTGGCAGCTTTCGTTGTTCCAGCCGGTGGAACATCCGGTGGTGGAGCGCTTGCGGCGGGCCGTGCCGGAAGAGATGACACCGCTGGAGGCGTTGGCGCTGTTGAGCGAGTTGAAGCAAGAGCTGGGGGACGGGTGAGGCGACTGGTGACGGGAGGGCTCGTCCTCGCCACAGCGGCGGTCGTTTACGCCGTTGCCGGCGGGCGCCTGGGGTTTGGCGGGCTCTGGAGCCAGATCGGTTCCGGCCCGCGGTTGCCAGCGTTACGCAGCGAGGAGATGCCGTTTCGCTATCCTGCCCGCCTGTGGCGTGACGGCGTCGAGGGCGAGGTGGTCCTGCGCATTCACGTGACGGAAGCGGGCCAGGTGGATTCGGTGGAGCTCCAGGTGTCGAGCGGCCACGGGACGCTCGACACGATCGCGATGAGGGGGGCGCGAGAGCTTGATTTTCACCCGGCGCTAGATGGCGATCAGCCCGTGGCGGTTTGGGCGGAATTGCCCGTGCGCTTTCAGAGGCGGACCGTAACGGTATCGCCGGAGGATGAGTAGACATGTCTCAGGGTAGGCAGCCGCCTCACTTGGTGCCCTACGACAGCGTGCTCGACGTAATCGGCTGGACGCCGCTCTTTCGGTTGACGCGCGTCGTCGAGGAGGCGGTCACACCGGTGTACGGAAAAGCCGAGTTTATGAACCCGGGCGGTTCGGTGAAGGACCGGATCGGGATCGCGATGATCGAGGCGGCGGAGGCCGCCGGCACGTTGAAGCCGGGCGGGGTCATCGTCGAGGGGACGGCCGGTAACACCGGTGTCGGCCTGGCGATCGCCGCCTGCGTGAAGGGGTACCGCTGCATCTTCACCATGCCCGACAAGTTCAGCCAGGAGAAGATCCGGCTGATGCGGGCGTTCGGCGCAGAAGTGATCACGACGCCTTCGGCCGTGCCTCCCGATCATCCCGACAACTATCTCAACGTCGCCCGGAGGATCGTCGAGGATACGCCCAACGCGATCATGGCGGATCAGTTCTACAACGACGCGAACCCGGAAGCTCATTACCGAACGACCGCTCCGGAGATCTGGGCGCAGACCGAGGGGCGGATCACGCACTTCGTCGGGGCGGCGGGAACCGGTGGCACGGTGACGGGCGTCGCCCGCTTTCTCAAGGAGCGCAACCCCGAAATCAAGGTCATCTGCGCGGACCCGAAAGGTTCGATCTACGCTCACTACTTCGAGACCGGAGAGATCGGTGGGTACGCGCCGTACAAGGTGGAGGGTGCGGGGAACGACAAGCTGCCCACCACGCTCGACTTCAGCCTTATCGATGAGTTTCGCGCGGTGGAGGATCGCGATTCCTTCGACATGGCGCGGCGCTTGACCCGGGAGGAAGGTCTGTTCGTCGGGAGTACGACCGGGCTGATCGTGCACGTGGCGGTGGCCCTGGCTCGCGAGGTCAACGACCCGGACGCCCTGGTCGTCTGCCTGCTGTGCGACACCGGCGAACGCTACCTCTCCAAGCTGTACAACGATGAGTGGATGCGAGAGAACCGACTGCTCGTCGAACGGCACCCGACGATCGACGCCGTGCTGCGCCAGAAGGTCGGCCACATCCCTCCCCTGATCTCGGTCACACCACAGACGCTCGTTCGCGAGGCGCTCGGTTTGATCGAAGACAACAACGTGTCGCAGCTGCCGGTCCTGCAGGGTGGGAACTGTGTGGGCTCGGTGTCCGAGTCGATGTTGATGGCCCGGCTGCTGGAAGATCCTGAGCTGATCGGGGTGCCCGTCGAGGGCTTGATGGAGCCTCCCTTGCCGATGGTCGACTCTCAGACCGATATCGACAGCGTCACCAAAGAGCTGATCGGCGGGCAGCCGGCGGTGATCGTGCGCCGGAACGGCGAGCCGTCCGGCATCATCACGCGGTTCGACGTGGTACACTACCTGACGGGGCTTGGGCGATGAGAGGGCTCGATCCGTGAAGATCGCTGTCCTGCTCGGAGGACACAGCGCCGAACGCGACGTCTCGCTCGCGACCGGCCGGGAGATCGCTCGGGCGCTCGCCGCCCGAGGCCACGACGTGATCGCGATCGACGCGGCCGACGGTCGTTTGCTGCCGACCTCGGCCAACCCGAGCGAGCCCGGTGCTCTGATCGGTCGCGCGCCGCCTTCCGACCTTCCGGCCTCCGTCGCCAGCGGCGCGCTGACCCGCTCGCTCGAAGAGCTATCCGACGTCCGGGGGACCGAGGCCGTGTTCATCGCGCTGCACGGTGGCGCGGGCGAGGACGGGCACCTGCAGGCGCTGCTCGACCTGATCGACATCGCCTACACCGGCAGCGGCCCCCTCGGCAGCGCGCTGGCCATGGACAAGCTCGTGTCGAAGGAGCTGTTTCGTGGAGGAGGCGTCCCGACGCCGCCATGGCTGGTCGCGCCGGTGGAGGTCGCGGCCATCGAGGGCGAGCTGGGCGGCTTTCCGGTGGTCGTGAAGCCGTCGGGGGAGGGCTCGACCGTCGGTGTCAGCGTGGCCCACTCTGCCGGCGAGCTGGAGGACGCCGTGAGAGAGGCCTCGCGCTATCACGGCCCGGTCCTGATCGAGCGCTTCATCCGGGGCCGTGAGCTGGCGGTGGGCGTGCTGGGTGACGAAGCACTGCCGGTCGTGGAGATCCGACCGCAGCACGAGATCTACGATTACGAGTGCAAATACACCAAAGGCATGTCGCAGTACGAGGTTCCGGCGCCGCTGTCGCCGGCCTGTACGGCTCGGGTGCAGGAGCTGGCGCTGCGGGCGCACCGCCTGCTGCGTCTGTTCGCCTACAGCCGCGTCGATTTTCGGCTGGACGAGGACGAGCAGCCCTGGTGTCTGGAAGCGAATTCGCTGCCGGGGATGACCGCGACCAGCCTGTTACCGAAAGCGGCCGCCGCGGCCGGTATCCCCTTCGAGGAGCTGTGTGATCGGATCGTGCGGTTGGCGTTGCAGCGTCGGGCCGGGATTGGAACACACCCCGGCGGCGGGGGTTAGGTAGAGGAACACGACGGCCCGTCAGCGAGGTCCTGTGAGGCAACTGACCAGCTCCACGTATCGAGGGGGATTCGGACCCTTCCATTACCGCCTGACCCCATGGGTCAAGCGTCTCATCCTCGCCAACGCGGTGGTGTCCCTCCTCGTATGGACCCGAGCGCTCGACTATCGGTTCGTCGTCGACCACTTCGGGTTCAACGTCTCGCAGGTGCTCACCGAGCCGTGGACGATCATCACCTACATGTTCGTCCACGACAGTGGATTCCTCCACGTCTTCCTCAATATGCTGATGCTCTTCTTCTTCGGCCCTCCGCTGGAGGAGCGCTGGGGCGGGAAGGAGTTCATCAAGTACTACACGATCTGCGGCGTGGGTGGCGCGGTGTTCTCGCTGTACATGCTGACCTTCGGCGGGGGGACGATCATCGGGGCGTCGGGGGCGGTGTTCGGCGTGATGCTGGCCTACGCGCTCAATTGGCCGGACAGCCTGGTCTGGATCTATGCGATCTTCCCGATCAAGGTAAAGTATCTGGTCATCTTTCTCGGTGCGATCTCGTTCTTCTCGGCGTTCGCTCCGGGCGGTGCGACGGACGGGGTCGCCCATTTCGCCCACCTGGGAGGCTTGGTCGTCGGCTACGTCTACTTGAAGAAGGGCTGGCAGGTCCAGGCCCGCTGGCAGGGACTTAATAAGCGGCTGCGCAAGCGGAGGCTCAAGGTCGTGAACGGTGGCCCGTCCGCACCGGAGCGACGCGGACGCACGGGCGGATCCGAAGAAGAAGCACGGATCCTAGAGGTCGTCGACAAACTGCTGGACAAGATCGCCGAGCAAGGGATCGACTCACTCACCCCGGAGGAACGGCGCTTTCTCGACGAGGTGTCCCGGCGCCGCCAGGCCCGCCACGAGGTAAGGCACTAGTGACTCACCGGGACCTGAGGGGTTCGCGCCTCAGGCCCGCCCTCACCTCCGACACCGGCGCCCGCCCGGGGCGCCCGGCTCACCTGAAAGACCGCCCGGCTGAACGTCCTTGACTCGCTACGAGCCGCAAAATACGATTGCGTTCCGACCCAAACTCAAAGCCAATCAGGGAGGCGGCACTTGTCAGCCAAGACGTTCAGTACCAATGACATCCGTAATGTCGTCTTTTTGGGCCACGGCAGCACGGGAAAAACCACGCTGGTCGATGCCATCTGCTTCTCGGCCGGTGCCACGAATCGCAAAGGCTCGGTGGGCGACGGGACGGCGATCACCGATTTTACGCCCGAAGAGAAGGGCCGGGGAATCACGATCAGCATGGCGGTCGCGCACGTCGAGTGGGCAGGTACGAAGATCAACCTCATCGACACGCCCGGGTATCTCGACTTCGCCGGCGATACGGTCGCTGGGGTGCGGGTGGCCGACGGCGCCGTGATCCTGGTCGATGCGGCGAGCGGGGTGCTGGTGGGTACGGAGAACGTCTGGGAGATGTGTGAGAAGCGCGGCGTTCCCCGCATCTTCGTCATTACGATGATGGACAAGGAAAACGCAAACTTCGACTCGGCGCTGGCCGAGATCCGCGAAGAGTTCTCCAAGGACGCCGTGCCCCTCGAGATTCCGATCGGGTCGGGGGAGAGCTTCCGCGGGGTGATCGACCTGCTCTCCGGCCGGGCGCGCATCTTCGACGCCGGTTCGCAGAAAGGGGAGTACAAGATCGAGGACGCCCCCGCCGAACTGGAAGCGGCGCGAGCGGCGGCCTACCAGGAGCTGGTCGAGGCGATCGCCGCCACGGATGAGGCGTTGATGGAAGAGTATTTCGAAAAGGAGACGATCGAGCCGGAGCGGGCGGCGGAGGCGCTGAAGCGGGCGATGAAGTCAGGCTCGATCTACCCGGTGGCCTGCGCGGCGCCGGAGAAAGGGTTTGGCGCCCGCGGTCTGATGGAGCGGCTGGTCGAGCTCATGCCCAGCCCAGCCGATGCCGTTACCGAGGTGGCTTCCTCCGGCGACAAAACGATCGAGCTGGCCGCAACCGGGGATGGGCCGTTGGCCGCCCTCGTCTTCAAGACCACCTCGGAGCCTCACGTCGGCGAGCTGAGCTACTTCCGGATCTTTTCCGGCCTCGTCAACGCCGGTGACTCGGTGAAGAACTCGACGCGATCGACGTCGGAGAAGCTCGGGCACCCCGCGATCCCTCAGGGCCGAGACCGTTCCGAAGTCCCGCAGTTGCACGCCGGTGACATCGGCGTCGTGGCGAAGATGCGGGATACGCACACCGGCGACACGCTGTGTACCGAGACCACCGACCTGGTGTTGAAGGGCATCGATTTTCCGGCGGCGGACATCGCGCTGGCCGTGAGGCCGGCCAAACGCGGTGACGAAGACAAGGTCGCGACGGGACTGCACAAGATACACGAGGAAGACCCGACGTTCACCGCGGCCTACGACCCGGAACTGTCACAGACCATCGCCCGGGGCCTCGGCGAGATGCACCTGGATGTCGCGATGGAGCGCCTGAAACGGCGCTACGGCGTGGAGGTGGAGACCGAGGCGCCGCGCATTCCGTACCGTGAGACCTTCACCAAGACCGCCGAAGGGCAGGGACGCTACAAGAAGCAGACGGGCGGGCGCGGTCAGTACGGCGACTGCTGGATCCGGCTCAGCCCGCTGCCGCAGGGGAGCGGCTACGAGTTCGTGGACAAGGTGGTGGGTGGCGTGATCCCGGGTAAGTTCGTCCCGTCGGTCGACAAGGGCGTGCAGGAGGCTTCGCAGCAGGGGATCGTGGCCGGCTATCCCGTCGTCGACTTCAGAGCAGAGGTGTTCGACGGGTCGCACCACTCCGTCGATTCATCCGACATCGCCTTCAAAGTCGCCGGCTCGCTGGCGTTCAAGAACGTGGCGCGGAGCGCGGGCCCGATCTTGCTGGAGCCGATCTACGAAGTCGAGATCACCGTTCCCGACGAGTACATGGGCGATGTGATGGGTGACCTCAACCAGCGGCGCGGTAGAATCTTGGGGATGGAACCGAGCGGAAGGAAGCAGGTCGTCAAGGCACAGGTCCCGCTGGCCGAGATGTACAAGTACTCCTCGACCCTCCGGTCGATCACGCAGGGTCGCGGGAGCTACACGATGCGGTTCATGGCCTACGAACCGGTCCCGCCCAACATCACGGAGAAGATCGTCGAGGATGCCAAGAAGCGGGAGGAAGAGGAGGCGAAAAAGTAGCGCGCCGCCTGTTTTCTGGACACCCTCGCTCTATATTAATTGCAGGCAGAATCAACCGACGGTGGACGTCCGGCGGGACCGGGCCGGCGTCCGGTACCTTCGACCCACGTTCTTGGGGAGGCGTTAAGTCATGGCCGGCCACAGCAAGTGGTCGCAGATCAAGCGAAAGAAGGCGGCCGAGGACAGTAAGCGCGGCAGGCTGTTTGGCAAGCTCATACGCGAGATCACCGTAGCGGCTCGCGAGGGCGGGGGCGATCCCGATGGCAACCCCTGGCTGCGAACGGCGATCGAGAACGCCAAAGCGGCCAACATGCCCAAGGACAACATCGAGAAGGCGATCCTCCGCGGAACCGGTGCCCTGGGTGGCGCGGCGTTCGAGGAGGTGACCTACGAAGGGTACGGGCCGGGCGGCGTGGCCATTCTGGTGCAGGCGGTCACCGACAACACCAATCGCACGGTGGCCGATGTCCGCCGGACGCTGGAGCGCCACGGCGGCAACTTGGGTCGGGACGGTTCGGTCGCCTGGAACTTCGAGCGCATGGGGCAGGTCCTGATCGACGCCGGTCGTTACGACGAGGAGGTGGCGTTGGAGGCGGCGCTGGAATCGGGCGCCGACGATCTGCAGATGGAGGGCGAGGTTTACGTGGTGACGACAGATCCCTCGGCGTTCCACACGGTTCGCGAGGCCCTGCACGGCAAAGGGATCGAGATCGTGGAGGGCAGGCTGGTCATGGTGCCGAAGACCACGGTACGCGTCGAAGGTCGCGACGCCGAGCGGCTCGTGTCGCTGCTGGAGGGGCTGGAAGAACTGGACGACGTTCAACACGTCTACTCTAATCTCGATATCGACGACGCGCTGCTTGCCGAGCTGGCCGGCGCGGGCGGTTAGCGGGTCGGGTGCGCGGGTGGGGAGGTTGCGAGTGCCACCCAGTCTGCCGAGTGCGCTGAACGGTCGCGGTGTAGGCCGCGTCGGCCGGGCCGGGGCGCCGAGCGGCCGATGATCGTCCTGGGTGTGGATCCGGGGACTGAGGTGACCGGCTACGGCGTGGTGGCTGATGGGGAGGACCGCGGGCCGGCCTTGATCGAGTGCGGGGCCATTCGGCCTTCGCGGAGACGTCCACTGGCGGAGCGCCTGAAAGAGATCTTCGAGGGCGTCACCGCCGTGATCGATCGGCAGCGCCCCGACGTCCTGTGCGTCGAGGGCGTTTTTCATGGCCGCAACGTCCGAACGACGGTGGTGATGGGCCACGCCCGAGGTGCGGTGCTGCTGGCCGCGGCGACGCGCGGGATCCCGGTCGCCGAGTACCCGCCGGCGCAGGTGAAGAACGCCGTCGTCGGCAGCGGCCGGGCCGATAAGAACCAGGTGGCGTTCATGGTTCAGAAGCACCTATCGCTGAGCGCGCCACCGGCGCCCGCCGACGCGGCGGACGGCGTGGC
>JABAOD010007883.1_pt2 | contig 11979 bp, 18 predicted proteins | sample 7062151 | NCBI WGS metagenome assembly JABAOD01 (sample SAMN14538626, study PRJNA623070) | marine sediment metagenome | biome: marine biome [ENVO:00000428]; feature: marine pelagic biome [ENVO:01000023]; material: deep marine sediment [ENVO:00002113] | place: India: Gulf of Khambhat ...
CGAACGAAGTAATCATTACTAATACATCGGGTGTTCAATGTTTCATTAACGCTTCAGTGGTATATCTTTCAGGTTATTGATGAGTATATCAGAAATTCAGGATGTAGCTTTACTGTTACACGACCAGTCGATAGATTTGTCAGATTAACTAATACCTCCGGTGTTTCTTGTGCGTGTGCAATCGCTTATTTTGGAGTTACAACCTAATTAAGTCATTTTATAAGGTTTATCGATATGGCAAACATGCTAGTTAAAGAATTAGAGGCTCAAGCGTATATTTTTCTTACCCTGGGAGCCGGTTTGACTCTGCAAAAAGGTGAGAGAGTCATATTTAAAATCGACCTAGCTGAACGTATGATCGAGGAGGCTAGAGGTAAGCTTACTATCTCAGACGAATTTACTTTTGATTTTGTGGACGGAGACGTTGCGATAAATCCGACCAACACAATCACCGAAACAGCTCACGGAATGAGTAACGGTGATCCGGTACGCTTTACAACGACCGGAACCTTACCGACTGGACTAGAGTTAGGAAAAGATTATTACGTTGTAAACGCAAACCCGAACGATTTTCAAGTCGAAGAAACCGTTGGCGGCGGTGCGGTTGTTATATCAGCGGCGGCGGGTGGGGGCACTCATACCGTTGCTAAAATGCGAAGCACGTTGAAATTTTCAAACTTTGAGCTAGTTTAATGTTATGCCTGAAACCGTCATATCTCGAAATCTGCAGCTTACCGAAGTTCTCAAGGGTCAAAGCCTTGGTGTAGACTTCCAATCCCCTCTAATCGATTTCAAAGAAATGAATTCCGGTTTTATTCAAGCCGTTGTAACCACTAACCCGACCCTCTTCACGGGTGAGTTTGTCATAAAAGTATCGCTTCTTTGTGACGAGAACACCTTCGTCCCCTATCCAAATTCAACTAGAACATTAAATGCATCGTGCAATAATTTCGGGTGGGAATTTTGTTGCCTAGCATTCCGCTACGCTAGAGTTTGCTATACTGCGAATACCACGACAGACGGGATTGTTGATATTTATGCGAGGGCAAAACGCACATGATGAGTGATTGCATATCGCAACAAGGGAGCGTATGCGAAAGGATTTACAATGAATCGCCGGTCGGCGAAAACAATTGTGTAAACCTTGACTATCAAGCTGCAAATGTCTTCGATCCTGCAAGTTTAATTGTTCGCCTAGACGGTCATACCCTCGACCCAAGCCAGTATATTATCGGTGGGGACAATCAAAGCTTTACCCTCGTTCTCGATCTAACGTCTAGCGATGCATTGCATACACCATTAGATAGTACGGAAAGCCTCAAAATCGATTATAATAAATCGCAAAATAGCGAGTCATGCATAACTCAACTACCTTAGATCTAGGGGCTAGAATATGGGACAACCGAACGCGAAGCGTCTTGAATTCGCTTCTATCCAAAATTTAACAAGCGCAACAAATGACGATTTCCAAACATTAGCCGACACCGCACTGGTAAAGGTCGGCGACGTTTTAGAATTTTGGGATCGTAACGCCGCTGGTTGTCTTGAGACGTTAATCGGGACGAGAACAGTAACGGGCGTTTGTCCTGACACTTCCATAACTCTTGATTCTGCGATCGATCTAACAACGGTCACGGGTACGGCGGCGATTAGAAACCGCAATATCTGGGACGTGCAACAAGCCATTGAAAGGCTCTACAGACAAGGCCACGAGCCCCAAGACTATATCATAAACTGGGATTCCGCTATTACTGCGTCGGTCCTAGATACGCCCATTGTGGGCCAATCGCTTCAAAGCGTAGGCGACGCGACTTGTTGGGGCGCCGGTGACGGTTGGGCCATTATCTCAGATGAAGGGCTTGCGGGTAGCGGTACAGTTATCGGAATTGATGCCGCAACCAACCAAGTCACGATCGATGATTCGATCGATACAAGCCTCTTAACTAATCCTAAGCTAATCAATACCTCGGTTGATCTTAAGACCCAATTGATGAGGCTTAAGTCGATTATCGATCAACTGGGAGCCCCTGCGTGTGATTATTTCGACGGTGATTGCGACGATACAGTTTGGTACTCGACTCAATCTATGGTTCAAAACTCTAGCGAATTCTATCTTGACGGCGTTAGAAAGCGAAAAGGAACTTGCGGAACGCAGGCGAGTTTAGTCAATGGCGCGGGCAATAACGAGCTTACCTTCACAAGCTTAATCTTGGGGATCTATGGCAACGACATTGATATAGCTCTTGTCGATCCAGCGGCAGCTTCTCAACCGCTAACTGTTTCCGTCTCGGGAACTTGGGAGGGAGCCGACAGACTTATCAGCGTAAGCCTTGCGACTGACGGTGGTAGTGTAATCACAAGTACCGCTCAAGACGTTGCCGACGCGATTAACGCTGACGCAGACGCCAAAAAATTGGTCCAAGCGATCTACGGCGGCGACGGAACCGGCTTACAATCTGCGCTTGTGGCTACTCCATTAGCCGGGGGATTGGACGACGGAACCGGCGATTACTGCGAAATTCAAAACCTAAGCAACAATGCATTAGGAGCGTTTGAAATTGTTTCTCTTCATATCAGACCAAGCGAGAATAACCGCTTGTCTTGTCCTCCGGAAGAATCCGAGGAAATCGACTTGTGCTATGGTAAAGCCGTTTAATCTTTTACAATCGTCATAAAAAACGATTTGAAGGTTTAAAATGGGCGCTCCAAACGCAAGTAGAATTGAGGTTCGAGAGAATCGCACGACTTTTATCGAGCCGCGACTCTCGGGCCTACTTAAAGAATTAGATGCTCGCCTTAATTGCGCCAATGTTTATGAAACAATTACCCGAACTTCTGGTTTAATCTCAAAAATAGAAATATTTTCAGACATAGCTAGAACAAAGCTTGTCGTTGAACGAGACATAACTCGAACCACTGGTAGCGACGGGGTTGATTACATTACGGGCATGGTAACTAAATTTTACAATGCTGACACGACCGAGGACTCTAGGGTTACAACGACGATTACAAGGGATTCTGAGGACAGGATAACTCAATGCGATAATGTATTTTCAACCACCGAACCGCAGGATTGTTAAATGATTAATTGTAACGATCTTGCTCATATTGAAGAGCTAGTTAAACAGATAGCGGCTAGTAGCGGTAAGCCTAGTTACTCGTATGGTTATTCGTCTTCGGCCCCTTTAAATACTTGGCTCGAACATGGTCCTAAAATTTCCAGTAACAAAAATGGAATACCCTTCGGTCTAAATAATGGGCAAATGACTGAGATATGGGTCGGTAATAGTCAGCTCGTACAATTCGACATAACTGCGTATTGGCATCTTGGGGACGAAGTGAGCTTAACAGCTCTTACCACGGTCACGGTCCCCAACACGGCTAGAACTCAAACATTCAACGTTAGCGATTTCGGGGTTGTCTCGGTCCCGAAAGACGTTCAAATTGCTTTTAGGGTAACTGACGTACCGGGTGCTAACCCTAGAGATATTGGACTTCATGCGACAATTGTAGGTACAGTTTAATGGCTCAAAGAGTTTTGAAAAATAACACGGCCTCACCCGTTAACATATCAGACGTTGGGCAAACGGTCCCCGCTTCGGGACAACTAGTTATCAATCCAATCGACTATGGTAAATACGAGGGCTCTAGTGACGTGATCGGATTTATTTCCGATTTAGCAGTAGGCCCAACGACGAGTACCTTAACGGTTTCCGATGGGACTTTTGATCTATCGATCAATGAGGGTACAAGGCTTATCCAAGGTGGATTTTCTCGTCCTATATCAGACGGAGAAGACCCAACGATAAAAGCTAAAGTAACCGATTCAACGGGTACGACCGAATACGATAAGCGTTTATTTACCGAGTCGATCATTGCTGGTTTAGATGCGCTTGCGGCGTTTAGACGAGTCAATACAAAAGTGCGGTCGGACGGTCTGAATGCTCTTGCAACCGACGCAACGGTTGTAGTCGAGTCGACTTTTGGTTTCGATCAGCAACCCGACACTTTCTTTCGAGTGGTAGAAACCGGGGGGGCCGGAACGACTTGGACTATAGACATAGCAGGGACTAGCAACGATCCGACTGTACCCGATAGGGATGCACCGTCTTATCAAAAAATCTTTACTGTTCAGGTTGGGGAAGTCGGGGACGAAGAGGCTTTCGTCAATCGAATGGTCACGGAGCTAAACCAAGATACGGTATTTCGTAATACTGTTTTTTTCAAAGCTCAAAAGGCGACAGACCGGGGCATACTCCATATATATTCCGAAAAGTTTTCAGCAAGTGGGGAATTTTGGGAACGCCCGTTAGCAGGTGATTTTCAAGTTACGATTGGAGGTTCACCCGGTGACGGTGTTGTTGTTGTTGGTTTTGATAATATTATCAGTCGTTCCAAGCCTGTTACTATTACCAGGGATTTTGATTCCCCTCATAGGCTCGGTCTTTTTGGTATTACTGGAGACGTAAACGTTACGTCTAAAGCTCTATCTGATTTGTATTTAGAGAAAGCAAGCCTTGACGGTCTAGGTACAGTTTTCGATATGGCTCGTAATGCTAGCTTAGGAAACCCGGATATTTTTCTGGTAAACGCGCAACCTGATCGCGATCATTTTATTCAAGAAATAAGATTCTATGGAAATGGGAACGGGATACAGTTTAATAGATTTTTAAACCTAAATAACAATTTAACGAATGGTGTTCAGGTAACAATTAAATCCGAAGACGTTGTTACAACTCTATTCCCAATTAAATCAACTGACGATTTTAAAAATGAATTTAGTTTCCCCGGTGGGGATGCATTTAGACTTGATATCGCTTCGGGTCGTGACGATTTCTTAGCTACGTTTCAATTTCCAAACCCCTTTCTTATCAATGCTGCAGGCACTCATGGAGCGGGTAACGATGATTTTATCGAAATAAAAATACAAGATAATATTTCTCAAGTTGGATTTTTAGGATTTCTCGCTAAAGGATTTGAAAAGGAACCATAATGGCAATTAGCTCCGGTGTAATAATTACTAAGAATTTAACGCCTACCAAGTTTACGCAAAAATACGTAATACCTGCTAGTATTAGTAAGGTTTTAATCAAAAACAAAGGTCAAACAGATATCAAGATTTGTTTCGATAACGATACCGAACCTTACATAATTGATCGAGACGAAGTTTTACCAACTTTAGAAGTTAAAGCTGAACAAACGACTATTAAATATTCGTCTGAGACTGGAAAAGGCTTATTAAATTTAATTTTATGGGGATAAAATGAGTACAATTGTAACGCAAAAACTTCAAACGGATATAAAAATAGTAACCGATGCTTTTTCGCTTATGCGTCATGAGGCATTAGATATTTTTAATCTGTATTGGAAAGGCGGAGTTAAAACCGATAACGACGCTTTAGGATCGGGCGCAGCGGCTACACTGTCAACCAAATTAGCAAAAGAGGACATTGTAACAGCGGTAACTTACGTCGATCAAATTTATAAATTTTTTGACAATCAAGCTCTTGCTACAGGTGATTATATGGCTACGTGTCAACTTATGACTCATGGAAACGTTGCGACTCCTGCGCTTGTCTCGGATCGTTTAGAAGAGTATGGAGAACGAGTTAAACAAATATGTCAGGATAGTATTGACCAATATAACCGATGCAAGGAAATCGAAAATTTATATAACAGTTCAGAAGTCGGTGTAGCTGTCAGCGCTATATCAACGCAAACCGTCGTTTTCGGCGCAGAAATGACAAAAGACCAATTAATTAGTGCGGTTACACTCGCTCAAAACTGGCAAACTTTCCTAGAAAATGCCGCACCGGGTACAGCCGATAGGAAAGTTACGCTTGGTAAATGGGAATCCCTATAAAGTTTTATCGCCGCTGACATTTAGTTTAGAATAAACTAAACCCTAAAATTGTACGGCGGTAATCTTGGACGAATTACTTGGCAAATGGTCAACACCTTTCGCATTAGCGACTGCTATTAGCGGCGGGGCCGCTTGGCTTACCACGACCCGCAACGACGTACAGTATTTAGCTTCTCAGGTTGAAACGATTCAAGTCGATTTAGATAAATTCAACGAAAAGGCTAACGATCAAGATTCCAGACTATCGCGCATGGAAGCCAAGATTGATATGATTATCGATTACATGAAGAGGCAAAGACATGACCCACCTCCGAGAAGACAGCGTTAATCTTTTGTATCCTCCCTTTGCTGAAAAAGTGCGCAGGGCGATTATAAACGCTAAAGCGAATAAGATCCCGGTCGAAGTTTTTGAAACATTTCGGAGCTGGGAACGGCAAAATCATTTATACGCCAAGGGGCGCACTGCGGCGGGGCCTATCCGCACTAATAGAACAGGCGGGTGGTCATGGCATAATTATGGTATCGCCGTTGATATTGTAATGAGGGTCGATAACCGCTATAATTGGGACGAGCTTCATTTATACAAAGACGTTTCTGTTTTTTTTGAAGAGCAGGGCCTAGCTTGGGCCGGTCGCTCTGGTTTTGAACTAGTTCACTATGAATTACCTTGTGAATTTTTTGTACGCGACGCACTAAATATCGTAAAAGAACATAGCATTTTAAATTTTTGGTCACGATTAAACAATCAATACGAAAAGGACTATTAATAATGATTAAAATTATAGTTATGTTCGTCGTTTATTTAATGTCTTCCATAGCTCTTGGGGAAAGTGGTATTCCCGAAATTCCGGACGTGCCCGATTCCGCTCCGTGGTGGTTGTCGATGTTTACATTTGTAATTAAACAATTCCCCGAGTTTAACGGTTGGTTTGCTGCAGCAATGATATTTATCATGGCCGGTTTAAGATCCGCTTCCGAGCTACTAAATTTTATAGCTAAGAAAACGGAGACAAAAACCGACGATGAAATAGCTAGGCAGCTAACCAAAGTTATTAAATGGATTAGCGCGATTATTGGGTGGTTTGGTCTTGGAAAGCCTAAAAGTTAAAAGGCCCATTTGGGTCGATAACCTTCCAAATGAATGCCTCGAAACCGTTAAGATTTGGCATATCTTAGAAACCCTCGAACGCTGCAATGGTAATAGAACACACGCCGCTAAATGCCTAAAAATATCATTAAGGGGATTACGATTACACTTAAGCAGATTTAAGGCTTGGGGTTTTCAAATCCCCTCGCCCGAATCTGAAAGAACTAGACTGGAATAATGGACTAAGATTATCTTAGCAACGAATGCCACAAAGATTCGCTTTTATTTTTTGATATATGAATTTTGTTTTTGTGGCGAAATTTTATCAAAAAATGTAAGCCGTAAGCGAGTAAAAGCGGCGTCCATATGATAAGAAGAATCAAACTAAGTGTATCCATATCTATTCCTCAAAGTTCCATTTTTGAATATAAAAAGAGTTCTTTAAAACTCCGTTAACAGCAATCATAAAACTATCGATCAAATTATGATTAAAGTTTGCTTTTCCCTCGGTAAATCTCGGCTCTATCGGCATATGAGGAAACATTTCAAGATACGTTTTAAGGGTCTTTTGTTTTGCGCTCCCTTTATATTCCCCATGAATTTGTTTTGTCCATTCCGTGGGTCTAATTAACTCATAATCAACGCCGTAAAGCTTAAGAGCTAATACAATTTGACCATAATAAGAGCCTAAACCAAAGTTCGCCGCCGCCGCCCACCCACCGCGACCTTGGACCTTTTCGATGTAGCATAGATCTATTTTAGGAAGGTTCATTAACTTCTCAAACTGCAGTATTTTGTTGCTGCAATACGTTAGTTTTTGAGACCATGCGCGACTAGAAAGCGCGTCTAAAACAACAATATAACCATCCCGCCCCGGATCGACGCCCGCTATTATCATCGTTATTCCCTTATAAATCAATGCTTTGTTTTTTTCGTTAAACAAAATTAAAAATTACATTTGCAAAATCTAAAACGCAATATAAAATTGCTTCCTACGTATCAATTTTGATGCCTTTTGAAGTCAGGAGAAAGTCAGCAATGGGATTAATTCCGGAACCGCAAATGCAAATAGTAATACCTCGTTTCGAGGATATGACTATGCTCATATACGGCGAGCAAGGCGCGGGTAAAACTTCTTTTTTTAGCGGCGAACCCGATCCGCTGATATGTGCGGTAGAACCGGGCAGCGACTTTGTAAATGGTCGTGTTGTCAATGTTCATAATTGGGAAACGTTTTGCAATCTAGTAAGTGAGCTATACACGGTTAAACAGGGGAACCCTAAGCTTGTATCGTCTGTAATCATCGACATTGTAGACGGGCTCTATAGCCTATGCGAAGACTACATATGTAAGCTACATCAAGTAGCTACGATTAAAGACGTGGGAGGCTATGGTCAAGGCCATGCTCAAGCTCGAAAAGAATTCACAAGGTGGGTTACGGCTTTATATCAACTCGTTCCAATTCGTTTTATCACTCATCAAACCGACGAAGAACATCAGACCGTAAACGATGCGGGTTTGATAGAAAAAGCTATGAAAAAAACGAGTCAGTTTAATGGAAAAAAAGGTGAGCTTGTTCGGGGTTGGTGTCAATTGGTGGGTCATATGTTTATCAATCAGAACGATAAGCACACAATTACGTTTAAAAAATACGGTTCAAAGCTTACAAAGGACCGCACCGGAATTTTCGACCAAATCGGTGATATCGAATTACCCTCTAAAACGGGTATAGCGATTAAAGATAAACTCGACGGTTTTGTTTATGTTGAAAAGCTTTTTGAAGATAAAGCCGTTGAAATGGGTTTTGAACTTTTGAATCATAGGAGGCCGAGAAATGGATAATGAAGTTAATGCAGTAGTTGGAGAGTCAAAAGAAGAGGAAGCTAGGCAACGTGATCCCAGTTACCACGTTGTTTATCATGGGGAAGCTGGTATAGAAACGCATAGCTTTTATACAAAACGAGAACTATCTAAGCATTTAAAACCAGTACGACCCGAATCATTGATTGGATTGTACAAAGGAAAAAAATTACACGTAGCTATCACTAACGATTATTCGATAATGTAGGAGAAACAAAAATGAGTATCGATTTCTTAAATTCAGTGTGTAGTGGGGTTAAAGCCTCAGAAGCGCCCGACTTCAAACCCCACCCATTAGGCGAGTTTCACGGAACGGTTTTAAGCGTAGAAAGCAAAGTTATTAAGCAGGCTAATAACTCGGTCATCGAGCTGAAAATAGCAACGACAGACGGCGCAGGCGCTAAAGTTGGCGTTGCCAATTATAATGAATGGATGTTTACGACCGAGGACATTACGCAAGCCCAAACGTCCCAAGAGGGGCGAGATAGGCTTAATGGTCGTATTGGTCGCATTAAGCGTTTATTTGTGGATCTAGGCGTGTATACGCATGAGAAAGTCGATTCTATGGGTTGGTCATCTCAAGGGAATATGAACGACCCCGGTATTCTGGAATCGTTTGAATTTCTCAAGGGGAAGACTTGCAGCGTGACGGTTAAGGCCAACACGAAGCCCAATAAGCCCGCCATGATTTTCGTCAATGCCCCTCAAGAAACCGTTGTTGGCGTCACGGGCGCAGCTCCCGAGGTACGCAAACAAGCGCCGCAAGGTATGCAACCACCCGGATTCGGTCAACCTCCGATGGGTCAACCAATGGGAGCGCCGCCGATGGGACACCCACAAGCGGGTTATCAGCAACCTATGCAACCGCAAGCGGCAGCTCCTATGGGCGCGCCGCCAATGCATCCCCAAGCACAGCAATTTGGAGCGCCTCCGACTCAAGGGCTAGACGGAATACCATTTTAAGATATAGATAACGAGCCGCTATTAGCGGCTTTTTTGTTTTACGATTTAAACGCTAGATAGTATTTTAGAGGAACATTTTAGCCCAAGCATCGCCGTTTTGAAACTTGGCGGTAACTAACTAGCGATGCATTGGGATTCGGAAAAAAGGTTCGTTTGGGATTCCCTGAACGGGTACACGTCCTTTTTGCGTTTTGTTTTTACCATTACCCGCCAAAAGGATCAAACAAATCATGTTAACAGACGTTCAAGAATTGAAATTGCAATCAAAAATCACAAAGTTATTTGTTTGGGATCTTTACGATTACCCGATTCTAGTACATAGATCGGCAACAAATGAACTTTCTAGCGGTCGAATCATAAGATTAATAGCCAAGCTCGTAATCGATTTTATAGAAACCCAGAAAATCAGACACAACCAGTCCAATTTATCGCATTGCGCTATGTTCGAGCGTAAGCAAATAATACAAAAAATAGAATTTTTACAAGACGTTGGCCTAATCAGTTATGCGATTGAGGGTAATTCTCAACGTTTTGGCCATGAATATTTAATCAAATTAAATGATTTATTAATCGAGGTTTGTAGGAAGTATATAAGATCGAACATTATAAAACTTTTACAGCATATGGAACATTCTTGGAATTCCAAGATTTACAAGGGTTTGCCGGAACCGCGACATCCGCAAAGTACGTCGGCCTATTGTTCCTAGAGGAACAATAGCGAAACGGATTTACTATTGTTCCTACAGGAGCAATAAGAGAAACCCCGCGCCTATTGTTCCTAGAGGAGCAAGTTACTACGTAACTATTAAGTTAGAAGAAATAGGAATGATGAATATGAGTCATGAGGATGAAAAGAAGCTCCGGTATAAAATTTTAGATTTGGGTGAGGATTGGAAGGCTAGGTTATACAAAACGGCGATAGATAGAAAATCCCCGGCTTTGGCAGGACAGTTTAAGACAGCTATGTGGGATTCTGAATCAATTGGAATCTTGGCTATGATTCTAGCCACGTCTTTTAAAAACAATCGCGAGCAGAATTTAAATTATTTATGGGCTCAAATTAGTTTCAAAGAGCTATGCAATAAACGAAGAAATACGCTTGCTCGAAAAGGGGTTACTTCGCGTTTACAACATTTCGCTCGGGCATGGTTTTTAAATGTTGATACGACAGCGAAACGCACAACCGCCAACGGTATCCGTATGCCCGACACCCAAAACATCTTTTTAAATTCAGCATTTCTAAGCATCTTTCAACCGGGCAACCATAGACTAAAACTCAAATTCTTAAACGACTCCGTTAATATTTATCTTGATCGCGTCTTAGGCGAACAAGGTTTTAAATACAACGTCCCATACGGCGCGAATGAAAACGACCCTACCCAAATCATAAGTATGGTTTCTACAGGGGATCAAACCATAGAGTCGGCGGAAAAAGCCGCTGAAAGTCGTAAAGAAAAGGCCGCGGAAAATAAACAATGGCGAGTTTACAATGATGCATTCGTTCAATGCGCAGCAAATCTATGGAAACAAGCTAGGGGAATTTTGGGCCACGGATACGAAGACCCGATTTGGAGTGCTAAGGGATCAAATCTAAGCCCGTCTGCAAGAAATCTTAGGCGTGAACTTACCAAAACATTTGAAAGCGTGGGCGGGTACGTTGCGGCCCTCTCATGGTATTTGTATGTTTTGGGGACACCTGAGAAAGACGCCAAGGGTAAACTAGTCTTCGATTTGAAGATTCCCCATCGACAATTCAAGGGCTCCGATATGAAACCGAGCGGCTACGCCAAACACATAGACGCGATCGTTTCCGATCCGGATTTTGTCTACATGAGTCAAGACGGTTGGGAAGCCGCCAAGCTCGAACTACTTAATTATTTTGGGGAAGAATTGTTAGAGGTTGGACCGCGAGACGGTATGGCGTACTCTGCGAAGCTTGGATATGTGTTCGGTCAAAAACCATTGCCAACGCTTAAAAATCACGAAACCATTTAGGAGAAAGTCACATGATAAAAAAATACCCGCCGCCCGCGGCCAACGAAATCGCTGATTATCTATCAGCTCACGGTTTCACTTTCAAGCGTTTTCAATCCGGCCAAGGCGCAGAAAATTTAAAACTTGAAAAGGCGCCTTGTTGCGGGCATGAAATGAGCTTTTCGATAAACTCCGAAACCGGACAATTTGAGTGTTGGCATTCAGCTTGTGG
>JABAOD010027779.1_pt2 | contig 11976 bp, 12 predicted proteins | sample 7062151 | NCBI WGS metagenome assembly JABAOD01 (sample SAMN14538626, study PRJNA623070) | marine sediment metagenome | biome: marine biome [ENVO:00000428]; feature: marine pelagic biome [ENVO:01000023]; material: deep marine sediment [ENVO:00002113] | place: India: Gulf of Khambhat ...
TACAAATTCACCCACGCCGCCGATGCCATGGCGCGCATCGTCATCGCCAATGCGCTGTTCTACGCGCGGCGTAAAGTGACCGACCTGGTGATTCCTTGGTGCACGTATACCGATCCCGAGATCGCCCATGTCGGCTACTATGAAAAGGATGCGCGGGAGGCGGGTTATGAGGTCGAGACCCAGACCGAGCCCATGAGCCGCGTCGACCGCGCCGTGCTTGACGGCGAAAGCGAAGGCTTTGCGCGGGTCCATTACGACAAGAAAAGCGGCAAGATTCTCGGCGGCACGATCGTCGCGCGCCACGCCGGCGAGATGATCAGCGAGCTGACGCTGGCGATCGTGGCGGGTCAAAAGGTGAGCGTGCTCTCTTCGACCATCCATCCCTATCCGACCCAGGCGGAGGTGCTGCGAAAAATTGGCGATGCCTATATGCGCCGGAAGTTGACGCCCACAGTCAAAAAGCTTTTTGAAAAGTGGTTGGCATGGAAGCGATAAGCGATAAGAGTCGGGATAATCTAAACCGCGCTTGCGCGATGGAGAAGCGGAGCGAGGCAGTGCGACATTGGACTTTGTCCATCGTGCTGGCGATCTTGCTCGGGCTAACCGGGGCACTAGCGCAAGCGGCCCCCAGGGCCGACCTTTGGCCGAGATGGCAAAAACACGATCCGTCCAATGCACAAAAAATCGATCACACTGTTTGGGATCGGTTTCTTAAGAAATATCTGGTTGCGCCGCACCCCTCCGGCATCCATCGGGTTCGCTACGGCGCCGTGAGTCCGGATGATCGCAAGGCACTCAAGAGTTACCTGGAGACTCTGCAACGTTTGCCTATTTCCACCTTCAACCGAACCGAGCAAAAAGCCTATTGGATCAACCTCTACAATGCGCTGACCCTGGAAGTCATTTTGTCCCACTACCCCGTGGGATCGATCCGTGATATCGACATTTCCCCGGGCTGGTTCAGCGACGGGCCTTGGGGAGCCAAGCTTTGGACGATCGAAGGGGAAAAGGTCTCGCTCGATGACATCGAGCACCGAATCCTGCGTCCTATTTGGAAGGACAATCGAGTTCATTATGCCGTGAATTGCGCCAGCCTCGGTTGTCCGAATCTCCAACCTGCAGCCTACACCCCTGAGAATCTAAACTCGTTGCTGGAGAAAGGGGCGCGCGAATACGTGAATCATCCACGCGGCGCTCTGTTCGACGGCGGGAGATTGCGGGTCTCCAGCATCTATGTCTGGTTTCAGGAGGATTTCGGCGGCAACACCCAAGGGGTTCTAAACCATTTGAGCCAATACGCGGAGGGTCCTCTGGCGGAGGCGTTGAAGTCCTATCGTGGGAGGCTTTCGCACGACTACGATTGGCGGCTCAATGAAACGGAGGTGAAGACGCATCCTTAGCCTCTCGGCGTTGCGAGATAACTTTGATTGCTTTATGAGCCACAATTCTTACAATTATGTGATTATTCCGCTCAGCTTCGGTTCGATTTCCGGATTATCCAGAAACAAGAAGTCCTATTTTGCCTGCGGAAACCAGAGAAGCCCGCGTAGTGTGATCCGAAAAATAGCGACCGCGGCCTTGATACTGCCCAGTAGGGTGCCGGAGACCTTGGACTGTCCTCCGGTGCGTGGACGATAGCTCACAGGAACCTCGACGACCCGGCACCCCAGCTTGCTTGCTTTAAGGATCATTTCGCAAGGCCACCCGTACGTGCGCTCCTGCATTCGTGAATCCTCCAGTGCCTTCCGAGTGACGGCCCGAAAGGGTCCAAGGTCAGTAATGCGAATCCCAAAGGCCAAACTAATGGTATAAGCAATCAGTCTGTTGCCTAGCCGGGCATGAAAAGGAACGGCCTTTGCGTCGTCGGCTTTCAGAGTTCGGCTACCGAGCACAAGGTCAGCTTTTCCGCTTCCGATCGGCTCGGTGAGTCGGGGAATCTCGTGCGGTAAGAAACTGCCATCGGCGTCCATAAAAACGAGGATATCTGCGCTTGAAACATTAAAGCCAGCCCAACAGGCGGCGCCATAACCCTTTCTTGGTTCGACGACCACCCGCGCTCCGGCGCGCCGGGCGAGTGCCGCTGTGCGATCCGTGCTGCCGTTGTCCACCACGACGATTTCGTCGACGGCATCGGGCGGAATTAATGCCAAGACCTCAGGCAATGATTGTTCCTCATTCAGTGCCGGGATGATGAGTGCGATTCTCATGGGGCTGAAGATAACGGCTGTACGCTGAGCGCTTTCTCTAGTGATCGGTTTTGTGCAATGAGAGCTTGCCGGTTACAACTTTTCCTCCACACTTGTCCACTCGAATGTCGGCCTTGAGCTCATTGCCGTCTCTGCGGGCCTCGCCGCGGACAGTTCCCTGGCAACGCGCGGTTTTTATTGGAAGCGCAAAGGTCAGCCGGTTTGCCTGGACATCACCTTGTCCCTCTCCCCGTCCCGCTCCATCGAGGAACCACGCAGCCCAAACTTGCGATCCATCTTGTTTAAGAACAGCTCTGACCTTTCCCGAGACAAATTCGCTTTCGTAGCTGCCGTACCAGGTCCCTGAAAAGAGCCCTTTCGCATCAGCCCTGGCACCCCCGGCCCGAAAGGCATAGAGCTTCCCATCCATAGAGCCTTCGTACAGGGTTCCATCCGCTGCAATCGCGGGAGAAGAGATCAAAGTCCCCTTGGTGGAGTATTTCCACAAGGCCGTAGCCCATTCTCCCGAGTCGGGCGGCTTCACGGCATGAAAGGTGCCACGTTCGTCGCCAATATAAACGATGCCATCGGCGGCAAGAAGAGGGGAAGACTGGATACCCGGCCCCAGTCGGTAACGCCAGAGAACCTTCGGACCGGTGCTAAAGAACCCGCGCTGCTCGCGAATGGCGTAAAGATCGCCGTTTTTGCCGCCGAAATAGATGGTTCGGTCCGGGCCGATAGCCGCAGAGGAAAAAATCGCGTATGTTTTGTATCCGGCGCGCGCCACCCCATCGAATGTCCAGCGGACCTTGCCGCTCTTGGTTTCGAGGGCATAGAGAATCCCGTCGTTGCCACCGATATAGAGCACCCCATCTTTGTCGAGCGCGGGCGCGTTTTCGAAACCTCCTTTGTCATCCCGTGCCCCGGACGCGAAGCTCCAGCGGACTTTTACAGGTTGTCCCGCCTCCTTCGACGGCTCAAGGGCATAGACCTTTCCATCCATGGACGCGACAAAAACAGTCCCGTCGGCATCGATCGCAGGGGAAGTTATGAGGGTGCCTTGGGTTTGAAAGCGCCACTTGACCTTGGGACCGCTGCCACCGACGGGCGGCATGATCCCATAGTAAGCCCAGTCATCTGCCCCAATGACCAGAGTTCCATCGGGCGTGAACGACGGAGAGGTCTGTATCGTAGTGCCGAGATTCAAAGACCAGATTAATTCTCCAAGGATGCCCCGTTTCGGCGCCCTCAGCGCATACACATGACCATCCTTTGCGCCAAAATAGACGACTCCTTGCTTGTCCACCGTTGGGCTTGAATAGATGGCGAACGTGTCAAAGGCCGTGGGGAAAACCCACCGGACCGATCCGTCGGCGGGATTCAGGGCGTAGAAAATTCCGTTGTTGGCGCCGATGTAGACCGTCCCGTCGGGTCCGATGACCGGGTCTGTCTCAATGCCGCCTTCCTTTTCTGCAAGGCCGGTTGAGAAAACCCATCGAAGTTGGTTTGTCGGCGGCCCGTTGAACGCGCTTCGCCCGGTCCGCTTGAAATCGCCTCGGTATGTCGGCCAAGCGGTTTCGGCTAATCCCTGGCTCAACAAACTAGAGTGCCAGCCCAATATTAAGAAAAGGACCAGCAGGGCCAAAACCTGCTTGCGCCCCTTACGGTGCGGCAGGGGTTTGGAAAAATTAGAGCCTTCCTGAGTTGGGTTACGTTTCATCGAATGTCTCCAATGATGTGGACTTGGCCTCCACAGAAACTTGAATTTGCGGGCGGCTTATTTCACCGACTCGCCGATTCCTTTGATAGAGATATAGAAAAATCCACAGGTGTACATGAAGAGGAACGGACTGATCACGACGGCCAGACTGGTGACCNNAAGAGGAACGGACTGATCACAACGCCCAAACTGGTAATCGCCTTGCTGAGCGTCAGTAAGGCATAAAGGCCGATGGCCAATTCCAAGTATGGAAGCTTGTCGGCCTTGATGCGGTAGTCATTCCCTTTTCGGCTGGAATTTGTCTTGGAGAGAACCCCTAATTTCGGCGTCCGAATAAATTTCCCTCCCGAAGCGAGAAGTCCTTCGAAAACGGCACGCGAGTTGTTGAGGGCGATACCGGTGCCGATCAGCGTCATCAAGGGAACTCGTCGCACGCGTGAACGCCAGTCTGGATAGAGGGCCTTCTGGGCAGCAACATAAAGCGCCGACGGGCCAAGCGTAGCCATCAAGAATAGCACGAAGGCGCCCAGCAGCATCCAGCTCTTAAACTCGTGGTTCTGAAGAAAGACTACCGGATATGACAGCAACAGAGTCGCCAGCATAAGCGGATGGACCACGTAGTGGGTCATGTGAAGAATGGCTTGGTATTTGGCAAACCGAGAGCAACGGGCCCTGAGCAGCGCCGGGATTATTTTTCGCGCTGTTTGTATGGAGCCTTTGGCCCATCGAAATTGCTGCGATTTAAAGGCACTGACCTGGACCGGAAGTTCGGCCGGGCAGGCGACGTCCAGAAGGTATTTCAGTTGCCAGCCCGCCAGCTGGGCCCTGTAACTCAAATCCATATCTTCAGTGAGCGTGTCCGCTTGCCACCCCCCGGCGTCGAGGATGGTTTGCCGCCGCCAGATACCTGCGGTGCCGTTGAAGTTAAGGAAGAGCCCCGACCACGCTCTGGCCCCTTGTTCAATGGAAAAGTGGCTGTCGATGCCGATTGATTGGGCGTACGTCAGTAAGGACGAGTCCGGATTGATGTGGCTCCAGCGGACCTGAACCATGCCGACCTTGGGGTCTAAGAAATATGGGATGGTTTTGCGGAGAAAGTCCGGCGGCGGAACAAAGTCGGCGTCAAAAACGGCAAAAAATTCTCCGCGCGCTTCTTTCATCCCCTCTTTAAGAGCCCCAGCCTTGAATCCTTCCCGGTTGGTCCGGCGGATATGGACAATGGATATGCCTTGCTCCCGATAATCCGCCACGAGTTGGCCGGCGATCCGTACTGTGTCATCCGTGGAGTCGTCCAGAAGTTGGATCTCCAACCGGTCTCGAGGATAGTCCAGTGCACAGGCAGCTTCTAGCAAGCGGTGGATAACATACCGCTCGTTGTAAACAGGCAGCTGAACCGTGACCGGAGGGAGATCCTGGCTCCACGGCGACGTGTCAAATTTCCTCAAAAGATTTCTATATTCCTCTCGACCTTTGGACCGGTTTCGGCGAAACAAGAAAAGAAGCACGTAGCAGTTCGTCCCATAGAGAAAAAGTCCCCCGAGGCATAGAGCATACAGTACGATTACAACGGTTTGGAAAACGGCGTATGGAGTAGCGGGTTCCACTGATGTCTCCTCTCATTCGAAGTTCTTAAGCTAAAAAACTCCAGGGCGAGTAAAGCGTATAAAGGAACGAACTGCACAAAGGTAACCCAAGCCGGCATGACCCCGCCCGCGGTCAGATATTTGACGTAAGAAAGCGGGAGCAGCACCGAAAACAAGATCCAAGCGCGAGACGGAATCACGCATAGAAGCGGGATGAGCGTGCAGAGATACCATGGGTGAAAAGCGGGATAGATGAGCAGGAGGTAGGCGCTCAAGACGATATAGCTTTTTTCGATGACCTCTACGCGCGATGCACAGGAGTGACGGGCTGTGGCGGCCAAGACGGCAAATAACAGAGCGAAGAGGGCCAAACGAATCCACAGAGCAGGCAACGAGAACATTTCTGTCAACGACAGCAAGGCGAGCTGGATGATACCGAGGTTGAAGATCTCGTAGGGATCGGAGAAATAGGTCGGAAGAAAACCCAATATTTTGGCGCCCGCGTCCGCATAAAAGAGGTAGGCCAAAGCCAGGACAAGGGCGCAGGGGAGGAACGCTCTGAGCCTTTGGCCCCGCGGGACGGTCGCCAGAAAAAACACAGGGACCAGTTTGACTGCGGTTGCTAACCCTAATGCCAGTCCCGCGCCGATGGCCCGATCTTGGAGCATGAGGTAAATGAAACCGATCAGCAGAGGTATCATGAAGGTTTCAAGATGGCCGCTATGGAAAAGCTCGTAGATAAGTAGTGGATTCCACGCGTAGATCAGAATACGGCTCCTGGGTAACCCGAGTTGCTTGAGAATCAAGAACAACAACAACAGCGTCGAGGCGTCGGCGGCGAGGGCGAGGACTTTGAACCCCTGAGGGCTATAAACGCCCGACCAGTGCACGACGGCGAAAAGGAGTTGAGCCCCTGCCGGATAAATGGTCGGAGACTCCTTTCGGTTAATGAAAGGATAGATCTCCCGGTCGCGCAGAGAGGTGAGCTGATCGTCTTGTGGAGGGTGAACATAAGGGTTCATTCCGGCCGCCACCTGAACTTTGCCCTCCCACAGATAGCGATAGATGTCGCTCGAAAGGGCCGGCGCCGCAGGAACGAGAGCCACGCGGTAAAGGAAAGCGAAGAACAGGATAGCGAAGAGCCCCTGGTTGGTGTTTTCTCTTCCTTGCCCTGAGATCCGGACGGCCCAGAGATAAAGGCCGCTCAGCGGTAGGATTTGGACGAGGTAAGAAAGGATCGGCTCAGGCGCGGTGTCGATGATTCCTACTCCCCGCAGGAGGTCGCCGAGCCCGGAATTCATTCCATAGAGGGCTGCGGAAATGGCTCCGATGAGCCAAAGTTTTTTGACCTGGATCATTACAGTTACACGAGGTACGGCAGGAAACGCCACCGCGCCCAGCTCCGGGTGGGTCCGTCCAGGGATCTCGCGATCGCAGCGTCGAGACCCAGGCGCCGCCCGGCCCGGCCCATCATGAAGATGACGTGACTGCCGATCAGAAGCGGCCAGAGCCAAAACCATTCGCCCGGGATACTGTAGCTTCCCAGCATAATGTTGGTCTGCATGGCAGTCCCGCCAAGGCCGCCGATGAGTGGAACGAAAAGACCCAAGACCAATGAAATGCCGATCGCGATTTCCGTGACGAAGGTTACAAAACCAAACAGACTGAAGTTGGGAAGGACGACCGCTTGTAGGAAAGCGGTGTAAAAGTCGAAAGTCGGATGATTGATTTCCTTCCAGATGTAACCGTAGAGCCAGCCATAGGGCCTCCCTTCCGGGTCGAGGACCCAAGGAGCTTTTTGTAGCGCCATCTGAAGCCACATAATGCCGAGAGTGATGCGATAGAGCCCGACCCAAAGAGCGAGGTCCCGGATGCCGTAAGCATTATCGTTGTGGTTCATCATGAGTCTCCTCCGTTCCGCCGCCAATGATTCCATACCCGGCGGAAGCTTTGCGGCCGTAGAGGCTTCTTAGGAATGCGAAGGTTTTCGGGGCGAGCTTCCTGGTCTCTTCGGAGTCCGCAAAATCCTGCCACAGCCTCTTGAGATTCTCTTCCACGTCAATGTCGTAAGCCTGAGGAAGAAGCGCTACCCTGAGGCGCATTTCAGAAGCTCTCTGGAGCGTGCGATCGAGAACGGCATCGGTGCTCCAGGGGATATCGTGGAAAATTTCTTCGGTGGGGCATCTCAGCCCAACCAGGTAATAGCCGCCGTCCGCGGAGGGCCCCAGAACCACATCGCAACTCTTTTGACTCAGCCATTCGTAGGCCCGCTCGATGGATGAGAGCGGAATAGTGGGGCTGTCGCTGTCGGCGATCAAGACTTGCTCATAACTCATGCGGAAAAGATCGACAAAGATATGGTGGAGTCGTTCTCCCAAATCTCTTCCTCGTTGTGCGAGAAGCCTTTTGTTGCCGCAGTATCGCCGGAAGTAATCTTCGCCTTCCGGGGCAAAGGCGAGCCATGATTCCGCCTCTGGGAATCCTTCCATTTTGCCGACGATATCGTTCAATAGACATTCGTATAAAGCAGCGGCTTGCGCCGGGCTGAGACAGGGGCAGAGCCGTGTTTTTACAAGCCCCTTTAAGGGTGCCTTTGCCACGACCACCAGCGCCCGAGTTTTTCTTTGTCGGCCTTCGACGGTCATTTTCGTAGGATCACAAGCTCCAACAGGCGCCGCACCCCTTGCAGCATTCAGGGGGATCGGCGCTCAGAACCTTGCGGCGAAATTCTTGGTAACGCTCCCCGTTCCAGATAAAGGCCAGATTCTGGGTAAATGCGTTGCCGAGAGAAAGACGACTGAGATCTTTTGTCGAGAACGGTGCGATGCAGCAAGGAAAAGCGCTGCCGCGAGCGGTGATATACATGAGAGTCCAAGGACGCATACAAGCCGACCAGGGCTGCCCTTGCCCATTCCTGGAAAGGCTCGCCGAGGGTGTTGTGGCGCCGGATGCTTCAAAACGAACTCCCAGGCGCCGGGCCAGCTTCTCCGCAGATTCCAGGATCTTCTCTTCCTCCCGCTGAAGGGAATTGAACAGAGATTGCTCAGGGTGAGCCATTTGGTCATCGTTTGCGCCTTCCCAGTAGACGAGCCGCTGCAGATACACGCGGTCGATTCCCAGGGAATGGGCCAAGCGAATGAAATCCGAGAGCTCATTCAGCGTTTCTCTCAGTCCGGTCAACCAAAGCGATACCATCGGCGTCGCCGATCTTCTTTCGGCCTTGAGGGCCAGCAGCGCTTTGATGTTCCTTAGGATGATATCGAACAGAGGCTTGCCGCGCACATGCGCGAAGCTCTCCGGCGTGGCGGCATCGAGGGAAAGACGTATTTCGTCAAGTCCGGATTGAATGAGCGCCTCGCGCCAGCGCCTATTGATGAGCGTGCCGTTGGTATTGAAGAGAACGTAGATCCCTCTTTGTTTTAACCAGAGGATGATTTCGGAAAGCTCGCGGTTGAGCAAGGGCTCCCCGACTCCGTGCAGAACCACTTGCCTCACCGTAGGGATTTGAGACACCAGGGACTGAACCTGCGCCAGACTCAAAGCCGCGGGCTCTTCGACCTTGCCGTAAGTAATCGGGCAAGTCTTGCAGGCAAGGTTGCACTGATTGCTCACTTCAAGATAAAGACACACGGGATCGTGAGCAGCGATGGCGCTACGGCCCTTCGGGTCTACGGTCTTAAAGTAGGCAACGTCGGTTTCTCGCGTTGGTAGATTCGTCTCCACTTTTGGAATTCAGGAACTAGAGTGTCTGCGCCGCTATTCTAGTTCTCGCCTTTGCTTTCCGCTCCGACCGAGCGGTTTGTCACGCTCAGGTTGAGCCTTTGAGGCAAACCTGGCAGGCGGGGTGACTCTCCTGGAGCCAGGCCACCTTGCGGCGCGCTTCCGGGCTTAGAGCGTCTTCCAACCTGTTGCCCAATTTAGCCCCCCGTTCCTTAACCAACACCGGACACGGATAGAAAGTCCCCTCAGAATAAGCGACTCCTTTGTCACACATCAGTTCAGCGTCGGATTGACCGTTACCAGTTGGAGTCTCTCGTGACGGCTGCAGGTTGTTATCTTTGGCTGCGCCGAGGTCATACAAGGAAATATATTTAATTTCGGCCCCTTGTGTCTCGGCCAGCGCTTCAATGGCCGATAAGCCCTGCTCGTTGACTTCCATCGGCGTCACTGCCAACGTTAGCGGCACGCCGTTCTCCTTCAGCAGGCCGGCTGCTTTTAAGACCCTGCTTTGCATTCCGCGCCCGTAAATGGAGTCATTGATTTCCGGGTCGGCGGATTCCAGGGACACCTGTACTTTCGTAAGATGGGACATCCTTGAGAGGCGCTCGACGAACTGTTTCTGAATTCGGGTGCCGTTGGTCATGAGCTGGAAAGAGTACCCCCTTCGATCCACCGTTTCCAGAAAATCACATAGTTCAGCGTGGAGGGTCGGCTCACCACCGGTAAAAAGAAAATGAGGCTTTGCCCCCGCAGCCTCTACCTGGGCCAGGAGTCCGGAGAGTTCGCCGGCCGAAAGCCGGTAGGGGTTACGAGTCTTTGGCGAGGCTGCGTAGAGACAGTGGGTGCAGGCTAGATTGCAGGTCTCCGGCGCTACGGGAAACACCCAGAATTCTTTCAGGGTCTCGGACGCAGTTTCGCGGCTGACTGTCGGCTTCGGTTTTTTCTCGAGCGGCGCCCTCAGGTTCACTCCAGCCTTCTCGGCGATCACCGTGACCACGTAAGCGTTCGGATTCCGCGTCCGCTTATTCTCCGAGGTTTCCAAAACCTCTATGCGGGTAAACCCGGCTTCAACAAATTTTGTCAGAAAAGACTTTTCTGACAGAGCGCCCGCGATTCACTTGAACCAATCGTCTTCATTCAGGCGCTGCTCCGGGCTCGGTTCTTGATTGAGGACGATTTCAGAACAGAGGACGTGGCCTTTGGGTTTTAGAACTCGATGGATCTCCGTGAGGATCCTTTCCTTTTCCGGCGAAAGGTTGAAGATTCCATTGCTGATGACCCAGTCCACGGAATGATCACGCAGGGGGATTTCTTCCGCGAGACCCTGGTTGAATGAAACATGCGAAACTTCATTTGTGCCGAGGCATTGGGCCGCTCTTTGAAGCATGGCAAACGACAGGTCCAGTCCGATAACCTTCGCCGACGCGACTTTTTTTGCGACTAATGTTGTATCCAGGCCTCCGCCACACCCGAGCTCCAGAATTACTCCGCCTGTTTTCAGTTCCCCGAAACCAGCCAGAAAAGCGGAGACCCCCGTGAAAGCCTCGGTTACAGTGTCCGGAAGATTACAGAGTTCTTCACGGGGATAGCCGAGATCGAGTGCATAAGCGTCGCCCACCCTAAACTTGTATTTGGACTTTGGCTTTTCCGCGACTTCAGAGTATTTATCGCGAACCAATTGTCTAATCTCATTGGGCGTTCGCCCGCCGACACTCTTGGATATCCCTTCCATTTGGATATTATCTACCTTGGAATGCTTTGACCTAGCAAGTGTGATTTTGGCCTGCTCTTCCTCTTGGATTGAAACATGGGGAGGACAGAAAAAAATTTAGAAGCAAGCCGGAATGGAATTGTTACCCCCCGGGTGCCGCTTGCAGGCTCCGAATGAACGTTGCTCGCGCTACATGAAAAACGGCCACTCCCTCATGCTGTTTCTACACAACTTCTCAGACTAGTAAAAGTTCCCCAAAATTAGTAATGATCCCATATGAATGGGATTTTCGGGGTGGGCTTTAAAGGCGCGTCGCGAATTCCGTTTCGAACAAAAGCAATAGATATCGACTGGTTACATTCCTCGTTGAGGTCGNNAACAGACTTTGGAATTCCCCAAAATTGATTGAGTTAATTATGGAATTTACGGCATGAATGGGACTCAGCGATCCCGTCGCCGCCATTTTCATTTGGATCTGCAACCTTATAACCTCGTTCGATCTCTGGACAGGCTACGGGGTCGGCATAAGGAGTAAAAAGAAAATGAACAAAGGCTTGGCGTTTAAACTGATAGCGATCGCAATCGGGTTACTCTCCGTAACGGCGGCCGCTTCGACCAACATCTGGGCAGATCACGGCCCGGGGACGCCAATTACTAACTACACGCCGCGAAATCAGGACGAGGCTGAGATTATTAGCCTGATTCGGACTGTCGCTCGAGGTTGGGAACGGAAAGACGTTGACCTGATCATGTCAGCCTACGGATCCGACGCCGTGCAGCGTGCCTGGAACAACTCAGACATCATGATCGATTATGCCGGCATCCGGGCCGAGGCTATCGGTGCTTTTCGTGATCCCAAGGTGGGGGTCATCCGGTTTGAAGATTGGATTCACCGTATCTATATCGTGAACAATTCAGCCGTTGTAGAAATTAATGAAAAATTCCACGGTTGGGGCACCGTTCACTACTATCGGGATTTTTGGATGTTCGCGCGTCGGGCTGGACGATGGTGGCTGGTGCGCTACGACTATGAGCCCCAGCCGGCATTCTGACACA
>JABAOD010015164.1_pt4 | contig 11974 bp, 9 predicted proteins | sample 7062151 | NCBI WGS metagenome assembly JABAOD01 (sample SAMN14538626, study PRJNA623070) | marine sediment metagenome | biome: marine biome [ENVO:00000428]; feature: marine pelagic biome [ENVO:01000023]; material: deep marine sediment [ENVO:00002113] | place: India: Gulf of Khambhat ...
CCCCGGAAAGAACCAGGCCGGCGCGAAACCCTTGGACACATCCACGACCATGCAGACGGAGGCCGGACCGAAACCGGCGGCCCGATACAGGTTCGTCGCGCCGAGATTCCCGCTTCCCCACGCCCGAAGATCGATGCCCTTCAGGTAACGAGCCAGGATCAGACTGGTCGGGAACGACCCGATCAGATAGGCGGCACAGAGAAGCCCAGCGATGCTCATGCGCGCCCTCTCCTGCGCGCGCGCAATTTGAACCGTATGGGCGTCCCTTCAAAGCCCCAGGCCTGACGGAAGCCGTTGATCAGGTAACGCAGATAATTGACGGGTACGTCCCGCGGATAGTTCACCCAAAGGACAAATAGCGGCGGGCCCGTCGCCACCTGGGTCGCGTAATAGAATCGGATCGGCCGCCCACGCCGTTCCGGAGGTTGGACCGATTCCGTCAAGCTCCTGAGCCGGTCGTTCAGCTCGGAAGTCGGCACTCGTTTGGCTCGTTCCTCGGCCACCCGACAGGCGATGTCGAGCGCCCGCTCGACCCGCTGCCCAGTGAGCGCCGAGATGAAGATGATCGGCACCGCACGGAGCATCGGCGCCCGCGCCCGCAGAGCCTTCTCGAAGCGAGCGGCCGTATGCGTGTCCTTTTCGATCAGGTCCCATTTGTTCACAGCCAGTACGACCCCGCACCCTCGCTCCCAAGCCAGCTTGGCGATGCGAAAATCCTGATTGCCCAGCCCAAGATCCGCGTCGGCGATCACCAAACACACATCGGCCCGATCGATCGCCCGCAACGTGCGCACGACCGCCCAGTACTCCAGCGACTCCGTCACCCGGCTCTTCCGCCTCAGACCCGCCGTGTCGATGAACACGAAGCTCTTGCCGTTCCGCTCGAACGGCGTGTCGATGGCGTCGCGCGTCGTACCCGCTTCCTCCGTCACCACGAGGCGCTCGGAACCCAACACCTTGTTGATGAAGCTCGACTTTCCCACGTTCGGCCGGCCCACCACCGCCAACCGCAGCCCCGGCGCCCCTGTCTCCGCAACCGCGGCCGGCAACCGCTCTACGATCAGGTCCAGCAGGTCACCGCTTCCCTTGCCGCTCGCGGCCGACAGCGGAATCGGTTCCCCCAAACCTAGAGCGTAAAACTCGAAATGCTCCGTGGCTTCCGGCAGGTTGTCGACCTTGTTGACGACGACGAGCACGTTGCCGCCCCGTTTGCGAAGCAGCTCCGCGACGTGCTGGTCCAGCGGGTGTATCCCTTCGCGCCCGTCCACCATCAGGACGAGAAGGTCGGCATCCTCCATGGCGGCCAGCGCCTGACGTCGTACCGCGCCTTCCATCTCGCCGGTCGCCTGCTCGACGATCCCGCCGGTGTCCACGATGTAAAAGCGCCGACCCGCCCACTCGGCTTCGGCCAGATGAACATCCCGCGTCACCCCTGGCCGCCTGTCGACGATGGCCCGGCGACCTCCCACCACGCGATTGAAGAACGTCGATTTCCCGACGTTCGGTCGACCCACGATCGCGACGGTCGGGGGTGTCACGGCCTTTCTAGTCCCTGGCTCCGCCTCGGCGCCGCTACCCGCGGTGTCAGAGATCGTGGCCGGCGTGGGTTCGTGCATGAGAGAGCCTAGTGCGTTTATCAGGTAGATGTGCTTAAGCACAAAAGTAGATGTGACTTATACCTTGTCAACTGCAGCGCTACTAGAAGGGATCCACGCTCCGCCGCCTCGTGAAAAAACGAGGGGGCGGATGGCCCGCCCCCTCGCCGTTCTGCCGGGGTCCGACTGGACGTCGGGGCTCAGCGGCTCCCGGTTGGCGGCTGCGCCATGTCGGCGCGCCGGTAAGTGACCCCGGAGATGGCTGCGGCCGATTCGGTGGTCACGGTGAACTGGGCCTCGGTCTCCTTTTCCGGGAGGGTGATGCTGGCGCTCTCGCTGGTCACGACCTCCCCGTCATCGGCATAGAAGTCGAAGTGCAGCTCGAGCTGGGTGCCCGGCTCCATGCTGATGTTATGGATGTAGCCTGTTAGCGTGTAGCTCCCCTCACCTGCGTCGAGCGACAGGTCCTGGATCTCGACGGCCAGCGCCTCATGCTTCTCGAGAACCTCGAGCGCCTTTTCCGGCTGCTCCAGCTCGCGGTAGGCGTTGGCGAGCAGGGCCAGGTTGTTCTTGTTGAGCGGATAGCGCTCGACCAGCTTGGAAGCCACGATGCGAAGCGAGTCGTAGTTCTGCAACGAGAACATGGCGAACGCCAGCTGGGCCAGCGATCCGGGACGGTAAGACTGCGCGTCGAGCGCTTTGGTGAAGGCGGCGGCGGCCTCTTCATTCATCCCGATCGTGTTGAGACCAAGCCCGACGTTGTGGTATTCATCCGCTGTCAGATCGTCACGGGCGGTCAGCTTGGCGTAGTACTCCTTCGCCTTCCCCCGGAACACCTCGGCCTCTTCCAGGAGCGCCGTCTTCTGCGCACCCTCTTCTAAGGCCTCGGCCTCAGAAGTCGCCTGCTGCGCCGCACGCGTCAACACCACCGCGGCGTTCGTCAGCGCGTCGGCGTTTTCCGGATCTTCTTTCAGGAAGGCCTCGTAGGCCTCCGCCGCCTCCTCGAACCGATCCTGGAACGCCAACATCTGCGCCAGGTTGAACGTGGCCGCACGACTGAAATCCTGCCTCTCGGAATCTCGGAGACGGTCCGACGGGTTCTCCATGATCTGCAACGCCATCCGATACGCCTCGATCGCTTTCTCCTGAGCGGCCTGCTGCGCCTCGGCATCCGCTGCTGTTAACGCCTGGTTGGCGTGGAGCGCTCCGATCTGCAAGAGCGGCTGAGGCAGCCTCTTGTAGACTTGGTAGGCCTCCTCGTACGAGGCCATCGCTTTTTCGGTGTCACCCGCGTTCGAGTACTGAACGCCATTGTTGAAGGCGCGGACCCACGCGTTGTAACGCAGGGTGTCGATGGTCCCGCTGTAGCAGGACCACATGCTCTCGGCCTTCGTCCAGACGCTGTCCGCCCCGACGTAGTCCCCCAACCCTTCGTAGGCCCGGCCGGCCAACTCGTAGTTGCGCGGATTGTCGGGCTGCTTCTCGAACCCCTCGAACAGCACGTCGAGCGCCTGCCGATAGCGGCGTTGCTTCTCCTCCGGTCTCGGATTCTCGCGCGCCTTCTGCAGGTACAGCTCGGCGCTGGTCGCCCACGTGCCGCCGCGTGGGCTCTTGCCCTCACAATCCTGCCCGACGCCGATCTCCGGCAGCGTCAGGATCGCCAACAGCGTGGCGCCCCCCGCCAGTGCCGTCATACGAGACAAACTCATGGGTACTCCTCCCTTGGGCGTAATCTCCCCCGGAATTGGTGGTCGTGCTCTAAGTTGTAGTCTAGCTGACGCCGGACTGCCGCTCCAGCAGTCGCTCGATCGCCAGCCGCGCCTCGAGCGCCGAAATCCCCAGTTTGCGGGCTGCTTCAATAACGTCATCATACTCCGGTTTGCAACGAACGTGCCCTTCGGGGGTTCGGCTTGTCTTTATGCGAATCTGGAGTCCGCGCCATTCTATCGTGTTCGTGGAGCGGGGCAATACCTGGCGCTCCACCTGCCAGAATCGTAGCCCCAGGGTCGTGCTGGCGGAAAACAGGGCGCGGCTGACCTCCTCACGGCGCTCTTCCGGTACCAGTGCCTCGATGCGCTGGCCGCTACGCCCCTTTTTCATCTGGAGCGGGAAGGACCAGACGTCGACGGCCCCGGCGGCTTGCAGAGCCTCGAGCAGCGGAGGCAGGTACTCCGGCGACATGTCGTCGACATCGGCCTGCAGCAGGGTCATCGGACCACGCGGATCCAGCTCGGCGAGTGTCAGACGCAAACAGTTGGGGTGTGTCGTCGGATCACGGCTCCCCGCCCCGAAGCCGGAGCGGATGGGCGTATACGGGCCCGGAAGCCGCCGGCCTCCGGTGAGCACCGAGAGGAGCACGGCACCGGTCGGTGTGGTCAGCTCGCCTTCCAGCTCGGATTCGTAAACGGGCAGGCCTTCGAGCAGTCTCAGCGTCGCCGGCGCTGGCAGAGGCAGCTGGCCGTGGGCGGCGTCCACCCAACCGCGTCCGACGGCCACGGGCCGGGTGTAACAGCTGTCGATTCCCAGCTGGGCAACCGCGGCGGCGGCACCGATGACGTCGATCAGCGCGTCCGCCGCGCCCACTTCGTGAAAATGAACCTGCTCCGGCGGGAGGCCGTGCAGGGCGCCCTCCACTTCGGCCAAACGGCGGAACGCGTCCACAGCATAGGACCGAGCCCGCGCGTCTATCGCGGCGCCGTCGACGATCGCCAGCACATCTTCGAGACGCCGACTCTCCGTCGCCTCCGATGCCTCGACGCGCACAGCCCACGCCTCGATCGATCCACGCTTGACCCGCGCCGCGCGTAGGGTCGCGCGCAAGGGTAGCGAGCTCGCGAGCTGTTCCAGCCATTCCAGCGGCAATCCCACGTCGAGCAGGCCGCCGAGGATCATATCCCCGCTGACCCCCGAGAAGGGGTCGAAGATAAGACAGCGCGTCCGCTCGCTCATCGCGCGCCAGCCGGACCGCCCCCGGCGGTGAAGAACACGCTGAGCGTCCAGCGCAGCGCGAGCGCCTTCTTTTCGCCGCGGATGGGCTCGCCGGCGAAGCCCGGTTCGCTGGACCAGAAAGGCACCGAGACCATTACGGCGATACGGTCGTATCCACCCGTGAACGCTACACCGAGATCCGCCCACAGCGAGGAGACTTCCAGGCTGCGCGCGCGGAAGCGGCCCAGTTCGTTGTCCTCCCCGGCCGGCAGCTCCCGCCAGTCGAAGAGCAGAGCTCCGTTGGGTCGGAGGCCTTCCGGACCCAGACGCTCGGGCAACCCCGGAAGCCAGGCGGCCTCGAGGAACCCGGCGACACGACCCCAGAACCCCCGCGTCGACTCGACGGTCCGACCCAACTCGCCCGAGGCGGCGACGTAACGCTTGACCAGCGGCCGCGTCTCCTCGTAGCTGCGAAGGTTCGGGCCTCCCGGCACGTAATACGGGGTGTCGCCACCCAGGAACGGAAGATCGCTGAACAACGCCCCGCGCGCGTCGAGGTATGGGTTGATCCAGCGGGTGACCGGATCGGCACCCGCCAGCAGGAATCGTCGCTGGAGAGGCGCGTCACCCGAGCTCCACCCGCTTGCCAGCCGGGCCGACCAGTCGAAGCGTCGCCAGGGACCGCCGACCCGAGCCTCTACCTGCCCACGCAAGTAGTCGTGATCGCCGCCGGCCAGCTTCAGCCCTGTGGCCAGGCTCGCGCGCAGGCGCGGTGAGTGCCAGACGCCAGCGCCCCACTCTCCCTCGGCGACGACCGCAACATCCTCGCCGCGGCTCCAGGCGTAGGGCGTCTCCACCTGGTCGCACGGTACCGAAGCTGCCTCGACCGGGCAGGCGAACAGGGGAACGGTCGTCAGGTAGCGTTCGTCGTCGAGCCAAAGCGCGGATATTCCTACGGCCAACCGATCGAACTCGCCCGGCGCCCTTCCCTCGGCCACCAGCACCGAATACTGCACCGAGACAGCCCCGCGGCCGTGCAACTCACGAAAGGCGATCAGGCCCCGATCGAATTGCGCCGCGGCCTCGAAGGCAGAGGGCGTGCCCGCGTCGGGTGCCGTCCCCAGACCGATGCCAAGCCACAGTCGCGCTGAGCCGACGTCGCGCCGCATGGCCACTCCGACCACGCAGCAACCTTCGTCGTTCCCATCGACGGAGTTGAACCACAGGAGGGGGATCACCTCAACGTCTTTCGACGCCATCGGGCTCCACCAGTAGGGCACGGCCGGTAGCGCGGCCTTGCCGATCAGTGCCGATTGAGCAGCGACGCGCGGCGGCGAGGGCAGGCCGGCGGCCAGCACGAACCCGAGCAGGAGAGGCAGGCGTCGCATCGTCTTAGGCACGGTACTTGAGCCAGGCGCCGGTATTGAACAGCACGACACGATCGTTCGCGCTTACGTGCCCTTCCGACATGAGCCGCTGCAGCCCGGCAAGCGTCGCCCCTCCTTCCGGACACGCCTCGACCCCGCACTTCAGCAGCTCCGCCGTGCCGCGAACCAGCTCGGCATCGCTCACGGCGACGGCGGCACCGCCGCTCTCACGAACGGCCCGCAAGATCAGGAAGTCTCCCAGGGCCGATGGAACGCGCAGCCCCGAGGCGATCGTCTCCGCCGACGCCCAGCGTTCCGCCACCTCGGCGCCGTTCCGCCAGGCCCGGACGATCGGCGCGCAACCTGCCGCCTGGACGACATACATTCGAGGGCGATGTCCCTTCTCGATCCAACCCAACGCCTCGAGCTCCGCGAACGCCTTCCACATCCCGATGATCCCCGTTCCGCCGCCCGTGGGGTAGATGATCGCGTCCGGCAGCGCGCCGCCCAACTGCTCGCAGATCTCATAGCCCATCGTCTTCTTCCCCTCGACGCGGTAGGGCTCTCTGAGCGTCGAGACGTCGAAGAATCCGCTTTGCGCCGCGAAGGCGCGCGCCTGCTCACCGCAGTCGCTGATGAGGCCGGCGATCAAGACGACCTGCGCTCCCAGCGCCCGGCATTCGGCGATGATCGCCGGCGGCGTGTCCCCGGGCATGTAGACCCGCACCGGGACCCCGGCGCGCGCTCCGTAGGCCGCGAGGGCACCGGCGGCGTTCCCGGCCGATGGCGCGACGAACCCGCATGCGCCCCCGGCCACCGCGCGTGTCACCGCCGCGGACATGCCGCGTGCCTTGAACGAGCCCGTCGGGTTGAGCGCCTCCTCTTTCACCCACAGCTCGGCCACGCCCACCGCCTTCGCCAGCCGGCTCATGGGGAGTAGCGGTGTGCCGCCCTCCCCCAGCGTGACCGGCGTTTCACCCTCGGCCAGCGGCATCACCTCGAGGTAGCGCCACATGTTCCAAGGCCGGCCGGCGAGCCGAGCAGGCTGAAGCTGCTCGGCGATGCGATCGAGAGGATAGTGCGCCAAAAGCGGAGCGCCGCATTCACGGCAGACGCCGGGGGTACCCGCCGGGTCGTGGGGCTTTTCGCAGCGCGAGCAGGAGAGCGTGAAACTAAACGGCATCCCTGGACGCTCCCGACCGCTGCGACAGCTCCCGCGCCTGCTCGACAACCCTCAACGTGGTGGCTCTTCCCTGTATCGCGAACACGTCCACGAGCTCGGGCCCCTGTGTCGAGCCGGTGACCGCGGCGCGCACAGGCATGAAGAGGTCGCGTCCTTTGATCCCCACCGCCTGCCCTGCCGCCCGGACCGCGGCGACGGCGACCGCGCCGTCCCAGTCCTCCACACCTTTGAGCGCGGCGTGAACGGCTTCAAGCAGGCGCGGGACCCGGGGCGCCCTCAGACTCTCCATCGCCTCTGGATCCCAGCGCATCGGATCCGGCGGGTAAAGCTGCGGCAGGAAGCGGCGGGCCGCCTCGAGCGTGTTGATACGCTCCTGAAGGGCCGCCGCCACCCGGGTCCGCTCGGCCGGGTCGCCGGGCAGGTCGTCCCCGAGGTGCCGAGCCAGTCGCTCCCCCAGCTCTTCGGGCTTCAGGCGACGGATGTATTCTCCCGACAGCCACTCCAGCTTGTCCGGATCGAGCCGAACGTCGCTGGCCCCGATCCGGCCCAGGTCGATCTCCTCGATCAGTCGCGCGACCGGAAGCACTTCGTCTCCGCTGGGGCTCGACCAGGAGAGCAGCGACAGGTAGTTGATCAGCGCCTCGGGGTCGTACCCGGCGTCCAGGTAATCCGCCAGGCTGCGGGCGCCGTGTCGCTTGGAGAGCGGGGCGCCATCGGGGCTCAGCACGTGCGGGACGTGCAGAAACTCGGGGGGCGTGAGCCCCAACGCCTCATAAAGCATGACCTGCCGGGGGGTGTTGGCCAGATGCCCGACGCCGCGAATGACGTGCGTGATCTCCATCTCGCTATCGTCGACGACGACCGCGAAGTTGTACGTCGGTGAGCCGTCGGACTTCAGGATCACGAAGTCTTCGAACTCCGAGGCGTCGAATCGCACCTCTCCCCGTCCCAGGTCGAACACCCGCGTCACGCCGGCTGGAACTCGAAAACGTACGGCTGGGACGACCCCCTCCTGACGCAGGCGCTGCTCGTCGTCGGGCCCGAGGTCGCGGCAGCGGCACTCGCCGCTCGTGCTCCGGGCACGCGCCGATGTCTGCTCAACCTCCGCCGGCGGGCAGTAGCATCGGTAGGCGGCGCCAGCCTCGATTAAACGCTGCGCCTGCCGGGAGTACATCGCTCGCCGCTCGCTCTGCCGATACGGACCGTAGTCTCCGCCGACGTCGGGCCCTTCATCCCAGGAAAGTCCCAGCCGGCGCAGCGAGCCCAGGATTTCACCCTCCGAACCCTCGATGTTGCGATCCACATCGGTGTCTTCGATGCGCACGATGAAGCGGCCGGCGCAATGGCGGGCATAAAGCCAGTTCAAGACGGCGATGCGCGCATTACCGAGGTGAAGCTCACCGGTTGGACTGGGCGCGAAACGAGTCCGGACGCTCATCGGATTGGCTGGCTGTGCCTTTTATCTGCTGGCTTGAAGCGCGGCTCAAGATAGGCGCGCCACCGAGAGCGAACAAGCTCCACCTAGCTCGATCCGTTCACTTCTCGAAGGTGGCGCGCGATCTCGGTCGCCAGGCTCATCCCGATCCCTCGCACCCGGGCGATCTCCTCGAGCTTGGCCTCGCGCACCGCCTTCAGGCTGCCGAACGCCTCGAGCAACGCCTGTTGCCGCGCCGGGCCAACGCCGGGCACGTCGAGCAGGACCGAGCGTAGGGTTCGCCGCTCCCGGCGCAGCCGATGGTATCGAAGGCCGAAGCGGTGGGCCTCGTCACGAACCTGTTGCAGCAGGCGCAGACCCGCCTCGCGTCGTGGTAGACGGAGCGGCTCGGCTCGATCCAGGGTGAATACCAGCTCCTCGCGCTTGGCCAGCGAGATCACCGGGAGGTCCGGCACGCCCGCGCGCTCCAGCGCCTGGGCCGCCGCGGAGAGCTGGCCGCGACCGCCGTCCACGAGCACCAGATCGGGTAGCCGTCGCTCCTCCTCGAGCCGCCGCGTGAAGTAGCGCCCGACGATCTCCTGCATCGCGGCGTAGTCGTCGATACCGGACACCGATTCGATCTTGAATCGCCGGTACTCGTTCTTGAACGGTTGGCCGTTCTCGAACCAGACGGCGGCGCCCACCGGCTCGGCGCCCTGGATGTTCGAGACGTCAAAGCCCACGATCGACCGCGGCACCCGCTCGAGGCTCAGCTCGCCCCGCAGTGAGTGCAGCGCCGCCGGCGCCCGCTTGTCGGCCTGCCCCTCCAGCATCCGCTGTTCCTCCAACAGGTGCCGTGCGTTCTCCTCCGCCCGGAGCACCAGCTCGTGCCGCATGCCGCGCTTGGGTACCCGCGCCTGAAAGCGCCGACCGCTCCGCTCGCTCAGGTGCGCCTCGAGCGCGCTGCGGTCGGCGAAGTCCAGCGGGATCAACAGCTCCCGTCCCACCTCCTGCTGCGCCAGGTAGTAACGGGCGAGGAAAGCGGACAACAGCGCTTCCTCGCTTTCCTGCTGTACGTTCCCGAGGAAATGAGCCTCACGCCCCAGCAGCTTTCCCTCGCGAATCTTGAGGATCACCCCGCACGCCACATCGCCGTCTCGGGCGAGCGCTACCGCGTCGAGATCGCCGCCACGCGGATCGATCGCCACGTGTCGGCGTTCCAGCTCTTCCAGCCCGCGAAGGATGTCGCGGAACTCGGCGGCCCGCTCGAACTCCAGCGAACCCGCCGCTGCCGCCATCCGCTCGGCCAGCTTCTCGGACAGTTTGCCGGTGTGACCCTGCAGAACGAGGAGCACCTCGTGGATCATCTCCCGGTACTCGCCTTCGCTCTGGTAGCCGACGCACGGCGCTTTGCATCGACCGATGTAGTAGTCGAGGCAGGGACGCGGCGGCGCCTGCCGCGGCAGGTCGTAGTGGCAGGAACGGATCGTGTACAGCTTCTTGACAGCGCGTAGCGCCCGCCGCATGTGGCCGACGTCGGCATACGGCCCGAAGTAGCGCGAGCCGTCTTTGACCAGCCGCCGAGTGACGAACACCCGGGGGAAAGGTTCGCCCAACGTTACCTTGATGTACGGATAGGTTTTGTCGTCGCGCAGCCGAATGTTGAACCGCGGCGCGTACTCCTTGATCAGGTTCGACTCGAGAAGAAGTGCCTCCGCTTCCGACTTCGTGACGATCGTCTCAAAGTCGGAGATCCGCCGGTACATCTCCGGCGGCTTGTGATGGGAGCCGGCGTCGTCGCGGAAATAGGACCGCACCCGATCGCGCAGCGACTTGGCCTTGCCGACGTAGATCGGCCGGCCTCGCGCGTTCTTGAGGATGTACACCCCCGCCGCCGCGGGAAGCGCGGCAAGCTTCTCCTCTATCGCGTTCAGCGCGTTCATTGCATCAAGAGCCCCGGTCGGCAAAGACCGAGAGGCCGCCCGGAGGGATCGCTCGGATGACCTGACTGATGGCTAAGTATACTACCCCGAACGCGGCTAGCGTTCCGGAAGCGACCACGAGTCGCGTGATCCCTCCGGCCACAGCGTCGACCGGCGGCGAGAGAGCCAACTCGACGGCCAACGCCGCGCCCGTCGCGGCGGCACAGGCCGCGAGCAGTTTGAGCAGGTAAAGCAGCTCGCCCGTCGAAAGAACAGGGCCCAGGCGCCTCCGCAGCCCGCGCCAGAGCAGTGAAAGGTAGAGCCAGGCGCCGATCGCCGCGCCCACGGCGAGGCCGGGCGCGTACAGCTGCCACATCAACGCCGCCCCGGCTCCGGCGCCCACTGCCAGCGCGCTCGCCGCGTACTTGACCGGGGTCCGCGTATCGAGCATGGCATGGAAGCCGGAGGCGAACAGCCGGACCGAGGAGGCCGCGACCAGTCCCAACGAGTAAGCGGCCAGGGTCGCGTGGACGATCTGTGTGTCCTCGGCGGTGAAACGTCCGCGCTGGAAGAGCAGCGCGACGATCCAATCGCCGAAGAGGATGAAGGCGACGCTCGCCGGCAGCACGGAGAAGGTGATCCCTCGGAATCCCCTCCTCAGACGCTCGCGCAGCGCGGACAGCTCCTGTCGCTCCGCCTCGCGGGCCAGCTCGGGCAGCGATGCGGCGGCCACCGACGTCCCGAAGAGGCTGAGCGGCAGATAGTAAAGCCGTTGGGCGAAATAGAGGGCCGCCACGGCGCCGTGTGTGAGGAAGCTGGCCAGAAACACGTCGAAGAAGCTGGAGAGCTGTGCGACGCCGGCCCCCAGCACCACCGGCCCGAAGTTGCGCAACACCAGACGGACCGGCTCCCAACGGAGCTGGAGGGACAGCCGGAGCTGCCCGGCCAGTCGGCGCGCCGCCGGCAGCTGGACGAAGAACTGCAGGGCGGCACCCACCAGCGTCGACCAGGCGAGCGCGACGACGAGCGGCTCCCAGCCGAGCCGCCAGGCGAGGAGGAGACCGGCGATCTGAGCCAGATTCCAGAGCGCGGGGGCCGAGAAGGAGAGGAAGAATCGGCGGTGGCTGTTGAGGACGCCCAGACACCAGGCCGCGAGTATCATCAGCCCGGCCATCGGAAAGAGGATGCGCACCAGGCGTGTGGTGAGCGCGAGGGCTCCGGCCTCGTCGGACCAGCCCGGCACCACCAACCGCGTGAGCCACGGTGCCAGCAAGATTCCGACGCCGCTGAGGACGGCCGCGAGCACGAGCAGAAGCCCGAGGATGGTCCCGGCCAGCCGACGGGCATCAGACGTCGCGTTTCGAGCCAGCGCCGCGCTGTAGACCGGAACGAACGAGGCGGAGAGCGCGCCTTCGCCCAGTAGGTTACGAAGGATGTTGGGGATGCGAAGCGCCGCCATGTAGGCGTCGGCGGCCAGCGATGTGCCGAGGAACGCGGCGATCGCGACATCCCTCCCATAGCCGGCGATCCGACTTAAAAAAATCCCCGCTCCCACAGCGAAAGCG
>JABAOD010004989.1_pt2 | contig 11973 bp, 6 predicted proteins | sample 7062151 | NCBI WGS metagenome assembly JABAOD01 (sample SAMN14538626, study PRJNA623070) | marine sediment metagenome | biome: marine biome [ENVO:00000428]; feature: marine pelagic biome [ENVO:01000023]; material: deep marine sediment [ENVO:00002113] | place: India: Gulf of Khambhat ...
GGCGACCTCGACTGCCGGTAGCGCAGCATCTCGAGCAGCCGGTCGCCCGACATCGGCTTCGAGAACAGGAAGCCCTGTCCCAGCTCGCAGCCTTCGGCCAGCAGCCGCGACGCCTCCTCGGGGCGCTCGATCCCCTCGGCGACGATCTGCACCTGGATCTTCTGCGCCAGCGCCACGATGCCGCTGAGCACCGAGCCCCCGTCGCTCCCCTCGCCGATCGTCCACACCAGGCTCCGGTCGATCTTGAGCCGGCGGAAGCGGAAGCGCTGGAAGTGCTCGAGCGCCGAGGAGCCGCTGCCGAAGTTGTCGAGGGTCAGCCCGACGCCGGCCTCCTCGAGCTTGCGCAGGTGGTGCTCGAGGTCCTCGGGCAGCGTCCGCAGCAGCCGCTCACTGAGCTCGAGGTGCAGCCGCCCGGGCGGCAGGTCGTACTCCTCGAGGGCGTCGAGCACGACCTCGGCGAAGCGGTCGTCGCGGCACTGGACCGGCGAGATGTTGATCGATACCGGCAGCTCGAGCCCGCACTCCGCGCTCCAGCGCCGCGCCTGCTCGCAGGCCGAGCGCATGACCCAGGTTCCCAGGGCGCGGATCTCGCCGGTGCTCTCGGCGACCGGGATGAAGCGGTTCGGGTCGACCCGCCCGCGCACCGGGTGGTTCCAGCGCAGCAGCGCCTCGATCCCGGCGATCGCGCCCGACTCGAGCTCGACCAGCGGCTGGTAGTTGATCTCGAACTCGGAGCGCTCGAGCGCGCCGCCGAGATCGCGCGCCAGCGCCAGGCTGCGCTGCACGTCGCGGTCCATCTCGCGGGCGAAGAAGTGGATCTTGTTGCCGCCCTGGTTCTTCGCCTTGTAGAGCGCCAGGTCGGCCTGGCGCAGCAGATCCTCGGCGCGGGTGCCGGGCTGCGGGTAGACGGTGACGCCGATGCTGCCGCTGACCCGGAGCTCGCGGCCCTCGACGTGGACCGGCTCCGACAGGGTCGACAGGAAGCGGCGGGCGAACTCGGCGACGCTCTCGATCTCCTGGAACTCGGAGTAGATGACCGCGAACTCGTCGCCGCCGATGCGCGCCAGGGTGTCGACCTTGCGCATCATCGTCTGCAGCCGCCGCCCGATCTCGATCAGCAGCCGGTCCCCCACCGGGTGGCCGTGGGTGTCGTTGACGTACTTGAAGTCGTCGAGGTCGATCAGCAGCAGGGCCAGCTGGTGGCCGTAGCGGTCGGCGTGGGCGGCGGCGTGCTCCAGCCGCTCGTCGAAGGAGAACCGGTTGTAGAGGCCGGTGAGGAAGTCACGGTGCGCGAGCTGCAGCAGGTGGCCCGGCGAGACCGGCCGCGGGGGGCCGCCCGACTCGTCGGCGGCGGTGATCGGCGCGATCGCCGGCGGCAGGTGGAAGGGGTGGGACATGTCCTCCGGGGTCCGCGCCGCCGGCTTCTCCTCGTCTTCCCGGGCGGCCCTGTCGTCGTGCTCCACGGCTAGCTCGGCGACGGCCTCCGCCGGCGCCTCGCCCAGCTGGCGGATCTTCTCCGCGATCTCGGTCGCCGGCTGCGGCTTGCAGAACAGGAACCCCTGCAGCTCGTCGTAGCCGCAGCCGGTCAGAAAGAGCCTCTGCTGCTCCGTCTCCACCCCCTCGGCGACCACCTTGAGCCCCAGGTGATGGGACATCGCGACCACCGCGCTGACGATCGCCGCCGAGGCGGTGTCCTTCGGCACCCGGCTGACGAAGGAGCGGTCGACCTTGATGCAGTCGAGCGGCAGGGTGCGCAGGTAGGAGAGCGAGGTCTGCCCGGTGCCGAAGTCGTCGATCGCCAGGTGAACCTGTCTGGCCGCCAGCAGCTCGAGCTGGCCCATGATCCGGCCGGCCTCGGGAAGCACGCCGCGCTCGCTGAGCTCGAGCTGCAGCTGGCGCGGCGGCAGCCCGGTCTCCTCGAGGATCGCCAGCACCTGCTGGGCGAAGTCCGCCTCCTCGAGGAAGCGCATCGAGACGTTGAGCGAGATCATCATCGGCGGCAGGCCGTCGTCGAGCCACTGCTTGCCCTGACGGCAGCCGGCGCGCAGCACCCAGCGGTCGATCTCGACCACCAGCTCGGACTCCTCGGCGACGGCCAGGAACTCGTCCGGCAGCACCAGGCCGCGCGCCGGGTGGAGCCAGCGGATCAGACCCTCGACCCCGCGCGGCCGGAAGCTCTCGCCTGCGACCAGCAGCTGGTAGCACAGCGACAGCTGGTCCTCCTCGAGGGCGGTGCGCAGCTCGTCCTTGAGCGCCAGCCGGCGGACCACCAGCTCGTTCATCGAGCTCTCGAAGAAGGCGACCCGCTCGCCCTTCTGCTGCTTCGAGTAGCGCATCGCGGTTTCGGCGCGCTGCACCAGTATCTCCTCGCCGTCACCCTCGAGATCGGCCGAATCGGCGATCCCCACCCGCCCGGTGAGGCGGAACTGGCGCTCGCCGACGATGATCGGCTCGGACAGCTTGGCCAGCAGCCGCTCGGCCATGGTGGCGGCGCCCTCGCGCTGGTGGTGGCTGCCGTCGATGAGGATCGCGAACTGATCGCCGCCGAAGCGGGCGAACGAGGCGCGGGCGCCGTCCGCATCGGACGACAGCTCGTCGGAGCGCAGGCAGTTGCGCAGCCGCTTGGCGACGATCTTGAGTAGCTCGTCGCCCAGCGTCCTGCCGATCAGCGCGTTGACCTCCCGGAAGTCGTCGATGTCCAGCAGCGCGACCAGCGGGTAGCGCTGCTGCTGCGCCAGGGCCAGGCCCACCGTGCTGACGAACAGCTCGCGGTTCGGCAGGCCGGTGAGGCTGTCGAAGTGGCGCAGCTGCAGCGCCTCGGTGCTCGCCTGCAGCGCCGTGTGCCGCGCCTCCTGGACCTCTCCGTGAGCGACGGTTCGCTCCGCCAGCGCCGACAGCTTGTTGGCCAGGTGGACCCAGCGGTGGGCGCGAAAGACCAGCACCTGCCACTGCACCGGCGTGGGAATGAAGTCGGTGTACTCGTCGGCCAGCACCTTGCGGATCGTCGGCGTGTGGAGGAGCTCCGAGATCACTAGGATCGGCACCGCCTTGCCCGCCTCTTGGCGGCGCAACCGCGAGCACAGGTGGACGACGTCCATGTCGTCGAGCAGCAGCTCGGTGAGGATCAGGTCGGGCCGGCGCCGGCCGAGCCCGGCGACGATCTCGCCGCCGCGGGTCTGCGCCATGACCTCGAAGCCGGCCGCCTCGAGGACCGAGGTGCCGAACGAGGCGACGGCAGTCGAGCGCGCCGCCATCAGCACCAGCGGCCGCCGGCCCTCGACCCGCAGCTCGGGGAAGATCGGCTCGCCGCTGACCGGGTCGCGGTTGATCTCCGAGAGCGGATTCGCCTCGCCCTTGCCGCCTGTCTTGCTATCCGACTCCACGGACCTCGCGCGGTGCGGTCCGCCGCACCTCTCCTTGACCTGGATTCCTGTAGCAAGAGGGCGGCCAATCGAAAGTTCTCGATCCGCTGCCCGGCGTAGGACGAAAACCCCATCGTGACGGGGTTCCCGGCGGATTGCCCGCGCACCGGCCGGCCCGCGCCGAAAGATCCGGCGCGCAAAAAACGGCGAGAGGGGGGTCGGCTGCCCCCGGCCACGCGGGCGTCACTGCCGGATCACCAGCCGGCGCTCGCTCTCGTAGGCCAACCGCTCGCGCGCCGCCGCGGGGTCGAGCCAGACGAGCTGGTCGACCTCCGGGCCGGGCTCGAAGAGCCCCTCCTCGACGACCCTCATGTGCCAGAACAGCGCCACCTTGGGCACGCCCCGGACGGTGTAGATGGTGCCGCCGGCGAAGCGCTCGATCTCGGCCCGGCAGGCGGTCTCCTCGAGCACCTCGCGCAGCGCCGTCTCCTGCCAGCTCTCGCCCGGGTCGCGCTTGCCCTTGGGCAGCGACCAGTCGTCGTGGCGCGGGCGGTGGATCACCGCCAGCTCGGCGCGCCGTCCCGCGCGGCGCCAGAGGAGGCCGCCGGCCGCCTCGATGACCCTGGCATGGAGCTCCCCCGACGACATCGACGGACGGGCCATTGTAGCGGCCGCCCGCTAGCGCAGCAGCTCGGAGCCCTCGTTGACCGAGATCCAGTTGTACCAGAAGGTGTCGATGCCGCCGAGCGGCGCGAAGCCGGCCGCCGCCAGCGCCCCGTCCGGCGGCAGCTCGGCGACCACGGCGGCGGCTCCCGCCGGCACCCGCCAGGCGCGGGTCGAGACGCGGAACCCCACCCCGGGGCGGCGGAACAGGAGCACCCGGCCGCCGCCGGCAAGCTCGAAGAGCCGGCGGCCGGAGACCGCGGCGTGCGGCACGGCGTAGGGCCGGCCGTCGACGAAGAAGGCGAAGATCGGCTCCTTGGGCGCGAGCCGCCGGTCGGCGATCTCGAGGCCGCGGAAGGTGCGGTCGCTGGCGAAGTACTCGTCGTAGGGGTTGTCCTCGTCGTGCTCGCGGCCATCCACCGAAAGCACCAGGCTGTCGGGGTGCCGCGCCCGCCACTCGCCCCAGGTGGTCTTCTCGCCGCCGGGCAGCTCCACCAGCTCGGCGCCGTCGAGCTCGCCGCCGATGGCGCGCGAGGTCATGATCGACCACCAGCTGTCGGTCTCGCGGTCGCGCATCACCAGCGACGCCTGCCACAGCGCCCCCGAGGCCTCGAAGTTGAGCTCCCGGTCCCCGAACTCGCGGCCGTACACGACGGCCGTGTTGGCCAGCGGTCACCAGACCGCGGCGTAGGCGGTGTCCCCCGAGCGGTCGTTGACCACCTCGTGGCGGTTGAGCAGGTTGAGGCTGTAGGCCTTGGCGCGGCCCTCGACCGCGACCCCCAGCACCCAGGCGTCGTCGGGCAGCTCGGCCTCGGCGGCGGGCACGAACTCGGGCTCGAAGACCGCCGCGATGCGGCCACGCGGCACCAGCTGCTCGACTCCCGGCGGCGGCGTGTCGGCGGCGGCCGGCTCCGTCGCCGCCGCAACCGGCAGGCCGGCCGCGGCGAGCCAGCAGAGCGCCAGGGCGAAGCTGGGGGCTCGGCGCATGGTCTCCTCTCCTCAGACCCCTCTACGTCGCCCGCCGTCGCCGGGATCTACCGCCCCGTCCGGCAGGCGCCAGACGAGCCAGCAATCCTACCGTCCGCCCCCCGCCGGGGCGCCTGCTGCTAGACTGCCGCGCAACCGACGATCCGCCAAGGCAATTGCGAGGCGCCGCGGGCCGCCGCCCGCGGGGCGCCGCCGGCTTGGCGCGTGGGGTCCGCCATGAGCTACGTCCCCGGTTTCGAGCACGACGTCTTCATCAGCTACTCGCACGTCGACAACCTGACCGCCGAGGGCGGGCCGGGCTGGGTGGAGCGGTTCCAGAAGTACCTGCAGCTCGGGCTCGACCGGCGGCTCGGGCGGATGGGCGCGGCGGTCATCTGGCGCGACGAGCGGCTCGAGCCGATCCAGGAGTTCGACCAGACGATCTTCGCGGCGCTGGAGAGCTCGGCGGTCTTCCTGGCGCTGGTGTCGAACGGCTACCTGGCCTCCGAGTATTGCCTCGAGGAGACGCGGCGGTTCCACCAGAAGGCGGCCGCCGACGCCTGGGGCTTGAAGATCGGCGACCGCCGCCGGATGGCGATCGCGCTGCTCAACAACGTGCCGCACACCGGCTGGCCGGGCGAGTTCGCCGGCACCAGCGGCGCCCCCTTCCACGACGCCGGGCGCGCCGGCGATCTCGGTGACCCGACGACGCCCGGCGAGGCGGAGCCCTTCCGCGGCCAGATCAAGTCGCTGCGCGACTCGCTCTACCGGCTGCTGCTGGCGTTCCGCCAGGAGTCCGCACCGGCGGCGGCCGCGCCCGAGCCCGCCGGCCCGGCGGTGTTCGTCGCCGACGTCGTCGACTCCCAGCGGGCGGCGCGCGAACGGCTGGTGGGCGAGCTCGAGCGCCGCGAGGTCCGCGTCCTCGAGGCGGTGCCGCCGCCCTGGGAGGCGGCCGAGCACGAGCAGGCGGTCAGGGGCCGGCTGGCCGGCGCCACGCTCTCGGTCCACCTGCTCGACGCCGTCGCCGGCCGGCCGATCCAGGGCGACGCCACCCGCAGCTACGTCCAGCGGCAGGTGGAACTGACGGCCGAGGCCGGCGGCGCGCGGCTCGTCTGGGTGCCCAAGCAGCTCGACGCGCCGGCGATCGAGGACGACGGCCACCGCGAGCTCATCCACCGGCTCGAGCACGGCGAGCGCCAGGGCGGCGGGCACGAGTTCGTGCGCGGCTCGCAGGCGGTGCTGGCGGCGCAGATCGCCGAGCGGCTCGAGGCGTTGGCCACCCGGACCGCGGCGCCGCCGTCCGGCGCCGCGGTGCTGCTCGACACCCATCTCAAGGACCAGCTCCACGCCCTCGAGCTGAGCAAGCTGCTGCTCGCGGCCAACGTCCAGCCCTACATCAATCCGCAGGAGGACGACCCGCGCACCAACCTCGACGTGCTCGAGGCGCGGCTGCGCGAGGTCACCACGCTGCTGATCCTCTACGGCGGCGTCCAGGAGAGCTGGGTGCGCGAGCGGCTCGGAGCGGCGCTGCAGCTGAGCGTCACCAAGGGCCTGCCGCTCAAGTCCTTCTGCGTCTACCTGGCGCCGCCGCACAAGGACGGCGGCGAAGGGGGCGGCGGCGCAGGGGGCGGCGAGCTCGACTTCAGCTTCGGCCCGGTTCGGGTGCCGCTGATCGACGGCAGCGGCAACGCCGCGCCCGAGCCGGCGACGCTGGCGCCGCTGCTCGAGCTGCTCCGAGGGGGGGCGCCGGCATGAGTTGGGGGCGGCTGCCGGACAACCCGTTCGTCGGCCTGCGACCGTTCGAGAGCCACGAGAGCCTGCTCTTCTTCGGCCGCCACGAGCAGTCGGTCGAGCTGCTCGAGCAGCTCCACGCCACCCGCTTCCTGGCGGTCGTCGGCAGCTCGGGCTCGGGCAAGTCGTCGCTGGTCAGGGCCGGCCTCATCCCCAAGCTCCAAGCCGGCTTCCTGGTCGAGGACCGCGACGCCTGGCGCTTCGCGGTCACCAAGCCCGGCGACCGCCCGCTGGCCAACCTGGCGGCGGCGCTCGCCGGGGCGCTGGGCGGCGGCGCGGGCGGCGGCCTCGCCGACGAGATCCGCGAGCGCGGGCTACTGCCGATCCTCGAGCGCGCCACGCCGGCGCTCGCCGGCGACGACGCCAACCTGCTGGTGCTGGTCGACCAGTTCGAGGAGCTGTTCCGCTTCGGCCTTCACACCGCCGGCGGCGCGCGCGGCGAGGAGGCCGCCCACTTCGTCTCCCTGCTGCTCGAGCTGGCGCGCCAGCGCGAGGCGCCGATCTACGTCGCCCTGACGATGCGCTCGGACTTCCTCGGCGACTGCGACGCCTTCCTCGGGCTGCCCGAGGCGATGAACCAGAGCCAGTACCTGGTGCCGCGGCTCACCCGCCGGCAGCGGCGCGAGGCGATCGCGGCACCGGTCAAGCTCTACCGCGCGGCGATCGCGCCGCGGCTGGTCGACCGGCTGCTCAACGAGACGGTCGACGCCCGCGACGACCTGCCGGTCCTGCAGCACGCCCTGATGCGCACCTGGTCGGCCTGGAAGCGCGACGGCGGCGAGGCGATCGACGTCGCGCACTACGAGGCGATCGGCACCATCGCCCGCGCCCTCTCGGAGCACGCCGAGGAGGCGATGGCGGGCATGGGCGAGGCCGAGCGCGAGCTCACCCGCCGCATCTTCCAGGCGCTGACCGAGACCGACGCCGGCAACCGCCGCATCCGCCGCCCGGCGCGGCTCGGCGAGATCGAGGCGATCACCGGCGCCCGGCGCGACGCGATCCTGGCGATCGTCGACCGCTTCACGAGCGACGGGCGCTCCTTCCTGGTGGTCTCGGCCGGCGGCGGCGAGCGCGACCCGCTGATCGACATCTCGCACGAGAGCCTGATCCGCCAGTGGGAGCGCCTCAGGGACTGGGTCGACAAGGAGGCCGAGTCGGCGCGCGTCTACCGCCGGCTCGCCGACACCGCGCGGCTGTTCGACGAGGACAAGGCGGAGCTCTACCGTGGGGCGGCGCTCGAGGTCGCCGAGGCGTGGCGGGAGAAGCAGAGCCCCAACGCCACCTGGGCAAGGCGCTACGACCCGGACCTCGACCACGCGCTGGGGTTCCTCGAGGCCAGCCGGGCGGACGCCGCGGGCCGCGCCCGCAAGCGGGAGGAGGCCCGCAAGCGGGCGCTGCGGCGCACCCGCATCGTCGCCGCGGTCTTTGCGATCGGGTTCCTCTTGACCCTGGCCCTGGGGCTCTGGGCGCTGCGCGAGAAGCGGCGCGCGGACAGCGCCCGCAACCAGGCCCGGAAAGCGGAGCAGAGGGCGAAGGACGCCCTCGAGCAGGCCGTCGAGTCCGGGGCCAAGGCAAGAGCGGAGCAGGCACGCGCCGAAGCCGAGACGCTCCGTGCCGAGGAGCAGACGCAGCTCGCCGAGGAGGGGCGGCGCCGGGCGGAGGCGGCGGAGCGGCGGGCCGCGATGCAGCGGCTCCAGGCGCTGGCGCGCTTCCTCGAGAGCAAGGCCGAGCAGGCCCTCAAGGACAGCGGCGCCAGCCTTCTCTTGAGCGCGCTTCTCGCCACCGAGTCGCTCGCCGCCGCCGACACGCCCGAGGGCCGCAAGGCGCTGGCGCGGGTGCTGCCACTCCTGCCGCAGGCGCTGGCGGCGTTTCCCGGCCCGGCTACCACGGCCGCCGCCTTCAGCACGGACGGCGAGCGGCTGGCGACGGCCCGGATCACCGACCCCGAGCGCTCCACCCAGAGGGAGCAGGACGTCGTGCTCCGCGCGCGCCGCTCGGGCGAGGAGCTCGCCCGCCGGCGGCTCGAGCATCCGGTCGACCAGCTGATCTACGGCCCGGATGGCCGTCTCCTCGCCGCCAGCGGCCGCGAGCGCACGACGGTGCTCCGGGCGGACACCGCGGACGCCCCGCCGCCGGAAACCTTGGTGCCGCTCGAGGAGCTCCACGGCTTCGACCACGGCAGCACCAGCGAGCGCAAGCCCCGGGTCGCCTTCTCCCCGGACGGCACCCTGCTCGCGGCCGCGTCCTACGACCAGGTGCTCCTCTTCCGTACCGACGGCTGGCAAGAGCGTCCCTTCCGGGTCCCGGGGGGCGCCCTCATCCCCTATTTCGATCCCGGGGGCCGTGTCCTGTTCTCGGCCAACGCGGCATCGACGACGATGGTCGACCTCGGGCAGGAGGCGCCCGAACCGGTCGACCTCTTCGAGTCTCCGCGGCCGATCGCCCTGGCGGTGAGCCGTGACGGCGGCCTCATGGCCGTGCTCACCCATGACGGCCTGCGGGTGGGTGCGCCCGACTGGCAGGCGTGGAGGTCCGGCACCCCGCCCACCCCGCCCCACCAGCTCAGCGGCGGCCGCAGGCGCGACGCGGAAGCCTGGAGCCTCGTCTTCGGTCCGGCCGGCGAGCTCCTGACCGTCGACCGGGCCGGCTCGGCACGGCTCTGGGCCGTCCGCGACGGCGTCTACCGGGAGCGGCTGCGCTTCGCCGGCGAGTGGGGAGACGGCGACCTCAGCCGCGACGGCCGCTGGGTGGTGACCTCCCGCCGGGCCGACCCCCGCGACGAGCGCCTCTCCCTCGACGAGGCCACGACCCTTTGGCACACGCTCCCTCTGGACGACACCGTCGAGCGGCGGCCGCTGGCCTCCGTCTCCCGGGAGACCGACTGGAGCGCTCAGGCCACCGCCTGGAGCCCGGGGCGCGACCAGTTCGCCTTCGTCGACACCACCGGGCTGTCGGTCTTCGACGCCGCCACCTGGCTCGAGGTGGCGAGCGTGCCGTTCGGGTGCGAGACGCCGGAGCTCTGGTTCGAGACCGGCGGGCAGTGGCTCGTCGTGCGGTGTGCGCGCGACCTCAAGGTCCTGGCGACCCGCGGTTGGCGGCTGGTGGCCGAGCCCGAGGTTCCCGAGGTCGTCACCGTCAGGTTCAGCCCCGACGGCGGCAGCCTGGCGGCGATTCGCGAGGATGAGACCGCCACTACGGTGGACGTCTTCGAGATCGCCAGCCGCAAGCGGCTGGCGAGGCTGTCCCACGACAATCCGGTCCGGCCCGAGACCGGCACGCCGGACCATGGGCTGCGCGTCGCGCAGCTGCGCTGGAGCGGCGAGCGGCGGCTGGCGATCCAGATCGCCGCCGGCACGAGCGAACGCTGGACGAGCCGCTCGACCAACGACAAGTCGCGGACCACGGTCGACGAGACCCACGTCTGGAACCTCGAGGACGGCTCCCGGCTGGCCTGGCGCAGGCGGACCGAGCGCACGGTGTGGGAGGCCCCGAGCATGGGTCCCGACGAAGCTCCCAGTGAGACCACCGCCAGCGAGGAGTCGGAAGGCCCGGCCGAGCTGGTCGCCGCCGCGGAGGGCTGGCCGGCGAGCCCCGGCGAGCCGGAGCGCTACCGGCCGGAAGAGCTCTCGGTCTCGACCCGCGACGCCACCCTGAGCGTGCGCTCCGAGCGGCGCGGCGACCTGATCGACGAGGCCTGCTCGCGGCTGCCCACCGGCTTCACCCCGAAGCAGGCGAGCGAGTTCCTCGGTGACCCGGCGGCCCCGGGCGCCTGCGTCGGCCGCGCCACCGCCCACCGCGCCCGCGGCCGCGACCTGGCGCGGCTCGGCTACCCCGTCGCCGCCCTGGCCGCCCTCCGCCGCGCCCTCGAGCTCGCTCCGGCGCTCGCCTTCGACCCCGAGGAGGAGCAGCGCCTCTACGCCGCCCAGGGTGCGCTCGAGGAGGGACGCGAGCTGGCTCGCCGCGGCGAGCTCGCGGCTGCCCGGCGGCGGCTCGCCGAGGCCCTGGAGCTCAACCCGGCGCTCGTCCTCGACCCCGAGGCGGAGCTCCGCCGCTACGCGCCCGACCTCTAGAGCCGGCGCCGGCCGACTCTGCTCTCTAGGACCTGTCCCGCCGGAGCCAGCGACCGAGCAGGCCGCGCCGCCTGCCGTCCTTCTTTCCTACCTCGGCGACCGCCTTCTTGTACAGGCCCCGCAGCGAAGCCGCCGACCCGCTGGTGACCACCGGCCCGGTGTCAGGCCCGCTCCATCGCCGGCGCGAGAAGGGCCGATCGGAGCGGTTTCGCCGGACAAACGTCTCAATCGCCCGCAGCACATCGGCATCGGGCTCCACGAACTGGAGCCCGACGGTGCTGTTCCCGAGCTCCGCGGCGGCCCGCACCAGCACCCCGGCGACCTCCAGCGGCTGGCGAGCGTTCGGCAGCCGGAAGCTCACGCGCACGACCATGCCCGGTGCCAGGCCCTGCTTGAGCACCAGGGCCATGCCCCGGGTGCTCAGATCCCGTACCGAGCAGGCGACCTCCCCGGTGCCGCCGTGCAGCACCGCCGGGATCTCGATCGCCGCGCGAGGGCTGGCCCGGCGGTCCCGCGGTGCGCTCGGTTCTGAAGCGGCGCGGCCTGAAGCTCCTGGACCGGGTCTTTTGGACGCATCGCTCATGTCCAGCTCTCCGCGAGGCTCGGCCGCGGCCGCCGCGCTCGAGGCGCAATGATGCCACGCTCTGCTACCCTCACCGCCGGCGATGTGGCACGACAAGGTGGTCTGGATCACCGGCGCCTCCTCGGGCATCGGCGCGGCGCTGGCGCGCGAGCTCGAGCCGCGCGGGGCGCGGCTGGTGCTCTCGGCCCGGCGGCGCGAGCGGCTCGAGGAGCTCCGGGCCTCGTTCCGCGAGCCCGCCCGCCACGCCGTCGTGCCGCTCGATCTCGCCGACGGGGAGGCGATCCCGGCCGCGGTCGAGACGGCGCTGGCCCACGCCGGCCGCATCGACGTCATGGTCCACAACGCCGGCATCAGCCAGCGCTCGCTGGCGCTCGACACCGGGCTCGAGGTCGACCGGCGGCTGCTCGAGGTCAACTTCTTCGGCACCGTGGCGCTGACCAAGGCGCTGCTGCCGGCGATGCTCGCGGCCGGCGGCGGCCGCTTCGTGGTGGTCACCAGCCTGGTGGGCAGGATCGGCACGCCGCTGCGCTCGGGCTAC
>JABAOD010010372.1_pt1 | contig 11969 bp, 12 predicted proteins | sample 7062151 | NCBI WGS metagenome assembly JABAOD01 (sample SAMN14538626, study PRJNA623070) | marine sediment metagenome | biome: marine biome [ENVO:00000428]; feature: marine pelagic biome [ENVO:01000023]; material: deep marine sediment [ENVO:00002113] | place: India: Gulf of Khambhat ...
AATCAATCCAGCAGTGCCGCCGAGCGCCAGAAGAGCGATGGACGCGACAAATGCGAGCAGTGTGGCGCTAAGCGGGCTCTTCCTCATATACGCACCGCCTGCGATCAGGAGGATTGCCAGGACGACTGTGGTGACCACGCCGGTCAGGTTCCTCAACTCGATATCCTCGAGAGGTGTCTGTAAAAGGAAGAGTGCCGGCGAGAGGACAATGGCCAATAGACCGCCTACGAGCAGAAGATGCTTAGATGTCCGGGGAGCCTGGTCCATGTCCACGGTCATGCCATCTGCCACGCGAGGGGCGTTAAACGTCTTAAACCTGCCTGTGAACTGCATCATTAACCCAAACCAGGCGTAGATTCCTCCCTGAGACGGGGCCGATTGGGCTCTCAGGGTCTACCGAGCGAACGGGACCAGGCCCGTCAAGCCCACTCATCCCTCGAGCTTAAGCTAGCTCTAACGCAGCCTGAAGAAAATCCTCCCATGCCTCAATAGTTCCGTGCGTGGAGATTCCTCAATCTAGTTTTGAGATGGGAGTCCCAACGAAGCCAACCTTATGGTGATTACGACGAAAGGCTCTCGTATATCGCTGCAGGAAGAGATTTGCACGTAATCATTGGTGGCTAATGGGGCTGCCCGGATTTGAACCGGAGTCACTGGCTGTTAGATGAGCCAGTGACTCACGAACAAGCGTTCGTTCCGCGTTCGCAGTATAAGTCTTTCGACGTACAGAGTTCCTCCAGTCAACGGACCCGAGGCTCCACAAGATGGCTCACAGCGGGAGCCCAGGGGGGTAAATGGCCCATCTCCCTGTCCTCTGCCTTAGCCGTGGGCGTCACCTGACCTGAGCACCGATGGCCCGATGGAGGGCGGATGACGTCACGTTGTCAACGATGGAGAGTTTAGGCGGGCGTAGTGCGTACGTCAGCCCCTTCAGCCGGAACCGTCGGACGAAGGGGATTGCGTCGATTCGAAGTCTATCGCCATGGCGGGCTGCCGCTTCGGCCACTCTCGGAGATAAGCGAACGTCGATTCCCTCAACATTGCGCCGGACCCACTCACCCTCCGCACGGGTCTTCACTGCATCTGGTCGGATCTCCAGCTTGGGGATGGGCTGGCACCAGTCGTCTGTGCACGGCCCTTGGACCCAGCGCAGCGTCACGAAGAGCGAAGTAGCGCGCATCCGCCGCAAGAGACGGAGGGCACGAGGAGTTAGACTTAGGACAAAGGCGCCCTTGGCGATATCCTGCATCGCAATAGACTACAGCAAAGGGGGAGAAGTCGATGTCGGCTTCCATTTGTAAAGGACTATGCACCCTGTTTGATGCGCTCGTACCGTTCCACGTACTCCTTCTCGCACGTGTGACAGCAGAGATAGTGGTCCCGGCCGTCCATCCGTACCTTGATCGGCTCGCCGTGGATAGGACCCTTGCACTGGAAACAGATTAGGGACGTGGAGAGGCCGTCCGTAATGACGGCGCGGGGCTCTTCCTTCGCCGCGGAGGTGATTACGAAGTGCTCATAGTCAAGGACCTCAGGCACTTCCGAGATTCGAGCCAGGAGCGTGTCGATGTCATCTTCGTGCCGAACGGTTGCCAGCGCCAGAACTCGAGGACCCCTGGCAATCATCACCTCTCGAACTGACCCGAGCTTCGCAAGGGCATCCGCGACAAGCGTCGTGGCTGGTGGGGCTGACTTCACCAGGAGGACGAGGGTAGTCTCGTGAAGCCGTTCTGGATCGATATCCGCCCGATAACCCCGGATTATGCCAAGCTGCTCCAGCGTGCTGATGTGAGCGCTTATTGTGGGGACGCTAACGCCTGTTCGCTTGGCCAGATCCCGAAAGGACAGGCGCCCCTCCTCTTGGAGGAGGCGGAGAAGTTCGATGTCCGTCTTGTCAAGATCCATTGCAACGGGAATTCCCCCGGGGCATATAGACCTCCCGCCATGTGCCCCGTCAAGCTCTCGCCGTCCGCCCTGTGCGCACCTGAACGTGACTCAAGGTCGGTATTCGCGACCCGCAGACCATCACAGTCCGTGGACAAGGTTCCTCCTGCGTTGACCCAGAATCGGATGCCAACACTGGAGATAGACAGAATGGAAGTGGCTCCACTGTCGTGTCTCAACGATTCGACGGAGCGGGGTTAAACCACTGGAAGGTGACGGCATGAGGAGTCCTGACTGGCTCGTAAGGACCTGGGGGAAGGGGAGGCACTCCCACAGTTCCTTTGCCCTATCGGTGGGCCGGTCCCCAGACGCCAATGATATGAGCGAGGGACGCTTTACAGCAGACAATGCCTCACAGGATTGAGGTCTTCACTGGTGACTGTCCATTATGCCGCGAAGTCCTCACGGCAGTAGAGGTGGGGAAGTGCGCGGCATGCAAGCTCACCGAGCGAAACCTAGCTCAAGACTTCACGTCCCATGAGGACGCCGTCCGCGAGTATGATGTTCGATCGGTACCGACGATTGTGATAGACAGCCGCATCAAGGTAGTGGGTAAGCCCGAGTTTCCGTGGATGTGTGGCGACGAGTTCTACAAGTTCCTCGAACGGCATTATCCACTGACGCCCCGGCGTTAGCAAGGCTCTGCCTAGGGCGTAGATGGGCTCAGTCGGGTGCGAAACGGGGATCTTCACATTCCGAGGTGGGTACTCAAAGAGGCGGGAATGAGGGTCACTCCTCGTACCTTAATCGGAGACTCTTGCCTGGCCACCGGGCACCATCCACGAGAAACGGATCCACAGGTCTAGGGCCGCATGGCGTTTACGTATGTCAATCGAATCGCGCTGCAGCTGAAAGTTCGGAAACGGCAATCGGCATGGACTACCCACACCATCGGAGGGTCGATGGCGAAGGACATTATCTGCGGCATGTACGTCGATGAGAGCAAGACGCCCTTCATGGCCGAACGCAGGGGAACCAAGTACTATTTCTGCAGCCAGAACTGCCTCGACACCTTCCTGGAGCCCGAGCGGGAGTTCCAGAAACTCAAGTGGATGACGACACTGGCGATCACGGTCGGCTCTCTGACTCTGTTCTTCGAGTACTTCTACCCCCCCTTAATCGGGGCCAAGGGTTGGAATCCCATCACCCTCGGCCTCCCCCTCTACGTCTGGCTCTTCCTAATGGCCTCGGTGATCCAATTCGGCCCCGGGTTGAAGTTCTACAGGGGGACCCGGGACGCAATCAAGGCCCGTCAGGCTAACATGGACAGCCTCATAGCCACAGGCACCAGCGCGGCGTGGCTATACAGCACCCTCCTGACTTTCTTCCCAGGCCTCTTCCCAACCATTATCGAGACGGGCCCCATGGTGTACTTCACCGAGTCGGGCCTCATCATTGGCTTCATCCTCCTAGGGAACACGATGGAGCACATCGTGAAGGGGAGGGCCTCGGAGGCCGTCCGGAAGCTCCTGGATCTGCAACCCAAGCTGGCAACGGCCCTCCGGGACGGCGTCGAGGTCGAGGTCCCCCTTGAGCAGGTTCAGGTGGATGACATCCTGGTGGTCCGCCCAGGGGAGAAGGTACCCGTAGACGGCATCGTGGTCCGTGGCTACTCCTCAGTCGACCAGTCCCTCGTCACAGGGGAGAGCATCCCCGTGGAGAAGCGCGAGGGAGACGAAGTCATAGGAGCCTCGATCAACAAGACGGGCCTCCTTCGGGTCAGGGCCACCAAGGTGGGGAGCGACACCACCCTCTCCCAGATCGTGAAGATGGTGGAGGAGGCTATCGTTTCCAAGACCCCCATCCAGCGCCTCGCGGACGTGGTGTCGAGCTACTTCGTCCCCGCTGTGGTACTGGTGGCCGTGGGCGCCTTCTCGGCATGGTACTGGATAGGAGGGATACCTTTCGCGGTGGCTTTCATCGTTCTGGTCTCCGTCCTCATCATTGCCTGCCCCTGCGCCCTGGGCATCGCCACGCCGGCCGCCCTCATGATCGGGGCCTCCAAAGGGGCGCAAAACGGCATCCTCATCAAAAGCGGCGAATACCTGGAGAAGGCGAAGCGACTGGAGGCCGTCATCTTCGACAAGACAGGCACTCTCACTAAGGGGGAGCCGTCTCTGACCGACGTGCTGACCTTCGACCACTTCAATGAGAACGAGGTCCTGCGCTTGGCCGCCATCGCCGAGCTAGGTTCTGAGCATCCCTTAGGCGAGGCCATCGTCCACGGAGCGAGGTCCCAGGAACTACCCCTTGTAGAGCCCGAGTCCTTCGAGGCCGTCCCCGGACACGGCGTGCGCGCCGGCTCCGACGGCAGGCAGATCCTGTTGGGGAACCGGAAGCTCTTCGCCGATGCAGGCATAGCCACGGACGGGGCAGAGACAGAGCTGCGGCGCTTGGAGGAGGATGGCAAGACGGCCATGTTGGTGGGGATCGACGGTGCCCTTGCCGGCGTTGTGGCCGTGGCCGATACCCTGAAGGAGTCCGCTTCCGAGGCCGTCGACATGATGGACGCCTTGGGCATCCAGGTTGTTATGCTTACTGGCGACAATGAGAGGACGGCAAGAGCGATTGCACGCAAGCTTGGGATCAAACAGGTCCTAGCCGAGGTCCTCCCTGGCGATAAAGCCAAAGTCGTGGACACGTACAAGAGAGAGGGAAAGCTGGTTGCAATGGTGGGCGACGGCATCAACGACGCTCCTGCCCTAGCCGCCAGTGACGTCGGAATTGCCATTGGTAGCGGCACGGACATCGCTAAAGAGACCGGGGGCATTGTCCTCATCAAGGATGACGTCCGCGATGCCGTGGCGGCGATCGAACTGAGCAAACGAACGGTACGGAAAATCAAACAGAACCTCTTCTGGGCCTTCGCCTACAACATCTCGCTGATCCCAGTGGCCGCGGGCGTGCTGTTCCTCTTCGGTGGTCCCCTCCTGAACCCCATCTTTGCCGCCGTCGCAATGGCCACATCCTCCGTCACCGTAACCCTCAACTCCATGTTGCTCAACCGCTGGACCCCAGAACTGAAGAGGCCACCGCGCGGAGTGCCCTTCCCGCAGACGGTGGCTCCCACTTCGACAGCTGGAGGGAGCTGACACGGCTGCCTCGTGGTGGGGGGCGGAAGCAACGGGAAAGGCCGATGGGATTCCGCCCACGCTTCACTCGCCTCGGTCCGCGGGTCGGCTCATGGCCCCAGCGCTTATGGGCGCTTCCGCTGCTGTGAGCGTCTTCGCAGTCATGTTCTGGGAGGTCTCCATCCTCCTACTCCTGCCCCTCCTCCTCGGCATCTGTGCCGTCATCGGCCTAGCGCTATTGTGGTCAGAGCGACGCACCGAGAAGACGTGGCAAAAGGAGCTTCGGATTTGGATGCAACGCCGGCAGAGGGAGGGTGGATGACTGGAAGAAAGGGTCGGTGCGACTACTGTGGGATGATAGTCCCAGAGGGACGGTCGGGGGAACTCCGGGAGGGCGAGACCCTCTTCTTCTGTGGTCGCGAGTGCACCCTCAGATTCGATCTCCACGGCCCAACGGCGCCCCTCAGGGGTGAGATTGTCAAGCGTCGTGCGGAAATCATCGATGCTCTCCAGGCTGAGAGAGGGAGCAGAGTCATCACGCTCATCCACCGACGGGAGCTTTGGGACAAAAAGAAGAAGAATGGTTACATCAACATGGAGGACTCCGAGGCCGTCGTCGCTGCCATTCGAAGCGCAGGATCGGACTCGCCCATCGACCTGATTCTTCACACGCCTGGAGGTCTAGCTCTGGCCGCTGAGCTGATCTCAATGGCATTGAAGCATCACAGGGGGTCAACGACCGTTATGGTCCCCTTCTATGCCATGTCAGGTGGCAGCCTCATCGCCCTCGCCGCCGACGAGATTCTCATGGGGAGGGAGAGCATTCTGGGGCCCCTCGACCCGCAAGTCTCGGGCTTCTCCGCTGGGACAATCCTACGCCTCCTGAACCGCAAGCCCGTGGAGATGATCTCCGATGAAAAGCTCCTCCTGGCTGAGAATGCGCAGCGAAGCCTGGACCAGACGAAGGAGTTCGTGAAGTGGCTCCTGGAGGGCAAGATGCCCAACGCGAAGCGGGAGGCCCTGGCCGTGTTTCTCACCGGGGGATACATCTCACACGAGACCCCCATCGTCCCGGATGTCCTGCGAAGCTATGGTCTACCCGTTGTGGAGGGGGTGCCTGAAGGCGTCTACGAGCTCTTCCGCACCTTCGTATTTGGCGCGTGCGAGCGGCCCGGAGCCCCCACCTAGGCCGCTTGCACAGCTAAGTTCACAACCGTAAACCGAAAGAGAGTTGGATATCCCTGCCTCTCCTACTGCCATGTCAGATGAAGGGCCTATAGACCTACAGCAGAAAGCGGTTCAGAAGGTCCAGGAGTTCTTCGCACGAGAGGGGGTGGAAGAGAGCATGCTCCGCATCTCCCTGGTCCAGACTCACTGTATGGGGGGCCGAGGCTACGCTTATGGGCTGCAAGCAGAGAATGCCCCCACGGAATCTGACTTGATCCTAGAGGTTCAAGGGCTCCCAGTCATCCTCAGGAAAGATGATGTGCCCCGCATGAAGGGCGCGGTCATCGACTACGTGGAAGGGTTGGGGGGCTCCGGCTTTACCGTGGACAACCCCAACACCATTGGTAAGTGCCCCTGTGGGCACCACGACCTCTTTGAGTGATGGCACCAGCTCTGACCTGAGGGCACTCACGGCTCGGTATCAGCACCATCATTCGAGTGTGGTGCCTTCTAGGTAGGCGCAATCACCTGCCCTCAAGGAAGAGACCTCAAGGTGGTCCTGGGGTGCTCTGCCCAGACCCCCTCACACGCCCCTGGCGGCGCATGCGCTCCACCGTGGGGGATTCGAGGAGACAACGGATTGAGCAGAAGAACAGCACTCCCTCCTCGGCCTCCACCGAGAGGACGTGTAATGTTCTGGGTATGCCCATCCCACACAGGGCACAGACCCGTCTCACCGCCGCATCACTTCTGATGGGCTGCCTACAGAGGGGACACTCCATCTCCTCCATACGTTCCTTCCCTGTCGTCGCGAAGGTAGATTCCTCGTCCTGCACATCCACGGGGCTCATAGACGTGGAGGCTCTGCAGGACTTCCCAGACCCTCCGCATCCCCACGGTGCTCGAGACTCTGCCTCAAGCACCCGAGGGAGCAGAAGTAGAGGGCGCGCCCCCCGTGCTCCTCCCGGATTGCATGTCGCTCAATTTGTCGATGACAGCTGGCGCACTCCATCTCTATCCCGGCTGTCAATCGGTGGCCATTCTTATTGGAGTGTTGGCTTCCATAACACAGCCATCGGGTCCTTCTTTCTCTTGTTTGTCAATATCCGACGCCTAGCACTTCAACGAATGCAAGATGCCTGAAGGGGTCCTTTGAAGGCGATTCGTTGAAGCTAGAGGCTCGCTGGTAGTCATCAGAGGAAGAATAGGAGGATAACCGCCCCGATGGCGATCATCAAAGAGGCGGATAACACACGGGCCATGGACCTGTGTGTCATCTCCCAACTCGCGAGTTTTCTCGACACCCTTCGGTTCTGGATCCCGACGAGGATGGCCACCAACGGTAGAACATACATGAGGTTGTAGAGGTAGAGATGGGCAAGTCCACCCAGATAGCTCGTCCGGCTACTCAGGAGACCCAGGATGGCCACGTAGATTCCGCCAGAGCAGGGGAAGGTGCATAGCCCAACGAGGAGGCCACCTACGAAGGCGGAAGGGAGCGTGGCCCGCAATAGATAGGGCTTCGCCCGTTCCCAGAAGATGTGGGGAGTCCTCGTCACAACCCCAAGCGGCTTAACGAAGAGTCCTCCCAAGGTCAGCAGGCCCAACGCGATGACCAGGTAGGCGCCCACTATAGCGAGGAGATGCGTCTGGCCGGATAGGATGATGGCCTGCATCAGCCCCAACCCGATCAAGAAGTAAACGAGGTAGATGGCTAGGATGTAAAGGGTGCCCATCTGCAGCACCTCTCCTCTGGGCCTCCTGACCACATACAGCAGAGAGATGAAGAACAGGAGGATGGCGATGGCGCAGGGGTTCAATCCGTCCAGAAGACCAGAGGTGAGGACGAGGGAGCTGAACGCCCAGTCATTCGTCACCTGGTCCGGCGTCCCCGAGCTGGAGAAGTAGGTTTCCAGAGGGGCCGAGATATCCATCTCCATCGCCTCTAAGGGAGGCGACCATACCCGATATGTAGTCGGCGTCCCCATGGAGTCCTGGTAGATCAATAAGAGATTCGCTCGATCCCTTGCCTGAAACTCCAGCCCCTCTTCGATGAGGTCCTTGGGGATGTGGCCCTGGAGGATGAGCGTCGATTCGCCAAAGACGTAAGTGGCCAGATGAGACCTCAGACTGTAAGGAACATCATACGCGTCGTTGAGCCCATTCAGCTCCTCCCGGTGTTCCCTTGCGTTGATGTAGTCCTTCAGCTGCGCTTCCTCAGACCCGGCCTGCGAGATGGTGGGAAGGAGAACCTCGTGTACATAGACGGCGCAGTCGACGCAGGCCTCGTTGTAGAATACGTGAACACCCTCAGTCACGCTTTCTCCCGTCTTCCCAGCTAGGAAGATCCCTAGGACAGAACTCCCCAATAGAGTAGATGTCGCAGCCAGCGCCAAGACCACGAAGAGGAATCCAGGCCTCCCTGAAAGGGGCCCTGTCCGTGAGGACCCCTGGACTCCTGGATCGGTCGGGTGCATGCTCAACCCCTAACCACGTTGGCGGTTAGGGTTATCTGGACCTCTTGGTTCGCGGGATCGTTGCTTCGTATGTAGACAGCCCTCACTATTGGACCGGTGTCGGGATGGACGTTCGGATCATAGGTGACGGTAAGCTCGCCCTTTTCTCCGGGCCGAAGGGTCTCACGCCACCCTTCCGGGTTTCCGTGCATGCCAAAGGTCGGGCTCACTCTTCCCCTGAAGCGGAAAACTGCCGAGGTACACATGCATGAGGTGCTTATGGCCGACAACACCAGCTCCCCCTCACCCACGTTCTCCACGACAATGGTAGTGCTAGCAAGTGTCCCAGGAATATCGCCGAAATCATGGGACAGTGGTGCCACCTGAATGCGAGGTGGGGGATTCGGTGGAGTCTGGTAGAGGCTAAAAGCCAGGATTGAGACAGCTACGAGGCTAATGACGATGAGGGCCGAGAGCAGAAGTCCAACGCGAGATCGCTTCCCGAAAGCGTACTTCGGCTTCCTCGGCTTCGTCCCCTTCTCCACCGGGGGAAGGTCTACCTTGGTCCCCGGATGGGTCCTATATACATGGCGGCGGAGGTTCTCCGTCTTCACCGAGGCTTCGCAGACCGGGCATTTCTCGAAAGTTGTCACTGGACCAGGTTCTCTGTTGGACTATTCAACTGAAAACTGTACTCTCCATACATCATATACTCAGCGATACGAAGGGTCAGGAATATTTGCCCCAGCTGACTACCAATGCGGCAGGCGACAGCTACCGTCATCCCAGACTTCCGACGATGCTGCTTGATCGCCTCTTTACCAACCCCATCTGGACCACGCCAAACCACGCTCAGCTCACTCGCTCCTTCGTTACCTTTGCTAGACTCATCATTCTGACGAAACGCAGGCTTGGCAGCTCAGAGAGGAGGGCAACGATAATGGCCACACCCAAGGAGATGAGGTAGGTTTGAGGTGAGATGATCGGATCCAGGACGAACATGTCACTGGAATAGAGGGATGTAAAGTAGCCCGTGAGGTAGGTTCCAAGCACGAGGCCCAGGAGGGCGCCTGGCACGGCCAGCAGCAGGGTTTCCGTGGTAATGAGTCGCCTCATGAGGGAATTCGGCGTGCCGAAGGTCCGCATCGTCGCAAGGTCCCGACTCTCCTCCATCACGTTGATCGTGACGGCATTGAAGACGATGGCGATGGAGATGGCTACGCCGAACACGAGGAGCAGGTAGACGAACCCGTAGTAGAGAGCCATCATCTCGTTCCAATCGCCGATGGACTCTTGCGTGCTCTCGAAGGTGAGCACCGGGAGGACCGAGGACAGGCTCTCTCTTGCTTCTTCCTCCGCGACACCTGGAGACAGTTCCAACATGACGGCCGTGGCCATGCCCTCCACGCCCAACCACTCCTGCGCCCTCTCGAGGGTTACGAAACCGGTGGTGCCGAAATCGCTGACGAAGCCCGCCACCTCCGTGGACTGGGAGAGGACCTGCACCTGGTCACCTACCTGGAATCCCTTCCTCTGGTAGATTCCCGAGACGAGAAGGCCATCTCCCGTCGTGGTAGGATTCCAGGAACGATCATAGAGGCCATACAGGCGTCCCGAGGGTGTCAGGGCCATGATCAAGATGGACTCGGACTCGCCGTCTCTCACCAGGGAAGTTGGGATCTCTATCATGGGCTCCGCGTAGGCTACCTCATCCAGAGTATCTAGGGGCGTTAGGTCCTCGACCGGCAGGGGATTCCGCAGGTATGCCTTGAGGTCGTAGCGCTGAATGAGTTCGAGTTGAGCGTCCGTGGCCCAGTCCATAGAGTCGATGAAAGAGAGGGGAACCAATAGGACGCTGACGGCCAAGCTGAGACCCAGGATGGTGAAGAAGGTGCGGCGGCCGTTCCTGAGGATATTCCTGGTCGATAGCTTGAGGCTGGTGGAAGCGCGGAAAAGCCTAGGGAAGAGGCGCTCCAGCATGGGCTTACGACCAAATATCGGAACCGGCGGACGCATGGCATCTGCGGGCCTCAGACGAGAGGCCCGCCAGGCTGGGACAATTCCCGCCATAGCGGTGAACCCAAGGCTTAGGCCTACACCAAGGGCGAGGATGTCTGGTCGGAGTAGAACGGGCACGTTCCTAAGGTTCGTAGCCTCAGAGAATAGAGCCGTTACTGGAAAGGAGAGGAGGTAGCCGAGGGCGAACCCCACCAGTGCCCCTATCAATCCTAGGAAGACGGCGTAGCCCAGGTAGTGAAACAGCATCTCCCGCTTCGAATAGCCCAGGGCCCGAAGCATTCCGATCTGAGACCGTTGGACGTATACGAGGCGACTCAGCAGGACGTAGGTGCTCAACGCCACAATAATGAGGAAGAATAGAGGAAGGATGAAGGCCACCTGGACGAGGGCGTCCACCGTGAGTCTAATCACCATATCGCTGGGCTGGTTGCTCCGTGTAACCACCTCGGTGATACCGTAGGGATAGAGAGCGCTCAGGGCCTCCTTCATTACGTCGTCCTCGTTGGCATCGGGACGTACCGTCACGGCGACCTGATTGGCGGCGTTTGTCAACCCCGCAAACGCCTGTAGGTCAGGTTGGAGCAGAAAGAGGACACCCCAGCGCCTGAGGACATCAGGCATGTGATCACGGAGATTACGCGCGGGCCAGAGGTACTCTGGACTGACGGCATCGCCTACTACCTTGAAGGGCCACTCGCCAGTAGAGTTGACCAGATACAGCGTTGCCCCGACCACGATGCCATGATGTTCCGCGAAACGTTGCTCGATGAGGACCTCGTTGGCACCCGTGTTGGGCAACCTGCCGGACCGGACGCGAATGTCGTTCACATTCGCTTTGCCGCTTTCAGGAACAGAGACGAGGCGGCCGACCACCGGTTCCTTCTCTCCACCGAGAGAGAGGGGGGCCTCGATGACCAAGCGGTCCTGGACTTTCTCCACGCCATCGAGGGCGGCAACCTCGTCAGCCACGGATTGCGGTGCAGGGTTGAAAGCAATGACGAAGTCCGCGAAGTTGAGCTCATCATACACATCATCCACGGAAGATTGCAGATTCGCATAGGCGCCGTAGACTGCCGCTAGGAGCGCCACTCCCAAGGTGACCATGGCCAGGACGGCGATGAACTGAGCCTTGGCGCGACGCATGTCGCGGCGCAGTTTGCGCCTGAGGAGGGACACACTACCACCTGAGGGACTCCGGAGCCTTCGGGTCGCTCACTTCTTCCATCCGGACGAGTTCCCCGCTTCGCAGGTAGAGGATCCTGTCGGCCATCGCTCCAATGGCGCTGTTGTGGGTTACTAGCATCACCGAGAT
>JABAOD010019046.1_pt4 | contig 11967 bp, 11 predicted proteins | sample 7062151 | NCBI WGS metagenome assembly JABAOD01 (sample SAMN14538626, study PRJNA623070) | marine sediment metagenome | biome: marine biome [ENVO:00000428]; feature: marine pelagic biome [ENVO:01000023]; material: deep marine sediment [ENVO:00002113] | place: India: Gulf of Khambhat ...
TGACGAAGCGCATGCCGGCCCTCTCTCCCGGGATGCGGAGGGCCCGCATAAAGCCTTCAACCGCCCGACGCGCCCAGAGAATGGCACCCCCCGGCCCCGGTCTGCCTCTTATCCAGCCTGATACCCACCCCGAAACCGTTAACTTCGCCACGCGTCAAGCGAGGACGCAGGGCTCTCCGTGGCGCAGAGGACGAGCGAGGACGAGGCCGAGGAGCAGGTCGAAGTGCCCGATCTCAGCGAGCGCGTCCGAGAGGCCCTGCAGACCACCGTCGACTTTTCCCAGCTGAGCGAGCTCCACGCCGAGGCGGCGGACCGGTTTCACGACAAGCACTACGATAGCGCCTTCCGCATTGCCCAAGACTCCGTAGCGGAGATCGGGGACCATCTGCGCCGCTACGCCGAGGTGAGCTGGATCTTCGCCCTCGCCTCCGCCCACCACATCCTGGAGCACGCCGACAAGCGCTCCCGCTTGGCCAAGCAGGCGAAGGAGGTCCTCCGGGAGGCCGTGAGCGCCTTGGACGACGGCTCCTTCCTCAAGTCCGCCAAGCTGCTGGAGAAGCTCGGGACCGCCGTCATGGACCTCTACAACCACGAGATGAACAAGCACATCGAGCGGGTGGCGGGCCAGGGCAAGGCCCTGGGGGAGCTCCAGGCCATGGGGGTGGGCGTCGCCACCGCCGGCGAGCTCTTCCGCGAGGCCGTGACGGACCTCTCCCGCAAGCGGTGGGACGACTACGCCGACCGCATGGCCCAGCTGGACGCCCTGGTGGAGGAGGCGCGGGGGGAGCGGATCAAGTTCATCAAGAAGGCCATCAAGAAGAGCCCCCCCGAGCTCCAGGCCATCCTAGAGCGCGNNTCGGGCGACTTCATCTCCGCCAACTACCTGCTAAACGTGGGCCCGCTCCCCGCGGGCGAGCCCCCCGAGGCCGAGTCCCCCGCCGAGGGCCCGGAGCCCCTCCCCCAGGAGAAGACGGAGCCGGAGGAAGGGTCCGGCGGGGGATGGGTGGAGCGGGTGAACGAGCTCATCGCCTCCATCGAGCCCCTCATCGAGCAGGCCGAGGAGAAGGGCTACTCCACGAAGAAGCCGAAGAAGGACCTGGAGGCCGCCCGCAAGCAGTTCAAGGCGGGGAAGTACGCCGAGGCCCTTCGGATGGCCCGCAAGGCATACACCGCCGTGAAGGCCTTCAACCCCCCGCCCGAGGGGGAGGCTCCCGCCGGGGGGGAGGAGGGCGCCGCCCTGGTGGAGGCCATGGAGCGGCCCCTGGTCTGGTGCATCTACTGCGGGTCCACCAGCGTCGGCCCGGACTCCCAGGGGGTCAACCGCTGCATGGACTGCGGCCGCGAGGTCCCCTACATGGGGAGCCTGACGGACTGAGGGCCGGACGTCAGCGACCGCGCACGTAGCGCCCGCGCCGTTCGATCTCCTCCGCCTTCTGGATGACCGCTTCCGCCTCGTCCCACGCCTCCCGGTACCCGCGGAGCACCTCCTGGAAGAGGTCCGCCTTCTCTGCATGGGCGCTCAGGAAGGCCTCCCGCAGCAGGTGAAGGTCCACGCCCTGGGCCTCCAACTCCTCGGTGCGCTCCCCCAGTCCGAAGTCGATCAGGTAGAGGCGCGTCCCACGGACGATCATGTTGGAGGTCGTCAGGTCGCCGTGGACGACGCCCCCGCCGTGGAGGCGGCCCGCCAGGCGCCCCATCTCCCGGCACAGGGCACGGGCCCCCTCCCCTGGTCCGTCGAGAACCTCCTTGGCCGTGGGCCCCTCCACCCGCTCCATGACGAGTCGGTCCTCCGCCACGTCCACGTCGTAGAGGATGGGCACGGCCACGCCCTGCCTGCGGGCCTCCCGAAACAAGCGGGCCTCCGCGCGGGTCCGCGCCCCTCGCAGCCCCTCATCCAGCCGGGGGTGGCGGTAGCCTTTCCGCACGCGGACCTTCTCCACCGCCCGCCGTCCCCGCCACGTCGTCCCGCGCAGGACCGCCTCCGCGCCCCGCTTGATCAGCACCGCGGGAAGGACGCGGGCCCCCGTAGAAAAAGCCTCGCACCCGGCCCACAAGGTCCCGGGGGACCAGGGGCTGGAAGCCCTCGGGGAGCCGGGCGCGGAAGTAGGGCTGGAGGACGCGACGGTCCAGGAGGATGACGGCCCCCACGTCCTCCGGACCCCGGATGCATCGCCCTGCGCACTGGACCATCTTGTGGAGGGCGGGGTAGACGTAGGCGTACTCGTAGGCGCGACGGCGGCCGAAGCGCCGGGCGTAGAAGGCGCGCAGGGCCTCCACCTCCAGCTGCGGCGGGCTGAGGGCCAGCCCCGCAACCACCACCGCCCGCAGGAGGTCGCCGGGGTAGTCCACCCCCTCCGAGAGGGAGGCGCCCTGCACGGCGAGGAGGAGGTTGCCCTCCCGCCGCTGTCCCCGCTCCAACGCCCGCAGGAGCGCCTCCTTGGCCTCCCGGGACTGCCCCCGGCGCTCCCAGAGCAATGGCTTCGGCGGGGAGGGCAGGAGGCCCCGCCCCACGGCCCGCGCCACGTCGTAGGAGGGGAAGAAGCACGCCAGGTTTCCGGGGACGACCCGGCACAGCTGGGCCACGGCGCGGGTGTACCCCTGGTAGCTCTCGGGACGGTCCCGGTAGGAACTGGAGAGGGTCCGGGAGGCGACGAGCAGCCGGTGCTCGGGGGGGAAGGCGGGGAGGTAGGCCCGAACGCGACTCCGGTCGGCGGGGACTCCCAGGAGGTCCACGTACATGTGCCCCGGGTGCAGCGTCCCGCTCATGAGGAGGCCCGCGGCCACCCGTTGGAAGACCTCCTCCGTGGCCGGGCGAGGATCCAGGGCGAGGAGGGAGAGGGCGCCGCCACCGCGACGGGAGAGGAGGCGCAGGACGTCGGGTCGTCGCCACTTCCGAAGGACCGTAACAACCTCCTCCATCAGGGGGACGAGCTCCGGCGAAGTCCCCGGCCCTTCTCGGGCGAGGAGGGAGGCCACGTGGGTCGCCGGATGCGAGGCGCCTCGGCCCAAGCCCCGGGTGAGGAGCCGGTCCAGGAAGTCTGGGGGGACCCTGGAGTCGCCGCCAACGACTCGGGATTCCTCCCGGAGGAGGCGGGCGGTGAGGCTCGCCGCCCGCAGGGCCTCCCCCGGCCTCAGGACGGACGCCACGCGCTCGAGCCCCTCCGCCGTCATGGCCGCCGAGAGGGCATCCCGCCCCCGGGAGGGGAGGTTGTGGGCCTCGTCCACCACGAGGAGAACGTCCTCCAGGAGGAGGTCCAGGGCGCGGAGGATGCGTTCTCGATGCGGGCCGAAAACGTAGTTGTAGTCGCAGACCACCACGTCCGCCCCCCGTGCGGCCTGCCGGGCAACGGCGTGTGGGCAGACGCGGTAACGGGCGGCCAGGTCCACAACCTTCTGGACGTGGAGAGGCCGCCGGAGGACCGCTTGGGCCACGGAGGCCACCCTCCCGCGACCCCCGACGTGGGCGGCGTGATCCCCGCACATGGCGTCCCGTGCGACCACGTCCGCCACGGCCAGGCGTCTCGCCTGCGTCATCCGCCGCAACGTCTCGATGGCGACGCGGTGCTGGCTACGCCTCGGCGTCGCGAAAAGCACCCGCTTTCCCTTCGCCAGGGCACCCTCGGCCGCGGCGGTCAGGGCGACGGCGGTCTTCCCCAGGCCGGTGGGTGCCTGCGCCAGGAGGACACCCCCTCGGCGCACGGCCTCCCGGGCGTCCGCCAGGAACTCAGCCTGGCCTTTCCGGGGGCGTCGATGCGGGAAGAGGTCCGGCGGCGCGTCCACCTCACGGGGAGGTCCGCGGCCTCCCCTCCCCCTTCCCCCTGCAGGCAGCCTACCTTCCCGCGCAGCGGGGGGTCAGAGGGGCGGGACCCATCAGGCCCGGGAGCCCGCCTACGCCAGGCTCGGCCAGAGCTTGAATCCCTGGCGCGCGCCGAAGCGCTCCAGGATGCCCAGGATGTGGCGTCCCCCAAAGCGCCCCACGCCGTTGATGAGGGTCCGAATGGAGAGGGGCATGGAGGAGAGGCCCCACAGGCTCTCGTCGATCTCCCGGAGGATGCGCTTCCAGCAGCGGTAAACCACGTTGAAGCGGGCCTCGTCGATCATCTCGTCCGGCCGGTAGAACTCCTCCCCCCGCAGCACGCCGATGGGGACGAAGGAGAGGGGGGCCACGATGAAGTGGGGGGTGTCGGACACCTGGTCCATCTGGTCCATCAGGACGCAGGTGTCGTAGGCGTCCTCCGTGGTCTCCCCCGGCAGGCCGATGATGGCCGTCAGGGCGGGGAACCAGTGGTTGTCATTGAGAATCTTGATGGACTCCAGGACCACCTCCGGCCACTCCGGGGGCTTGTAGGGGAGGAGCTTCCGGGGCATGATCTTCTCCACCAGCTCTACGCTCCCGGTCTCCAGGCCCGACTGGATGCCGATCCAGTTGTCGCTGCGCGCCCGAAGGATCTGGGACAGGTCCGCGATGAGCTCGGGGTCCGCCGCCACGGAGGCCAGGGTACCGTGGGTCGGGTTCCCGGAGGCGATGCCCTTCACGTCCATGGCCGCCTGGAAGATCTCCTTGATGGCGTCGGCGTTGGGCTGCATCGTCTTGTAGTCCTCCACNNGAAGATGTCGTCGGAGTGGAGCCAGGCGTTGGAGTGGCCCGTCTTGGCGTTGATGGAGAGCTCGTGCTGGATGTACTCCGTGGAGAAGTAGCGCAGCCGCCGGAGGGTGACCTCGCAGAACTGGCAGCCCCGGCCGCATCCTCGCATGACCTCCACCATGCCGTGCATGCTGGGGGCTACAATGGGCGGGATCTCCTCCAGCTTGGGGGGGTTCAGGGGCGGGGCTCTGGGATCTTCTCCGGGGCCGTCCCGTCCATGATGTCCTGGAAGATCTGGCCGGCCAGGTGGTCCACCTCCCCGGCCACCAGGTGGTCGATGCCCAGCCGCTCTTTCTCCTCGGGGCGGAAGTCGAAGTGCCAGACGCCGGCACCGCCCAAGACGGTCTTGAACGTTCGGTTCCCGTTGGGCAGGTTCAGGCAGAGCTCCTCGAAGCTGGCGCGGGTGTACGGGGTCAGGGTGCCGCCGTTGGTGAAGGTCATGCTCACGGGTCCGAGGCCCAGGGGGTCCATGCTGTGGAGGCCCACGACCTCCGTGTCGGCGCCGATGAAACGGTTCACATAGCGGGGGTGCGTGACCACCACCTCGTCTCGGCGGTACGTCTGGAGAAGGGCGGCCTCGAGCTTCCGAAGGCCGTAGGGCGCGAAGACGGCCTCGCCCCGACGGTGCGGGGGGTTGGGGGCCAGCACCCGGAAGGCGAAGCGGGAGGCCCAGAAGTCCGTGGGAATGCAGCTGAAGAAGGTCGCCAGGGGCAGCTCTCGGAAGTCCGTCATGAGGGTGTAGTCCGCCGTCAGGACGATGCGGGTCACGCCATGACCTCCCTTCCGTCAGCCACCAGGATCTTCGCCCACCGCACGCGCTACGGCCAGGCGAACCCTCGCCTTCGTCTCGCCCCCGTGGCAACCTCCCATGCTTCTAACCCTTCCCTACGAGCGGGGGAGCCTGGTTCCTGCGTTCAAGGTTGGCGTTGATTTAAACCTTTTCCTGTACGGTCTCGGCGGGGCCGGGAGGCCGGATCGCCCGACGCGGGGCCAAAGTAGAAATACGCTGCGGAGGTAGCCGCACGGTGGGCTGGCCCTACACCTCGTCCCCCGTCCGACGCATCCGCTTCTCCGGCACCGAAGTCCGGCACATCCTTCTGGCCGTCCTCGTTCTGGTCTTCGCCTTCGCCCTCTGGCAGGCAGGCGGCCTGGGCGCCTCGGCGACGCGGCTCCTCTCCAGCCTCATCGTCGCGACCATCGCCGTGCCCACGGGCTTCCTCCTGCACGAGTTCGGCCACAAGCTGGTGGCCCAGAGCTACGGGCACTGGGCGGAGTTCCGGGCCTACACGTACGGCCTGATCCTCGCCGTGGTGACCGCCCTCCTCGGCTTCCTCTTCGCCGCTCCCGGGGCCGTGAGAATCGCCGGCCCGGTGACCCGCCGGGAGTCGGGGCGGATCAGCTTGGCGGGCCCCCTGGTCAACCTCGTCATCGGTGCGGTCTTCTTGGCCGGGGCCTTCGTCCTCCAGGGAGCGGGCATCAACCCCGTCGTCCTGGGGGGCCTCGGGGCCCGCACGCTACTGGAGGGAGTCGCCCTCATCAATCTCCTCCTGGGCGCCTTCAACATGATCCCCTTTCCCCCTCTGGATGGGTCGAAGGTCGTGCGTTGGGACCTGCGGGCTTACGGCGTCACCCTGGCCGCCCTCGTCGGACTGCTGGTCCTCCTGTTTCTCCCGGGGATCCCCTGACGAGGCCTAGCCCACCTTCTCCCACTTCTCCAGCTCCAAAACGCTGGAGAGCGTGCCGCCCCGTTTGATCTCCTCCCGGATGCGGTTCTCCCGCTCCAGCACGTCCAGGGCGCGATTCGCCATCTCCACGGCCGCCTCCTGGGGGATGACCACCACGCCGCTCTCGTCCCCCACGATCCAGTCGCCCGTCCGGACGCGCTGCCCCCCGCACACAATCTCCGGGCCGATCTCCCCATGCCCCTTGGGCTCCCCAGCGTGGGGGACCACCCACCGCGAGAAGACGGGGAACCCGATGTCCAGGATGGTGTCGATGTCCCGGGCGGCCCCGTCGATGACGACGCCCGCGACCTCCTTCACCTTGCAGCTCCAGGAGGCCAGCTCCCCCCAGACGGCGGTGCTCCCGCCGCCCACGTCGATGACGATGACGTCGCCCTTCCCGGCTTGGTCGATGGCCTCCACGGGCTTGGCCCAGTCCCCGTCCGCCGTCTTCACCGTCAGGGCGCGTCCCACCATCTTCGTGCCCCGGTTGACCCGGGGGAGGATGCCCTCCAGGGGTCCGCGCTTCTGCATGGCGTCGGCCAGGTTGGGGGTGGAGACCTTGGCGAAGGCCTCAAAGAGCTCGTCCTGGCGGTACTTCTTGTAGAGCCCCGTGGGGACGGCCGTCCCCTTCCGCATGGCCTCCTTGATGGTGGCCGTGGCCTTGGCCACCTGGGGCTCCTTGATGATGGCGCCCCCCACGATGAGGATGCTGGCCCCCACCTCCAGGGCCTGGGCCACGGTCTCCGAGTTCAGCCCCCCCGCCACGGCGATGGGGACGGAGGACGCCTCGGAGAGCGCCTTCAGCTCCTCCAACGGGGTGCGGGCAATCATCTGCTCGTCGATGCTCACGTGGTGGCAGAGGTACGCCACGCCCAGGGCCTCCACCTCCTTCGCCCGGGCCACCTTGTCCTCCACCCGCATGAGGTCACCCATGATCTGCGCCCCGTAGCNNGCCTTGGCTGCGATCTCCACCTCGAAGGCCCCCGTGTCCATGGTCTTCAGGTCGGCCACGACCACGCGGTCGGGGAAGGCCCGCTTCAGGGCCCGGACCGCCTCCACCCCCTCGCCTTTGATGAGGGGCGTCCCGGCCTCCACCCAGTCCGCCCCCCCCTCCACGGCCTCCCGGGCGGCCTGCAGGGCCCGCTTGAGGTGCATGAAGTCCAGGGCCACCTGGAGGACGGGCCAGTCCGTCATGTGCTTTCATAGGAGGGACGGGGTTAAAGCTTTGTTCAGCCCCCCCGTGGCCCCCGCGAACCCTGGAATCTCGTCTGATAACGATGAGAAAACCATGATAAGCGGAGGGTCGGCTAGGTTCCGCTGGGTCCGCCACCATGGAGGATTCTGACCGGGCACGCTGCGTTACGGGGGTCGACGGCCTCGACAACATCCTGAACGGAGGCATCCCGGCGGGGAACACGACCCTGGTGACGGGCACCTGCGGGACCGGGAAGACCTCCCTGAGCCTCGAGTTCATCCTTCACGGGGCGGAGGCGGGGGACGTGGGCCTCTACATCTCGGCCACCGAGACCCCCGAGAAGCTCCTGGAGAGCATGATCCCCTACGACTTCTTTCACAAGAAGCTCCTGGACGAGGGGAAGGTGGAGTTCATCGGGCTACCCGAGATCTACAAGGCGGCCAAGGTCGAGGGGCCGGAGATCGACGCCAAGGCGGCGGAGGCCCTTCTGAAGGCCGTGGTGGCCGCCGTGAAGAAGCGGAAGGCGAAGCGCCTGGTCATCGACTCCGTCACCTCCGTGTGCGCCCGTCTCGGCACGACGGACCGCATTCGGGAGTTCATCACCGCCCTGAGCCACGCCCTGGCCCAGGAGGGATGCACAGCGCTCCTGGTGTCGGAGGTGGCCGCCGGCGACGAGCGCTACTCCCCCTACGGGGTGGAGGAGGCCGTGGCGGACGGGGTCATCCTCCTGGGGAACCGGGAGCGACGCGGCGACCTCCTGCGAACCCTGCAAATCGTGAAGATGCGGGGGACGTCCCACTCGCGGGCGCGTTACATCCTCGACCTCACCTCCAGCGGGGTGCTGCTGGCGCCCCTCCTCAAGGGGGGCGGGTAGGTTGGCCACCTCCCTGGAAAGCCTGGGAAGGCTGCAGGAGCTCCCCCCGGGGTCCGCCGTCGCCCTGCAGACGGGGGCGGAGCACTACTTCGACGCCATCCAGGCCCTCCTGGACGCCTTCGCGCCCCAGAAGGGGCTCCAGGCCGTCTACGTCACGAGCACCATCCCCTCTAAGTCCATCATCCAGGCCCTGGAGGTGCTGGAGGTGGACATGGCGAACATCTACTTCGTGGACTGCGTCAGCAGCATGATGATGGGGTTCAGCGAGAAGCACCCCCACGCGGTGTACGTGGAGAGCCCCACGATGCTGGAGAACACCCTGCTGAAGGTGGAGTTCCTCATCCGCAGGCTGGATGGCGCGGACACCGTCGTCATCGTGGACTCCATCAACTCGCTGGCCATCCACAACAGCATGAAGATCCTCTCCGAGTTCCTCCACATCCTCATCACCCACCTGCGGTCCCGCAACGCCTACACCGTCATTCTGTCGATGGAGGAGTACGCCACGGAGGAGGTGGAGAGCGTCCTCAGCCTGGTGTGCGACGAGACCGTGATTTTCAGCCTGGGTTGAGAACCACGGGTGAGAATGGCGGGAAAGCCTTTATCCCGCCCTTCGCGGGAGGTCTCCTTCGTAGGGAAACCTACAGGAGGACAGAACCTGAGAACGTATACGGCGATCCGAAGGGACCGGAAGGCCGTGTCGCCGGTGATCGCGACCATCCTTATGGTGGCGATTACCGTCGTCCTGGCTGCCGTCCTGTACGTGATGGTATCAGGACTGGTCGGGAACCCCGGACAGACGCCGAGAGCCATCGGAGTGGCCGTTAGCAAGACGGGCGACGGGTCCAACTGGGCCCTCACCCTCAGCGACGTACAGGTCAGCAAGGCCCCGTCGGCCATCTACCTGACCGTGTTCGCCGCCGACGGCAGCGTTTCCCTGACCCGGACCGCATTCGCGTCCCTCAGCGGCAACGAGACCTACGTGCAAGTCGGCAGCGGCAACGTCGCAGCGGGTGACAAGATTCTACTCGACGTCACCACGTACCCGGCCGGCTCCGAGTTCCAGATCTCGGACGACGACGGGATCCTAGCCCAGGGCACCCTGCAGTAGGCAGGGAGGCGCACCCGCCTCCCCCTTCTCCCTTTTTTTCTCTCTTCCTCTCTCTCCCCTTCCCATTCTCCGCGGTCCAGGCCTCGCCACGGCAAACGGAAGGGCCACTCAGATCGCCCATCACTCATCACCATCAGCGGTGAGGATGTCATCACAGTGGCCTCACACTTATGTGAGGCCCGCCGCTTATGCGTTGTGGCGACGAGGCTTTGACAATCCGGATCGTGGCCTACCACGACGAGCGGTGCGACCCCAAGCGGTGCACATCGAAGAAGCTCGCCCGCCACGGCCTCCTGCGGCTGGTGCGTCGCCGCCGCCAGGTGCCCCGGGGGTCCATCCTCCTCCACCCGGAATCGGAGGTGGCTCTCTCCCCGGCGGACGCTCCGGCCGCGCAACGCCACGGTCTCGCTGTGCTGGACACCTCGTGGAAGACCGGGCGTTTTCCCCGGGTTTCGGGCACAAGTCACCGGGCTTTGCCCTTCCTCGTGGCGGCGAATCCCGTGAACTACGGCCGCCCGCAGGTTCTCTCCAGCGTGGAGGCCCTGGCGGCCGCCCTCGTCATCCTGGGGGAGGGGGACCAGGCCCAGGCTCTCCTGGCCAAGTTCAAGTGGGGTCCCACATTCCTGACGCTCAACGCGGAGCCCCTCCGGGCATACCGGGACGCGTCGAACAGCCGCCAGGTGGTCCTCGCCCAGGCGGACTTCACCGGAGGTCCGGGGGAAGGAGGTTCGGAATCCCGTCGGTGATCTCGTAGACCTCGTCGCAGGCAGGACAGAAGAGTTCCCCCTCCATAATCTCGTCCTCCTCCACAGCGACGCGGAGCTCCAGGTCCCCCTTGCACACGGGGCAGCAGAGGATGTCCATGAGATCCCGCTTCATGCGGGAGGGGACACCCGGGGGCGTCGCATAAACCCTTCGCTGGGGTCCCAGAAGCGCTGGGAAAACCGATATATAGCCGGCCCATGTCGTTAGCCGAGCCAGGTGGGGGCGTGACCGACGAGGAAACCTTCCAGAAACGTCTGAACTTCGCCCTCGTTCTGGGGGGGATCTTCGCCCTGGCCCTCTTCATCCGGTCATTCTTCGTCTACGACCTGGCCCTGCGGGACTTCCTTCTGTCGGGGGGATCGGACGCCTTCTACTACCGCTGGACCATCGACCACATCGTCACCACGGGGACCCACCTCCTCCGTGACGGGATGCTCAACTACCCCCTGGGCATGAACAACCCGCGTCCGCCGGTGTACGGGTGGAGCGTCTCCATCGTTGGCATGATGCTGGGCTACCTGCAAGGCTCCCTGGAGCTGGGGATCGCCCAGAGCTTCCTCTTCTCCACGGCCGTGTGGGGAGCCCTGACGATCTTTCCAACCTACTTCCTGGGGCGCGACATCTTCGGGCGGCGTGCGGGCCTGGTGGGAGCTTTCTTCCTGGCGCTGATGCCGGCCCACATCCAGCGCTCCCCCCTGAGCAACGGCGACCACGACGCCCTGGTCCTCTTCTTCGTGGTGACGGCCTTCTACTTCTTCCTCCGGGCCCTCCGGGAGCTGAGACAGGAGGAGTGGGTCACTCGATGGACGAGCCCTCGCGCCGTCGTGCGGGGACTTCGCCAGCTCCTCCTGGGGAACCGAAGGACGATCCTCTTCTCCGTCATGGCGGGGACGGCCGTGGCCGCCGTGGCCCTGACCTGGCAGGGCTGGGCCTACGTCGCCGTGGTCATCATGGCCTACTTCATCGTTCAGCTCCTCGTCCACCAGGTCCGGAACGAGGACCCCCTGGGCGTGCTGCTGGCCTTCACCGTCACCCTGGGAACCGGGGTGCTCCTGGCGGCCCCCTACTACGTGGCCACGGGCTTCGTTCGCACCTGGTTCGACATTCCCCTGATCCTGTTCGTCGCCTCCATCGGGCTGGGGTTGCTGTTCACCGTTTTCCATCGGCTCCCGTGGGTCCTGGTCATTCCCCCGGTGCTCCTGGGGTTCACCGGCGGCCTGGCCATCGCCTCGTTCTACAGTCCGGCCGTGGCCAACGCCCTAACCTCCGGCTTCGGCTACTTCGCCCCCAACAAGGTCTTCGAGACCATCGCAGAGGCGCAGCCGCCGGAGCTCAGCCAGGCCATCCTCTCCTTCGGCGCCGTCGCCTACTACCTGGCCATCTTCGGCATCGGCTGGATGGCCATCCAGTTCGTGCGGCGGCCGCGGGCGGACTACCTCTTCGCCCTGGCCTGGAGCGCGGCCGCCATCTTCATGGCCATGTCCGCCGTCCGCTTCATCTTCAACGCCTCCCCCGCCTTCGCCCTCACCTCCGCGTGGATCACGGTCCTCCTGGTGGAGCGGCTGGGATTCGAGCAGCTTCGCCGGACGGTCACCGCCTCCGGGGGTAGCCGGCTCACGGCCCTCCGAAAGGGGGTGAAGGTCCGCCACGTGG
>JABAOD010015183.1_pt4 | contig 11962 bp, 9 predicted proteins | sample 7062151 | NCBI WGS metagenome assembly JABAOD01 (sample SAMN14538626, study PRJNA623070) | marine sediment metagenome | biome: marine biome [ENVO:00000428]; feature: marine pelagic biome [ENVO:01000023]; material: deep marine sediment [ENVO:00002113] | place: India: Gulf of Khambhat ...
CCCGGGAGGATGGCCATCTCCTCCGCGGAGACGTCGTCCATCCCTTGGATGCGGAAGACCTCCACTAGGTACTCCTTCACATCGGACCAGTACTCCCTTAGGGCCTCGGTGACGGTGACCTCCTGGCCATCCAGGTTCTCCTCCACGGGGGTGGGGGCGTTGCCCAGGGGGGCGCCGAAGGCGTCGCCGAGGCTGTGGGCTGGGTCCGTGGAGATCACGAGGGTCTTGTACCCCCGCGTCGCCAAGCGGAGGGCCGTGGCAGCGGATATGCTGGTCTTGCCGACCCCGCCTTTCCCGGTGAAGAGGATGACCCGCATGTCTAGGAATCAAGGGAGAGGATGGGATAAAGACTTTGGGCCGAGATTTCGCCGCCGAGAAGCGGGAGGCGTTGAAGGATCAGGACACCGCCACCCGGGAATCCTTACTGTAATTACGGCAACTTGAACAGCGACCCGTGAGGCGAGAATACCATGGCCATTCCAGAGACAGCGTCAGCAAGGGCCCTGCTGCCCGTTCGCTTCATGCTAGCTTTCATCTGGCTGATGGGCGGCCTCCTCAACCTGTACGATGTCTATGTCGCTTGCGGCCTGGAGTGTGGTAGCCAGAAGTATGGCGAGCTCGTTGGTACTGTATGGGCGGAGGGTATCGTCCTGCAACTGCCCGTCCCGCCGACCATCTACCTCCCTGACACGATTTCCGCCAATCCTGTCCCAGGGATGGGCTACCTCCTCGCCAATTTCGTGGCCCCTCACGCCGGGCCCTTCATGACCACCATGGCTGTCCTCGAGATCCTCGTGGGGATCAGCATTCTAGTCGGGGCTTTCAACCGGCTCTCCCTCCTGGGCGGGATAGCCATGAACGTCCTCATACTGCTAGCGGCGGGCCACACACACCCTGGCATCCTCCGGGTGAACCTGCTGATGGCAGCCGCCGCCGCAAGCTTGTACCTCGCGCGGGCGAGCAGGTATCTCGGACTCGACCTCTTGCTGTCGAGAAGGCTGAGGGCGGTCCCCCTCATCAGGAAGTTCTGCTGGTCGTGAAGACTCCGTGACGTTCAAGCCTTGGCGCCAGCGCCTCGCTATGGGGTGACGGGAATCCGTTGCGGAATCGCCTCCTCCGCGTAGGGTCTATGCTATTCGGCGAGATTTCCATTTACGTTCAACCGGCGGAATTAAAAGAAAAGCTTTTTGTCCCTCCTCATCATCATACCCAAGGATTCCCCCCCAGAGGAATTAAGGATGGGACAGGATACCGTTTGGATCGTAGTACCCACGATAGACGAAAGGCGAAACGTGGCGCTCTTGCTACCTCACCTCCTGAAGGTTAGTCCAGCCTGGAGAATCGCCGTGGTGGACGACGGCTCCACCGATGGTACGCTGAGTGTCCTTCGGCGCTTTGCGGGCTCGAACGGGAGGGTTGAGGTCATTGAAGGAGAGAGGAGAGGCTTGGGTGCTGCCCTTCGATCGGGCTTGTCTCACGCTATTGAGAGGGGCGCCTCCCGCATCGTCACCATGGACGCCGACCTAAGCCACGACCCGGACGCGATTCCAGACCTTTTGGCCGCGTCTGCTGACCTCGTCTTGGGTAGTCGCTATGTGAAGGGCGGTAGAGTCGTGGGCTGGTCCAAGCGCCGCCGCACCATGAGTTTCGTCGCCAACCGTCTATCCCGTTTGTCACTCGGTGCCGCGGAAAGGGACGTTACCACGGGTTTCCGGGCCTACAGCCGAAGGATGGCGGATCTCATCCTGAGGGAGTCACGGGCGGATGGGTACAACTTCCAGGTGGAAGCGGTTCATTTGGCAAAGCGACACTCGATGGAGGTGGCCGAGGTGCCCATCACGTTCAGCGAGCGGCTGTGGGGGGAGAGCAAGCTATCGGGGCGTCGGGAAGGAGCCGGCCTGCTGCGCATGCTAGCCACTCGGACTCCGCTGCGTCTCTTCTTGCTAGTGGCCCTGATGGGCTCCATCGTCAATGAGCTGTTGCTCCTGACCCTGGTAGTGGCCTTCCACGTCCACTATCTCCTCGCCGGCATTGTGGCGGTGGAAGGTGGCATTGTGGCCAGCTTTCTGCTGAACGAGAAGTGGACCTTCAGAGGCCGCAGTGCGAAGGGATGGCCGATACGACTCTCGCGTTACAACGCCGCTGTCTTCGGGGGGTTGCTGCTGAACCTGTTCGTGCTCTTCGCCCTTACAGAGTTCGCTAACTTCCTCTACCTCACCTCAAACCTCTTCGCCATGGGTACCGCGGTGAGCTGGAACTACTTCCTGAGCGGTCTCCTGACGAGGCGCTTCTAGTCCTTCGGTTACAGCGGGAGACTCCTGGCGAAAAGCCCGGTGTCGTGTTGAACCCGGGAGAAGACGACGACTTGAAGGAGGTTGGAGCTCTCAGGCGGCTGAAGAGTCAACGCAAGCCTTCTCTTCGTGTTCGGCTGTAGGTACACTCTACTACTAGCCAACAAAACGGCGTCCCCCTCCGTCGGATTGAAAAGGAGACCCGAGAGGATCAAGCGAACTATGTCACGGGCCAAAATGTCCTCAGCATTGTAGGTGAAAACGTCCCTAACCGGCCCGCCGAAGTAGGCCACGGACCCGTTCCCGACGGGCAGGATGCTGAGGCTTGACTTGGGGTTGTCCCCAACCGAAATCAAACCTGCCACGATCCCACTCCGATTCTGGACTTCATCAACATTGGCCCCCCACTGCGTTGTGGGGAAGCGGATGTCTAAGGCCTCTCCCCAACGGCTTGAGAAGGTGGCGTTGGGTTCGCCGACCTCGAGAATTGGATCGTACCCAATTATCGCCTGGGGACCCCAGTCGCCCTCCCCTTCGTCCTCCGTCATATCGTAGACTTCGCCATCGGCCGAGCCGACGTAGACACCGAGGAGGCCCCCGGCCCAGATGAGCACACCCCCTCCCTCGATCCACTCCTTCATTAGGACCTGTCTGGGTGAGAATATTACTTCAGGGAGGGCTGTCGTCGCGACGATCAGGATTGCGGGCGGCCCCGTTAGAACGTCCACAAGAGAGGATGCGTCCACGAGTCGGAACTCCGCCTCCAGGTCCGTAAGGGCAAGTTCACTCCTTAGATGATCATAGATTCCGATGATGGCGGCGCGAGGTGTGAAAAGGACGGGATACGCATCGTCGTAGTACAGGAAGATTGAACGTATCTGAACCTCGTACTTCAGACCAGTAACGGACATGCCGTAGAGCGATCCATAGAGGGCGTGGCCCCTTACATCGACGGTCAGAATGTTTTCGGAGAGGTTGTATTGCGCGCTCTGAAGGGCGCCTGAGGGTGGGATCCCGGGCAGGAGGACAATCCCCTGTATCAGCAGAAAGAAGACCAGCGTCAGAGCAGTGATTTTGGGGAGCCTCGAAGCCTGGGACTCAGAAGGTTGCCGAGATGGTGACACGCCGGGAATAACCTCGTCATATGCGGCTTGCTTCCTCCAGTGCCTCACCACTCTGATGGCCGCGAGCAACAGCGCAATGTAGCCGAAAGCCGCGGTTGCGAAGAGTAGATCCAAGCGGAGCCGAGTGCTGATCAGACCTGGTATGGACCAGTACTGGATTACTTGGCGATTCAGTGCGTCGACGCCTATCACGGGTGTGAAGTTACCCAAAGGAAAGAGGAAAGCCGCTACTCCCATCAGACTGAAGAAGAAGAGAACTCCTGCCAGCGATACGATGAGGGTCAACCACCTTAGCCTCCTCGACCGCGCAGAGATCAGGACAAGGAAGGGGAGAATCCACAGCAGGTGCTGGTAGTTAACCGCTGGTAGGACTGAGTACAGCGCCACGAGGGAAGGTATAGTGGCAAGGCCTAGCGCGTCTTCAGTTCTCACTCTCCGTGCTGTCCTAGCCCTCCGGACAATTGAGAGGCCGAGGATGAGGGATATCGAGAAAGGGATGAGCAGTAGGAGGGGCGAAGCTATCCTCGTTATCCATTCAAGGAACGCTTGCCCAAAGGTTGACGGCGGCCAGACATCGAGCATTGTTGGGAACAGAGGGGTGAAGCCTCCAACGACGGGGAACTGTGCCCGTCTAACGAGGGCGACTTCTACGAATCGTGTCCAGAGGAGGGGGAGGCCAAGGACTGCGAGGACTGTTGCCGTGCCCGACAGGAAGAGGACAGTAGGCCGAAGAAGCTTGGCGATCCCCGATTTCGAAACCAGCTCATTCCTTTCTTGAAGGGCGATGATCAAAAAGAGCAGGGGCGCCAGAAGGAAAATGGGGTATATCTTGAATAGGATGGCAACTCCGAGGGCCAATCCACCGAAGAAAGGCTGCCTGCGGATCAAGAAGAAGCATCCAACCAGTGTGAAGAAGGCTGGTAAGATGTCGAACTGTCCTTGGACAGCGGTCGCCGTGATTACGAGGGGGTTGAGGAACCAAAGGATCGCGGCTGACTTACCCTGGCCCTGACCAAACGAAGCTGAGACCCACCGATGCAGTATCACGGCGATGCCAAGGTCTGCCCCAATCAGGGGGAGTTTTAGGACTAAATTGAATAGGGGAGCAGTCACCGTGGGGGTTATTATCCCCGTAGTCTCTGCGCTGCCTAGAATCATCGGGACGAACTCTGCGAAGTCCCGTGGATCCACGAAGACCCCCAAGAGGGCGAAGAGAGGAAAGAGAACGTACGCCCACAACGGAGGATAGGTGTAGAAACTGGAGGCGTAGGGGTCTAGCCCCCCCATCATGTCTGCGGTCACCCTGTAGAAGGGGTACACGTCATGGGTGTCTGAAGAGAAGGGGGCAAGCAGAAAGCGGATTGCTAGCCCTGTTGCCATAACCTTGGGAAGCGAAACACCGCTCAACCTTCGTGCAATAGAGGCAAGGGAAGCCGTCAGAACTCGCATGAACCGCGTACCGCCTCGAGAGAATTATCGGGAACTCTGCAATACAGGAAGATAGCCGGGCCCAAAGTCTCAAGCACAGGCCGCCTAACCTCAGCAAAGATAAAAATTCTTGCAGCAAGCATCGATGTAGGTGATGGGCCTCCGCGGGGCAACAAGCACGCTTCTGAACCTACACCTCCGGTAGACCGCTTTGTCTCACCTATCAGTAGGGCGAGACTCTCATGCTCTCAAAGCAGATATGAGAATGTGGGGAGCGAAGAACTTCTTGAGCGGTTCTATGTTGAAGAACCTGACCAATCGTCTGAGTGCTGTCCTGAGGCCCTCGCTGTACAGCTTGTCGAAAGTGATGGGACTGTAGTCCACTTTCTCCACCTCAAATCCTGCCTCTTCCAATAAGAGCTTCAGTTGCTTGTCTGAGTACACACGGGCGCCTTGAAATGGCTTTCTCAGCTTCTCAGGGAACCACGGAAATAGGGGCATCCAGGGCGGTAGTTTCAACTTACCTAAGTAGATCGCATGGGTTTCAAAGGGAAAGAGCTTCGAGGGGACGGTGACAACGACCCTCCCTCTTCCAGCGAGAACCCGATGGATCTCGTTTAAGGCTTTTCTCACATCCTCGACGTGCTCCAACACCTCGCTGCACAGCACCAAGTCCATGGTGCCCGGCTTAAACGGCAACTCCTCTGCGTCTCCCAGCAAGAACAGGGTATTTTCTGTGCGGTTGCGTCTCGCTGCCTCCGATATGTATTCTCGGCTTGAATCGACGCCAAAGATCCTGGCACTCGGCAACCTGTATGCAAGGGCCTTGGCATAGGCCCCATATCCACAGCCAACGTCGGCCAAAGAGCCCAGCCTTGCTTCAAAACCGTCAAGGGCGAACGTCACCACAGTCCTCAGCCAAAGACTGTCTTCCAGCGTGACCGCCGTAGGAATTCCAGGATCCGGGCGTCTAGCCTTCTCCTTTCTCATGTTCAGTCAACCAGTGCACCGCTTTCAGGAAGGTGGGAAACACTCTTACTTCATAGTTCACGTGCAACCGTTCTCTCTCTTCCTCCCGCCAAACCAGCAGGGAAGCCTTGCAGCCCGCCTTCCTCCCCATCTCCACGTCCATGTACCGATCGCCAATGACATAAGATTGTCCAACATCCAGACCCAGGTCAGACGCCGCCCGAAGAAGAAGACCTGGCTCGGGTTTTCGACAAGGACAGCCCTCGTCCGGGTGATGGGGGCAGAAGTATATGGCGTCAACCTTGGCACCTCCCTTTCTTAGCTCTGTGAGCATCTTCTCGTGAATCCGAGCAAGTGTCTCTTCCGAGAAGTATCCTCTGGCGATCCCTGACTGATTGGTGACAATGACAACCGACCTTTGGTCGTCGTTGAGACGTCTGATCCCCTCAATCGCCCCGGGGAGAAGGTGGAGGTCTTTGGGATCGCTGCAGTACGGAACGTCTCGGGCGATTGTTCCGTCCCTGTCGATGAAGACTGCCCTATTCATTTCTAACTCCGAAGAGGGCTTCTTCGACAAGAGAGCATATTATGTGCCCAGCGACCGTGTGAGCCTCTTGGATGCGTGGGGTCTCCTGGGATGGCAGAGAGAGGACGAGGTCAGCTACCTGGTTGATTTCGCCACCTTCGCCCGTGAAGGCGACGGTGACAGCCTTTAGATTCCTAGCCTCCGCCAGGCCCCGGATGACGTTGGGGGAATTGCCGCTCGTGCTAATCCCAATCACCACGTCGCCTGCCCCTGCAAGGCCCCTTACCTGTCGTGAAAAGACCTCCTCATAACCGTAATCATTGGCAATGGCCGTGAGCGAACAGACATTGGAAACAACAGCCACTGCGGGGAGCGGGTCCCTATTGATGTAGAACCTTCCCGAAAGTTCCGCTGCGATGTGCTGGGCATCGGCGGCACTCCCTCCATTTCCGAATAGTATGACTTTTCTCCCGTTCTTCAATGCCTCGACGATCACATCTGCGATGGCGACCAGAGATTCTGCCTTATCCCGTAGATGCCCTATCAGTGAGATGCTCTCGTCTACCTGCTTCCCAACCTCATCATGCCATGTGTCCATCCCGTCCCTCCTAATGAGTGACATTCCAGGTCTGGAGACCTCGGGACTCGAAGGCGAAGGTCCAAGGTTCTCCTCCCAACTTCGTCAAACTAGTGGCGACCTTGTGCTTCCTCTCGGCCTCGCAGAGCAATAGCAGGAATCCACCTCCACCGGCGCCTGACAGCTTTCCTCCGATGGCTCCCTCATCCCTTGCTGTCTCGTACATCTTGTCGATGTGAGGACTGGATATCTTGGGGGAGAATCGTTTCTTGGCCTTCCAGGCTTCGTTCAACAAGACTCCGAGGTCATCCAGGTCTCCGAGCAGTAGTGCATTTCGCATACTAGTGGCCAACGCCTTGACCTTGTCCATGGCCTCCACAGACTCTCTCTCCCCGCGAATGTATCGACTTGTCTGATCCTCGATTATCCCTGCCGAAAGCCTCGTACCACCCGTGTAGCACAGTAGAAGCCGATATTCCAGCTCGTTGAGAACCTCCCTGGAGATCCTCAGGGGGCTCACGATCACCTTATCCTTCAGAAACTCGATGAAATTGAAGCCGCCGAAGGTAGCAGCATATTGGTCCTGTCTTCCTCCCTGGATGCCGACCTCCTTCCTCTCAATCAGATAGGCAAGTTCTGAAATCTCGTAATCGGTAAGCGGCATCCTCTGGGAATGCTTGATGGCCCCAACCAGCGCAACAGTCATTGTAGAGGAAGCGCCAAGACCCGTGCCGGGAGGCGCATCACTGTGGAGGAGGAGGTCAAAACTGTTTTTGGGATGGAGTATCTTAAGAGCGGCTTTTGCAAGGTCTAGATTGCCATCGTAGACTGGATCCGTGTCAGACCTATAGGTGACTTCAGTTCTGTAGTCCAGGGACTTCACACTGATTTTGCCCTCGTTTTGAGGAATCAGGCTGCAGTACGCATACTTGTCGATAGTGGCGTTGAGAGCTACCCCGCCTCTCTCTTCCGGATACGGCGATATGTCTGTGCCACCGCCGCCGAAGCTAATCCTTAGAGGAGCCTTGCTTCTGACGATTACCATTGCTTCTACTCCCTGCTACTAGCTTCTTCGACGAGTCGGTAATTTCCGTAAACGGCGCCGCCTTAAAGTGTCTAGGCCCTTGCCCAGTCTTAGGACGACATCAGACGTGACTTCCCCTCGGGTCAGTCACTGCCGGACTAGTATGCAGATGAGTCTATATTAATAATTGCGATGGGGCATTGGAACCCAGGAGATTCACAAGCTCACGGTTGGGCAAGCGTTCTCTCGTCCAAAGCTCACTGGACAGTCATTGCCGGAGTAGCGAGACTGGGAGAATACGCAATCAGGTCCTGTTCTTGGCCGAGACATGCTGTGAGGCCACCTTCATGGAAATGCCAAGCAACACCACCCACTGAAGGCAGGAGGAATCTAGGGTCCTCTAATCCATGGAGACGGAAGCTACAAGCCTCCCAGAAACAGAAGCCGCTTCACCTCTTCTAAGGCTTCTATCACACGAACCTTGGGAGTAATGACAGATGCTCTCTGGACATCCTCTTTTTCCCTCACTCGAGAGGCCTCTAAGAAGGCTTGCCAGTGGAGCCTGAAGACATGGTGCGGGTACCGAAGAATGACGATATAAGCGAGTGATATGGGAAGCAGTCTCAGGAACAGGGTAAAAGGTAGATATGACATCGGCCAAGTTTTCAGGATAAGTTTGAACTCACTCTCGAGTTTCTTCCGGAGAGTGAATAAGGACTCCTCTCTAATCCTTGCAGGAGCCTCGTGTCGAACAGTTGCCCCGGGGACGAATTTCAACCCTAGTCCTGCACCACGAACTCTGAGGGAGAAATCGATATCCTCGGAGTACAGGAAGAATCTCTCATCCAGTAACCCGATATTCTCAAAGACTTCCCTTCTGATCAGCGCGGCGCAAAGAGGGAAGTAGTCACTTTCTCGATTGATGTAGCGTTGTTCGAGTCGGTCGAGATGCCAAGCTAGTCCCGTAACGAGATCTAGCCTGCCTCCTGCAGACCATATTTGTTGATCCCCGGTTTGATAGTAGATAGGCCCCATTGCAATTGCAGCCTCCGGAGAAGCTAGAAGGCCATGAACCAACTCATGCAGCCAATTCCTATCCGCAGTCGCATCGTTGTTAAAAAGCGCTACGAGCTCTCCACGAGCTGCGGTAATTCCGATATTGTTGCCCTTGGCGAATCCGTAGTTCTGCTCGTTGGCAATTAGCCGGACCTGTGGGAACTCCTCCCTAATGATATCTCGCGACGAATCCTCAGAGGCGTTGTCAACAACGATGACCTCAAAGTTCCCATAGCTCTGGTTCAGGAGGGAGGCCAAACAGGCTCTAAGGACCCTTTCTCCGTTCCAGTTGACGACTACTATCGATGCTCTCGGCGTCCTGTTCTGTCTCATCCAATTTATCCCTGGTTTCTCCTTTGATTGTTAGTCATACGGCCCCTCGCGTCGGGCCCTTGGGAGTGAGGGTCTAAAGGTTCCAAGAAGCAATCACCCGTTGGCCTATTCTGGACCGTTGAAAGACTTCCAAATGAAGTCCGTAAGATTTGCACCGATTCTATCCCAGGAGAAGTTGCGGACTGCCTCCTGCCTTATCCGCTTCCTGACGCTCTTGTTTATTGTCATTCCCCTGGCACTCTCCAGTACCGCCAGATGAAAGTGCTCTATGTCCGTTTCGGTAACACCTTTCAACCGACCAATCGTTTCCGTAACCTCTGGGGTGGCAATTACTGGCAATCCCATCATCAAGTATTCCGCGGCCTTCACACTCATACCTCCAGTGGTCTTCATCGGTGCAATCCCCAAATCCGCGGCGACCAAATAGGGGACTACATCCTCCACTTCTCCAATGACCTGCAGATTTCGGCTCTCGAGGTTCTTGAACTCCTCGGTCTTTCGGCCTACGACTATTATCTTCGCTCTAGGGAGTTCCGTGTTCAGGAAGGGGGCCAGATAATCTCCGAGATACTTGATTGCTATTCGATTCGGTATCCAGTCGCCACTCCCAACGAAGACTATGAGGAAGTCTTCGGATGTTAGCGAGTATTTACTCCTCAAGGAGTCTCTGATTCCATCGTCCGCCAATGAGTACCTCTTCTCATCATAACCGTGGGGCGAGACGAACAGCTTGTCTTCTTGCACGCCGTGATGCTCCTCAAAGAGCCGTTTCGTCTTTTCTGACGGCACTATTATGAGGTGCGCCAATCGGGACGTGAGCCTCTCAAAGACCAGGGCGTACATTGCAGCAAGGAGGCCTACCGGCTCAGATGTCCTCATCCAGTGGATTCCCAGCGAGAGGATACAATCGCTCGCCCTGAAGATCACATTCTTGCCTCTTAGTCTTGAGAAGAAAGCTACCCCGGGCGAGCAGAAGGGCTCAATACAGAGGACGTAGTCTGCCTCTCCGAGTTCTCTAGCAGCAAGAAGAAGTCGTGGGTCCAGCGCTGCAACAGCGTCGTGCAATCTCTTTGCCTTAGGTGAGGTGGCAAGAGTACTGAGCAACGGAATCCTGAGGCGAGGGACCGAGTAGACCTCGTAGTTGTGCGAGACTACATGAGAACTCGGCTTCTTGGAGTCGCTATATGTGAACAGCCTCACACTAAACCTCTCGGAAAGGGCACGCATCACCCCATCCACATAAATGGCAGTGCCATCCCTGGGGGGGTAGATATCTCTATGATAGAATGCGTCCAGGCGAGGGATCATGGGCTCAGAAGCCTGCAAGCGGGTCTGTACATTGCGTTAACGCTCCCTAGCCTGTCTGTTGAGGAATCAACCAGCCTCTTCGGTAAGTATTCCTCCAGACGGGCGTTCATGGCTGAAACTCTCAAGAGCGAGAAAAGCGTTATGGGTATTACTTTTTCCATCGATTCTTACCCTCTCAAGGGCCTCCAGCGGATCGTCGCATCTCCCCCATTGTCCTGAAGCGGAAGCACGCACTGTCCGGGTCTGGCCTCGACTTACCGGCTTATTCACCAACCTCAAAAGCGAAGACGGTAGAGCCTAAGGTCCGCCTCCGCATGAATCAACTCGAAGTACTGCTCCCGGTTCAGGTTCTGAAAAATGGGGGAGTTCTGCCAGAAGGGTTGAGTGCCCCTGTAGGACTGAAAGAAGGCGACATCCAGGATGTAGTCCACCCCGGCGTCGCTGAGAACCTGGATTGCCTCCTCCAAGGTTGTCGCGGTGTAGTGGCTGATCAGCGGAGGTGAGGCTGGGGAGACGTATGTGGCCTCGACGTAATAACGGCTGATATCCAGGGTCATGATGGAGGCTCCCGCTGGGAGGTTGTCGTTCATCCAGTTCCACATCCTCCAGTTGGACTCCCAACGCCTCGAGAGGACCTCATCCCCGTCCACTAGGGGAACCCCCGTTGGCAGGGGGCCAAGAGTGGGCGTGGGATACTTGGCCAAGGAGGCGGCTTGGAGGGAGGGATAGAAGAGGGAGAGTGAGAGGGTGAGGAGGGCCGCTATTTGAAGGGCTCTCCGCCCTCGCGAGGATAGCCTCGCCCTCCGCTTTCCGACGCCGCTCCGTAGAATGACCAGGGCGAGGAGTGCGCCCGAAACGGCCAAGAGGTGGATGGAGGGGAGGAGGATCAGCGCCAACACGCTGGCAGCCCAGGCGGCAACAGCCCACGAAGGACGCCAGGATCCATAGAGGGCTCTGTGGATCCACATGGCCGCTGCGATGACCGTTGGAGGGAGGGCAGGCAGAATCAACCGCCAGAAGGCACTCTCGAACTGGAAGAAAATCAGGAGGGCCGCCAGGTAGAGGAATGCAGTTGCCTGGAGAAAACGAGCGGCCATGTCGCGCAGGGAGAGGGACAGGAGGAAGAGGAGGAGGGCGAAGCTGGAGAGGAGGAGGTAAGACTGCGTGGCCTTGAGCAACAGGGGGGGCTCCTCGTATTGGGCGAGGAAGGCCGAGGCCTCTAAGTTGACGCCTCCCAAGTACGGCGTCAGGAATGGATAAATCGGGTTCTCGAAGAGGAGAAGATTCCTGAGGAAGAGAGGTAGCGTCACCATGGCCGCAAAGCCT
>JABAOD010010276.1_pt6 | contig 11960 bp, 10 predicted proteins | sample 7062151 | NCBI WGS metagenome assembly JABAOD01 (sample SAMN14538626, study PRJNA623070) | marine sediment metagenome | biome: marine biome [ENVO:00000428]; feature: marine pelagic biome [ENVO:01000023]; material: deep marine sediment [ENVO:00002113] | place: India: Gulf of Khambhat ...
GACATCGGCAAGCAGCGGGCGCACTGGGTGTCGGAGGACACCATCGCTTGGGCGGCGGGCGGTGACCCGGCGGCCGACTACTCGCTGTGCTATGCCCCCACCGGCGGCATGACGTTGGGAGCGGTGGGCGTCGAAGGCGGCAGCTGCATCCTGCTCGACCAGGGCCCGGCCTACCGGGCCGGCGTCGACGGGTTCCGCCACTTGGCGGGGTTGCCAACGCTGAAGGTCCCGGGAGGGTCGCTGGGCGAGGTGCCGGCCATCCTCACCGGCCAGCTGGCGGTGCTGGCGGTCAAGGGCGGGGCGCGGCTGGACGCCACCGGCCTGCAGATCCCCGGCGTACTCGATGATCTCTACGCCACCGACGTGCCGCTGGGCGTGGTGTGGGCAACCGGAACGCCCACGTTGCGGCTGTGGGCGCCCACCGCGAAGAACGTGACCTTGCACGTCTTCGACGACCCCGACCCGGCGACGACGTCGACCACCTTCCCGATGACGCGGGACGCCGCCACCGGGACCTGGTCGGCGACGGGCGATGCCTCGTGGAAGGGCAAGTACTACTTGTACGAGGTTGAGGTCTACGTGCACTCCACCGGCCAGGTGGAGCACAACCTCGTCACCGACCCCTACTCGCTGTCGCTGGCGATGAACTCCACCCGCAGCCAGATCGTGGACCTCGCCGACCCGGCGCTGGCGCCGGCCGGCTGGGATGGCACGGCGAAGCCGCCGCTGGAGCGCTTCGAGGACATCGCCATCTACGAGCTGCATGTGCGGGACTTCTCGGCCAACGACGCCACGGTCCCGGACGAGTTGAAGGGCACCTACAAGGCCTTCACGCTGGACGGCACCAACGGGATGAACCATCTGGGGGCGCTGGCCGACGCCGGGCTCACCCACGTGCACCTGCTGCCGGCGTTCGACATCGCCACGATCAACGAGGACAAGTCCACCTGGCAGCAGCCGGACCCGGCCGTGCTGGCCACCTACCCGCCGGACTCGGACCAGCAACAGGCCGCGGTGGAGGCCACCGCCGACCTGGACGCCTTCAACTGGGGTTACGACCCGTTCCACTACACGACGCCGGAGGGCAGCTACGCCACCGATCCGGATGGGACGGCCCGGGTGATGGAGTTCCGGGAGATGGTGCAGTCGCTGAATGAGACCGGGCTGCGGGTGGTGATGGACGTGGTGTACAACCACACCAACGCCGCCGGGCAGGGCGCCAAGTCGGTGCTGGACCGGATCGTGCCGGGCTACTACCACCGGCTCAACGCCGACGGGGTGGTCGAGACCTCCACCTGCTGCCCGAACACGGCCACCGAGCACGAGATGATGGGCCGGCTGATGGTCGATTCGGTGGTGACGTGGGCCAGGCAGTACAAGGTCGACGGCTTCCGCTTCGACCTCATGGGGCATCACTCCCTGGCCAACATGCTGGAAGTGCGGGCGGCGCTCGACGCGCTGACCGTCGCCGATGACGGCGTCGACGGGTCGAGCATCTACGTCTACGGAGAGGGCTGGAACTTCGGCGAGGTGGCCAACGATGCCCACTTCATCCAGGCGACGCAGCTCAACGTGGGCGGCACCGGGATCGGGACCTTCAGCGATCGGCTGCGGGACGCGGTACGCGGCGGCGGCCCCTTCGACGGCGGCACCTCCCGCATCACCAACCAGGGCTTCATCAACGGNNATCAACGGTCTCGTCTACGACCCGAACGCCCTGGCCTACCCGCCGGCGACGGCGGAGGCAGAGATGCTGCTGTCGGCCGATCAGATCCGGGTCGGCCTGGCCGGCAACCTGGCCGCGTTCGAATTCGAGGCGGCCGACGGGATCGTCCGGCGGGGTGACGAGATCGATTACCACGGCTCGCCCGCCGGGTACACCCAGGACCCGCAGGAGAACATCGTCTACGTGTCGGCGCACGACAACGAGACGCTTTTCGACGTCTCCCAGTACAAGCATCCGGTGGCAACGTCGACGGCGAACAGGGCCCGGGCGCAGAACCTCGGCCTCGACTTCACCGCGCTGGCGCAGGGGGTGAACTTCTTCCACGCCGGCGTCGACATGCTGCGGTCGAAGTCGCTGGACCGGGACTCGTTCAACTCCGGCGACTGGTTCAACCGGCTCGACTTCACCTACCAGGACAACAACTGGGCGGTGGGCCTGCCGGTGGCGTCGAAGAACCAGGCCGATTGGCCGGTGATGCAGCCGCTGCTCGCCAACCCGTCCCTGGCGCCCACCTCCGCCGATATCGCGGCCACGGTGGCACACCTGCGGGAGATCCTCGAGATCCGGGGCAGCTCGCCGCTGTTCAGCCTGCCGACGGCCCAGGACGTGAAGGATCGGCTGGCGTTCCACAACACCGGCCCAACCCAAGTGCAAGGGCTGATCGTGATGTCGCTCACGGACCTGGTGGGCGACGATCTCGATCCGGAGTTCGAGGAGATCGTGGTGCTCTTCAACGCCACCGACGACTCGCAGAGCTTCACCATGCCGGCGTCGGCGGGCCGGGAGTGGGAGCTGCACGCGGTGCAGCAGGCTTCGGTCGACCCGATCGNNTTCCACGTGCCCCCGCGGACCACGGCGGTGTTCGTGACCGACATCACCCCGCCCGTAGTGGAGGCTTCGCTGGACTTTGTCCGGGGCGGCAAGGGTGCCGGCTGGTTCCGGGTGAGCTACCAGTGCAGCGACGCCTCCGGCGTGTCGCTGGCGGCCGACATCAACGGCGTGCCGGTGCAGAACGGCGAAGTGGTCAAGCTGACCCTGCTCCCGCCGCAGGCGGCCGCAGAGGCCGGCTGGCATCGCGACGGTAACGGCCGCCTCTTCCTCCTGGCTCCCGTCTTCGAGTTGACGGTCCGTTGCCAGGATGGCGCCGGCAACTCGGCGACCGCTTCCGCGGTCCCGCAGTTCCCCACCGGACGGCGCGAAGTGACGGAGTGGACTCCCATCTAGCGCATCTGATGGGGTCGCGTCCGGAGGCGAGGGCGGCCGGTCACTAGCCTCGAAACCAAGTCCAGAAGCGGGAGGGGCGGTGGAGCACACACCGGCGGAAGACATCCATTGGGTCGAGGCGGGCGACGAGCACTTCACGGGAAGAGTCCGCTTCGGTCCGTTGTCGGCGGCCCGCGATCGGAGTCTCAACGCCCTCGGGGTGCTGTTCGAGCCGGGAGCGCGCACCGACTGGCACACCCATCCCGAAGGCCAGGTTCTCTACGTCGTCTCCGGTGCCGGCAAGGTGCAGACCGAGGACGGGGAGACGGTGCGAGTGTCGGCCGGGGACGTCGTCTACGCACCGCCCGCGGAGAGGCACTGGCACGGGGCGACCGAGGACAGCTACCTGATGCATCTGTCGCTCACCACCGGCGGCGCCACCGAGTGGCTCTCCGAGAAGGTGAGCGAGGAGGACTATCGGCGCGGCTGACACCCGTCGCCATCCCGCCCGATCGCAGCGTAACGGGCCTCAGCGCAGCGCCGCCTCGCCACGGAGAGCCCGCGCCCCGGACCGGTGGTGGAACGGCGTGAGTGTGCGAGCATGCAGCCGACGCGCCCGAGGAGGGATCCGATGCCGGAAGTGGAGGCCCGCACCGAGATACGCGACGGCATGCGCGTCACGTGGCATCAGCCGATCCCGATGGACGNNGGATCATCCCGAGATCCTCGAGGGCTCCACGAACAAGTACCAGAACTGGGAGGTGACCGACCCGGAGCGCTGGATCCCCCACGGATACGTCTGCGTGCGGGTGGACTCGCGCGGCGCGGGATGGTCTCCCGGTTTCATGGACCCCAACTCCCCCCGGGAGATCGAGGACCTCTACCAGTGCATCGAGTGGGCGGGCACCGCCGAGTGGAGCAACGGCAAGGTGGGGATGCTGGGGATCTCCTACTACGCACGCAACCAGTGGCGGGTCGCCGGCATGCACCCCCCGCACCTCGCCGCCATCATCCCTTGGGAGGGGGCCAACGACACCTATCGGGACTCCGGCTATCACGGGGGCATCCTCAGCCAGTTCCAGGAGCTGTGGTCGAAGGTGCAGGTGGTCAACGTCCAGTACGGCCGCGGCGACGCGGCCCGCAAGAATCCCAACACCGGGGAGTCGGTGGCGGGCCCGATCACGGTCTCGGAGGAGCAACTGGCCGCCAACCGGGTCAACGCCTACGAGGAGCTGAAGCAGCACCCGCTGGACGACGACTGGCACCGCTCCCGATCGGCCGACCTCTCCCTGGTCACGGTTCCGCTGCTGTCGTGCGCCAACTGGGGCGGCCAGGGCATCCACCCCCGGGGCAACTTCAACGGCTTCGTCGAGGCGACCTCAGCGCAGAAGTGGCTCGAGGTGCACGGCGACTCGCACTGGTCGTTGTTCTCCAGCGGCTACGGCCTCGATCTCCAGAAGCGCTTCTTCGATCACTTCCTCAAGGGCGTCGACAACGGCTGGGATGCCACCCCGCCGGTCATGCTCAATATCCGCCATCCGGGAGAGAAGTTCGTGCTCCGCTACGAGCACGAGTGGCCGCTGGCCCGCACCGCGTGGACCAAGCTCTACCTCGACCCGGCCCAGCGGGCGCTGGTTCCCCAGCCTCCGGCCGGGGCGAGCACGGTGGAGTACGAGGCGCTCGGCGACGGCGTCACCTTCTGGCTCCCCCCGATGGAGAACGAGACCGAGATCACCGGGCCCATGGCGGCCAAGCTGTTCGTGTCCTCGGACACGACGGACGCCGACCTCTTCCTCATCGTGCGGGTCTTCGACCCCGACGACAACGAGGTCACCTTCATGGGCTCGACCGATCCGAACACGCCGATCGCCAACGGGTGGCTCCGTGCCTCGCACCGGGCACTGGACCCGGACAGGAGCCTGCCGTACCGGCCCTACCACCCACACGAGCGGGTCGAGCCGCTCACCCCGGGTGAGGTCTATGAGTGTGACGTGGAGATCGTGCCCTCGTGCATCGTGATCCCGGCGGGCTGGCGGCTGGCGCTGACCGTACGCGGCAAGGACTACGAGTACGAGGGCGAGCTGGGGGAGTTCGCGCAGCGCTTCCACTACGCCACCCGCGGCACCGGCGGCATGACCCACAACGACCCCGACAGCCGGCCCCGGGACGTCTTCGGCGGCCGTGTCACGCTGCACGCCGGTGAGGGGCGGGAGCCGTACCTCCTCGTGCCCGTCATCCCGCCCCAGGTGTGAGGCCACGCGTCAGCTCGGCCGGCGCGTGCGCTCATCGTCCCAGGAGCACCCAAAGGGTGACGTAATCCTCTTAGCTCCGGGCTCCTGCTACCGTGCCGTCGGCCGCACCGGGTGGAGGCCAGCGCATCGTCGCTCCCCGGTGGTCACACGGCTCAGTTTCTCACCCGGTTGGACTGCCTCTTCGGCCGACTCTCGATCCCGCAGGCGATGGATGCCGCAGGTCGAGGCGAGAGATCGGCACATCATCCACTTCCCCAGCCGGGGATCCAGGAGCCATCATGTCAAGCACGTTCGCCCACCTCGGCCTGCCCGAAGCGCTCGGCCGTGCGCTCGCCAAGCGGGGAATCGTCGAGCCTTTCCCGGTCCAAGCGGCCACGATTCCCGATGCCCTCGCCGGTGCGGACGTGTCGGGAAAGGCCCCAACTGGGTCGGGCAAGACCCTCGCGTTTGGGCTCCCCCTCCTCGCCAGGGTCGGTCGGGCAGGCCCGCATCGACCCCGAGCGCTGATCCTGGCTCCTACCCGAGAGCTCGCCGAGCAGATAACGCAGGAGCTGGCTCCGCTCGCCACGGCAGCTGGGCGCCGCGTCTCCGCCGTCTACGGCGGCGTGGGATACGGTCCCCAGAAGGGCGCACTGCGGAGGGGTGTCGACGTCGTGGTTGCCACGCCGGGGCGGCTGGAGGACCTCATCGAGCAAGGAGCCGTGGACCTGAGCAGGGTCGACATCGTCGTGGTCGACGAAGCGGACCGGATGGCCGACATGGGATTCCTCCCCGCAGTGCGACGCATCCTCGACCGCACTTCGCGGCGTCGACAGACGATGATGTTCTCGGCGACGCTCGATGGGGATGTGGCAGTGCTGAGCCGGGAATACCAGCGGAATCCCGTCCGTCACGAGACGGGGACGGTGGAGGCCGAAGCTATCGACGCCCGGCACCACTTCTGGCTGGTGCAACATAACAATCGCGTTCAGCACACCGCCGAACTAGTCGACGCGGCGGGCCGCTCGATCGTGTTCACCCGAACCCGCCACGGTGCCGACCGGCTCGCCAAGCAGCTCGTCAAGCTGGGCGTGGGCGCGGTCGCCATGCACGGCGGGCGCTCCCAGAGCCAGCGCAACCGGGCGCTGCATGCGTTCTCGTCCGGTCGCGCCCAGGCGCTGATCGCCACCGACGTTGCCGCCCGCGGCCTCCACATCGAGGCGGTCCCGTTCGTGATCCATTTTGATCCCCCCGGCGACTCCAAGGACTACCTGCACCGGTCCGGGCGCACGGCCCGAGCCGGGGCCACCGGAACGGTCGTCAGCCTCGTGACCGGGGACCAGCAGCGAAGCGTCCGCCGCATGCAGCAGGATCTCGACCTGCGAGCACCGATCGGGGAGCCTCGACTGGATGCGCTCGACCACGGTGGGCACCGGATCGGAGAGCAGGCGTTGCAGGTGCAGGGACGGGAAGCGGTTGTCCGGCGCGCAGCTGCACGCTCCCCGCGCCGGCCGCGTCATGCGGTGAACGGCGAGCGGAGCGTCTACGTGGCCAACCTGCCGTGGGGAGCCACCGCCGAAGACGTTCGAGCGTTGTTCGAACGGTACGGCGAGGTTCACCAGACCACGATCATCAGCGATCGGCGAACCGGGCGCTCGAAGGGGTTCGGCTTCGTCGACATGCCCCAGCCGGCCGCTCGGACCGCGATCGAAGCGCTCCACCGGTCCACGCTCGGTGGTCGGGACCTCACGGTCCGCTTCGCCCGGCCGAGGCGCCGGCACGACTGACCCCCTATTCACCTCAACAATGTCGGGCCCGCCGGGCCCAACCGAAAGGAGTGCCGATGGCGGCACCACAGAAGCCGCGTGCAGACGCGACATGGAACTTCAACCACCTCCGGCGCGGCGTCACTTACCGAGCCACGACCAGAGACGGCATCGCCGTCGGCGAGTACTTGGGAATGGAAGCCCCCTACGGCGACTGGGCGATTCTTCTCCGCCGCGGCACCGGAACTCGATCGATCGCGCTCGGCGACGTCACCTCGATCCAGCCGGTAGCCGCCTGAGGGGTGCCCGCTTCAGTCGCTCGGGGATGCTGCCCTCACGAGGAGCGGCGAGCACTCTTCCGGGCGGCTAGCTTCGGCTCCGGCGGTTGGGCGTAGTCACGACAGGCACATTTCGGTACCGAGCACTCATCGCCGCCATGGTGTTCCCTGCGAGGATGTCCGCAACCCAGGCACCGTTCTCTTCCGCCGTCGATTGGTCGGGCAGCAACGGGTTTCAGCGTGAGCGCTGTTTCGCGACGTTCACGGTGAGATCACGGCCGTCGACGCTACGGCCGTTGAGCGCCTCGATCGCCGCCCGGGCGTCCTCGGACGAGCCCATCTCCACGAAGCCGAAGCCACGCGATCTGCCGGTGTCACGGTCGGTGATGACTTGTGCCTTTGCTACCTTGCCGTGCCGAGCGAAGAGTGCCTCGAGATCGGCCGTCGTCGTGTTGAAACTGAGGTTCCCCACGTAGAGATTGCTGGACATGTTGCTCCCTTCCGAAGCGTCGAACCGTCGGGGGCTTACGCCCCGCGGGATCTGCGTATCGGGAGCCGACGCAGGTGGCGTCGACGAGACCAGCATGTCCTGCGGTCACTCCGCCGGACGGAACTAAGAGGCGGAGCAGGCGTGTTGTACGCGCTGGGGCGTACTTTGTGAGGCGAGTGTAGCGCTTGTCCCTACCTACCGCACCGGGGATTCTGCTGTTTCGGCTGGTGCAAGAACGGATTCGAGCTCTTGCCGCCGATCTTCCCAACGAAGCGGACCACGGCGCGCTTGCGACCGGCTTCCCTCGCGCGGAGATGTTCGCCGCGCTCGCGTGAGCGAGGTACCGGGGCCCGTCGACGGCTGCCACGAGGCGCCGCCGAGCGCTCGCCGCGTCGCTATCAAGTGTCCCCGCGGGCGCGCCGATACGGAGCACTATGAGTGCCTTGCCCCTCCCCGATCCGGACGATCACTCGTCCTTTGTCATCAAGCGACGCGGCTACGACAAGAAGCAGGTCGATCGGTACCTCAAGGAACTGACCGACCGCTTGGAAGCAGCGGCCTCCGGCGCCGAGCGTCGGGCGGCGTTCGCGGAAGCGGAGATCGCCCGCCTACGCGAGGAATTGGCGGCCGTACCCACGCCGGAGAACCTGCTCGCCAATGAGCCGACGATGACCGCCATCCTGGCGAGCAAGGACCGCATCCTCGGTCGTGCCCGCCAGCGAGCCACCAGCATCGAGCAAGAGGCCCAGGAGGTGGCCCGCCGCATCGTCGCCGAAGCCGAGGAAGAGGCGGCAGCGAGGGTCGAGGGCGCCCCGGTCGACAGCCCCGAAGAAGACGCGAGCGTCGACGCCGACGTCTCGATCGCGAAGGCAGAAGCGGTAGCGGTGCTGGCTCGGGCCGAGCAGCAAGCCGCCCAACTCATCGCCGACGCCGAGCAGAAGGTCTTCGACGATCGCAAGGACACGTTCCTCATCACCGACGAGATCGCGCTGGGCGCGATCGCAGCCGCAGAGGCGAGAGCCGATTCGATACGGGCTGCGGCCGAGGCAGAAGCGGCGGACACCGCCCACGAAGCTGCCAAGCTGCGCGCCGCATCCCAGGCGGCACTCTCGGCGGCTGAGTCGGAGGTTGCCGCTGCCCGAGCGGAGGCGGCGGAACTGCGCAAGGAGATCGAACGGCACCATCGGGCGGTGCAGGAGACTGCCGAGCTCGCCGAGAATCGGGCATCAGTAGCAGTCGCAGAGGCGGAAGCCCGCGCCCAACAGCTGTCCCGGTCCGCCGAGGCGTATGCCTCTCGAGTTCGCGCCGAGGCCGACCAGGCGGCAGCGGCCACGCGATCGGCCGCCGCTGAAGAGGCGGCCGCGGTCCGCCAGCAGGCCCACGACGAGATCGCGACCCTCGAGAGCGACGTCGAGACGCGGCTCGCAGAAGCCGACCGCGCCACGAACGCAGCGCGGACATTCCTCGAACAGGCCCGCACCGACGCGGCGTCGGCGGTCGCCACCGCGCAGGAGGAAGCAGATCGCATCCGGCGGACCGCAGACAACGCGGCTGCGGAGCTGCGCAGCGCCACCGAGGCGGAGCTCGAGACCATGCGTGAGCGAGCCGGGCAGGAGACCGAGAACAGCCGTCGGAGAGCCGCGGAGACCCTAGAGAGGGCAACCGCCCAGCTGGCGAGCGCGACGGCTGCGGAGAGCAAGGCCCAGGCCGCCATCGTCCAGGCCGAGTCCCGCGCCGGCGGCATCGTCGCCGCGGCAGAAGAACAGGCGAGCCAGCTCCTCGCGGATCTGACCGCTCGCTCCGAGCAGCAGGAGCGGGAGCACCAGGCCCGACTGGCCGGGGTCGCGGAGGCAGAGGAGGGGGCGGCGGCGTTGCGGGCCGAAGCCGAGTCCGTGAAGAGGACGGCGGAGGCCGAGGCGGCGGCAATTCGCCAGGAAGCTGCCGGGGTGCGCGAACAGGCGGCCCAGGTGCTCGAAGACGCGTCCACTGCCGCCGCCGAGCGGGTCGCCGCCGCCGAGCAGGAAGCGGCGCAGATCGTCGCGGCGGCGGAGCAGACGAAGGCGGGAGTGCTGCAGCAGGCTGAGCAGCAGGCGCAACACAGACGGGAGCGTGCCGAGCGGGAAGCCGCCGAGATCCTGAAGGCCGCGGAGGAGGACGCCCGTCAAACCAGCGAGCAGGCGCGCGCCTCTTTGGAGGAGGCTCGCCGCCAGGCGGTGGCCGTCCGGACCGAGGCCGGCCAAGAGGTGGCAGAGATGAGGGCGCTCGCCAAAGCGGAGGTGGATTCGCAGCAGGCCGAAATGCGGCGGTTGGCGGAGGAGTCCGAGGCCGACCGTCGCGCGGCGAAGACCGATCGCACCAACGCGGCTGCCGAGCTCGACCATGCACGCACCGCTTCGGAGACGATGCGGTCCCAGGCTCAAGCCGCCGCCGAGGCGGTTCGGAAGGCGGCCGCGGAGGAGAAAGAACGGGTCGACGCGATGGTCGCGGATGCACAGCGCATTCGCGCCGAGGTCGAAGAAGAGAAGGCGACGCTCGCCGCTCTCGCCGAAGAGACCGAGCGGGCAAACCGCGACGCAAAGGAGGCTCTGGCCGGCGCCCAAGGGCAGGTCGCCGAGATGCTCGAACGGGCCGGGCGCGAGGCCGAGGAAGGCAAGGCCGAGAACGTCCGCCTGCTTCAGGAGCTGCGGCAGGAACGAGCGAGTATCGCTGAGTGGCGCCGGCAGCTCGAGAACTGGCGTTCCCAGCTCGACAGTGAGCGCGCCTCGCTCGACGAAGTGCGGGCGGCAGTCGACTCGGACCTGGCCAGTATCTCTCTGGCCAAGGCCGGTCTCGCCGAGGAGCGCCGAGCGGGGGAACGGCAGGCGGCGGAGATTTTTGCCCAGGCGCAACACGAAGCCGACGCCATCGCCGAGCGAGCCTGGTCCGAAGCGGAACATCTGGTTGGCGAGGCGGCCCTCGAGTCGCACGATGCCGGCACCACGGTCGCCGAGCTACGCAGTCAACTGGAAGCCCGTAGCGCGGAGCTGGCGTCACGGGCCGGCGAGCTGAAGTCGCGGGAGGAGACGGTGGCCACCGCCGAGACCGAGTTGCAGAAGGCCCAGGCCGGCTTCGAGGCGGAGCGGATGGAGCTGATACGGTCGGCGCGCGCCGAGGGTTATGAGCTCGGCAAGGCCGAGGCGGCCGCCGCGGCTGCGGAGGAGCCGGCTGCGGTGGTATCGATCGTCGACGAGGCACCGCCGGTTGACGACGAGGAGTCCGGCGAGGATGCCGCGTTCACCGGAGAGTACGTGCCCGGCGACGACGAGCCGCCCGCCCCGGAAGACAAGGTGGGTGACCGGGGCGGTGTGGAAGGCGATCCCTGGGGTTCCGCCGCCGACGAGATAGAACCTGAACCCGGAGAGGGCGACTCGGAGGACTGAGGGTTCTGCCGGGTAGTGATCTGATGCGGGGCGTCTCCCTGAAGGCCCCGAGCCTGTGGGTTGGTGACGCCGCTCGTCTTCGGGCTGAATCCGCTGTTGGTGGTGCCCATCTTCCTGGTGTGGGGCCTCGCCGTAGTGGCCGACTCGGCCCAGTTCTCGACGATGGTCACCGAGACCGCAGCGGACCATTACCGGGGCACCGCGCTGACGCTGCAAACGGCGCTGGGGTTTCTGCTCACCCTGGTGACGATTCGCGGCGTCCCCCTGTTGGCGGAGGCTTGGGGCTGGCGCTGGGCGTTCCCGTGGCTGGCCGTAGGGCCGGCGTTGGGGATCGCCGCCATGGTGCGGCTGCGCCGCTCGCCGGAGGCGGCCCGGCGCGCCGGCGGCGCTGGCTGAGCACTCGCCGCCGGGGGCCGTCTCAGCGGGATCTGGCAGGTGCTGCGGCTCCTCCACAGACTTCTTGGGTCTGCTGCCGCGCCGGGCCGGGTTACCGCTTTGGCCCGCCGGGAACCGCGCTCGCTGCGCCTTCCTCGGCCAGGCCCGGAGCGAAGGCGAGCAGGCTCAGTCCGACCCCCGCCAGCCCGGCGAACAAGATGGTCCCGGTCCAGATCTCGAGCGGCCACCTGATGTCGGAGGACTGCTCGAAGACGACGAAGCGCACGCTCCACATCGTCACCGGTACCAGAAACGCGAACCAGCGCACCGCCTGGAGGCGCGCCGGCCGCGGATCGAGATAGCGGATGAGCAGGTCGGCCATGAGCCCGCCGGCCAGGGGAGCGATCAGATCCTCGGGGAAGTCGTAGCCTTCGAGAGCCTCCATCAACGCCCCGAGCAGGCCGAACATGAC
>JABAOD010025321.1_pt1 | contig 11947 bp, 12 predicted proteins | sample 7062151 | NCBI WGS metagenome assembly JABAOD01 (sample SAMN14538626, study PRJNA623070) | marine sediment metagenome | biome: marine biome [ENVO:00000428]; feature: marine pelagic biome [ENVO:01000023]; material: deep marine sediment [ENVO:00002113] | place: India: Gulf of Khambhat ...
CGGCGGAAAATCCCGTTAGGGTAACCACCAATATCGAGCAGTCGTGAGGTGGTTTTTTCGTACAAATTTTGATGTCAGGGGGTAGTTTTTGATGTTTTTTTGTGGTATAATGCGCAAGCGTTGTATCCACTTCTAAAGAAACTATTTTGAAAACGAGGGATCAATGCAAGGAACTACAGGTGTTTGGGACGAAGAAGGCGATGTGAACGGAGTTCACGGAGAACTAGATCTCCCGACAAAAAAAGACCTGCTTTTTGGCATCAATCTACTGATCGATTTTTTGGAACAGTTGTCCGTTAAAAACAGAAACAAGTCCTCGTGCACTCGTTTCTGGGATCGAGTTTCAAAAAATGCAGTGACAAACGTGATTGAAGTTGGTGAGTTTTGTATTGGTGAGGTGCTAGGTGAAGAACCTGGGCATGGCCTGACCCCACAAGAGTTGCTAAGTAAAGCAGAAGAAGCAGCAGCCAAGCTGCAGCTAGAAGAAGCGGCGTGATTGCAAGGTGTCGTTTCTAGAGAGACTTGGGTCGGCGCGTGATACGTGCCGACCCAAATTTTAATATTGTCTTTTCGGGGCGATCTTTAGGTCGTCCAGCTATTGCAATTTTAGGTTTATTTGCTATAGTTCTGGCCACTAAATAAATATTACTTATGGTTATTCGAATGCGACATACGCGGTCACACACAAAGAACCGCCGTTCACATCATGCCCTAAAAAACCCGACTTTGGCGGTATGTTCAAACTGTGGTGCTAACCACCGTCCACATCATATGTGTCTAGAGTGTGGCTTTTACAAGGGTCGTCAAGTGATGGATCTAAAAGCTAAGAAAGATGCTCGTGAAGCTCGTTTGCAAGCTAAGCGTGAACGCATCAACGCTCAGGCAGAGTCAATTGCTCCAACTGAAGCTGAGGCTGTAGCAGAAGCAAAGCCAGCTGAAACTGAAGCTGAGCAGAAATAGCTAAATAATTCACAGAATCCGGCCTCAGCCGGATTTTGTGAGTTAAAGCTGCATGCTACAATGTAGCCAGTAATTAAATAAGTACATTATGGCCAATCGACATTTATCGAGATCANNTCTTTGAGTGGGATTTAAATGGTATCGATAAAAAAGAGATTGACATTGTACTTGAGCGTAATGTCTCCGAATTTGCACCAAATAAAACAGATGCACCATTCATGGAAAAGCTTCTTGATGGTGTCCTGCAGAAACAGACCGAATTAGATCAAGTTATCGAAAAAGCCGCTCCGGATTGGCCAATTGATCGCATCTCTCCAGTTGATCGAAATATCTTACGACTTGGGCTTTATGAGTTGTTATTTGCTGATCGAGCAGAAGTTCCAGCTAAGGTGGCTATTAACGAAGCGATTGAGTTAGCAAAGCAGTTTGGTGGTGAGAACAGTAGTCGTTTTGTGAACGGTGTATTAGGGGCTGTCTATAAAGAAATTGGTGAGCCTGGAAAGGATGAGCAGAGTAAACGTAAGAAAAAGGATGTGCCATTTGATGAAATGCCAATTCAACGCCTTTCAGGAGCAGTGGTTTATGCTGAGCATGAAGGAGGTATGTATTTTGCTTTAGTGCACGATATTTTTGGTCATTGGACTTTGTCTAAGAGCAAGGTGGCTGACGAAGAATCTATTGAAGACGGTGCAGTCCGAGCTCTAAAAGAAGAAATTGGTCTGGAAGTAAAACTGGAAGGTGAATTAGGACAAAACGAGTATGTAGCTTCCCATCCGGAGCTAGGCAAGGTTCGTAAGCAGGTAACTTATTTCCTGGCTGTTAGTGACTACAAAGAGCTTGAGCTGGAAAATAAAGGTGGTCTAGACGATGCTAAGTGGTTTAAGGTAACGGATATCTTGGACTTAAATTTCTACGAAGATATCGAACCAATTGTTACTAAGGCAGTGACTAAACTGGTAGCTAAGCAAACTGCTGCATAATACTGTCAGTTTGGTTGCTAAATTTATTAATCTTTGTATATTACGAAAGGACGTGAGTAGATTAGAGTTGGTGTAAAAACATCATCTGTAATGTATCTCGCGTATAAATTAATCAATTAAGTAATTTATATGTCTGAAGAGAAAGATATTCAGGCTGACTTAACTAAGTTGGAAAATTTACTTGGAGTTAAGTTTGCTGATCAGGAAGTATTGCTATCGGCAATTACTCACCGTTCATATTTAAATGAGCATCGTGAAGCTACTCAGCCTCACAATGAACGTCTTGAGTTTTTAGGTGATGCTGTTTTGGAGTTGGTGGTGACTGACTACTTATTTAATAAATATCCAGATAAGCCTGAGGGTGAGCTGACAGCTGTGCGTGCAGCTCTGGTTAACACAGTCTCATTGTCAGAATCTTCTACAAAACTAGGAGTTAATGATTACCTTTTGATGAGTAAAGGTGAAGCTAAAGATACTGGTCGAGCACGTAACTACATTTTGGCGAATGCGTTTGAGGCTTTGATTGGTGCTTTGTATGTTGATCAGGGATATGAAGCAGCTAAGGCTTTTATTGCTGCACATTTGTTTGAAAAAACTGACAAAATTGTCGATAAGCGACTGTGGCAGGATCCTAAAAGTCGTTTCCAAGAATTGGCACAGGAGAATGTCAGTATTACACCAACTTACGAAACTTTAGGTCAAGTTGGTCCGGATCATGACCGAGTGTTCACAGTAGGTGTTTACTTAGGGAAAGAAAAAGTAGCTGAGGGACATGGTCGAGCTAAGCAGGAAGCTGAACAGGCAGCGGCTGAAAAAGCGATCGAAGCCAAAGGTTGGTAAAAGAACAATTCACAGAGGCCGGAAACGCAAAGCGTTTCCGGCCTCTGTCATGCTAAAATAAAACTATGAAATACCAGGAAAAGGGTTTTACTTTTGTTGAAGTTTTAACAGCTTTAGCAATCATCGGTATCTTGATGGTGATTACCGTCGCTGCTTTTGGTGGTGCGCGAGAAAAATCACGTGATGAAAAGAGAATTTCTGATGTTTCAACTTATGAGTTTGCGCTTAAGCTGTATGCTCAGAAGAATAATGATTACCCTGATTATCCAGATGGTATTGAGTTGGGAGTGGGAGAAGCTGTAGATGCGGAATTGGCACCTTTTTTGCCAACCTTACCAACTGATCCTAATGGTGAGTTTCGGTATTGGTATGATTCAGCGTTTGAATGTGGTGGAGTAGTAATGCCGGTCGTGTTTGTAACGGGGACAGAAAAGGTTAGTAAAAGTAATTATGCTGAAGTTTGTGCTTCTGGATCAGGTTCAGATTTAGAAAATAAATTTTCTTTGATTGCAACTGCACATGCTGGTGGCGGTGGAGGCGGTGGAGGCGGGGATAGTGATCCTGATGCTGGGTATACGCAGTGTGCAACAGAAGGGGAATTTTGTAGTTTTTCAGGAACCAAATTAGTTATATACGGCCGTTATGATACATGGACAGCGCCTGCTGAGTACACTGATGGAGTTTGGTGTACTAATGCAGTCTTTGGGGATCCTCTAAGAGGGACTCAGAAGAGGTGTAAGATAAAAGATGTGCCGTATTCGCAGTCTAACTATTACTCACAGTCAGATTATTATTCTCAATCTGACTACTATGCTCAGAGTCTTTATTACGTCTATAGTCAAAGTAGTTATGCCCGCACTAGCGTTTCTTCGGGTACAGATCTACCTGACGTTGGTTATATAATCCTTCTCCGTTAATTTATGTACCTTAAGCATCTATCAATTAACGGTTTCAAATCGTTTGCTAAAAAGAGCGAGTTAGAGTTCAGTGCACCGATTACTGCTATTGTGGGTCCTAATGGTTCTGGTAAGAGCAATGTAGCGGAAAGTTTTCGCTTTGTACTGGGTGAACAGTCAGTTAAGTCGATGCGTGGTAAGAAAGGAGAAGATCTTATTTGGGGTGGTTCGGATTCAGTTTCACGCGGTAATCGTGCGTCGGTTGAAGTGGTGCTTGATAACAATAAACGAGTTTTTCCAATTGATTACGACGAGATCATACTTGAACGTGTGGTGCATCGTGACGGGAAAAATGATTATCTCCTTAATGGTGAGAAAACAAATCTAAAAAGAATTCAGGAAATTCTTTCTGCTGCTAACATTGGCTCTACCGGTCATCACATCATTTCCCAAGGTGAGGCAGATCGTATTCTTTCAGCCAATCCAAAAGATCGTCGGGAGATGGTAGAGGACGCACTAGGTCTTAAGGTGTATCAATTTAAAAAAGTTGAAGCGGAGAAGAAGTTAAAGAAAACTTTAGAGAATATTGAAAAAGTTGAATCACTTCGACGTGAAGTGGCTCCTCATTTGAAGTTTCTGGAACGGCAAATGAAGAAAATTGAGCGTGCTACACAGCTGCGTTCAGATTTGACTACGGTTTATGCTGAGTATTTAAAACGTGAAGATACATACATAGCCCACCATCACGATCGTCTAACGGCTCAGCGTAAAGAGCCAGCTTCAAGATTGGAACGCTTGAAAGAGTTGCTCTTGGAAGCAAAAGCAAAACTAGAAAAAGAAGAACAGGATAAAACTAGTCACGATCTAATTTCAGTTGAAGAAAAAATTAGTGCTGCACGTACCACCAAGCAAGAGCTGTTACGTCGCAGTGGTCAGCTAGAAGGTCAGGTGGCCTTTTTAGAACGTCGAATTGCAGAGGCGGAAGCCAAAGCTAAGTCTGAAAGTGAAGCGCCGATTCCAGTTGGTGACGTGAAAAAATTTGTTGTTGCTTTAGAACAAATGGCTGAAAAAGGCGCTCGTAACAGTGAGGTTAATTTCTTGCAGCGTACTTTAACTGACATCATTCATTCAGCTCGTAAATTCCTTAAGACAGCTCAAGGTAACGCTGTAATTGACACAAGGAAAGAAGAAGAAGAGCTAAAAGTAATCAGAAAAGAATTATCTGAGGTTGAAGAGGCAATTGTGAAAGCTCGTGAAGAAGAGGAGACGCATACCAAAACTTACAATGAGCTAAAAGAAACTATTGAAGCAGAATCTCAAGAAAGTCGCGAAGCAGAGCGAGAAATGTTTAGAATTGTTGGTGAGCAACGTGATTGTGAAAATAGTTTAGCTAGGATTGATCAGGAGTTACGTACGTTAGAGCGTGATCGAGTGGAGTTTAAGCGAGAGTTGTCTGAAGCGGTGGCCTTAATTGGTGGTGGGGCGAGTAAATACTTTGAATTTGAGATTGTGGTTGATGGTGAAGTTGTAAATAATGATCAGATTGCCGCTGAATCTCGAGATATTCAGTACGAACGCCGTCATCAACTTGAGAAGATGAAAATTCGTTTGGAAGAAATGGGTGGTAATACCGGTGATGTTGAGCAGGAATACAAGGATGTAAAAGAGCGTGATGAATTTTTGGTACGTGAAATTGCGGACTTGACTGCTTCAGTAGAAAAGTTGGAGCAATTAATTGTTGAATTAACTGAACAGCTTAACGAACGTTTTGTGGCTGGTATTGATAAGATTGCTGCGGAGTTCAACCGTTTCTTCACTTTGATGTTTGGCGGTGGTGAAGCTAAGCTTTTGCGGGTTAAGCCAACTAAGAAGCAAAAGAAAAAGGATATCAACGAATATGGAGAGGAAATTGAGATTGATGAAGAGATTGAGGATGAGGAGGCTCAGGAAGGAATTGAGCTTGACGTAAAATTACCGAATAAGCGAGTAAAAGGTTTAGATATGCTTTCTGGTGGTGAGCGAGCCCTTACGTCGATCGCTCTTATATTTGCTATGAGTCAGGTTAACCCACCGCTATTTATTATTCTTGATGAAACTGACGCAGCGCTTGATGAGGCCAATAGTCGACGTTATGGAGACATGATTGAAGCCTTGGCTGAGAAGTCGCAGCTGATCCTTATTACTCATAACCGTGAGACTATGAGTCGGGCCGGCATTCTTTACGGTGTTACTATGGGGGCGGATGGGGTTTCTAGATTACTTTCCGTTAAATTCGACGAAGCAGTAGCTGTAGCGAAGTAAGTAGGCGAATTACTGCGTTACTGTTCAGTAAAATAAATCTCCTTCGACTTAGGCCGCAGTCGAATTATTTTCCTCCAGTGCCTTGTACTTCATCCTATTTACTTCGCTACAGTTAGTTTAATAAAATGAATTATAAAACCCCGTGGAAAATAGTTTTTAAAAACTATTTTCCACGGGGTTTTGCTGCTCGACAGGTCAACTGCTTGTCTTTTATAATTGATGCTTTAGGTACAGATCTAAATATAGTCTGGATAGTGCTATACCCACTGTCTGTTAGCATATCGCAGTCTTTTGATAGAGATCCATTGTCATCAGCCTTCAGGATGATGGTCAGGATGTGTTCAGTGAACATTTAACCACCTCCTTTATGTATTATTGGCTGGTTAAGTTGGCACAACCATAGCATTTTTGTGTAAAAAACTAGGTCTATTACATTATCATATACCAAAACTGTTTAAAGTTATCGCTTAAAAATATAGCCACGACTAGATGTTACTGAAAAGGTGCCTGACCTTAATGAAGGCCTAGTAGATTCAATTGAGCGAATGTGCCAGTTGTAGTTATTAATTCTTTGCATGGTAACAGTGGAGACGTGTAAAAAATGGTTTTCTTTCACGGTACAATGTATGTGATGGAAAAACCGAAATTCAAGAAGGTTGGTGAGAATACTGCAGGATATCCAATTTACGAAAGAGATTATCCGGGTTTAGAAAAGTATGAAAAAGAAGGACTTAGTAGCAAACAGAAGCGGGCGTTAAGGGGGGTGTTGTTGGCCGTTGGTGTTTCAGTTTTACCAATAAAAGATTCTCATAATGATTCAGTAAACGAGTCAGGTTTTGATCAAGTTGCAGCAACTGAAGTGGTTGATTTAGAAATCGATGGTCTAGTTGATTTAGTTCAATCTGAAGATATGAGCGAACAAAGTGAAGTGTCGCACACCGAAATGGTTGCTGACGCTGAAGTTACACAGTTGGACTCGTTGTTGCTCGATCGTTATCTCAATACCGCTGCTCAGGTTAAAGAGATGCAGAGAGATCAAGTGTTGTTTGTAGATTCCGAAGGCAGAGCTTTAACTGATCCAGTGTCGATTCCAGATACAGCTGGTTACACTACGGAAGAAATCACCTGGCGTTATCATGGTAGAACTGACGACCCTGAAAACATCAAGCCGGTGGGGATTCCTGGAGTGTGGACTAAAGAGCAAAAAAGTTCATTGAGTGAAATATCGAATATTCCAGCTTCTGAAATTGAGATGAAACATGTCTACCTTTCTTTGGCAGGAGAAGGGATGGAAAATATTAATTCAGAAGTGGAGTTGATTCAGGCTCGCAAAGCAGCTTTGGAGGCTGAGTTAGGTGTGACAGTGGAAGAGTTGGTGGCACAAAGTTTCTCTTTTGAATCTGGTGATGAGTTCGAGCATTTGATTGAGTCAGAGCTGATGACTATGATGCCAGCCCTGATTGCTCAAGAGTCACACTATAATGCTGATGCTACTAGTAGTGCTGGTGCAAAGGGCTGGATGCAGTTTATGGATGCGGCTTGGAAGCGTCATGCTGAAAATGGTGCCAGTAGAGATAGTTTGCCGGATAGTTTAAAAGCCGCCGGTAGTTATTTCTCAGCCGCGTATCGGTATATGAATAAAAATGTCGGTGCTGAGCTCAGCTTAATCAAGGATAACTATTTCGCAGGTAATCAGGCTGATTTTGTTCATTACTTCTTGATTCCAGTTTTAATCAATGACTTTAACGCGGGTGACACTAACATGAGAGCTGTGATTGAGTGGTTTGGTAAGAATTACGCTGAGACTGATACATTGACTGGTGAGTTGGGAATAGAAGCACAAGGTTTTGACGTGTATTTCGCTATGTCTCAGCTGGCTAATAAACATAATGCGGTCCCAGATTATCAAGATTATGCCAGTAGTTATTATGGAGGTGTGGCGTCATGGCAGGTGGTGATGGAGGATAGTTATGATCAAGGGAGTGACGAAGGTGAGTTCAAGGTGGCAAGTTTAAATTAAATTAAATAAAAGAAGAGCGGCCAGAGGCCGCTCTTCTTTTATTTAATTAGTTCAAAGTCTAATTGTCGGTTTTCTAAATCAGCTCGTACTAACTTAACTTTAACTTCGTCACCTAAAGCAAAAGTGTTACCTGTCTTTTCGCCCTTTACGTGATACTTACTAGATTCGTGGGTGTAGTAGTCGCCTTTAAGGGCGCCGAGTCGAATCATTCCTTCAGACATTGATTCTTTTTCTGCTACGTAGATGCCCCAGTCAGAAACACCTGAAACAGTGGCTACAAATTCCTGACCAATTTTGTCAGACATGTACTCAACTTGTTTGTATTTGATAGAATCACGTTCACTTTTTACAGCGTACATTTCACGCTCAGAAGACTGCACAGCTAGTTTTTCATAACGTAACATTTCTTTTTTGCCAATCACAGATCCGTCTAAGTGGCGTCGTAACATGCGGTGTGCCATTAGGTCAGGGTAGCGACGGATAGGAGAAGTGAAGTGGGTGTAGTACTTGAAAGCTAAGCCAAAGTGGCCAATGTTTTTGGTTGAGTAAATTGCTTTAGCCATTGAGCGGATAGTAGCGGTCTTGATTAAGTTCTCAGCTGGTTTACCTTCAACTTCTTTTAGTAGTTTGTTGATATCTTTGGCGTGAACCATACCGTTGTTGGTCTTGAATTCATAACCAAGGGCGTGCAGGAAAATAGCGAGCTCTTCAATTTTTTCTGGGTCAGGCACATCGTGAATACGGTAGATGAACGCCGCGTCGCGCCCAGCGTCTTTACAAAGATTGTAGATGTATTCAGAAACCGACATGTTCGCTAGAAGCATGAAGTCTTCAATCATCATCATGGTCTCAGTTCGTACTTTAGTAACGGCTTTTATGGGTTTCTTGTTCTCATCTAGTTCAAACTTTACTTCCGGTTGCTCAAAAGCAATAGCACCAGCTTTATGACGACGGTTGCGTAAGATGCGAGATGTGTGCATGAGAATGTTTAACTCCTCAAGATATTCACCAGACTGGTTGTCGATCACTTCTTGGGCTTCTTCGTAAGAAAAACGTTTATCTGAGTGAATAATTGTTTGTCCGTACCATTCGCTAACAATGTGAGCGTCTGGAGAAATTTCAAAGACGGCTGAAAAAGCTAAGCGATCTTCATTTGGTCGTAAGGAACAGAGGTCGTTAGAAAGTACCTCAGGCAACATCGGAATAACACGATCAACCAGGTAGATAGAGGTCCCTCGTTCCTGCGCTTCTTTATCAATAGTGTCACCTTCACGGACGTAGTGAGAAACATCAGCAATATGGATGCCGATTTCATAGTTTCCGTTTCCAAGTTGCTCAAAAGATAGTGCATCATCAAAGTCTTTAGCGTCAGCTGGGTCGATGGTCATGGTGGTTGTATCACGCATGTCGCGACGCTTAGGGTCAGCCACAGCCTCTTTAAAGATTTGCTCTTTGTTTTCGTGTAATTCTTGGGCAGCCTTAGAAATTGGTTCTGGGAAATTTTCTGAAAAACCACCAGAGCGGATAATGGCTTGCATTTCGGTTTCGTGATCACCAGCTCGACCAATGACTTCAGTAATTTCAGCGATGGGATCTACGTGCGGGGAAGACCAAGAGGTGATCTCTACTACCACCTTCATGCCTTCGTCAGCTGTCGTGGCGGTAGGTAGTTGTGGTCGTACGTGAATGCGGTAATTGTCTGGTTGTAGGTAAGTCATTGGCTTACCGGCTTCTTTGGGTTTAACTGTACCGACAAACTCGGTATGGGTTGGCTCTAGAACTTCAACTACTTTAGCTTGTTGTCTCTCGCCAGCTACTTTTGGTAGTAATTCAATTTTGACAATGTCACCATCAAGAGCGAAAGATAAATTTTCCCGCTCAATCAGAATGTCGTCAGCTTCTTTTGGTTGGTTAGGTAAGACAAAAAAGCCAGTACCTTTACCACGGACAATAATCGGTCCCTCGTATGTTTCTGTATTAGTCATGATTTGCCTGTACTCTAACTTTTTAGAAGGTATTTGACAACATTAAAAACTCATTATTGTTCAGTGAACAATAATAGACAGGTTTTACGGTTGGGGGTATAAAGAATATGTAGACGTACCAAACGTTTTACCTCCCTGTTGGACTTTGGCCGAGCGATGGATAAACGACCGCAGATATGATTTAAGAACAGAATTGTCTTAAGACATTCTTAAATCATATCTGCGGTCCCATCCTCGGCCTTTTTTATTGTCAAAATGGCATTTATATAGTATTCTTGCGCCGTCATGTTAATGATGAGATTACAACGAGTAGGCCGCAAAAACGATCCAAGTTTTCGTATTGTGGTTTGCGATAAGCGCACTGGGCCAAAGTCCAACAAGAACATCGCTATTTTGGGTTCATACAATCCAAAAATGAATCACGTTCAGGTTGATAAAGCGGCGGCAGCAGAGTGGTTATCAAAGGGTGTGCAGCCTTCAGATACCGTGCACAATATTCTCGTCGGACAAAAGGTAATCGAAGGTAAGAAAGTAAACGTCTTGCCTAAGAAATCTCCTATTGTAGACGAAGAAGCATTGGCTCGCGAAGCTGAAGAAAAAGCTGCAGCTGAGGAAGCTGCAAAAGCAGAAGTCGAAGCGGCAGAAGCTGCGTCTACAGAAGAAGCTGAAGACGAAGCTCCGGCTGAAGAAGCTGCAGAAGAAGCTGAAGCACCAGCGGAGGAACCGTCAGAAGACGAAGCTCCGGCTGAAGAAGCTGCTGAGGAAACTCCAGCAGAAGAAGAAAAAACTGAAGATAAGTAAAACAACGAGCGGAAGCGACTATGTTTTATTTACTTCCAGATTTGCTCTTTTCCTAGAGCAAATCACTGGAAGGGGTTAAATGTTTACCTTAAATAAAATCATTCAACTGCCGCGCGTCCATTTATGGACGCGCGGCAGTTGACGTATTGGCTTGACTTAGTACTATTGTTAATAGCACGTTACCGAATAGTATGTAACGGACGCTTAGTTCTTGTAATTCAAAATTTATGCACGAAGATCAGCAATTCTTAGAGACTGTTGTAAAAGCTCTAGTAGATCATCCAGATGATGTAAAAATCGACCGTACGGTAGATGAAATGGGTGTCCTTCTAACACTAGACGTACACGGGGAAGACATGGGTAAGATTATTGGCCGCAGTGGTAACACAGCCAAGGCGATCCGTACACTCCTTCGTGTAGTTGGTATGAAGAACGACGCCCGCGTCAATCTTAAAATTAACGAACCAGAAGGCGGTCGAGTTATGACTGCTGACCGAACTGAGTCTGTATCAGATATGGACGATGTTGGTTCTGGAGTTGAGATTTCTAGTGAGCCTAAAAGTCTAGATCAAGCCATCGACGATTTGAAGATATAATTTTGCGAATAGCTTTGTCGTTACGAAATTTTGTTCAGTCACCGTAGATAATCTACGACTCTCTCGCAAAATTTCTAGANNACTCCTCGCTCTTCATCAAAATTCTATTCTTCAAATTAGTAAAGAGAAAAAGCAAAAACCTTTCGCTGCCGCGAAAGGTTTTTGCTTTTATGGCTCTGTGCTACGATTCAAAGAATGATTAAAGGGATTGATTATATTGGTAACGCAGCAGTTACTTTATGTCATGATGGAAAAGGTCGTTACCTGCTAGGTTTACGTAGTGAAAAGTGTCGTGATGAGCATAATAAATGGGATCCAATTGGTAGCGGTGGTATTGAATTTGGTGACACTATTGAAGAAACTATTAAGCGTGAAGTTAAGGAAGAGTGTGGCGCCGATGTGTTAGAGGTTGAGTTTTTAGGAACTAGAGAAGTGTTTCGTGAGCTTGGTGGTAAGCAGACGCACTGGATTCAGTTTGATCATAAAGTTTTAATTGATCCTGATCAGGTGTACATAACTGAACCAGAGAAGTGTTTGGATTTGCAGTGGTTTGCGTTAGAAGATTTCC
>JABAOD010009173.1_pt8 | contig 11941 bp, 12 predicted proteins | sample 7062151 | NCBI WGS metagenome assembly JABAOD01 (sample SAMN14538626, study PRJNA623070) | marine sediment metagenome | biome: marine biome [ENVO:00000428]; feature: marine pelagic biome [ENVO:01000023]; material: deep marine sediment [ENVO:00002113] | place: India: Gulf of Khambhat ...
GTGGAGAAGAAACTGACAATCGAATAGAAAGCGTCCATTTCCTAATCCTCTTTAACAGAATGTCCGGGCCTCACCCGGTGCGATGACCAGAATAGACGTACGTCAAGAAAGGTAATGTGACGTACGGCACGTTAGCGGGTTACGCTTGCCCAAAAAGTGGCTCTTTTTGAGGCACTTCACACTGCTCGATCATTGTTCGTCCCTGCGTATTTCGTAGTACCGGACTTCGCGCAAAAAGACTTCCTTGTCGACCGGCGTGGCGCGATCGTCCAGCGAGTCCGTAAGGCTGATCGAGTCGCCCATCTCCGAGGACTTCCACGGCACGATGACCAGCGACTTCGGCGTCTCCTCGTTACCGAGAATCGACATGCCGGACATGGTTTTGGGGCCCGAAATGCCGTCGCCATCATCAGTCTTCGTCGCTTCTTGCAGCGGTACATCGCTCGCCGGGGGCTCTGCTTCGTCCGCGAATGCCGGCGCTGCCACAAGAAACACGGTCAGGATAAAAAGTCTCGACATGTTCACTCCTGCCGGCCCATACGGTTTCGAAGATCGGCGATCCACATCGCTGCCTGGTCGTCGCCCGGTACCGTCGTCATATAGGCCTCGTAAGCTGAGAGCGCGCATTCGAGGTCTGCAAGATAGAGATCGCACAGCACGCCCAGGTTGCGCCTCGCATGGTGGTAGCCCGGGTACACCGCGAGAGCCGCTTCATAACTTCGGCGCGCCTTCGCAAAATATCCCGTCTTGCGGTAGATGATTCCAAGCTCGTTATGCACGACCGGGTGATCCGGGTTCAGCTCGAGCGCTTTTAGAAGGTGCGCCTCGGCCGACTCGAGATCCCCTCCACGATGCTCCGCGATTCCAAGATCGATGCGCGGGCCGCTGACGTCCGGCGCCTTCTCGACGACGCCCTCGAGGATCGTCAACCCTTGTGCCGTTTGCGCCTGTTCGAGCAACATCAGGGCGCGCTCGTATTCCTGGCGGACCGCGTCGCTTACGCTGACGGCCTCGGTGATCGTGAAGCCAACCTGATCCTGCACCTCGATCTGCGCTCTCGGTCGAGGCTTCGCGGTCGTAGCGGCACAGGCGCAAAGCGCCAGGCACACGGCTGCCAGTACGATGTTGCGGTACATCATTTCGTACTTCCTGTATTGCTGGACAGCACGGTGCGCGCGCGTTGCTCTTCGTCCGCGGGATCGTCTCGCGACAGGTCGACGCCGTCTTCTGCGCCGTCCGGAGACTCCGGCACGATCGGCATGCGATACGCATAGACTTCAACCGCGGCAACGAAGCCCCCGCTGGATTCGTTCTTCGCGTAGCGGCCCGGCATGAGATCGGCAAGACGATCGAGACTCTTCTGCACCCAGGGGTTGTAAATACCGGATGCAAGCAATTCGAAGTTCTCTTCATGCACGGCAATCGCCTGTTCTTCGAACGGGTACGCCTCTTCCTCGATAACGAGCTCGTAGCTGTTCGTCTCGGCGGCTGACATCCCTGCTGGTCTCTCGGAATCGAGCAGCGAGGCGCTGAAGTTCAGGTAGACCTGCGCGATGTAGTACGTCGCGGCCGCCGTGACCTCGGCAACCTCGTACGAGACCAGTCCTTCGAGAGACGCCAGCGCCTCGTCCATGCTCTTCTGCTTCAACGCAAGGCTCTCCTCGAACGGCTGCTTCAGCTCGAGGCGTGCGAACTGCTTGTACTGCCGTTCCACCAGGACCAGCGCGGCCTGCGATGCAAGAAAGCGACTTCGATCCGTGCGGTCGGCACCGGCGTTCCGGTCTTCTTCGATCATTTCGTTAAGCTCATCGAAGTAGCGCTGGTAATCCGACTGCTCGCGGTAGATCTCCGAGAGTCGATGGCGGGTCTGCATTGCAATGTCCAGCGGACGCGGATACTCGTCGACGTATTGCTCGTAGACCCGTATCGCGTCGTCGGTCACATGGACTTCGTCGTACAGCTCCGCCGCGGTCAGCAGCGCCTCTCGGCTCAGATCGATATCCGTCGCCTCGGCGGCGATTCGCTCATGCTCTTCTGCAGAACGGGCGATCTGGCCGGACTGCCGATAGACGTAAGCCAACTGCTTCGTTGCATCCTTGTTCAGCTCATGATCGGGGTGGCTGACCCTGAATTCCTCGAGCACGGCGGATGCCATGGACCAGTCATCGAGCTTCATGAGCGCTGCCGCCGCGTCATACTCGGCCGAACTGCGGATCGAGGACGTTGGCGCCACGCTCTTGATGCGCAGGAAATGTTCGGCCGCGGCCCGGTAGTCCTCGAGCAGATTGGCCTGCTCGGCCTGCTTGTAAATCGACGCCGCGAGGCCGTCGATGACGGCGTTGCGCGATTCGTCGTCCTCCGGCGTGAGTTGCAGAACCTGGGTATACGCGACCTCGGCGTCCTCGTACTCGGCAATGTCGATCGACGAGTGGGCAATGACACCCCAGGCTGCTCGACGCAGGTTCGCGTCGGATGCGGGATAGCGGTTCACGAGCCAGTCCGCCGATGCGATGGCTCGCGCGAAATCTTTCATCTCGTAAAGATCGTCGGCGGCGGCGCCAAGGACAACAGAAGCTTCCTCGTGATCGGGGAACGTCTCGGCAAATCTCAGGGAACTGTCTACGGTCGCTTCCTTGACCTCGCGCTGGCGAGCGCCGGTAGCGACCTCGAGTTCCTGCCGGTACGCATACACGGCGGCGTATCCTGCCGCGGATGACTTCTCGTGAGCGTCATAGCCATACGCCGTGCGTTCGTATTCGTGCGCCGCTGCGCTGTAGTCCTCGTTCTCGAGCAGCAGGTCCGCGAGCTGGTAGTTGATACCCGGCGTCTCCGGGTCGCCGGGGAACGACCCCAGCAGCTGACGGTACCAGCGGCTCGCTTCGACGAAATTGGCCGGTTTCTCCTCGAGATATGCCTCTTCCTGGTACAGGGCGTGATAGTGCCCGGCGAGATCGGTCAGGTTCGTCTTCAGGAATCCGACGACCTCGGGTGAATCCTCGATGTCGGTATAGTCCCAGTAGTCGGCATCCAGCGCATACGTTGTCGCGAATTCCTTCTTCGCCTCGACCACCAGTTGCGCAAAGCCGGCCTCACCGTAAATTTCGACGACGCGCATGCCGAAATGCGGCGATTCGTCATGGTAGGGATTGAGTTCGATGAACGATTTGTATACCGACGCCGCGTCGGCATAGCGCAGCTTGCCGAAGTAGAATTCGGCGAGGTTACTGTAGATCTTGTGCGCGTAGCCGCGGTGCCCGTTCTTCGAGAAGTAGTCGTCGACCACCTCGGGTCCGCCCATGTTCGAGAAGCTCAGGCTGATGACGCGGAAGGTGTCGGTGATGCGGTGCTCCTCATCGTCCTCATCGAGCGCGTCGAAGTCGAAGCCGATGTCCTGGCGGTGATCGAGCATCGCGACAAAGTTGTCGAGGGCCTCGGCAAAGAAATACTGCTTGTAAAGCGTCCAGCCCTTCTTGTAGAGCGCCAGTTCATAATAGTCCGAGCCGGGGCCCAACGTGATGACCGCACTGTAAGCGTCCTCCGCCTCGATGAATTTCTTGCGTACGAAGTGGTACTCACCGCGCCGAAAATGCACTTCGTCGATATGCCTCGAGTGCGGGTAGTCGCGCACCAGCCGGTTCATGACCTGCATCGCTGCGTCTGGCTGGCCGATCTCGTCGTAAGCGCGTGACATCTGATACAGGACCTTGTCGTTGCGCTCAAAGTCCGGGTATTGCTCGAGGATTTGCCGGTAGGTCGCGATGGCCTCGCGTGGCCCCGCGGGAATCGGCGCGCCGTCGGCGCCGACAAGCTCCTCCTGGTAATCCTGCGATTGGGACAGGAAATCTTCGCGGACCAGCGCCCGCTCTTCAAACTCCTCATCCGACTGGTCGGCCTGCTTCGGCTCGGCAGCGCTGCGCCGGGCGACAATAGTCTGCGATTGAGCAGCCGCTTCGGGCACTTTCATCTCGACCATGTCGTCGCTACCGATGACGCCATAAGCCTGCTCGATCTGCAGGTCGGCCAGACGACGCATCGCTTCGGGCGTCCGCGCGCTCTCCGAGGTTTCGGCGAGGTACCGCCGATAACTCTGTGCGGCGCGTTCAAGGCTGTCCTCGAGCTGGACTTCGCGGAGGTCGGCCGGCACGTTCTCGAGTTCGGCGAGCGTACCGTCTTCTCTCACCGCAGACGTGCACGCGACGAGGCATATGCCGAACAGGCCCATGGTGACAAGGCGGTAATTCATTGCGAGTCGTCCAGACGTGCCTGCGTGGCACGGTCGTAGCTGTCTGCCAGCGCGAAGCGCGCTTTGTCGCCGTAGTTTTCGAGGTGATCGCGGCGTGCGATCAGTTCATCGATCGCGACGACTTCGAGAAGATGACCTTGCCGCGCCATCAACTGGTCGATGCGTTCGACGGACCTGGCGGCGGCGGCGCGCAGGCTGGCTATCGGTTTGTCATAGCCGACGTAACTGTGAGTCGCAGCCTGACGCGAGCGCACGTACTCGTCATATTCCGCCTGCGCGACGGCCATTGCATCGTCCAGGCTGCGCAGGTTCTTGTCGAATGCCGTGAAGCGCGCGTGAAACTCGGTCTCGATGTGCCACACTATGAGTCCCTTGAGGCGCCGCAGCCGTTCGGCAAGCACGCCAATGTCTTTCGGGGCGTTCAGAGCCAGGGCTTCGTCGATCGCCTCGACGCGCGCAAGCAGATCCTGCTCCTCCGGCGTTGCCAGGACTTCCGGCCGCGGCATCGTAAGCAAGTCGTCGCGCCGCTTTACGAGCATCTTGTGCTGTTCGATACGCAGGCGCATGCGCGAATCGAGTTTGCGGAACTGCTCGTCGATTTCCGGCAACAGCGGCTCGTAATGATCATGGCGTATTGCGACCATTTCCTCGTAAGCATCGAACCCACCTGCCCAGGTAAGCAGTCTGCTTCTCAGGTCGGCGAGATCGAGGTAGTTCTGCAGGCCCGATTGGAAATCGTGCGATGCCATGAGCTGCATCAGGTAGTAGGTCTCTGGTGTCTCCGGCAGCGAGCGCAGGCGTATGACCCAGTCCTTATCCTTGCGGATCTCTGCACGGACCAGGGCGTCCAGGAAATTGCCCTCCCGGATGCTCTCGATGGATTCCGTGAGTTTGTCGATCTCGGCTGTGAACGCGTCGAGCGCCCGCCCGTAGTGAACGGCGGCGCGTCCGTGGACATCGAGTTTGCCGTAGGCGTACGGCAACGCGAGCAACGCCTCCTGCGTCGCCCGGTCAGTCACCTCGCGCTCGGCGAGGATACTCCACGGCACCACGGCGCGATCGTATTTTCCGGCCGAAAGGTTCGCCCAACCGGCGCTGAGCAGGGCCTGGTTCGAGAACGGGCCGTCCAGCCGTACGCGGTTGAAGATCGGCACGGCCTGCTCGTAAGCACTGTCTTCGAGGTAGACCGTGCCCAGGACGAGATTTGCCTTGTCCCGGATCGCGAGTTCGCCCGGATCATCCGTCTCGATCAGGCCCGCACGCTCGAGCTGTTCGAGGGCCATGCTGCGGCGCCCGTCCTGGAGGTAGGCAATGCCGAGGTTGTACGCAGCGAAACCGCCATAGCTCTCGGAGTCCAGCAGCGCATCGAGAACCGCCAGGGAATCAGCCGGCCGATCCTGGGCGAGATAGACGTTGGCGCGTAGAAACTCGATGTCGTCACGAATCGACTTCGGGATCTCGCCCTCGATGCGATCGAGCGCGCGCAGCGCATCCTCCATCTGCCCTTTCTGGAAATGGATGCGCGCCAGCCGGTACGCTGCATCGTTGCGCACCTTCTCCTCGACAGCCCCTTCCAGCACGGCCCTGATCGCGCGGCCGGCGCGATGATGCATGCCGTAGCGCAGTTCGAAGTCACCGAGAGAAAATTCCGCGTCGTCATAATGGATGTAGAGCGAGTCGAGCTCCGGTTCGTCGACGGAAATGTGCTGGCGCACCTCGGTGTCGAGACGCTCGAGCGCCCCGAAGTAGTCGCCCTGGTGCGCGTAAAAGAGAGCCTCGCCGAAATGCGCGTCACCGAGCTCGTCCGCCGACGCAACGGCGGCAAGCAAGGCGAGCGGCAGATATGCCGCGAGACGTGGCAAACGCCGTGGCATGGGCTACCAGTCTCCGACCTGGATAGCGTTGCTGCCGAATCCGGGTTGCGCGAGTGTGACGCCAAGCGCCTTGGGCTTTATGCCCTTGGAGAACGTGAAGTTGCCACTCTCGGTGAAATCGTTGCCGTTCTTGAGTTTGCCGTTGATCGTGACGCCGATCTGGTGGTCGCCGGTGGGAATGTTCCCGGTGTAGACGCGCTGCACCCCTCCTTTCTGCAGCGCCTCGAGCTCCTTGAAGCTGTAGATATGATGGGTAGCGAGGTTACCGTCGATGGTGAGCTGCACGGCGTCGAGCCGAAATTCCTGTTTCTCGGCAAGCTCGATGAACACGGAAACCTGCGTGTTCGACGGAAACAGCAGGCGCTCTTCGAGATTATTCAGTTCCGACGCGATGTTGAGGACGTCGGACTTCACTTCCTGGACCTGGCCGTCGAGGCTTCGCATGTCAGCGCCCGAGAGGTCCTGCGCTCCTGCCAGACTGCCGGTACCGAGGGCAATCGCTACAAGTACTGCTTTACGCGTCAGTTGCCACATCGCAAAATCCCTTTCTAAACATAATCCGTTCGCCCGCAGGCGACCTGCCTCCGTGCAGGGCCTTTGACGGGCATCGACAGTCTTGAGGATATTGTCGCGGTAATCTGTGACCCAGCCCGCAAAACTTGATCTGCTCCGGGAAGAAACATCCGACCTGCTTTATTTAAACGACGAAGGGACCATTCAGGTGAGAACACGCATTACGGAAATGCTGGGTATCGAGCACCCGATCATCCAGGGCGGCATGCACTACGTCGGTTTCGCCGAACTGGCGGCCGCGGTGTCGAATNNCGAATGCGGGGGGCCTCGGCATCATCACGGCGCTCACGCAAAAGACGCCGGCCGACCTTGCAAACGAGATCGCGCGCTGCAGGGACATGACGGACAAGCCCTTCGGCGTCAATGTGACATTTCTGCCGACTCTGACGCCACCCGATTATCCCGCAATAATCAAAGCGATTATCGACGGCGGTGTGACGGTCGTCGAAACCGCGGGTAACAATCCGTCGCCGGTGTTGCCGTACCTGAGGGACGCCGGGATCAAGGTGATACACAAATGCACCTCGGTGCGCCATGCGCTGAAGGCACAGGAGATCGGCTGCGATGCCGCGAGTGTCGATGGTTTCGAATGCGGCGGGCATCCGGGAGAAGACGATATACCCAACATGATTCTGTTGCCTCGCGCTGCAGATGAACTCGAGATTCCTTTCGTGTCTTCAGGCGGGCAGGCGGATGGGCGGTCGCTGGTGGCATCGCTTGCGATGGGCGCGGAGGGCATGAACATGGGTACGCGATTCATCGCGACCAAGGAAGCGCCCGTGCATGACAACGTCAAACAGGCCATTGTCAACGCGTCAGAACTCGATACGCGCCTCGTAATGCGCCCTTTACGCAACACCGAACGTGTCATGAACAACTCGGCCGTCGAGAGATTGCTGGAGAAGGAAAAGCAACTCGGCGACAAGCTCAAGTTCGAGGATATTATCGAGGAGGTTGCCGGCGTTTACCCGCGCATCATGCTCCAGGGCGATATGGACGCCGGCGCCTGGTCCTGCGGGATGGTTGCCGGGCTCATCAATGACATACCCACGGTCAAGGAACTCATCGACCGGATCATGGACCAGGCGAATTCGATCATCGAGGAGCGCCTCGGCGGCATGAAACGAGGGTGACGGCGCCCCGTTCAGGACNNCAGGAATTCCTGCATGCCGTTGCCGAGCAGCCGCGCCCGGTCGATGACAAAACCGCCCATGTTCTTGCCGAGGTCCTCCGGCGAATAGCGAGGGGCCGCGATCGCCGCGCCTGGCGGGCTGTGATTGATGAGTTCGCCGTCTTCGGTCGGGATGAAGCGACCGGGATACTCGTCCATGTCGCGCTCCGCATAGAAGATCAGGGCGTGCGCGAGGGCACCCGCGCGGGCACGGCGCCCGATCGCACCCATGAGTGCCGACAGGGCATCGAGAGCCAGGTAGTTAGGCAGGTCCCAGCAGAAAACGAGGTCGAGCGGATGACCGGACAGTCGATTCGGTAGCAATGATTCCGCCACACGGGAGAGGGCAGGGCCGGGCTCTGTCGAATTCAGACGATCAACGCCACCGAAATGCGAAAGGTCCGCGATTTCCACGCGGCAGCGGCACCGGCCGAGCAGGGCAAGCATCGCGGTCGAGGCGGCGCCGAGGTCGAGCACGATATGTCGCTGGGTCGAATCCAGGCCAGCCACGAGATCCTCGAACAGCGGCGCATGAACCGCGGCTGCCCGCTCTTGCGGCTCCCGGCGGCTCGCCCGGCGCAGGGAGGCTGTCACGTCCGTTACGCGGTCCCGGCCGGCGGGTTCAGGTTGGCGCTGGTTTCCTTCGCAGGCTTCTTGGACGCGGCCCCGGTGTCGGCGGCACTGCCGGATCCAGTCGCCGTGGCAGGTTTGCCGGCGCCACTCGAGGCCGTCTTGCCCAGCACCTTTTCCACGGCGGCCGGGTCCATCTCGATCGAGCCCTTGAATTGCGCGCCTTCCTCGATGCTGACCTTCGGCGAGATGATGTTGCCCTGGACCCGGGCATTCACGTGCACGGTGACACGCTCGGTGGCATACAGGTCACCCCGTGTCTCACCGTCCACGGCGATTGATTTCGCATACACGTCGGCCCTGACCTTGCCTTCCTTGCCGATGGTCAGGGCGCTGTTCCTGAGTTCGACGGTGCCTGCTGACGTCGCCCTCGATGCGCAGGTCCTCGTTGCCGCGCAGATCGCCGTTGATCTGGATCGAGCGGCCGATAACGGCTGCATCGCCGCCGCCGGTCACCTTGGACCTCAGGGATCCAAAGGTCTTGCTCGGCTCGCTCCGGTTGGCATCCTGAGATTCGATGGTATCGGTGTCTTTCTTGCTGCGCTCAAACATGTCGCTCTCCAACGCTTTCACGGATGAAAGTAACTACCATGTGGACATGAAGCTAACAAGTGTCGCCGAAATGCGACGCTTTTGGAACCTCATTCGGCTTCAGCGCTGGGCATGCGGCGAGTCTGTCTGGTGGTCGAGAATCTCGGACCTTGTCTCAACAATGACGCCGTGCAGTGCATCACCCGGTTGCGTGCGGGACAGTGCCGCGTCGATCGCCTGAATCGCGTCTTCGATATGGCCGCGATCGGCCAGGACAAGCGCCAGGTTATTGAGCGCTACCGCGCTGTCTGGCTCGATTTTCAGAAGCTCGGAATAGGCCATCTGGGCCATTTCCAGCTGCCCCAGCTGCTGGTGCGCGTTTCCGAGCCCCAGCCATGCCAGGGTGTTCGTCGGCCATTGCTCCGTCGCGGCGCGATACCCCGTGACCGCAGCCTCCAATTGACCGACAGCTTCCAGGTCTGCGACCGCGCGCACAAACGTCCCGGCGTCGGGATTCGAAGGCATTTCGCCTGGCGCCAGCACGACGACGCCCCACGATTCAGCGCGTCGCCAGGATCGAAGAAATTTCGGAACCGGCATCAGATGTCGGCGGACGTCCCCGGAACGAAGGACGAATGCCTGCTGCTCGGGCAAGTACCCGACCACAACCGCGAAATGCCAGACGGGCAGAAGGGAGCTGCCCAGGTTTTGCAGCACCAGAACCGGCCGTCCTGACTGGAGCTCGGCAAGCAGCGCTACAGCATCCGGCTCGACAACGTACGGGATGCGCCCGAATCCGCGGGCTGCGGCCATCAATTCGATTTGCAGGCTGCCCTGGCGGCCGGGGAGATAGAGCCTTGGCGCCAGGTCCGCCGGGACCACGGATACGTTCGTCGTGCGCAGGACGGTTGCCAGTGCGGCTGGACCGCACTGATCAGTGCTCTGAGGGTAGAACGGCGTGCCGGTCAGTTCGACTGCCCGGCCATCCGAGCTCTCGAAGAGGTCGGATTTGGCAAGGCCGTTGTTGATGCCGCAGCCCGACGCCAGCAGCGCAGCTCCGCTGACCAGCAGGACGTAGAGGCATCGCGTCATCCGCGTAACGCGCGTCAGAAGGCGTTAAAGATATTCGTAACGTCGAGGAGTTCCAGAACGACGAGCACGATAGCGACAATCCCGACGACTTCGACGACGCCGGTACCGGCCGCCGGCATTTGATCCATCTTCTGATAGAGAATGTGCAGCTCATCGTCCGTCAGCGAATTCACGCGCATTCTCGCTTGCTCGGGGTCGACGCCCATTTGCACCAGCATGCTCTGAACCTCTTCCTGGGCAAGAACGTTGTTGATTCTGTCGATCTGCTCTTGCCGATTCTCCAGCTCGATAGCCGTTTCGGTGGATATCATATCCATGCCGCGGCCGCCGGCTGTATCATCGAGGTGCCGGCCAGGCAAAACACAGCCAGGTAAACTGCATACCGTTGGACGAATAGATTTCGCATTCTCTGTCTCCTGTGACTCCGTGGCGCGCCGGTTGCGGGGACGCCCGATGAATCTACCTTAGATACATGCTGTGAGCGAGCACGTTCAGTTGATCAACAATGCTAGTCGGCGGGTATCTGGTGGGGCGTGACCGGTCTCCCACTTCCATTCATTCTCGGCACGTCTTCCGGATTCGCGGGAGCGGGCGTCTATCCGCGCGGAATGGGGTGCAATTGATTGATTAAAATATGAAAAATCGGCTCTCTGCGGCGGAATTGATGGCGGATGCAGACCCTGTCCGAGCCGGCAGCGGCGAGGCTGCTTATGGCGGTGCGGCGTGCCTGGAACGTTTCCCGCGTCAGGCAGGGCAGGGCCACGGGGTCGGCAACCGGGCTTTCTCCAGCGACTTATTCTTCGCTAGACACGGCGACGGTCGGATCGATAACCTGTCCTACTTCGAACTCTCTTTACGAAGCCTGTTTCCTAGGCATCAGAATCTCACGCGAGATGGCAATCGCAAGGGACAGGCTGCTTCCACATGAGTGATTCCGAATGACCAGGACGATCGATACGCTGCGGGTCGCGATGCCCGGTTTACTGCTGAGTGCGACGATTGCACTTGCCGTGAGGTTCATCAGTGATCGCCTCGGCGGTCCGGCGATGCTCTATGCGTTGTTATTCGGCATGGCTTTCAATTTTCTTACCGAGGACGAGCGTTTTGCCGCCGGCATTCGCGTGGCCAGCCGCAATATTCTCCGTATTGGAGTGGCGCTGCTCGGTCTGCGTATTACGACCGGCGAGGTCATGGACCTCGGCTGGCCCGTTGTCTTGCTCGTGCTGGCCAGCGTGGCGGCGACGATTCTGATTGGCGCACTCGTAGGACGCGTCTTCGGTATGGGAGGCGGACAGTCCGTCCTCTCGGCCGGGGCCGTTGCGATCTGCGGCGCGTCTGCGGCGCTTGCAATATCGTCGGTACTGCCGTCGCACAAAGATCATGAGCGCAACACAATCCTGACCGTTGCCGGCGTTACGGTACTCAGCACGCTCGCGATGGTCTTTTACCCGGTTTTCGTGACGTATCTCCAGTACGACAACACCACCGCTGGCATCTTTCTCGGTGCGACGATTCACGATGTCGCGCAGGTCGTCGGTGCCGGTTATATCATCTCGGACCAGACCGGCGAGATTTCTTCGACACTCGTGAAACTCATTCGTGTTGCCTGCCTGGTACCGGTCGTCATTGCTATCTCGCTGATCCTTCGCCGCGGCCGGACGCCGGAATCCGGGAAATGGCCCGTGCTGCCGGCGTTTCTCGTGGTGTTCGTCGTGCTCGTCTTTGTCAACAGTTCGGGCTGGGTTCCGCCCGAGGCACATGCTATCTTGACGCCCGCTTCTAGCTGGTGCCTGCTCACGGCCGTTGCGGCTCTCGGGGTTAAGACCT
>JABAOD010020179.1_pt1 | contig 11941 bp, 10 predicted proteins | sample 7062151 | NCBI WGS metagenome assembly JABAOD01 (sample SAMN14538626, study PRJNA623070) | marine sediment metagenome | biome: marine biome [ENVO:00000428]; feature: marine pelagic biome [ENVO:01000023]; material: deep marine sediment [ENVO:00002113] | place: India: Gulf of Khambhat ...
GAACACGATGATGTGCCTCCGCAGCTCCCCGGCGTCGACCAGCCGGTGCGCGACGCCCGGGTAGGCGCGGTCGAGCGCCTGGATCACCCCGGCGACGGTGCCGGGGGGCGCGGCCGCCGGGTCGGGCACGTCGTAGACGGCTCGCAGCGCCCGCGGAAGGCGAACCGCGACGCTCATGTCACCGCATGGAGGACGTGGACCGGAGGGAGATACTCGGCCGCCAGCTCCCAGGAGCCGCCCTCGTCGGCGCTGGCGAAGACCTGGCCGGTGGACGTGCCGAAGTAGACCCCCACCGGGTCCAGGCCGTGTCTGTCGCGGTGGCGTCGCGCAGGATCACCAGGTGGGCGTGGGACGCCGGGAGCCCGTGGTCGAGTGCCTCGTACGTGGCGCCGGCGTCGCGGGTGCGATACACCACCGGCTTGCCGTCGGGCACGAATCGCTGGCCGGCATCGACCAGCGGTATGTACCAGGCGGTGTCCTCGTCGCGGGGGTGGACGGCCACCGGGAATCCGAACGGCGACGGCAGGCCCTCCTGGATCGGCTCCCAGGTGAGGCCGGCGTCGTCGGACCGGTACTGGCCGGTGTGGTTCTGCTGGAACATGCGGGTGTGCGACGTTCCTCCAAGGCGGAACTTGTGACAGCACTGCCCGGCGACCGGTGGCTCGGGCGTCTCCCAGGGCGCGTCGACCCCGGCGTTGCGGGCCTCCCACGTGGCGCCGCCGTCGGTGGTGTGATAGACGCCGGCCGCCGAAATCCCCACCCACATCGTGGCGGGGTCGGAAGGATGGGGCACGATCGTGTGCAAGATCAGCCCGGCGGCACCGGGTGCCCAAAGCTCCGCGGTCGGGTGGCTGCGGAGGGCCGACACCTCGGACCATGTGGCGCCGAAGTCGTCGCTGCGGAACAGGCCGGCCGGGCTGGCCCCGGCGTACACCACGCCGGGCTCGATACCGGCCTTCACCGCCCAGGCCCCGATCAGCTCGGGACCTCCGTCGCCGTAGGTGAAGCCGTCACTCGAGTGCTCCCAGGTGGCGCCCAGGTCGGGGCTGCGGGCGATGATCGGCCCGAAGTTCGCGGACGTCACCGCCGCAAACGTCATGCCGGTCGCCGGGTCGTGGTCGAGCGAGTTGACCTCCCAGCCCGCGAAGTCGGGCCCGGACACCTCCCAGCCGGTGCGACCGGCGCTCGCCTTCAGTTTGAAGAGGCCCTTGCGGGTGCCCGCCAGGAGAGTGATGCCCATGTCGACGCCCGAGGATATCCGGGTCGGCGGCCGCGTGTCAGTAGTTCAGGCGGGAGATCACCGTGCCGGCGTCGTCCTGGAGGACGGCCGTGTCGCCGGCGTTGTTCCAGACCGGCTCGGAGGCGCACCAGAACACCTCTTCCGCGGTGTCGGTGCCGCACCCGGTGCGAATCCGGACGATCGCCCCGTCGGGAGGCAGCGTGAAGGCATCCGGGAACACGAAGCGGTTGGTGGACGACTGGTCCCGCAGGATCCAGCCCCCGGCGTCGGCGGCCAGCTCGCCGTCGTTGCGCACCTCGACCCACTCGCCGTTGAGGTCCTCCTCGTCGGGCCCGGGCGGGTCATGCTCGACGCGGACGATGTCGATCGCCTGCTGGGCCTGGGGCCCGCCGCAGGCGCCCGGGCTCCACATGCCCGCACCTTCTGCGTAGGCCGCCTCTTCGGTGGCGAGATACTCCCGCTGGAGCGGGTGCCCCGAGCTCATGGCCTGGGCGAACCCGTTGCGGATCATGCTCTCGTTGATGGGGATCGCGTCCAGATAGGCGTAGCGGAGCAGCCGCCCGAAGCGGTCGCGGTCGCCGCTGCCGGCGTCCGCCACCAGCGTGACGGTCTGGCCACCGAGCCGGCCCTCGAGCGCGTCGCGGGCGCGGTCGGCGTAACACTCGCCGCCTTCCGGGGCGTTGATGCCGATGAGCCGGACCTCCTCCTCGCTGCCGGCGATGTCCACCACGATCGAGTCGCCGTCGAGGACGCCGACCACCACCGCCCGGTCCCCGGCGGGTGCCGTGGCCGGCGGACCCGGCGCGGTCGTGCTGGTGGTCGCCGAGGTTGCCGCCGCCGTGGTGGACGGCGGCACGGGCTCGGGCTCGTTGTCGAGCGTGCAGGCGCCGGCGATCACGGCGAACGCGGCGGCGATCGCGGTCAGCTTCGCGGTGGAGGACATGGCGCGAGAACGCTACACGCAATCGGCAGCGACGCCGGACGCCGTTCTATGCTGCGCTGGTCGGCGATCGGGGGGAGCGATGAGCGGCTTCACGATCTACGAGACGCTGCGCATCTTCTTGCCGGGCGCGCTCGGGATCCTGTTCGCTGACCTGACCGTGCGCCTCGCGACGGGGCCGGAGGTATTCGCCCCGGGCCGCGGGGTCGCCGAGGCCGTGGTCGAGTCGCTGGAGTCCGCCGGCACCTTCGCCGGTCTGGCGGTGCTTCTCGGGCTGCTGCTGTACCTGGTCGACATGCCGGCGCGCACGCGGCTCATCGAGGGCGACGTGGCCCGAGGGTACGCGCGGCCTTCGGACACGCTGGCGGCCATGCTCGCAGGCACCGCCCTGGAGCGGGACTCGCTGTCCCTGTACTTCATCCTCTCGGACAAGTATCTGCCCGAGGAGCTGCACAAGCGGATCTACCTCTTCGGCTCCCTGTACCGGGTGTTCGTCGACCTCAGGGTGCTGGCGATGACGGCGCTGGTGTCGGGGTCGCTGCTCGCAGCCGTCGCCGCTCGGCGCGACGCCGCTCGCGTCACTCTGGAGATCGGGTGGGAGGCGGTGCTGGCGACCTCCGTGGTGGCGCTTCTCGTGGCCGCAGTGGCGCTGTTCGGCGTCCGCGAGCATGCCGTGCGGCGGGCCCGCAGCCCCCGGACTTCGACCCGAGGGGCGTGGCTGGTGGGCCCTGGGTTGCTCATCCTGGCGCTGGCCGGAGCCGCCGCCGCCCAGGCGATCGCAATGCCGTCGCCATGGGCGTACGCCGCCCTGGTGCCGGGCGGCGCGGCGCTCGCCGTCTGGTGGGCCGTCGAGATCGGGCCGGCCCGGCCCGGTGAGCAGACCTTCCGCGCAGCGCTGCTCGGTCTTCTCGGGCTGCAGTCAGCCGTGGCGCCGCAGTTCTCGGTTGCGCAGCGGACGCTCACGGAGCTGGCGCTGGTCGTCCCGGCGGTGGTCGCGGCCAGCGCCGCTGCGGCTCTGCAGGGCCGGCCGCCGGCGTCGGTGCTGGCGTGGGCGCTGCTGGCCGTGCCGGCGGCGGCGATCATGAGCATCCGCAAGCACGAGACCAGGTTGCTCGGCGCTTACCGCCAGCAGTCGACGTGGCTCTGCCTCCAGAAGGCGAAGATCGCCGACATCGTCACCAACGGCCTACCCGACAGTTGGGAATGAGCCGTCCTCAGCGAGTAGTTGCGCCAGCCGGTACGTGATCCCGGCGTCGGAGAGAACGTATGCCTCGAGCGCCGCTCGGTCGAGCCTGGCGATGGCGGCTCCCCGCCGGTCGACCACGATCGGGTCCTCGCCCAAGATCGCGCGGGCGACCGGCTTCAGGCTCCACTTGACACCGAGCGCCTCGGCGCGCTGCTGGTATGGGTAGGCGATGTCGACGTGGATGTGGCCTGCCCAGGTGGCGGCATGGCGCGGCTTGCCGTACTTGCCCACCTCGCCGGTCGGCCGCAGCTTGAGCGACGATTGCAGGCCGGTGTGGGCCAGCCTGGTGGCGATGAAGGGGAGGTCGAACTCCTCGCCGTTCCACGTGACGATCACGGCGCCGGAAGGCAGGGTCGTGACGGTGGTCTCCAGCCACGCCAGGAGGTTGTCCTCATCGGGTCCGAGCGCCGCCTCGGCCCGGTCACGGCCCGCCAGCCCCACCGCGAGGAGGCGATCGGTCTCCGGGTCGAGCCCGGTGGTCTCGATGTCGAAGGCGAGCAGTTCCACGGCGCCACAAGGTAGCCGCGGGGTGCGACTCAACCCACCGTGGCCACGAGTACCTCGAACGGCGCCAGGCGAACCTCCTGCGGATGCAGGCGCTCGCCGGGGGCGCGGTGCGACGACAGCGCCACGGTCAACTGCCGGGATACGGCGACGCGGGCGGCGACGGAGGCGGCCGTCGTGTTGAGCGCCACCAGGACCTCTTCCCCGTCGAAGCTGCGCACATAGGCGATGTGGTCCGCGGCGCCGCCGTCGGCCTCGCGGTACTCGCCGGCCACCAGCGGCCGCAGGCGGCGGCGCGTCGTCAGCACGCGGCGGGTGAACTCGAGCAACGAACCGGGGTCACGTTCCTGGTCGGCGACGTTGACGCCGTCGGCGAAGTTGGGGTTGACCGGCAGCCACGGCACCGCGCCGGGCGGCGTGAAGCCGGCGTTGGGCGCCGGCGCCCACTGCATCGGGGTGCGGCACTTGTCGCGGCCGAGGCGGGCCGCACCCGCGGCTGCGTCGCCCGGCGCCATCCCGAGCAGCGCGATGGCCGTTCGGTAGGCCCAGGTGCTGATGCCGTCCCTGAACAGCGCGGGATCCTGGAGCAGAAAGTCGGTCATGCCCACCTCGTCGCCGTTGTAGAGCACCGGCGTCCCCTTCAGCGTCAAGACGAGGGCGGTGTGGACCTTGGCGAGGGCGGCGTCGTGTTCGCCGTCGCCGAAGCGGCCGGTCATACGGGGCGTGTCGTGGTTGCCCAGCGTGTTGCAGGGCCACGCGTCGCCGGGGAGCGAGCCGAGCCGCAGCCGCTGGTTCGCCCTGATCCACTCCGGCGTGAGGCGATCGGTGCCCAGCAGCGGGAAGTTGAACACCAGGTGCAGCTCGTCGTCGCCGGTGCCCTGGTACTCGATCCGCGAGGTCTCGCCGAGGAGCAGCCGGTCGTCGTACTCGTCGATGACGCCGCGGAGTTCCCGGAACACCTCGTGGACCCCCGGCTGGTCGATCTGGCGGCCGAAGAGGCGCAGGAACGCCGCGGCGATCCGCTTGTCGTCGTGAGGCCGGCCGGCCGGGCCCTCGAGGCGCATCCGGAGCAGGTCGGCTTCGCCGAGCGGCGAGTCGTGGTCGGCGAGGGTGGGGTCCTCGAACACCGTGCCGATGGCGTCGAGGCGGAAGCCGTCGACGCCCATGTCGAGCCAGAACCGCACCGCGTCGTACATGGCGGCCCTGACCTCCGGGTTGTGCCAGTTGAGGTCGGGCTGCTCGGCGAAGAAGAAGTGGTAGTACCACTCGCCGGTGCCGTCATCCCGCGTCCAGGCGGGTCCGCCGAACGTGGAGAGCCAGTTGTTCGGCGGGCCGCCGTTGCGGCCGGGATGCCACACGTACCAGTCGCGCCTCGGGTTGTTCCGCGACGAGCGCGACTCCACGAACCACGGGTGCCGGTCGGAGCTGTGGTTGACGACGAGGTCGATCAGCACCCGGATGCGGCGGCGGTGGGCCTCGGCGAGGAGGGTGCGGAAGTCGTCGAGGGTTCCGTACTCCGGCTCGACGCCGGTGTAGTCGGCAACGTCGTAGCCGACGTCCACCTGCGGTGACGGGTAGTGCGGCGACAGCCAGATCCCGTCGACGCCGAGGTCCTGGAGGTAGTCCAGGCGGTCGATGATGCCGGGCAGGTCGCCGACGCCGTCGCCGTTGGAGTCGGCGAAGCTACGCGGGTAGATCTGGTAGAGGACGGCGTCTCGCCACCACTCCCGGCTCACGGCCGGAACGCTAGCCCCACCATCCCNNGCCCCACCACCCTCGGTCGTGCCGAGCCGGCCGCCGGCCGGACCCGGCTGCGCATCCGGCCGGCGGCGCGGAGCCCCGACGCCGGCGAAGGGAACCGGGCCGGGAGTCCGGTTGTATGAGAGGCAGCACTCGCGGACGGAGACGGAGGCAGGAGATGGCAGCAACGCTGCGGTGGCTGATCGCTCTGGCGCTGCTGGTGGCAGGCTGCGCCGCGGCCGCCGGGGAGGAGCGGGCGGCAGCTCCGCCCGCAGGCGGCGACTGCCCGATCACCGTGCCCAACGGGTTCCATCCGCCCCACCCCTATCCGTTCGTGCCGCCTGCGGCGCACGGCGCCTGGCACGGCACCCTGGGCCTGTGGACGATGATCGACGTCGACGGCGCCGTCTGGCGGGACCTCCCCGGAGAGGACGGCAAGCTGGGCCAGAAGACCTTCTGGTGGCGGGGCGGCTACTCGGCTGCGGCCGAGCCGCAGCCTGCGCTCACCGTCACCGCCGTAGACCTGGACGATCCCGGCGCGGTGGTGACGGCGCCCCATCCGGCCACCCATGCCATGCGGGCGGACACCGGCACGTCGATGCTGTCGGGGCTGGAGCTGCCGGGACCCGGGTGCTACCGGATCACCGGCACCTACGGCGATGCCAGCCTCAGCTACGTGGTGCGGGTGGAGGCGTAGCCGTCAGGCGTGCAGCTCCAGGACGTCGCCGTCGGCCACCTCGTGCTCGGGGCCGACCTGCTGGCCGTCGAAGCTGTTCGGCCCCCAGACCCTGGCGTAGTGGAGGCCGGCGGCGATGTCGCGGTGGACGAGCAGAGCCACGTCGTGCACCGTGTCGCCCTGGCGAACCGTGAACGGGCGGTCCATGTCGGCGTGCTGACCGGGGATCTTCGTGTAGACGCGCACCACGCCGAGCTTCTCGAACAGCCACCGGCCGATCTCGTCGACGCCCTCGCCGCTGGTGACCGAGACGGCGAGGGCCGGGTAGTCGACGCCGGCCAGCTCCCGGAACGCTTCCAGCTCGGCGTCGAGGTCGTCGAGCAGGTCGGCCTTGGACACCACCAGCACCGCCGGGAGGTGGACGGCGAACAGGTCGTCCTCGTCGGCCGCGGCGGGGCCGTCGGCCGGCCACGGCGCGTCGAGGTGGACCTTCCGCGCGGTCAGCATCTCGTGGAGCGCTACGACTCGCTCCACGCACCCGGGTTCGGAGAGGTCGACCACCAGCATGACGCCGTCGGCGACCTGGAGCGCGTTGGCGATCCAGGGAACCGGATGCTCGGTGGCCACCGGCGGCAAGTCGACGAGCTGGATGTGGACGTCGGCGTGGGGCAGCATGCCCGGCTGCGGGTACTGGGTGGTGAACGGGTAGTCGCCCACCTGGGCGTGGGAGCCGGTGAGCCGGGCGTGGAGGGCCGACTTGCCGCTGTTGGGCGGGCCGAGCATGGCCACCTGCCCGGCCCCCTCCGGCTTGATGACCGTCGGCGGCCCGCCCCGGGCCCCGGTCTTGCGGGGACCGGCGAGCTCCTCGGTCAGCTCCTTGATGCGGGTCTTGATGTCGGCCTGGAGGTGCTCGGTCCCCTTGTGCTTGGGGATCGTCCGCAGCATCTCCTTGAGGCAGTCGAGCTTCTCGCGCGGCTCCCTGGCGCGCCGGAACGCCTTCTCGGCGGCCTTGTAGTCGGGCGTCAAGTTCGCCGGCATGGGCTCCCAATGTAGGGGAACCACGGGCACGGCGGGCCGGCGTCCCCGGGTGGCGTCGCGGGGAGGATGGGGCCGTTAGCCCCTGATCGGCGCCCGGAGCCGGTGGAAGAATGATTCTTCGGGAGATCCCATTTCACCAGCGCCGCTCGGGGAGGTCGTCATGCGAGGGCGGGCCATGCTCACGATTTCAGTCGTTGCCTTCTTCTGTGCCGCATTGCTCTCGTCTGCCGCTGGCGCGGCACCGCCGGCCACGGTCTTGCCCGACGGCGCCGGCCTCGTCGATCCGGCGACCGGCATCTGGCGGCTGCGGACGCCCGGGGGGACGATCACGTCGTTCTACTACGGGAACCCGGGCGACTACCCGATGCTGGGGGACTGGGACTGCGACGGCGTGGCCACGCCCGGCCTGTACCGCCAGACCGACGGCTTCGTCTACCTGCGCAACACCAACACGCCGGGGATCGCCGACGTCCGCTTCTTCTTCGGAGACCCGAACGACATCCCCCTGGCCGGCGACTTCGACGGCGACGGCTGCGACACCGTCGGGATCTACCGCCCGGACGAGGGCCGCATGTACGTCATCAACGAGCTGGGCTCCGAGGCCGAAGGGCTGGGCGCCGCCGAGCACGCCTACTACTTCGGCAACCCGGGCGACAAGCCGTTCGTCGGCGACTTCGACGGGGACGGCATCGACGAGCTGGGTTTGCACCGCGAATCGACCGGCTTCGTCTACATGAGACTGACCCACACCCAGGGGATCGCCGACGCGGAGTTCTTCTACGGCGATCCCGGCGACCGGATCGTCGCCGCCGACTGGACGGGTGACGAGGTCGACACGGTGGCGATCTACCGGCCGTCCGACGCGGCGTTCTACTTCAGGTACAGCAACTCGGCCGGGGTCGCCGACCACACGGTGAACTGGGGCGACGCCGACTGGCTGCCGGTCGCCGGCGACCTCGGTGCGGCGGAGGCTCCCGCCGGCATGGGACTGCCCGACGCCTATGCCCGATCGGCCGTTCCCTGGCCGCTGGTCGGCGACGGCTGGTCGCTCGTGCTGTACAACGCCACCATCGAGGACCCCGCACCGGTCATCGGGCCGACGGTGCTGTACGTCGTGAGTCCCGGTGGGCTCCGCTACGAGGTCGGTCGCTGGCCTGCGGCCGCACCGGGGCAGCCGGCCCCGTACGCCATCGCGGACTGGAAGCCGGACGGGACCGAGGCGCTGGTGCTCAGCTGGCCGGCGGCCGGATTCGCGCGCCAGGTCTGGCTGCTCGACCTCGCTTCGGGCGGGCCCCCGGCGGTGGTGGCCAGTGTTCCCGAGCTTGCCGATGTCGGGGCCGGCTTCACCAGGCCCACCGGGGCCAACCTGGTCGTGTATCGCGACGAGGGCGGCATGGAGGTGCTCGAGCGCCGAACCGCCGCCGGCGGACTGCTGGCCACCCTCGCCGCCCAAGCCACCGGTCCCCCCTCGGAGCGGATCGAATGGCTCTACGACTTCGACGGCGACTCGGTGGTGATCGGCGACGTCGGCCTGCGCCGGGTCGCGATCGACGGCAGCGCCGCCGGTGCGTTCGACTCGCCCGGCTTCGGATGCGACCCGCTGCGCTGGTGGTCGCCCGACAGCTTCCTCGCGGCCTGTCACATCGAGGATCCGGCCAGCGGCGGGCTGTGGTACCACCGGTTGTGGCTGGTGCCCACCGACGGCACCGCCGCCACGTCGCTCACCGCCGCCCCGGCGACGCCGCCGCCGGTGGTCGACTTCGGCCACACGGACGCCGTGCGCACCAACGGCCAGGTCCTCGCCCAATGGTCAGGCGACTGCGGCGTCGGCTCCATACACCGCATCGTGGGTGGAACGGGGACGCCGGTAGCGATCGACGGCAGCATCGGGAGTGACTTCCTCCAGGGTCTGGCGGGTGCCCGCCTGCTCGCAACCAGCACCGCCGGCTGCGACAGCGGGGCGATCTTGGTCAGCGCGCAGCTCGACGGCTCGGATTCGATCGTGCTCGTGCCGCAGGCGGACGGGGCCCGGGGAGTCGAGGACGTCGCCACCCTCCCGCGGCCCTGAGCCAGGGCGGCCCGAGCCGCTCAGCCGATCTCCACCTCGTCGGCGGCGAAGTGCCAGCGCTCCCGGGAGGCGCGCGCCTCGGCGACGTCGACCCGGGACAGCAACCAGCCGCCGGCCGCGAAGAACACGACCAGCGACAGGATCGAGTTGCGGGCCGACCCGGTGGTCTCGTTGACGACGGCGAAGATCAGCGGACCCCAGATCGCCGAGAACTTGGCGAACACCGAGAAGAACCCGAAGAACTCCGCCGACGCCTCCTCGGGGATCATCGACCCGTACAGGCTGCGGCTCAGCGCCTGGACGCCGCCCAGCACCAAGCCGACCGCTGCCGCCAGGACGAGGAACGGCGCCGCCCGGCCGGTCGGCAGCAAGAAGCCGCCGACGGCGATGAGGCTCCACACGCCCACCGTCCCCAGCAGCGCCCGCTGGGTGCCGATCCGGTCCGCCAGCCACCCGAACAGCAGAGCTCCTCCGAACGCCACGAACTGGGCGATCAGGAACCCGACGAGGATCGTTTCGGTCTCCAGCTCCAGCGTGTCCTTGGCATAGACGCTGGTCATCGTGATCACGGTCTGGACGCCGTCGTTGTAGAGCATGAACGCCAGCACGAACAGCATCAGCTGGCGGAAGCCGAGCAGCTTGCGTCCCGTCGCCCACGTCCGCCCGAAGCCGACGCGGGCGTAGGCCACCAGCCGGTTCTGCCCTGCGTAGCGAGCAGGGAGCGGCTGGGCACTGCCGGTCTCGGGCACCATCGACAGCGCGTACCAGGTGAAGCAGGCCCACCACACCCCCGCCATGGCGATGCCGGCCCTGGCGGCGGTCGCCTCGCCGATCCCCAGCGACTCGTGGAGCAGCACCAACGCGGCGGCCAGGACGAGCTGCAGCCCGCCGCCGACGTAGCCCAGGGCGTAGCCGCGCGCCGAGACCCGGTCGATGGTCTCGTCGGTGGTGAGGTCGGGCAAGAAGCCGTCGTACATCACGTTGGCGGCGACGAAGCCGGCGTGGGCGAGGAAGAACAGGACGAGCGTCATCAACACGTCGCCGCTGCCGACGAAGAACAGCGTCGTCGTGAACAGGGCCCCGCCGTATGCGAACGCCTGGAGGAAGCGCCGCTTGGAGGCCGAGAAGTCGGCGATGGCGCCGAGGATCGGCGTGAGGACGAACAGGGCGAACGCCCCGAAGCCGACCACGGCCGCCCACAGCGTCTCCCCGTCGACGAGGCGGCCGAAGATCTCGTAGCCGTCCTCCGGCACGATCTCGTCGGCGAAGAACGCCGGCAGCAGCGCCCCGGCGACGGTGGTGGCGTACGCCGAGTTCGCCCAGTCGTACATCGCCCACCCGAACAGGGTGCGCCGGTCGTTCTTGACTGTGGCGGTGGTCACGGCGCCCGGGAGAGTAGGCGGACCGCTTGCGGCTTGTCCCGAACCGGGCGGGGGATAGCCTGTCCGGCGTGAAGCGCTTCATCGTCCTGCTCGCGCTCGGTCTTTCAGCCACGGCCTGCGGCGACGCATCGCCGGACACCGGCGGCCCACCGCCGCTCGGGCCGGGCACCACGTCGTCCACGGCGCCGCCCGGCGTTCCGACCACGCTCCCCTCCGGCCCGCTGCAGGGTCTCGACGCCGAGCGGCTGGCATCCGGAGTCGGCCTGGTGCTGGCGATGGCGGCGCTGCCCGGCGACGACCGGGTGTTCCTTGCCGAGAAGGAAGGAATCGTCCGCATCTTCAGGCACGGCGAGCTGACGGACTTCCTCGACGTCTCGGCCGAGATCGGCGCCGCCGGCCTCGAACAGGGGCTGCTCGGAATCGCCCTCCACCCCGACTTCGCAGAGAACGGCCGGTTGTTCGTGAACTACACGGACCGCGCCGGCGACACCCGCGTCGTGGAGTACCACGCTCCGGGCGGGGGCGACGCCGCGGCGCCGGAGCCCGTCGCCGAGCTGCTGCACGTCCCTCAGCCGGCGAGCAACCACAACGGCGGCATGCTGGCGTTCGGGCCGGACGGCTACCTCTACGTGGCGCTGGGCGACGGAGGAGCGGCCGATGACCGCTTCGACAACGGACAGCGGCCCGAGACGCTGCTGGCCGCGCTGCTTCGCCTCGACGTGGACGCCGCATCGCCGTACGCAGTCCCTCCCGACAACCCGTTCGCCGACGGGGAGGGCGGGGCACGCGAGGTGTGGGCGTACGGCCTCCGCAACCCGTGGCGATTCTGGTTCGACGGCGGGCTGCTGTACGTGGCCGACGTCGGCCAGGCCGAATACGAGGAGATCGACGTGGCTCCGGTCGGCGCAGCCGGGCTGAACTACGGGTGGCCCTTGTTCGAGGGCGAAGAGTGCTTCTCGGGTGGCTGCGACGGCGCCGACCTGGTGTTTCCGACCGTCGCCTACGACCACTCGCTGGGTTGTTCGGTGATCGGGGGGCCGGTGTACCGGGGGGCGGCCATCCCCGAGCTGCACGGCCACTACTTCTACGGCGACTGGTGCGGGCAGT
>JABAOD010013879.1_pt2 | contig 11924 bp, 11 predicted proteins | sample 7062151 | NCBI WGS metagenome assembly JABAOD01 (sample SAMN14538626, study PRJNA623070) | marine sediment metagenome | biome: marine biome [ENVO:00000428]; feature: marine pelagic biome [ENVO:01000023]; material: deep marine sediment [ENVO:00002113] | place: India: Gulf of Khambhat ...
GAGGTCTACTACGGGATCACCTTCCCCGGCCTCTACGCGATGATCGCCCGGGCGCACATGGAGCGCTACGGAACGACGGAAGAGGACCTCGCCTGGGTGGCGGTGAAGAACCACCGCCACGGCGCCAAGAACGACAAGGCACAGTTTCGCCGTGAAGTCACGCCGGAACAGGTCATGTCGTCGGCGATGGTCGCCGAGCCGCTGCGGCTGCTCCACTGCTCGCCGGTCAGCGACGGCGCGGCGGCGGTGCTGCTCTGCCCGCTCGATCAGGCGAAGCGTTACACCGATCGGCCGGTGAAAGTCGTAGCAAGCGGACTGGCCACCGACTCGATGGCGCTGGCCGATCGCAAGGATCCCGCCTTCCTCGACTCGGTGCAACGATCGGCGGAGCGCGCTTACGCGATGGCCGGCCTCGGCCCCCGCGACATCCAGGTGGCCGAGGTGCACGACTGCTTCGCGATCGCCGAGATCTGCTGCATCGAGGGCTTGGGCTTCGTCGAGAGGGGGCGCGGCGGTCCCGCCGCGCGCGAGGGTTACACGGCGCTGGGCGGCTGCGTCCCGGTGAACACCAGCGGCGGCCTCAAGTCCAAGGGCCACCCGGTGGGCGCCACCGGCGTCGCCCAGGCGATCGAGATCTTCCAGCAGCTGCGCGGCGAGGCCGGCGAGCGCCAGGTGGAGAACGCGCGCATCGGCCTCACGCAGAACATGGGTGGATCGGGAGCCAGCTCCGTGGTCCACATCTTCCAGGGGGTGTGATCATGCCGAGTCCCAGATACTGGAGAGAGATTCCCAGCCGCTACCGGCTGGAGGCCGGCCGCNNATCGACGTCGAGCGGATTCGGCTATCCCACAAAGGCAAAATCATCACCTCGACAGTGATCCATGTGCCTCCCGGCGAATTCCTGATGGAAGCGCCGTATGCGATGGCCGTGGTCGAGACGCCGGAGGGTGCCCGGCTCATGACCCAGGTGGTCGACTGTGACCCCTCCACCGTCCTGCCGGGGATGGACGTGTCGCTGGAGTTCCGGCTCATCCGCAAAGAGGGGAAGGGCGGCATCCTCTGTTATGGCCACAAGGCGGTGCCTGTAGCCTGAAGGTCGCACACCAGCCAGCGGTACGCGGGCACCCGCCGTGCCCAGCGGATCGCGGCTGTGATCCGGGGGTGGTCCGATGCGAAAGGTCCAAGTCTGGGCGGAGCTGAGCGACGAGCACTATCACGCCTACGAGCTGGAAGCACAGCGCCAGGGCGTGAGTGTCGAGGAGCTGGTCGAGCAGACCGTCAACTGCCTGCTCCGCGAGCTGGAGCGCGACGAGGAAGAGTGCTCCGGCCCCGATCAGTACATGAGCGTGTCGTAACAGTAGGCCTGTAACAAACAATCCCTGCCGCCCAGCCGTGAGGCCAGTGTGACGGTCCACACTCCGTCACGCTGGCCTTCTTTGCCGCCGCAGCCGCGAGCGCGCGGCAGCGCACCAACGCCGTCGCTCCACCCTCGAGTGGCTGCGCCCGGAGGACAGCCGGGCCGGTGGGCGCAGCAAGGCGAGGCCGAACGGCGGGCGAGTAAGCCGAGAACGAGAATCGTTCTCGGAAGCCCCATCGCCGATTGCCGCAGACCGTTGCACAAAGCCACAGGCCTGTTGTCCCAAACAAGCTGATTCTCACGCGACCCTGATGGGCGCTTTGGCCGGAGCGAGGCGTTGCTCGGATACAAGTTGCTCCGCGCCATCGACTTACAAGGGTCCCCGGGAGAGCCCCAGCTGGGGTGGTTTCGGACAAACCGGGTGCGGAATGCTACTTGCTTAACAAGACGAGAAGACCCCGCCGGTACCAATAAGGATTCTTGATAGCCGACACCGACTCGTCTGGCCATCGCCCTTCCCGCCTCAGCCAACGCTCTCCTTCAGGGAGGATACGCATGCGCGTGCGACATGCAGCCACAGCCGGCGCCATGACGGTGATGGCCGTTGGCACGCTGCTCCTCGCCTGTCACGAGCCTCGAGAATCCCAACCACCCACCAGCAACGCACCGGTCCTGTCCGGACCCCAGCTGAGCCTGGTCGAGGTGGCACCCGGCCACCTCGTGTCCCCGGTACGGATCGCCTCCGGCAAGAAGGAGACGTTTTACATCTCCGACTTTCTGGCCGAGGCGATCGTCGAGGTGGAGGCCAGCGGCGCCGGTGTCAGCATCGTCACGGGGTTCGCGGTACCCGGGCGACCGCTGGGTGTGGCCTGGGCCAAGGGAAACCGGCTCTTGGTCGGGAACGCGACGACCCGGACCGTTGACGTCTATCGAACGTCGAACGGCAAGTGGCTCCTCTCGCTAGGATCGCCAGGCACCTTCGGCATACCCGGCGATATCGCTGTCGATGATAGCCAGGATCTCGTCTTCGTGGTCGACGGCCCGGCGAAAACCGTCAGGGTCTTCGACCTGAAAGACGGGTCGCCGCTCTATGAGATCTCTGGCCCCGGGCCAGGCGACCTCTTCCTGCAGAATCCCACAGGCGTCGCCGTCGACGCAGTACGGCGTCAGGTGCTCATCAGCGATTACGGCGAGCCGACTCAATCAAGTTCGCCGCCGAGCGTGAAGATCTACACCTACGACGGCAACCATGTGAAGACGATCTCGGGCCGCGCCGGCATGATCGGCCAGCGCTTTTCGCGTCCTCAAGGGCTCGCGGTTGACGACACGGGACGGATTCTGCTCGTGGACGCGGTCGCGGGTGAGGTGCTGGTCTTGGACTACGAGACCGGCGCGGTCGTCGAGACCCTCGGCCGCCCGGGCTCCGGACCAGGTGAGCTTTGGCTCCCCCTCGACGTTGTTGTCGACGAGAACCGCGGTGTGTTCGTGACCAACAACCGGCCGCGGCGCGTGGAGGTCTTCAGCTTGGGAGGGGGGTTCTGATGAGACGCGCTCTGGCGAAGTGGCTCGTGGGTCTTGGCGCGCTGGCGCCGATGGTCGCGGTCGCACTGGTCTGGGAAACCGAAAGCGGAAGTGCGGTTTCAGTCGTGGTGCTCAACCCCGCCCATGACTGCACGTTTTGTCACGGCCTCCATGGAGCAGTCGGAGATCAGCTACTGAACGACACCACCGTCGAGGCAGTCTGCCTCGGCTGTCACGGGCCGGCACGGCCCGACACGACGGTCCCCCTCGCGGAAGTCCATACCAACGATCCGACCGGGAATAGCTGCTGTGACCCGTTCAGGGTCACCTGCCGGCAGTGCCATGACCCTCACAGCAACCAAGCGAACCGCTTAGGCCCAGACAGCTTCAACCTGAAGTTGATCCTGTCACAGATCGAGACCGACAGCCTCGGCACCCGGGACGTCATCTTCATGAGCCGCGGTGTAGGCGTGGGAGGCACGACACTCTACTCGTTCTGCGACGACGACGAAGACAACAACGGCATTTGGGACCAGATCTGCGACGTTTGCCATGCCAACGCCGATCTGGGGAGACACCACTACGACGGCACAGCGAACCACCACCAGAACGGTGCGACGTGCACGCGATCGGGCTGTCACGAGCACGGTAACGCTCTCAATCCGTGAGCCCCCGCCGCAGGAAGCGCGCTGCTTACGGGAACCTTTCAGTCTCAACGCTGAGGAAGGAGGAACGCATGAGACGCTGTACCAGCTTAGTGCTCAGCACGCTGTTCCTGCTGGCCACGGCGGGGACCACGCTGGGCCAGGGCGTGGTCGGCACTCCGCANNCACACCCGGCAACCAGGTGTGCGTCGTGTGTCACACCCCGCACACGGCCCAGTACTTCATCGCCGAGGCGCCGCTCTGGAACCACGACACCACGACGACGACCTTTACGATGTACAGCAGCTCGAGCGTCCAGGGCACGATCGATGCCCAGCCGACGGGCAACTCGAAGGCCTGCCTGAGCTGTCACGACGCCACCGTGGCGCTGGATGCGTTCGGCGGTGACCCCGGCACACCGGGCCTCGTGGTGCCGGACTCTGCCAACGTGGGTGCTTCGGCCGCCAACCCCACGGGCAACGATGACCTGTCGGATGATCACCCGATCTCGATCATCTACGACAACGTGGCGGACACGGGCCTGAACGATCCGTCGACCTTTGCCAACGTCGTTCTGTTTGCATCCAAGGTGCAGTGCGCGTCTTGCCATAACCCACACGACTACTCGCTGGGTCCGTCGCAGCCGTTCCTCCGAACGACGAACGACGCGAGCGCGCTTTGCCAGGAATGTCACGCCAAGTAGTGTTTGACTGGCCGATGCCGTCTCACACAGGCGGCACTCGCGAGGGGGCGGCCAGGGCCGCCCCCTCGACTTACACGCAAGGGTACAAGCTGCCATGACGCGAAGATCTATCCTGAGTCTCAGCCTATCCCTGGCCGTGCTGTCCCCGCTGTTCCTGTCGTGCGGCCCCAAGCGGGGCGCGAGCTCTCTAACTGCTGGCACGCTCGTGGTTTACCCGTCCCCGCCGCAGACGGTGAGAATCCAGTTTCTGACGCGCATCGGCACTTCGCGCGACGTCACGGGCAAAGGATCTTCGTTCTGGCAGAAGTTGATTGGGGAAACCGAGAACAGCGGAAAGCCGATCGAGAAGCCTTATGGGATCGCGATCCACAAGGCAAAGATCTACGTCTGCGACACCAAAGTAGGAGGCATCGACGTCCTCGACCTGGAGGCGCGGACATTCGATTATTTCAAGCCGCGCGGATTGGGTCAACTTAGGAAACCGGTTAACTGCGCCGTAGACAAGTTCAACGGAGAGCTCTACGTCGCCGACCCGAGCCGCGGGCAAGTGGTCGTGTTCGACGAGAACGGCAACTACGTGGCGAGCTTCGCCGAGGGCGAGGGCGCCCGGCCGACGGACGTTGTCGTGGACACGGATCGCGTCTGGGTCGCGGACCTCGGTCTGAAGAAGATCCGTGTATACAGCAAGGTAGACTACCGGCTTCTGGTCAGTTTCCCCGATGTCGAGCCCGAGGATTCGAGCTACCTGCGGCTGCCCGTCAACCTCTGGGTCACGCAGCAGCGCGTCTACGTGAGCGACTTCGGCAGCTCCGCGGTCAAGGTGTTCTCGCAAGACGGCGAGCACCTGATGTCGATCGGCAGTTACGGCAGGAAGCCTGGCCAGTTCGCCCGGCCCAAGGGGGTTGCCGTCGATCGCGATGAGAATCTCTACGTCGTCGACGCGGCGTTTGAGAACGTGCAGGTATTCGACCGGGAGGGAAAGCTCCTCATGTGGTTCGGTGGGGGCTACCAGGGGCCGGGTGACATGTGGCTGCCCGCTCAGGTGATCATCGACTACGACAACCTGGAGTACTTCCAGGAATACGTGCACAGCAGTTTCGATCTCAAGTACCTGATCTTCGTCACGAACCAGTTTGGGCCTGACAAGGTGAGCGTGTATGGGTATGTGGGTCCGACGGGGGGCTCAGCCTCGACTAACTAGCCCAAGGCTTCTCGCAGGCTTTCTTGTGGCCGCGACGCTCGTCTTCGGCTGTGGCAAGGCGGCGGCTGTCTTCTTCGATCTGCCGCAGGAATCGGAGGAGGAACGAGCGCAGCGCGAAGCTCGCCGCGCCCGGGCGTCGCGGGATACAGCCGCGCTCCGTCAGCTAGAGGCGGCGTTCGCTCAGGACACGTTGCGGCAACCTCCGCCCATCGAAGGGACGCTCGACCCCGACAGCGTCGTCGCTCTCCTGCCGCAGGACGCCGCCGGGAACATCGACTGGGTGGCGGCACTGCGCGACGACGTGGTCAGGCCCCGAACCGCTCTGCCCGGATCTCCGCCGGTGCAACCTCTTACCGGTTTCCGGTTCGACTTTCGGTACGAGGGCGGCTTCAACGCCTCGTTTCCCCATTCCGCGCACGTGCAGTGGCTGAGCTGCGATGGCTGTCACCTGGAGATCTTCCGCTACCGGGGCGAGCGACCAACGATGGAGGCCATCAATAACGGCGAGAAGTGCGGAAGGTGCCACGGGAAGGTTGCGTTTCCCACCTCGACCTGTGAGCGCTGCCATCAGGCGATGAGCATGCCCGAGGGGCGGATGCAGCCGGAGCTGCTTGGCGACATCGTCTTCCGCCGACCCGACGATACCGCAGCAGCGGGCGGGTTCCCGCCGGCGCGGTTCCAGCACTGGGTCCATCGGATCCGCTACCGCTGCATGGCCTGCCACCCAGGCCAGTTTCGACTCCGCAGCGGCGAGGCGCCGATCAAGATGAGTGACATGCAGGGGGGCAGGAGCTGCGGCGCTTGTCACGACAGCCGCACCGCGTTCGGTCTCACCGAATGCAACCGCTGCCACGTCCCAGTCGCTGCGCCTGGTACAGATTCGGTGCGATGAAGAAGATCGGCCCGATCGTCGCCGTCGTCGTCGTCGCGCAGTTGCTCAGTGCCGGCGCCGCCTGGAGTCAGCGCGGGGTTTGGCTGCGGCGTGTGGCTGGTGAGATCGGCGTCGACTTCGATGGCTCGTGGGTCGACCTTACAACTGCGCCCGGCGCTGGGCGCCAGAACTTCGAAGAGTGGATTCAAGTTGATCTGTCGGGAGCAGTCTCCGATCCGCGGCTGGTCAGCTTCGCGATCGGTTTGCGGCCGATCCGCGCCCAGACAAACTGGACGGGCGAGCCGGTTTCTCCCGATGGAGGTCGCAGTGCCATCAACGGATACGCAGCACTGAACCTGCTAGGGGGCGCGCCGCTGTCACTCTCCGCCAGGGGACGGATCTGGAGGAACGACCACCGAGGTCGATTCGGTTTCGAGACCGACGAAACCCTGACCGAGCTGGCGGGTCGGCTCTTGTACCGAAACCGCTACATGCCGGCGACCTTAGAGTACTCGGACAGGTCGCGGGACGTGACCTGGAGACCAAGTCCGCAGCAGAGCAATCGCCGCGACGAGACGATCCGCATCTTGAGCTTGGTAGGCCGAAGCAGCAAGACGACGGCCAGAATCGAACAGCTATGGTACGATGACCGCCTTGGCGCGCGTGACTTCAACACCTTTCGAGCGAACCTGGACCACCGCCTGCGTTGGGGGAAGGGCAGCAACCTGAGCTCCAACTTTCGCTACAGAAACCAGGCTGGCTCGTCTGCCTACGATCTCATCACCTGGACCCAGTCAGCACACCTCCAGCACACATCGAGTCTCTCTTCCGACTACAACTACAGCCTCTTCCGCCAGGAGTCTCCGGGCAATCTCACCCGTGGCTGGACCGGCAAGGTCCAGCCGTTCTATGAGATCGTCCCCGGTCTCGTCGTCTCCGCCGAGGGTTACGGCCACTACCGCCGGTTTCGAGCGGGTCGGTCATCCTACTACCGGGCACAGCCCGAGGCCCGTTTCATCGCCAACCTGCCATTACGCTCATCACTGCGCGGACGTGTAGCCATCGGCTACGAATGGCACGACCAGGAACCCGGCGAGGACGGACTGGCGACGGTAATCAACGAGCGACATGTGATCGAGCCGTCCGGTAGGTTCTTTCTCGACGAGCGTTTCATCGATGTGAACAGCGTGGTGGTCACCAGCGCCGACGAGATACTGATATTCGAGCTCGACTTCGATTATCTGCTTTTCGAAGAGGACCCCTTCCTAGAAATCGTCGTGCTGCCCGGCGGCCGCATCGAGGCTGGAGACACCGTCCTGGTAGATTACCGCTACCACCTCATGCCGGCCGCGAGCGCAAACGCGCTTGTGACCCACTACGACCTGGAGCTTCGGCAGGGAGGGTTGAGAATCTTTCATCGCCGCTTGCTCCAGGACGACATCGATGGCGTCGGCCCGAAAGCGCTGCCACTGCTAAGAAATATCGACGACGTCACGACCGGTATCGGTTTCAGTACGAGAATTCCCGCTGGAAGCTTCAGCATTCTCGGCCAGCACAGAAGGCGGCAGTCCGACACCTTCGACTTCACTAGCTACAACCTGAGTGCACGGTTGAGCTACGCATTGCTTCGGAACCTTCGCGCCACAGCCGGCGGCCAAACCGCGCTGCGACGCGGTGGGCGCTCGCCGCTCGACTTGACGTCAGCCGAAGCTTCCCTGGACTGGGCCGCGGCCCGCTCGCTCCGGCTCGGCGGCGAGTTGGCGCTGTGGACCTTATCGGAAGATGGACGGGAGGAGACTTTTGTCGGCGGTGGTGTCACCGCCCAGTGGCTGATCGGGCTATTCACGCTATCNNCTGGCACGTATCGTTAGGAGGTTCTAACTGGGCCGGCCCTCGCTCTGCCTCGCGCTTTTCCTTGGACTGGCCTGGTCCGGCACGGCCCGGGGCCAGCACCCACCCAGCGCTTCAGCTGCCTCAACGGGCGAGCTCGGGTGCGAGATGTGTCACTCCACGCACCGAGGAGGGCCGGGCCCGTTTGCCCTGGAGGTCGGCGAAGAGCCGGGCTCACTCACGGGCGCAACCGGGGCATCAGTCGAGCTGGGGACGATCTCGCTCAGTTGCCTACGCTGCCATCTGACACAGGGGCAGCGCACGCGGCAGTCAGTGGCCCGAGGGCAGAGCCCGACCCTGGAGGGCGGAAAATACCTCGCACTCGACCTCTCCGATGACCACCCTCTCGGTCGGATCGATCAGTCCGACTGGCCGGGCTTGGTTGCCTGGCGCCGCGACCGTCCTTTCGAACCAGTGCCAAGGCTGTATCGCTCCCCCGCCCTGGCAGAATCGGAATCGATCGAGTGCACGACCTGTCACGACCCGCACAGCCGCACATCAGCAATACCCGAACCTGAAGAGGAAAGGGTGCTGTGCAGCGGCTGTCACGACCCCGCGCGCTACTTGCTGGAAGGCCACACCTCCCTGACCTGTCGCAATTGCCACAAGCTCCACGGTGGGAACGACGTCACCCTGCTCGCTGAACCGTTCACGGAAGTACTCTGCAACTCCTGTCACGAGACGGGTGGGCCCCAATTGAGCGCCAGATCCGGCAGGCCGCCTTTCCTGAGCGCGCCGCAAGGACACCGCGAGCCTCCGACACAAACCTGCACGAGCTGCCACGCGGTTCACGAGTAGCTGAAGGCCGCGCCTCGACAGGATCACCGATCAGCAAAGTCGATCACCGCGGCACGCAAGACGTTGGCTTCGGACGTCGCGTGTGTCCACAGACAGGCGACACGGCCGCCGTAGGCGCTGATCCCGTTGTAGTCGCCGAAGAAGCGCCCCGGTACCGGCTCGAAGGGCTCGGCGCTGATCCGCTGCTCCGCGAAGCTGCGACCGCCGTCGGTGGAGCGGGCCAGGTAGACGTGGATGCCGCGGCCATCCCCTTCCCGGCGATCGTAGTAGATGATGTTCACGCTACCGTCCAGCGGATCGACGCTCATCCAGGTGAAGAACTGATCGCGATCGTTGCCGAGCGGATCCTGATTCACCCGCAGCGGCGAGCTCCAGGTCGCGCCTTCGTCGCTGGAGCGTGACAGGAAGATGTCGGCGTCGCCATCCTTCCCGTCGTTGTTGCGCAAGTCCGCCCAGTTGATGTAGACGGTGCCGCGGTGCGGGCCCCGCGAGATGTCCACGCCGGTGACGGGCATCCCGTTCGCCCGCGGCAAGCCGGCGATCTCGATGTCCCAGCCGCCCGGTTGATCGAGGATCGTGCGTGCCGGCCCCCAGCTGGCACCGCCGTCGGGCGAGCGCGTAAACTCGATGCCACGCGGCCCGCTCCAGGCCATGTACACCTCGCCGTTGGGACCGGCAGCGGGCACTGCACCCTCCACGGTGTTGTCGCCGTCCAGGGCGTCTCCACCCGCTGCCGGCAGCCGCAGCGGCCGCGAGAACGTGCGCCCCCCATCGCGCGACCGGACGACGTAGATGAAAGACGAGTCATCGGGCGACGCGCTGCCGTAGCGGGTGAAGCGCGTCCAGGCGACGTAGAGGTTGCCTCGGTGAGGGCTGTCAGGCGACAGGTCGACGCCGGGGTACGGCTTGTCCTCGAACGGCACGATAGTGTTGAGGTGATCGATGAGGGGGACAGCTGGCTCGTACGTCAGGCCGCCGTCATCGGAGGCGGCGAGGAAGAGCCCGTTCTTGGGAAAGACGCCTTCCGGGTTACGCAGATGCTTGAAGCCAAGATAGGTGCGATAGACACGGCCGGTATGGTCGATGACCACCGCGTCGTCGCCCTGCACCCGTCCCTCCGGATTGGGCACCGCCACCGTGGCCCACGACTGCCCCGCGTCCCAGGAGACGTAAGTGAAGTTGGTGATCCTCCGGACGCGCGGGTCACCTATCGTGACCACAGCCGACCCCACGATATGGTCGGGGTTCGTGGGGTCGATGGCGATGGCGGTCTCCACCGCGCTGTGCGGGCCCGTGGTCACGGCGACCGGCGGCGACAGGGTCTGGGGCCCGCGTACCCCTGTGGCCGCGCCGGAACGCTCCGACTGGGCCAGCGTCGTGACCGGGAGCAGCACCGTAGCTGCCAGACCAAGCACCGGAAGCGCCTGCCGCCATGACACTCGTTGGGCGTGCCGTCTCATGTGCTCAGCCCCGGTTCGCTCGCCGCGCCACGCCCGCTGCCCGGACAGTGGGCCCGGCGCTCGCCCCGATCGCCGCGCGTCACCCGCCGCTGGCCCGCACCTGCGGCCGCGGCCCCGGCGCGACATTCTCATTCAAGAAGTCCGTGAGCAGCGCGTACAGGTGCAGCGTCGTCCCGCGGCCCTCGAAGATGCCGTGCGAGCGGTTGGGATAGGCCATCATCGTAAACGGCTTGCCCGCGGCGACCAGCGCGTCGATCAACTTTTCCGTGCCCTGATAGTGCACGTTGTCGTCGCCCGTCCCGTGGACGATCAACAGCTTGCCTTCCAGCTGGCCGGCGAAGGTAATCGGCGACGCCTGCTCGTAAGCCCGTGGGTTGTCCTGCGGCAATCCCATGTAGCGCTCCTGATAGATCGTGTCGTACAGCCGCAGGTCCGGCACGGGCGCCACCGCCATCCCCGCCTCGTAGACGCCAGGGTAGCGAAACATGCCGTTCAGGGTCGACGAGCCACCGCCGCTCCAGCCCCAGATTGCTGTACGATCGGGATCGATATAGGGCCGCTCCTCGATCTTACGCATCGCCGCCGCCTGGTCGGCCGACGTGATGACTCCGATCTTGCGATGGACGATCTTCCGCCAGTCGCGGCCGCGCGGCGCTGGCGTGCCACGATTGTCGACGCTCGCCACGATGTAGCCCTGCTGAGTCAGCATGAGGTGCCAGAGGTACCGGCTTCCGGTCCAGGCATCGCTAACCGTCTGCCGCCAGGGCTCCCCATATACATAGAGCAACAGCGGATACTTCTGCGACGGATCGAAATCGTATGGCTTCATCATCCAGCCGTCGAGCATCAGATCGTCGGCGATCTCCACCCGGAAGAACTCTAAGGGAGACTTCTTCAACGCCTCCACCTTGGCGCGCAGCTGCGCGTTGTCCACCAGCGTGCGGACCACCTCGTGCCCCGGCAGGCGCACGAGCTCGAGCGTGGGGGGTGAGCTGAAGCGCGAATGTGTGTGGATAGCCCAGCCGGCATCGGGTGAAATGGAGTAACTGTGTGTGCCTGGCTGGTCCGCCGGGGTGAGGCGCTCGGCCTGGCGTCTGCCGCTGAGGGCGGTGCGATACAGGTAGCGGCTCTTGGGATCGTCGGGCGAGGCAATGTAGTAGAGCCAGTCACCCTGTTCATCGATCGCCTCGACGCTCACGACATCGAATTCTCCTGGCGTGACGAGCCGGATCCCCTCCCCAGATCGGGGAACGGCGTAGACATGGCGCCAGCCATCGCGCTCGCTGATCCAGATGAAGTTCTTGCCCCCGTCCAGCCAGCGCAGGTCGTCTACCGGGTCAAGCCAGGCCTCGTCGGTCTCGGTGAGCACCGTCCGCACCGCGCCTGAGCGCACATCGCCCAGCATGACCCGGTTCGTGTTCTGAAGGCGATTCATATACTGCAGCACGACCTCGTCCGAGCTCGCCGCCCATTCCATGC
>JABAOD010023743.1_pt2 | contig 11922 bp, 7 predicted proteins | sample 7062151 | NCBI WGS metagenome assembly JABAOD01 (sample SAMN14538626, study PRJNA623070) | marine sediment metagenome | biome: marine biome [ENVO:00000428]; feature: marine pelagic biome [ENVO:01000023]; material: deep marine sediment [ENVO:00002113] | place: India: Gulf of Khambhat ...
CTCGCCAAGGTAGTTCATCGCCGGATCGCTAAGGACCAGCTCCAAATCGGCATCGTGCAGCTTGGCCAGCCAGGCGGCACGGGCAACGACGTCTTCCGGATAGTTTTCGAGTTCGACGACACAGAGCACGGTGCGATTCATGATTCATCTCCACGCAATTGCGCACATTTAGCGTAGTCCCTTGCCGCCGAAGTGGCACTTCGTACTTGTACGAATTGATGTAAGCAACGCCCATGGCCGCAAAACGCGCATTGAGACGAGACAGGACGCGGCATCGTAGGAGTCTGAAATGCGCGAGTTTCTTGCCATTTACCGGTATATTCCCGGTTCCTTTCACGCGTGCGAGAGACCGAATGGCCAACTCCGACCTGGCAACCGAAACGACGACAATCAAAGACGTCAAGCAATACGGCATCGTGGCGGCGCTAGCGAGCCTTTCGTATGTCTTCTGGGTCTGCGGCGCCATGGAGATGGTGGAGCGACTCGCCTATTACGGCGTGCGCCAGGTCTCCAGCTTGTACGCGACGGACGCGGCCTCCAACGGCGGCCTTGGCCTGACCGGCGCCGATGTCGGCATCATCTTCCTGTTCTGGGCACTGATGCAGTCCTTCGTGCCGGTACTGACCGGCGGCATTTCGGATCGCGTCGGCTATAAAGAAACCATTTTTGCATCGACGGTACTGAAGATCGTCGGCTACCTCCTGATGGCCTGGTTCCCGTCATTCTGGGGCTTCATGTCGGGCGCCATGGTACTCGCCTTCGGCACCGGCATTTTCAAGCCGGGCATCCAGGCGACCATCGTCAAGGCGACCAATCGGCGCAACAGCTCGATGGCCTGGGGCGTGTTCTACCAGACCGTCAACATCGGCGGTTTCATCGGCCCGCTGCTGGCGGCGCAGCTCAGGCAGCTGGAGTGGTCGCACGTGTTCTATGCCTGCGCGGCCATCATTTCACTGAATTTCCTGCTGCTGCTGACCTACAAGGAGCAGGACAAGGAAGAGCGGCTCGCGCACCGCGAGAAAGTGAAGTCCGGCGAAATCGCGGAGGTCAGCCTGTGGCGCGACAGCCTGCGCGAGCTGGGGCGGCCGGTCCTGATCTGGTACATGGTGCTGTTCTCCGGCTTCTGGTTCATGTTGATGGCTTTCTGGGACGTCGCTCCGCTGTACTTTCGCGACTGGGTCGACACCACGGTGATGGTGCAGCACCTGTTCGGCCCTGACGGCACGTCGAGTCGCTTCTGGATTTTCCTGCTCGGCATGACGCAGGATGGGCAAAGGATTCAGCCCGAGGGTCTCGTCAACCTCAATGCCATGTTGATCATGATCTTCTGCTTCATCGTCGCCGGCTGGAGCGCGTTGATGAAAGCCACCAATTCGATGGCGCTCGGCACCTTCCTGGCCGCCACGACGCTGCTGTTGATGGGCGGCTTCAACTACGTCTGGATCATGGTGCTGGGGATTGTCTGTTTTTCGATGGGCGAAATGCTGTCCAGCCCTAAAAGTTCCGAGTACCTTGGCAATATCGCGCCACAGCAGAAGAAAGCCATGTACCTCGGCTTCAGCCAGTTACCGCTCGGCATCGGCTGGTCGCTCGAAGGCTTCTTCGGCCAATACCTGTACGGCAAGTTCGGTTCCAAGGACACGATTTCCAGGCAGTCGCTGGCGGACCTGGGGGTCTCACAGCCGGACGTCGACGCCATCCCGATTGGCGAGGCATTTCAAAAACTCATCGAGGTTTCAGGCAGCAGTGCAGAGACGCTGACCGCGCAGCTCTATGCCGCCAACAATGTTGGCATTGCGTGGTACATCATGGGCTCGGTTGGCCTGGTGGCGGCTGCAGGGTTGTACGTGTATGGCCTCTGGACCTATCGCCTCAAAGAATGATGTTCAGGTCAGGCCGTCGGTGATTCGTCGGTATCCACCTTCTGCCGACTGTCCGCATGCCTCGAGCGCCAGTAACTGACAACGGCCGACGCGCCGAGCGAGAAAACGCCTAGCGCCAGGTAAACCGGCCCCATCGGCTCACGCAAATCGAGGTAAAGCGCGCCCATAATGAACAGCACGCCAGTGATGGCATATACGGTTGGTAGCGCCCTATAGACAGGTTCCGGTAACCACATAGCAATTCCTCGGGACGTAACGTCCAGCTAGCGTTAATTTTGCGTCAAATAATCGGGCAGGTCTGTGATTGAGGTCACTAATGCGAGATATTCACGCCAGGTTCTGTTCCGCGTCATCGACCGATTCGACCGCCCGAATGGCGCCGTCCTCCGCAAGAGCCCCCGGATTGGACTTGACGGCGCGATAGAGTTCCTCACCACTGCCTCGCCATTCAATGCCTTCGATGCCCAGCCACTTATTGCGGCTTTCTTTTGCCTCGTACATGGCGGCATCGGCGATACCCAGCACCTCCTCCCAAGACAGCAGGTCCGGGCGATCCTTGATGAATGGGTACGATGCGTAACCTACGGATGACGTTATCCGCGCCACCTGTCCGTCACCGAGCGTGAATATGCGATCCGACAATTCGCTGCGTACGCGCTCCGCGAGGTTGGCCGCGTAATAACTGTTCGTCTCCCGCGCGACAATGAGGAATTCGTCCCCGCCCCAGCGAATGACATCGTCCGATTTGCGACAGACATCCTGCAATACGTCGCGCACTTGCAACAGCAGCCGGTCACCTGCCTCGTGACCGCAGTTGTCATTGACGGGTTTGAAGTTATCGAGGTCCACCATCAGGAACAGCAGATCGCTATTGCTGCCCGGCGGCGTCCCCGGAACGCCATCGCGGTAGTGGCGCAACACGAGATCGACGTGCTGATCGACATGCTGAAACAGGTAACGGCGATTGTGCAGTCCGGTCAATGCATCCGTCGTGCTGGCTTCCACCAGCTTCGAATTGACCCGGTTCAACTCGGCGTTTCGTTCATGCAGTTCCTGCGTGCGTTCCCTGACTTCGGTTTCCAGTCGTGAACTGTATTCCGCCTCGCGCATCAGTTTCTTCTGCTGTTGCCTCCAGGTCACAAGGATGATGCTCAGGATGATGACCGTATAGATCCCGTAAGCCCACCAGGTCTGCCATGGCGGGTGCGCGACATGCAGTGGTATTTCGATGCCGCTCTCGTTCCAGATTCCGTCACTATTGGCGGCTTTGACCTTGAGGGTGTAATCGCCGCCGTCGAGGTTCGTGTAGGTAATGCGCCGCTCATTTCCGGCATTGACCCATTCGCTGTCGAAGCCTTCGAGCATATAGGCGTATCGATTGTCGGCTGGCGACGCGAAGTCCAGTGCCGATACGGTGAACGTTACGACGTAATCCTTGTGGCCGAGCTCGAGGCTTCCTATGCGCTCGAACGGTCCGCTGGACTCGACCGGGGCATTGAGTATCGATAGCGATGTGAGCACGACTTTCGGCGGCGTGTCGTTGATTTGCAGTTCGGATGGCTTGAATCGGTTGAAACCGTTCGCACCACCGAAGTAGAGCGTGCCGTCGGAACTCGCATAGCTTGAGCCGAAATTGAATTCCTCGCCTTGCAGGCCCTGGCTTTCGTGGTATGCACGATACGCTCCGGTATCCGGGTTGTAGCTCCACAGTCCCTGGCTCGAGGAAATCCAGAGGTTGCCGCGCAGATCTGACTGAATACCGAAGACCGCGCTGCGCATGATGCCTTCCGGAATCGCGGTAGAAATCACGCGGGCGCCGTCGCCGGAAAGCGGCCACCCCGATATGCGGTCCAGCCCCTGGCGAGATCCCGCCCACAGCCTGCCGCGAGAATCCACGTGCAGCGCGTAAATTGTATTTGCACCGAGACTTTGCGGATCGTCCGGATCATGCAATAGATGCTTCCACTTCCCGGTCTTCGGGGTCAGGTAATTCAGGCCGCCGCCGTCGGTACCGACCCAGATCACGCCGTCCCTGCCCTGCGCGATCGCCGTAGCCCTCGGGCTCGACAGCATGCCGGCAGCACCCGGATCGTGGCCGAAGTTCGTGAACACCCCTGTCCGCGGGTCCAGGCGGCTGACACCGCCGCCGAACGTACCCACCCAGATCAGGCCGGAGTTATCTTGCATCAATGACATGACGCCGTTGGCCGACAGGCTGCCCGGATCTTCGGGGTCGTGGCGATACGTTGTTACGTCGCCGGTCGCCGGGTCAATTCGACTCAGTCCGCCACGCATCGTGCCCGCCCAGATCGCCCCGTGCCGATCCGTAATCAGCGCCATCACGCGATCATCGCCGATGCTGTCGGCGCTTTCCGGATCGTGCCGAATCTCACGGATCAGGCGACCATCCCGATTCATGACGTTGATGCCACCACCAAACGTCGCGATCCAGGCATTGCCGTCGTAGTCTTCGGTGAAGGCCGTAATATTCGAGCTCGTCATGCGATGCGGTCCGCTCGATCGCGGTTTGAAATAACCGAAGGACCACGAACGGGGGTTCCATTTGCTCAGGCCGCCCGTGCGTGTCCCGATCCACAGCAGTCCGCCGGTATCCTGGTAAATCGAGAAAATGCTGTCGCCACTCAGGCTGGTTGCATCTGTCGGGTCATTGCGGAAAACGATGATCTCGTCGCTGGACGTATCCAGCAAATTGAGACCGCTGTCGGTTCCCAGCCAGAGGCGGCCGAGATCATCTTCGAGGATGGTCTCGATTCGATCGCTGCTGAGACTGTCCCGCTTATCCGGCAAGTGCCGGTAGCGTTTAATCGCACCGGTACCCGTGTTGTAGCGGATCAGGCCCTGGTTGGCACTGCCAATCCAGAGGTGGCCGTCGCGTGCAATAAGCAACGCGCGCAGCCCGGTCGCCTTCCCGGCGCCGTCATCATCTATAGCAACGCGCGTAATTTCGCCAGTGGCAGTGTCCAGTCTATCCAGACCCTCGGCTGTTGCGACCCAAAGCGAACCGGCATTGTCCAGTTCGAGCGCATAAATCTCGTTGCTGCTCAGCGTGCCGACGTCATTTGCCTGGCTGGCGTAATGGACGAATTCGCCACTCGCCGTATTGAGCCTGTTGAGACCGGAGTCCCGCGTGCCGATCCATACGTCGCCACCGTCCCCCGCCAGTATGGTTCGAATCCTGTCGCTCGCGGGTGACGAACCACCGCCGTCGGAATGACGAAACGTTGTAATCTGGTCAGTCACCGGATTCCAGCGCGAGATTCCGCCGCCATCGGTCGCGATCCAGAGACTTCCGTCCGGCGCAACGTCGAGATCGCGAACGAAATCACTGGCCAACGCATTGGAATTGCCCCGCTGTGTGCGGTAATGGGTGAAAGAATTGCCGTCGTATCGATCCAGGCCGCTTTCCGTAGCAAACCACAGAAAACCCGCCTGATCCTGGGCAATGGCCATCACCGAACTCTGCGCGAGCCCGTCGGCGACAGACAGTCGATCAAATCGCATCGTATTGGCTTCAAACGACGTGGCGAGCGCTGAATCACTCAAAAACGAAAGCGCCAGCAGGAATCCTGCTGACGCCAGTCGCTGTGCCATGACCTGAAACCGTCGCATGCTAACGCTGAGTCCTTTCGACCGTAAGTGACTAATCTGTCAAATAATTACGGTATATTATGCAGTCCGGGTCCGCTGTTATTGTGATCGGCCTCTCAGATCTCGAATTATTTTGTAAAACGCCTGGCGAATTCATCGCCTGACAGCGCCGCATCAAAATAGAAGCCCTGGCACTCTGTCGCACCCCAGCGGCGCGCCAGCTTGAGCTGTTTCCTGGTCTCCACGCCTTCGGCTACGACGGTTGCATCCAGCCGCTCTGCCAGCGCGACCATGCCCGAGGCAATGGCTGCGTCGCGAGCGGTCCGTTCCGCGCCACTGACGTAGGAGCGATCGATCTTTATCACGTCGATCGGCAGATCCTTGAGATAACCGATGGCGGCCTGGCCGGTGCCAAAATCGTCGATCGATATGCGTACGCCAAGTGCCTTCAGATCGCGGACAACGGCGATGACGGCAGGACTCTGATTGAGTACGCCTCGCTCGCTGAGCTCCAGTTCCAGCTGTTCCGGCTCGATACCGTTGGCTGCCAGCGCTGCCTCGACCGTTGCCACAATGTCGCCGCGCAGAAGCTGGCACAGCGACAGGTTGACCGCTACACGAAACGGCGCGGCCCCTGCTTTAGTCCATTCCGCGAGCTGCCGACACGCCGTATTGATGACAAACTCTCCGATCTCCGTCATCAACCCGGTGCTTTCGGCAACCGGAACGAAAACCGCGGGAGAGATCGGGCCCTTTTCCGGGTGTTCCCATCGCAGCAGCGCTTCGGCCGCGACCGTGTTACCGGAACGGGCATTGACGATCGGCTGATAGGCAACTGTCAATTCGCCTTTGCTCAGGGCTTCGCGCAACATCCTGTCCATCGCGATGGATTCGAAGCTGCCTGTGTCCTTCAGTTCATTATGAAACTGGAAACCGCTGCCGAGAGACTGCGCTTCAAACATTGCGTTTTCCGCACAGTGCAGTAAGTCGTCGGCGCCTTTGCAGTCGCGCGGATAAATGGCCGCACCAATAGTCGCCGTCAGATAGATGCTTTGCCCCGCCACTTCAAAAGGCGCCGCGAGCCTCTCGGTCACCGCTTTGCAGACCCGCTTGATCTGCTGCGTCGCGCCGTGCGAAACAAGCAAACCAAAACGAGCGCCACCCAGGCGTCCGGCGATGGCCGTGACCGACCCGCTACCGGCATCGCCGATAACGCGACGGTCGCGCAGGCAGTCGCGAAGCCGATCGGCGAACTCGCGCAGAAGGATGTTGGCGTTCTGGTAACCGACCGCATCGTTCACCAGGCGGAATCGGTCGATACCGATCACCATAAGGCATAGATCATCGTTGCCCGCCGCCTTACCCGCCGTCACTTTGTGCAGCAGGTTTCGAAACTTGTCCAGAGCGGGAAGCTGAGTAATCGAGTCCATTCCGACTTGCCGGGCACGCGTCCTTCTTTCTTCGCTCACCGTCGTGCTCATTTCCGCAAGGCGGGCATTGGCAACGCGCAGTTTGGACAGCGCATCGGACGCCCTTATGGCGGCGATGACGCGGCGCGAAATCAGGTCCCATTCATAGGGGCGGCGCGCGATATCCGTGACGTCAGCTTCAGTTGCCAGCGCGACTTCAGCATTCCCGGCACAAAGCGCAATGAGCGGCGTTTGCGGGCCGAGGACTTTGCGCAAGCTCGTCAAGATCGGTTGCTCGTAGCCGTCGTTCAAACGGGCATCACTAACAACGATAGCCGGAGTCTGCTCATTTATAGCCGCGAGTGCCTCATCGGTGCTGCCGACTAGTGTGACGTCGAGACCGATCTGCTGCAGCCAGCGAGGCGCCCACTGTAAAGACAGCTTGTCCGTGGTCACCAGTAGTGCGGTCCCCGTCAGAGCCGACGTCGGAGCGCCGATGCGGTCGTTGGCGGCCTGGCCGCCAAACGGGCCGAAGTCGAGCGAGATAACTTTGCGAATCGCGTCTCTCATTACCTTACTCCGGGTCGACCCAGCTGTTGATCGACATCGCTTCGGTTAGCGAGTCCGTCCAGAGATAGCCGTCGGTCCAGAGATAGCCGTCCGTCCACAGGTAGCCGTCGGTCCAGAGATAGCCGTCGGTCCACAGGTAGCCGTTGGCGCCCAGGCTGCCGTCCGTCCAGAGATACGCATCGGTCCAGAGATAGGCGTCCGTCCACAGGTAGGCGTCCGTCCACAGGTAGCCGTTGCTGTCCACGCCGCCGTCGGTCCACAGGTAGCCGTCGAGGCCCATCAGGTAGTAGTTGCCGTCGGCGTCCTGGTTGGCGCGGCCGCCGAAGTGCATCGTGCCGTCGAGATCGGCCCGGATGTCGAGACCGCGGTTGGCGCAGTCCAGCATCGGCTCGAACACGGCGTCCTGAGCATTGACCATGCCGGCGCCCTGCTGGAACACCGAGTAGGCCAGCGTGCCGTCGGCCTGCACGGCCGGCCTCGCACTGCGCATCAGCTTGCACTTGACGGCGTCGGGGCTCAGTCCCGGCTCCATCTGCAGGATCAGCGCGGCGATACCGGAGACGACGGCCGTCGCCTGCGAGGTGCCGGACATCTGGAAGAAGTTGGCGCCCAGGTAGAACTGCTGGTAGTCGAGCGCGATCCGATCATCCTCAGACATCGAGGCCATGATGTGACCACCCGGAGCAACGACTTCTGGCTTGACGAAGCCCTCGTAGGTCGGGCCGGCGGCCGAGAAGGTCGCCAGCTTGTCGTCTTCGCCGACAGACGGCGTGTAGCTGTCGGTCATCGCGCCGACCGTGATGATGTAGGGCACGTTGCCGGGGACGCCGATCGACTGCGCGAACGGGCCCGAGTTGCCGGCCGAGGCGACCACGACGATGCCGGCATCCCATGCCGCCATGACGGCCTGGTTCAGCGGATCGTCCCAGTAGTGCGAACGCGGCGTGGCGCTCAGCGACATGTTGAGCACACGGATTCCCAGCTGGTTGTGGTTTGCGACGATCCAGTCGACTCCACGGATAACATCGGCATAACTCCCCCGGCCCTGTGCGTCAAAGACCTTGACGGCGACCAGCGGTGCCGCCGGCGCAATGCCGTTGTACTTGCCAACGTTTGACAGCTTGCCGCTCGCGGCTACGCCGGCGACGTGCGAGCCGTGGCCATTCTCGTCGATATCGAACTTGTCGAAGTCGGTAGCCCCCTTACCCTTGCCGGCGGTATACAGCTGGTCTGTCGTGGCGTCGTAGACCGCCTTGATGCGGTCCATCTGGTAGCGATCCTGGGTGATGCCGGGGCCGGAGTAGATCCCAGAGTCGAGTACTGCAATGGTGATGCCCCAGCCGTCGATGCCCTGGTCGTGCAGAGTATCCGCATCGACGAGGCTCGGGAATTCCGTGTACGCATCGCCGTCGACACCGCCGTCGTCGCTGCCGCTGCCCTTGTCCGGCTTGCCCGCCGAGGTGACCGTGACGTTATTGAAGATGTGGCGGATCGCGGCATCATTACGCAATGCTGCGACCTGCCTCTCTGTCAGGTCTGCGGCTACCGCGCGGATCACACCCAGCTCGTGAGTGATGACGCCATCGATGCCGGCTACGGCATCCGTGGCAGCCGCGAGCGTGTGGCCCTGCACAATGTAGGAGCTAACGCTGACAGGCGCAGACGATTGGCTCATGCCAAATGCCAGGCTGATTACACAAAGGATGCTGAAGGTTGCTTTGATTTTCATGGCTCGATCCCGTTGGTTCATGCCTTTTCGGAAGATGGCTGTATTTCATCAATAAACGGGGCTTTTCGGACGTGCAGGGCGGGATAGCACGCGCGGCAAAATTGTGACGCGCATCACATAATGTCGGCGTTAAATCGGGTGGCCGAAAAGCGGTTCGGCAGCTGCGGCGGGCGCAGCGATGAGCTAGTACTGGGCTATGCGGTGACTGGCAAAACGTGCCAGACGACGCTCAAAAAATGGCAGACGCCGCCTCCGAGCACGAATACATGCCAGACAGCGTGGTTGAAGGGCACTCTGTCAGCAACGTAGAAAATCGCGCCGAGCGTATAGCACAATCCCCCGGCGACCAGCCATGCCATACCATTCATGCCGATCGCTGCAGCTACCTGCGGTGCCGCGATGACAACCAGCCAGCCCATGACGAGGTAACTCGCCAGCGCGACCCTCGGGAACCGATGCCGGAACCAGAGCTTCTTGATGATGCCCGCGGTCGCCAGTGCCCAGATTGTGCCAAACAGCCACCAGCCGGTATGGGTGCGCATGGCCACCAGCAGAAACGGCGTATAGGTACCGGCGATCAGCAGGTAAATCGCGCAATGATCAAGCAACTTGAACAACTCACGGTGCCGCGATGCGTGGAGCCCGTGATACACCGTCGATGCCAGGAACAGCGCAATCAGCGTGGCGCCGTAGATTGAGCTCGCTGCGATTCGCCATGGGTCGGCAATACTGATCGACAGGTACAGCATCCAGCTCAGGCCAACAATGCTCAGCAACACGCCGACGCCATGCGTAGCGGCATGCAGCACTTCCTCTACGACGCTGTACTCGCTGTTGGCCGACTGCTTTGTCACAGGCCGGATCATACGCGCCGATCCGGCTCGACGATTTCTATTTCGCGCCAAACGCCAATGAGGCTAGAATCGCGATCTTTCGTCGAAACATCCGATCGACCAGGTTTCTCATGACTCACAGGATCATCCTGCTGTGCATGCTGCTTGCCGTACTCCCCGGTTGCACCGCGCAGCGGGCCGCATCGCGCGCGGACATCGTTATCTCGATCGTCGGCACCAACGACGTGCACGGCGAACTGCTGCCTGACGGCGATCGCGGTGGGCTTGTCGGGATATCCGGTTTCGTCGAGGCGCTGCGACAAAAACGTGCAGCGGACGTTGGCGCTGTGCTGCTGATTGACGCCGGTGACATGTGGCAGGGCACGCTCGAATCCAATATCGGCGAGGGCGCTGACGTGGTTGCGGCTTACAACAGTATGGGCTACGCGGCAGCGGCGATCGGCAATCACGAGTTCGATTTCGGCCCGGCCGGACCGGCGGCAACGCCGCAGCAACCGGGCGACGATCCGCGCGGTGCGCTAAAGCAACGAATCGCCGAGGCGCATTTCCCGATGCTCGCCGCCAACCTGATTGATGAAGCGACCGGGCGCCCGGTCAACTGGGACAATGTGCAGCCATCCGTGACGGTCGATGTCGAGGGCGTCCGGATTGGCATCATCGGCGTCATGACCCGTGACGCACTGAAATTGACCATCGCCGCCAACACGCCGGGGCTGTCGGTCGCGCCGCTCGCCGAAACCATCGAGGCGGAGGCGCATAAGCTGCGACGCGACGGCGCCGACCTCATTGTTGTCTCTGCGCATGCGGGTAGTCACTGCCGCGAGTTCGAAGACGCTGATGACCTCGCATCCTGCGATATGAACGGCGAGATCATGCGCGTCGCGGCAGCGCTTCCGACGGGACTCGTGGATCACATTGTCGCTGGTCACGTGCACCAGGGTATCGCCCACGTGGTCAATGGCATATCGGTAACGTCCAGTTACTCGAGCACCCGTGCATTCAGTCGCGTCGATTTCTCGATCGACCGTCGCACCGGCGAGACCAGGCACCGGCAGGTATTCCCGCCACAGCCGGCCTGCCTCTACGTTCTGGCGTCGGACGGTAGCTGCGCAAGCGGCGACAGTGACCCGTCGCAGACGGCGCGCGCCATATATGAAGGCGCAGAAGTGGAACCGGACAAGGCAGTGACCGCCATCGCGGAACGCGCAGCTGCAAGTGCGCGCGCTTTTCGCGACAGGAGACTCGGTGTCACTGTCGCCGCGCCGTTCGAGAAACCGGACTCCAGCGAAGCACCGTTAGGCAACCTGATGACCGACGCGCTGCTCGCCTCTTTACCCGTGGACGTTGCACTGCACAACGTCAGGGGCGGGATTCGTCATGGCCTGCCAGCCGGCGACCTCACGTATGGTGACGTTTACAAGATGTTTCCGTTCGATAATCGCGTCGTCATTCTCGATATGTCAGGAAAAGAGCTGCGTGAAGTTATCACCGCTCAGTCTGTCGATCCGGATCGGCGCACCGGGTTCTCGGGAATGCACGTCGCGGTCAGCTGCAGCGACGGCGCGACCGATGTCGAAATGACGCTAGACGGTGGCAGAACGATCCAGGATTCCGATCGCATCTCGGTGCTCGTCAACGATTACCTTGCGCTCGGCGGTGACGGCATCCTGGCACCGATTATTCCGGATGGTGGTTACGCTACAGACTATAAACTGCCGCTGACTCGCGACTTGCTGGTCGAGTGGTTCAGATCGCGGCCCGGGCCATTACGGCCAGAGCATTTCGGCACGACAGCCAATCCGAAATGGACTGTGCCGGATCGCTGCTTCCAGTAACGTCGATGGATTTCACGCTCTACTGGTTCATGT
>JABAOD010003668.1_pt1 | contig 11921 bp, 12 predicted proteins | sample 7062151 | NCBI WGS metagenome assembly JABAOD01 (sample SAMN14538626, study PRJNA623070) | marine sediment metagenome | biome: marine biome [ENVO:00000428]; feature: marine pelagic biome [ENVO:01000023]; material: deep marine sediment [ENVO:00002113] | place: India: Gulf of Khambhat ...
CGCCTTCCGGCTCGGCGGGAGCATTCCAAGGATGCGCCTGACGAATCCGGACGTCATCAGCCTCATGAACGAGGGCAGCGTCTGTCCCGGCCCGGCCGCAGGTGCGGCCATCTGCACCATACGCCGGATCCGCCCCGGTTCGGCGACGGCCGAGCGCAAGGCCAGGTGTCCACCGAACGACGACACAACGAGGTGCGCCGACTCGAGTCCGAGCCCGTCCAGTACGTCACCGACGAATCGGGATCCGAACTCCGCGATGTTGTCAGTCGTGACCTCGTAGTACTCGCTCAAACCGGTGCCGGGCCGATCGACGATCAGACACCGAAATCCGGTCAGGTGTTCGACCAACGGCGCCCACGTCGTTCCTGCGTTCGGACCGCCGTGGATGAAGAGCACGGGCTCTCCTTCACCCACCTCTTGGACGCGGACACTCGTTCCGATGCGAGGAAGCTCCACCGACTGCTCCGTCGGTGTCAAGCCGTGGCTCTTCCACAGGCGCTGCTCTGCCTCTCGGTACTTGATCTCACTCATAGCGCTCTCCTCATCCCGTGATGGTCAGCGTGCCGGTCATGGACTCGTGGCCGGGCACCGTGCAGATGATCTGGTACCCCCCCGGTGCGGCGTCGAGTTCGATCCGTCGGGCCTTCAGGGCCGGCACTTCGACGTCGACTCCCAGCTGCGGAATCGTGAACGTGTGGCGGATGCCGTCCCGGTTGTCGACCCAGAGCCCAGTATCCGAGGCGGTGATCTCGATCTCCTCCGGAGCCCACATCACCTGATGGGCAGTGACCTGCACATCACCTGGCAGCGCAACGTCGGACGGTGTGTTCGCCGCAATCGCAACCGAAGCCACCGAGCCGGCGATGAACACCCCGGCGGCACCGACGGCGATCGTCCGAATCGGATGAGACGGCCGCCGCCAGAATGCCGAGAGCCCGCCAACGACAGCCAGAGACACGCCTACCAGGGACAGCAGATTGAGGATGAAGGCCGGCGCCGACTCCGGATTCCGGAGCTCGTCGAGAATGACCTCGATATTCCCCACCACGGCGAGGATGCCGAAGAGCGCCACTGCCAGTCCGAGCGCACGGCGCTCGCCCCTCAGGAACGGGACAAAGCCCAAGAACACCATTCCGATGACCGCCACGGGTGGAATCACCGTCTGCGCAAAGCCCTGCAGGGCGACGGACCATACGGCCATGAGGATCGCCCCCGCTCGAACGAGCTTGAGCCACTCGGTGGTCGTGGTCTCGGTCTGGACTGTCTCGGCAGGTAGAGCCGCTGTGGTAGCCATTCGTCTCCTCCGATCTCGACTACCCGAGCAACGTATGGCGGGGAAACCGATGGGAGAACAGTGGGGACCTCATTCGAAGGGTGAGGCCTGCCACACGCTTCACTCGTCGAAAAGTGAGGCTGTCCTCAATGGACAGGTGGGAAGGCACCCCGCACAATGCCGGGTGTGAATCGCTTCGTATGGACGGTTGCGGCGACGGCTGCGGTATCGCTAGCGACTGCGGTCGCGATCGCGCTTGCCAACGGATGGACGAGCACGCTCGCCTACCAGCTGACCGTCCCCGTGCCGTTCACCATTGCCGGCCTCTACCTCCTGGTGCGGAGACCGGCCAACAGGGCGGTGTGGCTCCTCGTTATCGGCACGGCCCTCACCATGTCGTATTCGTCGCTCCTGGAGCAGATCCTTCGAGCTCGCTACATCGAGAACGGCCTCGAGTCATGGATGTCGTGGGCCCTTGCAATCGATGCCATCTTGCTCAATCCGTTCGGCCTGGCCTGCCTGGTGCTGTTGATTGCGCTCTTCCCCAGGGGAACTGCCCAAACGCGCGGCGAGCGCCGCCTGTCCGCCGTCATGTGGTCGCTTTCCCTGCCGATGCTCGTTGCCCAGCTCGCCAACGAGAACGTGCTGGTCGAGTCGGTCACCTACGGCACGCTCGAACCGTTTCCCAACCCGCTCTTCCTCGAGCCGTTGGCCTGGCTCGGGCCCGCCACGTCCTCTATGCGGTCGCTCATTGCCGGAGCGCTGCTGGTGGGTGTCGGGAACCTGGTGGTCCGGTACCGGCGCGAGGGCGACCCCGAGCGACGTCAGATCCGGTGGGTGCTATATGGGTCTGGCCTTGCCATCGCCATCGCAATCGTTCCATTCGCAGTGGCGCCTGTTCTCGGTGATGGGCTCCTCGACAAGGATGGGATCCTCTTCACGGCCGGGGCCCTGGCGCTCCTGCTCATACCCATCACCGTCGTCATTGGCATCGAGCAGCCTGCGTGGCTCGATACCGACGCGGTCATTCGCACGTCGTTCGGCTACGCCGCGCTGTCGATCGGCATCTTCGTCGTCTACGCCGCCGTGGCGGCTGGCCTGGGGCTGGCTGCCGGGGCGACGCTGCCACTGGAACTGGCCATTGCGATCACAGCCATTCTCGCCTTCGCATTCCAGCCGGCTCGCAGGCGGCTCCAGGTGGTAGCCGACCGATGGGTGTTTGGGGACCAACCAACGCCCCTCGAAGCTGTGACGACTTTCGACCGATCGGCCCGCTCGACCGAATCCGGCGACTCCGTTGGAGAGCTGCTGGCGGAAACCGTCCGCAGGGCGGCGCGACTGCAGTGGGTGGCGGTCGAGCTCCCTCCCGAGCGGCCGCACGTCTCCGGGACGCAACGAGGCGAGTCGATCCTGGAACAGCCCATCCGCAGAGATGATGGCCACTACGGACGGATCATGTGCGGGCCGAAGATAAGGGGTCATCTCTCCCGGACCGACGAGGACCTCATCGGAGCGCTTGCAGTACAAGCCGCACTTGTGATCTCCAATGCGCGGCTGGCGACTCGAATCGTTCAAGCACAGGAGGCGGAGCGGCGACGACTGGAACGCAACATCCACGACGGCGCTCAGCAGGAACTCGTCGCCTTGGTGGCGAAGCTCGGTCTCGCGCGGGCGCGGGTGCAACAGGGGGAGTTGGACGAAGCGACCCTGATCGAACTGCAACGTGACGCCGGCACGATCCTGAAAGAGCTACGCGAACTGGCCCAGGGAATTCATCCAAGCGTGCTCACCGACGGCGGTCTCGTGGAGGCGGTTGAAGACCGCTGCGGCCGGCTGCCGATCGATGTCCATGTTTCCACCCCGCCAGGGCTTCGCTCGACTCGGTTCGGCGATGATGTTGAGGGCGCCGCATACTTCTTCGTCACCGAGGGCCTGGCCAACGTCCTCAAGCATGCCGACGCCACACGAGTAGATGTAGAGATCGAGCGGAGCAACGGACACCTCCACTTGCAGGTCAGCGACAACGGAGGCGGGTTCGACCCGAGGGTGACACATCTCAACGGCTTGGAAGGGTTGCGCGACCGCTTTGTTGCGCTCAACGGCGACGTCGCCATTCGATCGGACGTCGGAGGTGGAACCGTCCTAACGGGTCGGATTCCGATTGAGGTCACTCCGTGATCCGAGTAGTCATCGCCGACGACCACTATCTGGTCCGAGAAGGTACGCGCCAGCTGCTGGAGGCGTCGGGTGACGTGGAGGTGATCGCCACTGTCGAAGATGGGGTCCAGCTGCGCGAAGCCGTCGACCGATTGACGCCGGATGCGGTGGTGGTCGACATCCGCATGCCCCCGACCCACCAGATGGAGGGGATAGAAGCGGCGCACGACATCCGCGCCAAGCACCCGGACATCGGCGTCGTCGTCCTTTCTCAACATGCCAACTCTCTCTACGCATTCGAGCTGTTCAAAGACGGCACGGACGGTTTCGCCTACCTCCTGAAGGATCGTGTGGGCGAGCTCGACGAGCTGCTGCGAGCGTTGCGCGAGGTGACAACGGGCGGATCGGTGATCGATCCACTGGTGGTAGAAGGGCTGCTCAGCCGGCAGCGCAGCACCAACGACCGGCTGCTCGACACGCTCACTGATCGGGAGCGAGAGGTGCTGGAGGCCATGGCCGGAGGCAAGTCGAACGCCGCCATCTCGGACTCGCTCTTCATCTCCAACTCGTCGGTCGAGAAGCACATCAACTCGATCTTCGCCAAGCTCGGACTGGCTCCCGATGAGTCGGACACGCACCGCAGGGTGACGGCTGTGCTCGCCTTCCTCCGCACGGCCGGCACCGACTGAAACTCCGTTCTTGTCGAGATCNNGGTGGAGAAGCACATCAATTCGATCTTTGCCAAGCTCGGGCTCGCGCCCAATGAGTCCGACACCCACCGCCGGGTGGCCGCGGTCCTCGCCTTTCTCCGGACCGCCGGTACCGACTGACTTCGTTCTTGTCGAGATCAACCGCCCTATGTGCGGTCGATCTCGACAAGAATGCACGCGGTGCTCGATGGTGATCAGTTGCCGGAGGATTGGTTCGAGGCCGACCTCGAAGACGAAGAGATCCCACCACCGCCCGCGTGGCGACGCTGGCTGATCGGCGGAGTCGCCGCCCTCGTCGTGCTCGCAATGGCCGGCACCCAGCTCTGGAACGTGATCGACCGCGGCGCACCACCGATCGCAGACAACGGCCTCGAAGTATGCGGATTCGACTACTGCGACGTGCAGGACGCCGTTCGTGCAGCAGGCCTCGGCCTCGAGATGGCGCGGCTCGCCCAGACCTACATCGATGAGCAAACCGCACGGAACCTCACGGACAGGCTGGTGGCTCAGCTGGGACAGCACCCGGTCGAGGTCCAGATCGTCGACCGACTGGACGGACTGACGGCCGGTCAGTATTCACCGAGCACCCGGACCATTCGCCTGGAACGGCCGATCAGAGCGTGGATCGTGGTCCACGAGGCAGCTCACACCGCCTCGTCCGGCCACGGAGACGACTTCATCGACGCCCTCCAGCGCCTGCTCCCCCTCACCGAGGATCTGTAGACCTTCGAACCTCAGGCCCGTGCTTCGAGGGGAGTGACCTTCCAGCGCTGGTATCCCACGAAGAACATGAGAGCAGCGATCAGCAGATTGGTGCCGATGTTGGCGATCTCACCACGGCCGAGGTGGTAGACCACCGCACCCAACATGACGGCCACCAATCCGAAGGCTGCCCATGCCGTCAACTGGGGCTGAATCTTGGTGAGCCCGGGGAGGATCAGGCCCAGCCCACCGAGTATCTCGGCCGCGCCGCTGATGGCATGCAGCGTGTCGGAGAGGTCGTACATCCATGACATCGCCGCAGGAAGACCTTCCGGGACGGCGAAATGCATGATGCCGATCAGGATGAAGTAGATCCCAAACACGATCTGCAAGACCCACAACCAACGATTCGAACCCATGACGCCTCCAGACACGTCGCAAGGTGGATCATCATCGCACTCGGAGCAGCCGTGTGTCGGCTCAACCGCTCGGAAGGGCCGGTCACCTCCGCAGGAGATCCGCAGGTATCCGGTACGTGTAGGACACCGACTCACACCTGAGATGGACCTCGTTCTCCTCGAAGTCGAACTCGATCTCGTCCCAAGCTGTGCCCATCCGATGCAGGGGCATGAACGAGCGGGACGTGCCGTCGATTTGAATCGAGAACCCGGTGTTGGGCGCTGTGAACCCGGCATCCGTCGAAGTGACCTCCACGTGGCCGGCTCCCTCGAAGAACGCTTGAAACGCTTCTGTCAGCTCGTCCCATTGCGAACGGCCGAAGGTCATGCTCACGCCTACTCCAGGTCGGCGAACACGGCTCGCAGCTCACGGTGAAGGGCATCGACCGCGTCCGGATCCCACTCCGATGGATCGGCTCGCAGAAAGGAAGTGTGATCGACGCGATTGTCGAAGACGGCAGCCGGCACCATGAACGTGGCATCGTCGAACTCGAGCTCGATCGTGTCGCCGCCTCCTCGTTCCATGAGCCAGAGGAAGTCGTCGGTCCCGTAGTCATTGCGCATGACGACCTCGGGAACCCCGTGGTGGAGGATCGACGCGTCACCTTCGGGACCTGGAATGATCCGCTCGAGGTTGCGCCGGCGGCTGTCCTCCGGTGTCACCCACACATAGAGCGCTACAGCCCGACGGAGGATGTCATACGACAGGAACGGCAGGGAGTAGCGATATCCATGAGGTGGGGCGAGGGGCATCTCGGCACCTTCCGGACCACCCCGAGCGAACTCGAGGACCACCGTCGAGGTTCCCGGCTCGTACCGAGCCAGTGTCTCGCTCCTCGCGCCGGCGAACTCGGCGACATCACCATCGAGAACGGAAGCCAGCGCATCCGTCACCAACTCGTCCAGGTCGTCGAACGGAGGCAGTGCTCCGGGGACGCGACGGGCGCGGTCGATGCGGTCCAACAACCAGAGCGTCGGGGCGGCCGGCACGGGTGGGTGAGTTCCAAGGGCGGCGTAGTCCTCGTTCAGGAGCTCGATCAGCGTGGCCCAATCGCGACCGTCCTTGAAAGGCTGGTCTGGCGACTCGAAGAACCTCGGCGACACCCCCAACTCCCTCAAGACCGCATCGATGCGCCGCATGAAGTGGACATACGGGTAGTCGTCGAGCTGGACGGTTGGTCCCAGGGCGAAGTCGGAGGCCGCCACGTCATCGTCGAGCGACGCCAGGTAGCGGCGAAGCTCCGACTTGCCCGAGGCGGGAAGCGCCAGGAGAAGCAGCGTGTCGATCTGGGAATGCACAGGCGAACCCTAGGCACGCCCGGCCGACAGATTCACCTCGTTTCCAGGATCACGACAGGGATCTGCCGGTCGGTCCGCGACTGATAGACCCTGTAGCCGTCATAGGCAGCAAGTGCTCCGGCCCACCAGCGTTCCCTCTCATCTCCAGTGGCGGTCCTGGCACACACCTCACGACGCCGCCCCAGCACCTGGACCACTCCCGCCGGGTTGGCCAGCAAGTTGAGATACCACTCCGGGTGATTCTCGCGACCACCCCACGAGGCAAACACCACGTAGCCACTGCCATCCTCGAGGTACAACAGCGGGACGGTGTGAGACCGACCGGTTCGGCGCCCGACGGTCGTGAGGAGGAGCATGTCGTTGTCGACCAGCCGCCGGCCCAGCCGACCTCGCGTGAGTCGATAGGCAGCGGTGTGCACATGCGACAGGAACTTGGCGGTGCCGTCTCGCATGGCCGGAAACCTAACGGGCTCACGGATGTCCACCGATTGGGCCAAAACGTCTGACCGATGACGTCGAACATCGAGGAGGTGATCGGGACAACTGCGACCAGGCCGAGGCGGCCGACCGACTGTGGTCGGCGAGCACGGATCTGGCCGCCGTGGCCTACCCCGGCACCACCGACACACCTTCAAGATCCACCTTTTGGCCCGGGTGCTGGCGAGGCGCCTCCCGATATGTTGGTTCCATTCCGCGCACCTGGAGGAGAGGTGGCCATGGAGACACTCGAGCAGCAACGAGCTCGCATCGACGCCGCAGCAGAGGGCAAGACAATGCTCGACTTCTTCGACCGCAATGCCTCGGAGCACGGGCAGCGGCGTGCCTTCGTCTGGAAGCAGGGTGACGAGTGGCCGAGCCTCACGTGGTCTCAGGTTCACCGGATAGTTGACAAGGCGGCCGCCGGGCTGCTGAGCCTCGGCTTGGGTTCAGGGGATTTCGTCGGTATTCAGGCCGCCAACCGACCGGAGCACCTCATGGCCGATCTGGCGGCCGTCACCGCCGGCGGAACGGGAGTGACGATCTACTCCACCCTCCAGGCGGAGCAAGTGCAGTACATCGCCGGTGACTGCGGCGTGAAGGTCGCCATCCTGGAGAACCTGGACTTCATGAAGCGCTGGGAGGAGATCTGGCCGTCGCTCGCCGGCCTGTCTCACATCGTGCTCATGGAAGGAGCGGAGAACTACGCCACCGACGACCGCGTACTGTCGTGGGACGACCTCCTGACCCGGGGAGATGAACTGTTGGCGACCGACCCGTCGGTCTTGGAGCGAGTGCGGGAAACGATCACGCCGCGATCGCTGGCAACGCTCATCTACACGTCGGGGACCACCGGGGTCCCCAAGGGAGTGATGATCACCCAGCGCAACGTCGTGTGGACCTGTGCATCGATCACGGAAACCCTCGGGTTGGATCCCTTCAGCCGGGCTGTTTCGTATTTGCCGCTGGCCCACATCGCCGAGCGAGTCACGTCGCTGTACGCCGGCATGTATCTCATAGGNNATAGGGGAGGGGTTCTTCTGCCCCGACATGGGCGATCTCCTCGAGTACATCCAGAAGGCCAATCCCACGGTGTTTGTCGGCGTCCCCCGTGTATATGAGAAGTTCCATGCCGGGCTCATGGCGCGATTCGAAAACGACTCCAAGAAGGCACTGATCATGCGCGCCATCGACAACGGCATCGCCAAGATCAAGGCCGAGCAGGCGGGGATCACACCCTCGTTCCTGGTGAGGGCTCAGGATGCGTTGTTCGAGCGGCTCGTCTTCTCGAAGATCCGAGAGGGTCTCGGGCTCGGCGAGGTCGGCACTGCCATCTCGGCCGCCGCCCCCATCAATCCCGATCTTGTCGTGTTCTTCAGTGCCATCGGCATTCCCCTCTACAACCTGTGGGGACTGAGTGAGGACACAGGCCCGGCAACCGCCAACCGAGCCGATGCCAACCGCATTGGCAGCATCGGAAAACCGCTGACCGGCGTCGAGATCGAGATCGCAGAAGACGGGGAGATCAAGGTTCGCGGTGGCATCGTGACCGCCGGGTACTTCAACTTGCCGGACAAGACCGCCGAGACGTTTTCGGATGACGGTTGGCTCTTCACCGGTGACCTCGGCCGCATCGACGAGGACGGCTTCATCTGGATCACCGGGCGCAAGAAGGACATCATCGTCAACGCGGCCGGCAAGAACATCGCTCCCGCCAAGCTGGAGACCACCCTGAAGAGCAACCCACTGATTGCCGAGGCGTGCATGATCGGTGACGGCCGCAAGTACCTGACGATGCTGATCGCCATCGACCCCGATACTGCCCCGACCTGGGCGGAGTCTCACGGCGTCGAGTTCACCGACCATGCGGCCTTCACCCAGGCCCCGGCGCTTCGGGCCGAGGTGGAGCGACTGATTGAGGAGGCCAACCAGCACGTGTCGCGAGTGGAGCAGATCAAGAAGTTCCACATCGTTCCGGACATATGGAGCCCCGACTCGGGCGAGATCACGCCGTCGTTGAAGCTGAAGCGCCAGGTGGTACTCGACAACTACGCCGACGACATCGAGGCGATGTACACAGAGTGACATGACGGGCGTGTTTGCCTGAAGGCGTACCGCCGGCCAGGCGTCGACGCGGCGCGCCTGGAGCTTGGAGCGGTGCCTTGGTGGGCGCATAGTGAGGACGCGGTGGCGCTCGGTCCGCCATACCAGAGGGTACGGTGGGAGTCTGATGCACCGTGACCTCCACCGCACCGCACTGCTCGTCGTCGATGTGCAGAAGGGCCTGGAGGACCCCGCACTCGGCCCGCGCAACAACCCACACTGCGAGGCCAACATCGGGGCCCTGATCGCCGCGTGGAGGAAGAGCGACCGGCCGATCGTCTTCGTTCGTCACGACTCGGTGAAACCGGACTCTCCCCTGAGGCCGGGGCAACCAGGCAACGAACTCAAGGACGTCGTATCAGGCGAACCGGACCTGCTCGTCACCAAGAACGTCAACTCTGCGTTCTTCGGTGAGCCAGACCTGCACACATGGCTCCAGGGTCATGGCATCACGAGTGTCGTTGTCGCCGGCATCCAGACCAATTACTGCGTGGAGGCCACTGCGCGCACCGCGAGCGATCTCGGGTACGAGACCATCTTCGTGCTCGACGCCACCCACACCTTCGATCTGCCGGGTTTCGAGGGCGGCACCATCCCCGCCGACCAGGTAGCCCTGATGACTGCCAGCAATCTCCAGGGTGAGTTCGCCGAGGTCGTCTCCACCGCCGATCTCCTGTCGGCTCCGGCGCCCTGACCTCGGGCTATTCGTTTCAGGCCGAGAACCTCGACGGTCCTCCGGCGGTCGTCGACGAGGCCAATCAAGTAGCTTGCTCCTGTGGGTGATGAACACGATTTCGACGTCGTCGTCATCGGGTCCGGATTCGGAGGCAGTGTCTCCGCCCTGAGACTCACCGAGAAGGGCTACTCCGTTACCGTGCTCGAGGCGGGCCGCCGCTTCGCTCCCGGCGACTTCCCCAGTTCAAACTGGAACGTCCGCAAATTCCTGTGGTTCCCTCGCCTCGGCATGAGAGGCATCCAGCGGCTCACACTGTTGCGCGACGTTCTGGTGCTGTCCGGCGCCGGGGTCGGAGGCGGTTCGCTCGTCTACGCCAACACCCTCTACGAGCCTCACGAAGCGNNTCGCTCGTCTACGCGAACACGCTCTACGAGCCGCACGAGGCGTTCTACACCGACCCCCAATGGAGCGACGTCACCGACTGGAGGGTCGAACTCGAACCCTTCTACGGCCTCGCCCAACGCATGCTCGGCGCTGCCGAGAATCCCACGCACACTCCGGCAGACGAGGTGGCGCTCGAAATAGCCAGGCACTTCGGAGCCGAGGACACATTCCACCCCACTCCGGTGGGAGTCTTCTTCGGCGAGCGGGGCGTCGAAGTCGATGACCCGTACTTCGGCGGGGCAGGACCGCGCCGAAGCGGCTGCATGGAGTGCGGGGGCTGCATGGTCGGCTGCCGGTTCAACGCCAAGAACTCGCTCGATCGGAACTACCTGTATCTCGCCGAGAAGGCCGGTGCCTCGGTGTTCGCGGAGCACGAGGTAGTCGACGTGGTGGCGCTGGCGGGTGGCGGCTATCGAGTGCACACGCGCCGTCCCGGCTCGGTCCTGCGGGCGCGCCCCCGCAGCTTCCGAGCCAATCACGTCATCTTCTCTGCCGGCGCGCTCGGAACCACCAAGCTGCTGCTCGAACTCGCGGAACGTGGCCGGCTCCCCAACCTGTCGCCCCGCCTCGGTGACGTCGTCCGCACCAACTCGGAGGCGATCCTCGGGGCCGTCGCCGACTCGACCGATGTCGACTACTCGAAGGGGGTAGCCATCACGTCGTCGTTCCATCCCGAACCGCGCACGCACGTCGAGCCCGTCCGTTACTCGAAGGGCAGCAACGTCATGGGTCTGCTCGCCACCCTGCTGACAGACGGAGGCGGTCGCATCCCGCGCCAGCTCCGGTTCCTCGGGACCGTCATCCGCCACCCCATCCGGTTCCTTCGTTCGCTGTCGGTGCGTCGATGGTCGGAGCGCAGCGTGATCCTCCTCGTCATGCAGAGCTACGACAACAGCCTCCGGATGTTCCGTAAGCGAGGCAGGTTCGGTTCCAGACTGACCACAGAACCCAGCCACGGGAAGCCACTCCCCAGCTACATCCCGCTCGCCAATGAAGCAGCGCGCGTGGCCGCACGGGTGATGGACGGGCAGCCGATGAGCTCTATCAACGAGGTGCTCCTCGACGTTCCGACGACTGCCCACATCCTCGGCGGGGCATGCATCGGATCCTCCCCCGAGACGGGCGTGATCGACCCGTATCACCGGGTGTTCGGTCACGACGGGCTGCACGCCATCGACGGCTCCTCCATCGGGGCCAACCTCGGCGTGAATCCGTCGCTCACCATCACTGCGATGGCAGAACGGGCGATGGCGATGTGGCCAAACAAGGGTGAGGATGACCCGAGGCCTCCTGTCGGTACCTACGAGCGGGTGGCGCCGGTTCCACCACAACGTCCAACCGTGCCTGCGACGGTGCTCGGAATCGATCCGTGGGGTGGAAGCTGAGAGTCATTCCACAGATCACGAGCTCGTCGATGCGTCTGTCGCTACTGTTTCACGAGCGAGAGGAGGTGAAGATGGGAAAGCAATACGAGCGTCTCACCACTCCCCTCGTTCGGGACGGAAGCGAGCTTCGCCCGGCGTCGTGGGATGCGGCTCTCGCCCGAGCGGCGGAGGGCCTCCAGACAGCCAGGGGTTCCAATGTCGGCGTGTTGTCGTGCTCGAAGGGCACCAACGAGATGA
>JABAOD010005358.1_pt1 | contig 11910 bp, 8 predicted proteins | sample 7062151 | NCBI WGS metagenome assembly JABAOD01 (sample SAMN14538626, study PRJNA623070) | marine sediment metagenome | biome: marine biome [ENVO:00000428]; feature: marine pelagic biome [ENVO:01000023]; material: deep marine sediment [ENVO:00002113] | place: India: Gulf of Khambhat ...
ACACTCGCAATCGGCGCCATGTAGAAATGAACGTCAAAATGCGGGACATCGTAGATCCCAGGCGGGATATGCCCCGCGGGATTCCAGTTCAACAGCACCCATTTGAAGGGAACATCCGAACGCCTGGATACCGCGTCGGGTAACGGGATGACGAACTCATGTGTGGGGATACACTCGGCCTCCGCATCTACCTGCCCGTCGCCGTTGCGATCGAAACAGTGATGTCGATCCGAGGTCGCTTGCGTCAGTCCGTCCAACGCATCCGCCGAATAGACAAGGCCGATCGCATGCAGAGTGCCCTGGTCGTCGATTTCGGCGTAGCTGGAGACGCTGCCGTTGCCCAGACTGGACCCGGCTCCGAGCAAGCGCTGCGGCTCTTCACCGCCGGGCTCTGAATAGCAGCCGAGTTGGAGGATCGCCAAAACACCGGCGAGGACGGTAAGCGCGCGTAGCTGTCGCATGGTTGGGGCCTCCTGCGTACCGGGGTTACACCCGCCACACCCTCTAGTCGCACACTAGAGTTGTTGACGCGACCATACTGATGAAAGAACGCGCTTCCCGTCAAGGAAACCGTCCGCACTCGATCGATCACGTTGGTGAACAAGTGTTTGTCGGAGAGGGGAACCCACACGACTCTTAGCCGGTAGCTCGGCACAGATAGTTCGCGCGTGTGCGCCTCCACCCGCGACCACTATGATCATAGTCAGCCTTGGGAGGGTGCCGAGCTACGGACCGTGCAGGACGGCGACGAGTCGGGACGGCGGGATTCGAACCCGCGACCTCCTGAACCCCATTCAATTCGACCGTTCCCCGGCCGCGACCATCATCGCGTATAGCACGCGTTACCGGGATCGCGGCGAACCGGGGCATCGACCGTCGAGTGGTTAACGTGGCGAATCGCATCCTGCGATGTTAACGGTCACGTCGACGTGACCGGTCGATCAGGCGGCCGCCGCGAACGCCCGCTCCGGCTCGGTCTTCTGGTAGGTGTCCTGCAAAGTCGCGACCGACTCCCACCCGCCGGCCCACGCCACGTCCACGAGGTTGGCTCGGTCCTTACGATCGGTCGCCCACTTTGCGCGGAGGGAGTGCCATCGCTTCGTGTTGTACTTCAGCGGCGGCAGGTCGACGTCGACCCGACGTAGCCAGTCGCCGGCGGTCTTCTTCGACACGGGCGACACGAAGGAGTTGACGGACGGGAACAGCCACGCCTCGGGATCCGTCGGGAGGTTGTACCGTTCGAGCCGGCGCAGCGTCCGCTCGATGGCCCGCCGCGCCCGCCGCGTGAGGATCGGCACGCGTTCCCACTCCCGCGAAATCTTGTCGTACTTCGCCGGCCACGTGATCGTCCCGAACGGGTGCTTGACGATGTCGACGTCGTCGAGGTGGACGTCGCCTACCCGGAGGTGACGGATCGACCCGATGCGCCGCCCGGTGTCGTTCGCCAGGACGAGCATCTCGTAGAGCCACGATCGCCGGCGGCCGTAGGGAACGTCCCGCGACGTCGGCCGACGAAACCCGGGCGACCCGGTCCGATGCCGTCGCGCGTGGCCGAGCCACAAACGGTACCGACGCTCGGACGCCGCCGCGGTCTTCGCCTCGCTCTGCATCGGCGAGAAGTCGTCGAGCGGGTCGGCCTCGATGATCGGCGGGTAGGGCGGGTCGGGGTACGCGACGTGTACCTTCCGCAGCTTCGACGGCTTGCCAACGGCGTTGCGACCGGACGCCCAACGCGTCGCGATCTTCAGCCACCGCACGTCGCCCTCGGCGGCCCGGCGGCTCTTCATCGGCACGGGTGCGTCAGCGACGGGGATGCCGTCAGCGTCGATTCGACCCTCGTAGCGGTCGGCCTCGAAGATCCGCACCCGGTTCTGGATCGTCGCCCGGGGGTCGGTCGGCCGCACGCCGGCGTCGTCAAACACGCGGACCCACATCTTTGCCACACGCGGCAGGGCGTCGGTACCGAGGAACCGGCGAAACACGTTCTCCCACGTGGAGGCGGTGACGGCGGCACGCTTGGCGGCGCGGCGGCGATCGGCGATCGCCCGCTCGGCCACGTTCAACGCCCGTTGGACGAGGTCCGGGCGCACGCGGCCCCGACCGTCGCGGACGGCCACGTCGAGCTTCTGCTGGTTGTACCGGGACCGGCATCCAACAACCCGAGAAACTCTAGCCCCGGCCTGGACCAGGATCTGGGGGACCGTCATACCCGAACGCGCTCACATTCGAGCTGGACCGATCTGAGGGGGCAAGGTCATCCCGCCGCCCCGATGATGCCCTTGTCCACCAGTTCGCAAACCGTTCGTTCCACCCTTTGTCGATCTTCACACTCCACCACCGCTTCATCCCCCAGCTTGTTTCGAAGAAACAGGTTCGTGATCTCGTTGAAAGTTCTTGAGCCATCGATCAATTGCAATAACTCAAACACATCACGGGAGAATCGGTATCTGCCGATCTGGCAATGAAGGTTCAGCAAACGGCCGTCCTGAAACCTATGCTCGGCCTTCAGCAGCAGGCCATTCGTGACCCGCAGGACGATTTTCTGGCGCTCTCGAGGCAGTAGGGCCTGGAACCTACGGCGCGCGTTAGTTAGCTCGAACAGTTCCGGGGCATCCGTGAGTCCGAGCGTGGCACTCAGCCGGGAAAATAACGGCGGAGACTCCGGACCTTCCTTTCTCACGAGAAAGGTGCCGGTCTCCTGACCCCCTTTGATGGCGGAAAGCGCAATGACCTCGAAACCTCTTGCGAGATTCCCACTCTTGATGATCTGCTCCTCGAAAAAGTCCGGGATGGTTTGCGATGACGCGGTTATTCCGTGCCAGAAGACGCAGCCACCCCCCGGCTCGAGCAGTCTGTCGAGATTCGTGTAGATCTCCTTCAGCAGGATCATTCCATCTGGAGCCACTCGTGAAACAAAGCCTTGCCGGCGTGCCGTCCCGACCATTAGGTCGGGAAAGACCCCCGTGATGAGATCAAACCTGTCCACCGATTTCCTCGCGAAATCGCCGCAGGAAATGGCCTCAAAGGAGACGTTCGGTCGCTCGTTGAACCAAGCATTGAATCGGGCGAATTCTATAGCTCGTGGGTTGATATCGATCCCCTGAACGGTTTTGGAACAAAGACTAATCAGCAGCGCCAGGATTCCACTTCCTGTGGCCATGTCGAGAGCGTGATTCGCTTCTTTCGGAAGAAACTTCTCGGTAGCGAACGTCTGCACGGAGGGAGTCCACACCTCGTCCGGCTGGCGGTAGTCGTCCCGATCGCTGGCTACGATGAGTGACCGGAAGGGAAGTAGAAGAACGTTGGCTCGGAGAATTCCGCGCCGTAGCTCCGAAACAAGCCCCGATTGGACAAGAAAGTCGAGTTGTCCCTGGCCGAGGGAGTCGCTCAGTTTTTTGCAGGAGACGGCCTGTCCAAAAATGAAAAGGGCGCTCAAGAAGTCCTGCGGGGTTTCCAGTGGAAATACCTTTTCGGCTCTTACCCGCTCGGTTTCCGAGAGCTGATCGAGCGAGCCCAGGCCGAGTCTCCGCTCGAGCTCCGCCTGAGAGAAGCCCAGTTCGGCGAACCGGGTCTTCGTTCGTCGCAGAAACTCGATGGGGGCGGTGCTCCGCAGCGTGAAATCGCGCATCGGGTATGCTTAATCATTGGGTGCCGGACGGAGTAGGGGATCTCCGGGGCATGAGAAGACAGCGCGGCTTGCGGACGATTTCATCGGGAGTCTCTTATAACAGAAGGAAGCCAATTGCGCGTGCACCAAGAAGGCGGGACACGCAGCGAGACCCCACCGCTTGGAGAGGGAGTCCAGAAGATCAGGGCCCGGCGAAGCCGCGGCCAGACGGGGATCCGGAACAGGGCCGCAGCGGGCTTTCCCGCTTCCGTCATGATCCGTTTGGGCCACGAGAGGTGTTTCATCTCACGCAAGCGCATCCGACTGCTATCTACCACCAGGACCAGAATTCGACCCTGACGTAGCGGGCCAGCCTCCGGGTCATGATGTCGACGATCCGCCGCTCGCCGGTGTAGATCTTGGCGTTTCCCGTCATTCCGGGCTTGAGCAGCAGGGACGGGTTGTCGATTTGGGTCGTGACGCGGATCGTCCTCTCGACCTTCCGCTCGTCGTCCTTGGTCACCGCGGGGGCGATGGAGGTCACCTTGCCAACGAGGGCAGTCTGTGGGTAGGCCCTGACCTTGAGCACGACCTTCTGGCCCACCTCGACCTCCGAGATTTCCTTTTCCGGAACGGCGATCTCGGCTGTTACGGACTTCAGATCGTGCACCTCTGCAATGAGGTCGCCCTTCTCTACACGCTGACCCACCTTTTCTCGGAGCTTGTGCGTGGTAATCACGCCCGCGTCGAAGCTGACCACTCTCACGAGGGCGAGCTTTTCTTCCAGAAAGCTCTGCTGGGCCGTGAGACGCGTGATCTCCGCTTGGAGCGCCTCGATCTCCTCTGGGCGGCTCCCGGTCTCCAGGAGTTTCAGCTTGCCTCTCGCTTCCTCGAGCTCTTTTCGCCGGACCGCAACCTCTTCTTGGGCTTCCTCGAACTCGTGACGCGAGAGGAGGTTCTCGTTGTAGAGCTTTCTCAGCATATCCCGACGACTCGTCCCGTACTTGAGCCGCTCCTGGGCTATTTGCATCGCCGTCCTCGCTACATCTATCTCCTCGGGCCTCGCTCCCGCTTTGAGCATCTTGAGCCTTGCCTGTTTCTCGTCAATAGCGGCGTTGACCTGTCTGAGTTCGGCGCGGTAGTCACGATCCGAGAGGAGGGCAATCAACTGTCCCTCCTGGACGACGTCCCCTTCATCTGCGTAGATCTTCTCGATGATTCCCTCGACCTCCGCCCGGACGTCCGCATTGTGAACGGGGAGGACATCGAACTCGCCTGTCACCTTGAGCTCCATCCGGCCCAGGAAGAGTACGGCCAGTGCGAGAAGAACGGCGCCAAGCTTGAGGGGCGTCTTGATCGAGGAGGTAACTCCCGGGCCTTGCCAAAAGGCGGCCAGTGTCCACGAACCCATCTTTTTCAAACTCTTTTTGAAGAGGATCATAAGCATCACCATGAACAGGATGAACCCTAGCCCCTGGTAGTTCCGGATCAGGTACCCGCCGAACCTGAGGGCGATGAAGCCCAGTAGGAAGATCGAGTAGGCGCCCGCAAGCAGGCCGTAAACGAGGTAGATGCGCCGCTCTCGCCGGCTCACCTCTCCTGTGTTCCGGGCCGTCGTACCCAGTATCGATCTGATTCGAGCGACCAGGTAGCCGAAAGCCTTGGCCCTCAGGTTCGGGATTTCGAGGTAGTCGCTCAGGAGGTAATACCCGTCCAGCTTGATCAGGGGGTTGAGGTTGAACAGGGTGTGGACCCCGCAGGTCGCCATGACGATGAGGGCGATAAGGTGGGGGGCTGTTTCGGGAGCGGTCACACGCCAGATCACCGTGGCAACCGCCCACAGAACCACCTGCCAGTAGGCGCCCGCGAAGAGCACGACCAACCGCTGGCGCTTCTTCGGGAAGAGCCAGGAATCGCTCACGTTGCAGTAGAAAGCCGGGATGAAGAACAGGAGCATGAAGCCCATCTCCCGGACCTCGCCGCCATATCGCTTGCACGTCAATCCGTGAGCCAGCTCGTGGGTGAAGCCGATGCCGAATATCGTCAGGTAGATGAGCAGCAGCGAGGAACCCATGAGTAGCTGCGGCGTCTCCCGGGCGATCTCCTCCGAGTGAAGGAGCGTTAGAATCATCGCCATGAGGACGAGAGCGGCCGAGAGCCAGAGAAATGAGCTGGTGAAGAAGGGTCGGGTCCTCGGGGCCAGCCAGTTCAGCAGGCGATCCGGATCGAAGACCTTGAATCTCAGGTAGAGTAGGCTCCGGCGGGGTGGAAAATGGCCGGGCCGGCTGGTTTCTTCAAGGAGATCGAATTGGGCGAGCCGGCTGATGAACGCCGCAAGATCTTTGGTGGTGAGGTCGGCCCCGAACTGCTCGCGAAACTTCTTCTGGATGGCCTCAGGGGAATGCGTGCCGTCCAGGTGGCGGATGATGAACTCTTCCGGCTCCTTGAACCGAAAGAATCTTCGCGCGCGGGGGTCCTTGACGACGAAATAGACCGTTCCCCGCTGCTCCTGGCGGCTCAGTGTGAGGTCCTGCCGGATCTTCATTCCGGCGATGCTCATCCCAATCTCGCTCACCGCGGGCCCCTCCGCCCTTCAAACGCCGCGAATCCTCGAAAAGGGAAGGCCACAGGACATCCCGTGGCCCCCCCGTCGAGGAAACCGACCGATAGGTACGGCGGTTGCCGTGTCGATCCGTGTGGCTAGTGATGGTTGGGCCTCACTTATGGCCTTCCGATCGCATTGCCCGGGGGATCGATAGGCCGGCCCCCGTGTTCCGTTACGGCCTCGTACGCTTGCTCTGGAAGCAGCACCTCATTGCCGTTCGGCAGCGCCAGTGCGCCCCCGTGCGCGAACACGGGTGAATGCCCACCGCCCAGCCACGAGTGAGGGGCAATTCGCTCCTCCAGCTCTTCGATTTCCAGAACGATCTTGCGCTTCATGAGTCGCTTCTCCTTTCGCACAAAAGCATGTTGAACGGTTTCCCTGTCAGGAACTGTAATTAATGCATGCAAATAGTGCGCCAATAGACAAAAGCAACCAACGCTTTGTAATAGTTCAGGATCCAGAAATACTTTCGTTGAAGAGGGCAAAGAATTTCCCTGGTGGTGGAAGACTTCTACTCATAATATGTAAGGTTCGTCTGGAGGCTTTTTTTTCATAGTCGTCAAGTTCCCTGTCGCGCAAGATGAGCGAAAAGGGTCGCCGCGTGCGCCCAAGGGTCAGGCGGATAGGCGATTCAAGGGGCGCTTTGGGTCCGATAACGCAGGTAGATTCAACCGGTCAATGCAACATCATCTGTTGTTTTTCAGAAACAGGAGATGTTGCAAATGGCACACAGGGGACGACGGGGGCTCTCGGCTGCGCAGAAGAAGGAGCTCTGGGAGCGCTGGAGGCGCGGGCAGTCGCTGAACGACATCGCTCGAGCGCTGGCGAAGCACCGTGGCTCGATCCACTTCGTGCTCGCGTCCAGCGGCGGCATCGAGCCGCCCGCCCGTCGTCGGTCTCGCCTGGCGCTGAGGCTCTCCGAACGCGAGGAGATCTCCCGTGGCCTCGCGGAAGGCCGGTCGATGCGGGCGATCGCCGCCTCGATCCAGCGGGCTCCGTCCACGGTGAGCCGGGAGATCGGCCGCCATCAGGGCCGCGAGAGGTATCGAGCCGCTGAGGCGGATCGGCGGGCCTGGGAGCGCGCACGGCGCCCGAAGCCCTGTCGGCTGGCGGTTCACCGACGACTGCAGAAGATTGTGGCCAGGAAGCTGCGCCGGGATTGGTCGCCGGAGCAGATCGCGGGCTGGCTGAGGCGGCGCTATCCGGGAAACCCGGAGATGCAGATCTCCCACGAAACCCTCTACCGAAGCCTGTTCGTTCAGGCTCGCGGTGTGCTCAAGAAGGAGCTCGTCCGGCATCTGAGGACGCGACGAGCAATCCGGCGGTCCCGGAAGGGCGGCCCGCGCGGTCAGGGGCGCGGCCAGATCGTCGATGCCGTCTCCATCCGGGAGCGTCCTGCGGAGATCGCGGACCGCGCGGTTCCCGGCCACTGGGAGGGGGATCTGCTCGCGGGCTCCCGGAACACGCACATCGCGACGCTGGTCGAGCGCCAGTCTCGGTTCACGATGCTGGTGAAGCTCCAGGGCAAAGACACCGAGACGGTCGTGAGGGCCCTCAGCCAGCAGGTTCGGCGCCTGCCTGCGGAGCTGCGGAAATCACTGACCTGGGATCGCGGGTTGGAGATGGCGGCGCACAAGGAGTTCGCGGTTGCCACGGACGTCAAGGTCTACTTCTGCGATCCGCAAAGCCCGTGGCAGCGGGGAACGAACGAGAACACGAACCGTCTGCTGCGCCAGTACTTCCCGAAAGGCACCGACCTGTCCGCCTGGTCGCAAGCGGACCTGAACCGAACCGCTCGTCAACTGAACCAGCGGCCTCGAAAGACGCTGGACTTCCGTTCTCCAGCGGAAGTGTTCAACGAGAGCGTTGCGTTGACCGGTTGAACTGAAGCAGCATTCCGTCAAGTCCCCAAAGGGAGAATGAGCACCTAGGCTCTATACGGCGGGGCATTCAAAGGGCCGCGGCGGGCCAGGTGCCCATGCGGCGTGGTCCACGGCCGCACGGGGGCCGTGGCCGCCCCACGCGGCTGCCCGATGCCGCGTGGGGTCGGGCCCTTGTGACGTTGACATGACACCCGTTCTTCAGGCCGTTTAGAATGAGAGTTCCCCCCAGAGGGGAACGGGGTGAGGAAGAGTCGCTTCAACGAGGAGCAGATCATCGGTCTGCTGAAGGAGGCGGAGGCCGGTCGCAAGGTGGCCGATCTCTGCCGGGAGCACGGGATCAGCGAGCCCACCTTCTACCGTTGGAAGTCGAAGTACAGCGGCATGGAGGTGAGCGATGCCAAGAGGCTGCGGCAGCTGGAGGACGAGAACCGGTGCCTGAAGCAGCTGGTGGCGGACCAGAGCCTGGACCTCCAGGCGCTGAAGGCGGCCTTGGGAAAAAAGTGGTGAAGCCCCGGGGCCGGCGACGCCTGGTGCGCTTCTTCGTCGAGGCCTTCGGGCTGAGTCGTCGGCGATCGTGTCGACTGGCTGGGATCAGCCGGTCGGCCCTCACGTACGTCCCGAGTCGTCAGGGAGAGGACGAGCTTCGGTCCCGGATTCACCACTGGGCCAAGGAGCGGCCCCGCTACGGCTACCGGCGGATTCACGTCCTCTTGCGGCGAGAAGGTCACCGGGTGAACCGCAAGCGGGTGTACCGGATCTACCGGGAGGAGCGCCTGGCGGTGCGGCGGAAGCGCCGCAAGCGCGTCTCGGCGGCACCGCGAGAAGCGCTGGCCGTCCCGAACGGTCCCAACGAGCGGTGGTCGCTCGATTTCATGGCCGACACGCTGGCGGATGGGCGGACTTTCCGGACGCTGAACGTGGTGGACGACGGCACGCGGGAGTGCGTGGCCATTGAAGTCGGACGATCGATCCCGGCGGAGCGGGTGACGCGGCTGCTCGAGCGGCTTCGCTTCGAGCGTAGCGATCGCGGCGTAGACGTCGCCCTTGCGGCCGCCGACGCCCTTCGCGACGGCGTTCTTCGATCCGCCGGGGTTCTCGTGTATCCACGCAGCGACGCGCATCCGCATCGACGTCTCGGCCTCGACGAGCTTTCGGAACGACTCGCCGTCCACCACCGTCCGGTACCCGGTCGCGGCGTCGAACTCGAGCCGCACGGGGTTCGCAACGGGCCAGCGACCAACGCAGGTTAGCTCGCGCAGGTTCGAGTTGTCGGTGACGTTCGACGGTCGGGCGAGTCGTATCCCCATGTCCACGCCCGCTCGGATACCGGTTGATCCACGGGCCTCGCCGGACGCCTTCGTCTCGTGGTGGATGATCACGACGGCCGCGTCGTACGCCCGAGCCCACTCGGCGAAGCGCGCTACGAGCCCGTGCCACCGCTCGCCGGCCGAGTGCTCGGGAACCTCGCCGTCGATTCGCATCAACACCGAAGAGAGCGCGTCGACATACACGACGTCGGGGCGTCGCTCAGCGATCAGCGTTTCGACGGCAGGCCAAGTCACGCGGGCAGCGTGCGCCTGTGGGCTAAGGATCCCCACCCGATCGAGCGGTGCCTTAAGCGCGGCGAACCTGCGCAGGACGTGGCCGGGGTCCTCATCGGCCGACAGCCAGAAGACCGTAAGCCCGGCGTCGAGTGCCGCCACAGCGTCCGACGTCGCGAGGGTCGACTTACCGGCGTCCTTTTCACGGCCCCAGAGCAGGGTGACGTTTCGCCGCCACGCCAACCACCGGGACAGCGGCGTTGGAGCGTCGAGCATCGACGGATCGGCCGCGAGGTCAGCAAGCGTCATCCAGAGTGGCTCGTCGGGCTCGTCGGGGCCTAAGGCGGCCGTCGTCGATCGCGTCCGTTGAAGCGCGCGCTCGATCGTACGCTCGATGTACGTTACGTCGCGCCGTCGCTCGTCCCACTTATCCCGGACGAGCTCGGATGATCGCATCACCCGTTCGATCTGCGCCGCGTCGCGAGTAGCGTCGGCGAGGTGGCACGCGAGCGCGAAGTCCGCTTCAGACCGTGTTAGCCGCTCGTCGTGGTAGTCGCCTTCCATAAACGCGTGGAAGCTCCGACCGTACTTCGATGCGACGACCCGGTCGATGACCTCTTCGTCGGTCAGCGACACCGTTGGCGGCGGTTCGGGTGCATCGTCGGATTCTTCAGGGGCGACGGTCAGATACTTCTCGATGAGCCACGCGACAGCGCTGTCGTTGGCGTCGAGGCGATCGTACGGCGCAAACGTGAGAGTCTGGTTCCCACTCCACGTGAAGTAACGGCCGGAGTCGTAGACTTCGATGTGCGACCCCTCGACCGGTCCCGCTGTCCTGTGCTTCGCACCGGGTGGCAGCTCACCCCGGCAGATGATGTGGACGCCTCTCTGGGACGGACTCACCTCCGTGTACCGAGCGAAGCGGTCGAGAATTTCCTGCGCCCATGCGTGAGGTTGACCGTTCGCGTTCATACACGCGTCGAGGTCGACGCCCAACCACCCGTCGCCGAGCACGAACCCTATACCAGAGAACGACCCGTTTGAGCCGAGGTATGCGCCGAGCGCCGCGTCGTGGGTCGTCCAGGTGCGCGGTTCGGTCGAACTTGCGCTTCGGCCGTTGGTCTGGTAGGGCCTCTTCTTCGGCTTCGCCGGATTCTTCGGGTTCGGTTCGAGGCGGTAGAGCACCCAGCGTCGTTCGGCCTCCAGCTCCAGCGGCGCGGCGAGCGCGTGTCGGATCAACAGCTTCGCGAACTCAGGTCGTAGGTGCTCGTTCATCGCTCTGCCCTTATCTCGGCTATCATACCCACGATGTAGATTCCCGCATCGTTCGCCCTCGGCACCGTGCTGCCCGGGCGTTACGTTTCGTATCGAGGGGCGGTCACGGCCGCCGGTTTATCCACCGCGCGTCGCGTTCTCGGCGGGGTCGATCCGATCAGCGGGTTGGCCCCGTCCTGTGTGATCGTCGCCGCTAGCGCGCGGGCGAAGTTCGCCGGCGTGTTCGGCACGGGCACGTTATCGAAGAACGGCCCCTGCAGAAGTTTCGCCGATGCCCGGATGCTGATCCCCCGGCGGTCGGCCTCGGCGCTTAGCCCCTTGACCCCGAAGGACGTGGTACCGTCCGGCCAGATGAATATCGAAACGCGGTCCTCAAATCGTATCCACGTACACTTCGGCACCCCGTCGAGGACCTGACCCTCGAAGAGCACGATCCGCTGTCGGAGGCCGTTCGCTTCGATGTCGCGCGCGAGGGCTTCGAGCTCGGGTTCTTCCATCATCGGGAACAGCTCGGCCGCGGGATGGGTCTCGTAATCAACCTCGGACTTGCCGTTCTTCCGTAGCTCTTCGGCTTCGCGCGCGGTGATGATGTCAGGGCTACTATCACCGTACATGGGTGTTACTCCTTCTTCTTAGGGGTGAAAAGAAAAACCCCCACGTGGAGCGCCTCCCCTCCGCCTCGGGTGCAGAGGAGACGTCCACGCGGGGGCAACCTCAATTGCCTATATCGCCGCGGAGTTCAACGCGTCGCGGCCCGCTCCGAGCCCGTCAGCGCAGGATGGAGGCGCCTCGTCTCGGTATAGAGCCAGGTTGTTTTACGTCAGCGGCGGGCTACCCATCATTTTTCGGCCCCGCGCCGACCCGCCGCGACGACCCCGGGCAATGCCCGGGGTACTTCTACACACACCGTCAGCCCGGCGTGTGTTCCCGGACCGTTCGTGAAAAGAATTATTTCCGATAGGGGGGATGACCAACGGTGTGACCAGCGGTTCGCGCAGG
>JABAOD010030679.1_pt2 | contig 11889 bp, 13 predicted proteins | sample 7062151 | NCBI WGS metagenome assembly JABAOD01 (sample SAMN14538626, study PRJNA623070) | marine sediment metagenome | biome: marine biome [ENVO:00000428]; feature: marine pelagic biome [ENVO:01000023]; material: deep marine sediment [ENVO:00002113] | place: India: Gulf of Khambhat ...
GTGAGGAGGACCTGCAGCGTGTCCGGCCGCCAGAGGAGCATCTCCCCCGCCCCCGTCATGGTGATCCCGTGGAGCATCAGGGTGTCCTTCTCCGCGAGCATCATGACCTTCCCCACGTCCCCCTCCTTGAGGGCCAGGATCATCTCCGCGATCATCTTCGGCATCTCCGCCAGGCGGGCGTCGAAGAAGGGGGACGAGATGACGGCGCGGTGGGCGTCCTCCGTCTCCTTGTAGGCGGGGACGAGGACCACCACCATCCCCATCTCCAGCTCCTCCCCCGCGAGCTGCTCCGAGTAGGAGTCCTCGTCGGAGACCCCGCGCCGCCAGAGGGAGTAGCCGCCCGTGACGGACCGGGAGGCGGACCCCGCTCCGCGGCGGGCGACGGTGGAAAGGACCTTCGGCGGGAGGTCGAGCCCCGCCGCCGAGGCTGCCGCAGCTGCGAGGGCGGCGAACCCGGAGGCCGAGGCCCCCAGGCCCACGTTCGCGGGGAAGCTGTTCTCCGAGACCGCCTTGAAGGGCTCGTGAAGGTCCGCCATCCGCCGCACCCGGTCCACGACGGCCAGGGCCCGCTCCAGGGACCGCCCTCCGACGGCCTCGCCGTCGATGGTCAGGGAGTCGCCCTCGAAGTCCCCGAATTCCAGCGTGGTCTTCGTCTGGAGGGGCGCGGTGCACACGGAGATGGAGTCGTGGAACGGGATCCGGAGGACGGGGTCCGCGAGGCCGTGGTACTTGACGAGGCCCTGGATGGGGTGGGCGACGGCGGTGGCCTTGCTCATCCCATCGCCTCCACGATGTCCGGCAGCCGCGAGAAGTGCTCCAGGACGGCGTCCGCCCCCCGGTACCCTTCGGGAGGCGCCTTTCCGTCGGTGAACAGAACGGCCTTCATCCCGACCCCCCGGGCCCCCGCCACATCGGCGAGCATCCGGTCCCCCACGTGCACCGCTTCCTCCGGCCGCGCGTCGATTTGCTCCAGCGTCCTCAGGAAGATCTCGGGGCGGGGCTTCCGGACCCGGAGCTCGTCGGAGAACGTGACCACGTCCACGAGATCAGTGAGGCCGAGGTCCCGCAGGATGGGGCGCTGTGCCTCCCCCCAGGTCGTCCCGCTGTTGGAGATGATGGCGAGGGCGAGGCCCCGCCCCTTCAGGGTGGCCAAGGCGTCCAGGGCCCCCTCATGCAGGTGCGGGGTGTGGGTTTCCAGGGGACTGGCGATGGCGCTACGTAGCGCCGCGTCCAGCTCCTCGTCGGGCCAGGGCAGGCCCAGGGCCTCCGCCCCGCGGGCCATGCGTTCCTCCACGGTGAGGTCCTCGTACCGCCTCCAGGTCTCCAGCAGGTCCTGCGTGAGCCGGCGGTAGGCCCTCTCGACCTGAGGGCGCCCGAGGTTCCTCCTCAGCGGGGCCAGCCGCCGGACCGTCTCGTCCACCCGCATCTCGAAGGCCACCCGCCCGAAGTTCTCCGTGGGCTCCCCGAAGAGGGTGTGCCACAGGTCCACTGTCACCGCCTTCATCCCCGCCCCTCACACGTCGAAGAGGACCGTCAGGTAGCCCTCGGCTTCGTTGATCTCCAGCTGGTGATAGGTCACTGCCTTCACGTTCATCTTGAGTTCGTGGCGGCCCGCGTCCAGGGCCTCTCCCCGTGCGACGGCCCGCAACCCGCCCTCCTCCATCTGCACCCGGAACTCGGAGAATAGGACGCCCTCCGTCTCGTGGAGGTAGAGGAGCTCCGTCAGCCAGTCCACGAGGAGCGTCTCGTCGTCGTCCGCGGTGAGGGCGATCTCGTGGGCGTCGAGGGCCCTCACCTTCTCCGGGCTGCAAATGAGGCTGAACATGCCCAGGGCCGCGTTCTCGAAGAGCTCCGACAGCGTCTCCCCGTAGGCCTTCACCCCCGCGTCGGCGGTGTGGCCCAGGACCTCGTACCGCACGGCCGACCCATCTCGAGGGGCGTACATCAACGTTGCGCGCCTTCCGGGGAATTCCCTCCCGGATGGGGACATATCGAGGGCCCCTCCAAACTTTATTTATGCGCCCCTCCCCCATGAGTTCCTTGGGCGGATACAGAAGGGCCTCATCCCTCCCGGGTGAGGATCCTCATGGAGGAGGTGGCGATCTTGCGGAATCCCTCTCGCGGGCTGGCCGTCGCACTCGGTGCGTTCCTGGCGGTTTCGAGCCTCCTCATCCTCGCGCCGCCCGCCCAGGCCTTGGACAACATCGACTACCTCGTCATCATGGACGCCCCCGGCGGCCGCGGGTCTTGGGTCGGGAACCGGACCTTCTATGTGGGCGACAACGCCACCTTCTGGGCCGCGGGGTTCAACTTCACCACGGGCTACGTCGGCGACGTGGATTCCTACTGGTACAGCGAGAACCCGTCCGTGGGGAGCATCGACCCCCAGGGCGGGGACACGAACTGGACGGGCCCCCGCGCGGAATTCCGGGCCCTTTCCGGCGGGACGACCGTCGTCCACGCGTGGTGCTACAACGCCAGCGGCGGCACGAACCCCTGCGGGCCGGACCCCGGGAACCAGACCTACCTCTGGAACGTCACGGGTACCCTCACGGTCCTCTACCACCCCGTGGACTCGTTGGTGATCCGGGACTCGCCCGGCGGGCTGGGAGCCCCCGTGGGAGATTGGGAGTACTTCGAGGGCGATGTGGACGTGTTCTGGGCCGCGGGCTACAACGACACCCTGGGCTACGTGGGGGACGTCCCGGCCGACTGGACCAGCACCAACACCTCCGTGGGGACGGTGGACTCGTTCGGCGTCTCCACGACCTTCCGGGCCATGGCGTCGGGGACGACCGTGGTCTCCGCCACCTACAACGGCACGGTGACGAACACGACGGGCACCCTGACGGTCAAGCCCCGCCCCGCGGTCTACGTGGACGACGACGGCCTTTGCGGCGGGTTCACCCCCTGCTACCTGACGATCCAGGAAGGTGTGGACGCCGCGGGGGATGGATGGCTTGTGAAGGTCTTCGACGGCTTCTACGCGGAGCACGTGGTCGTGGACCACTCGGTGGAGATCCGCGGGGAGTCCAAGGCGGGCGTCGTCGTGGACGGCTCCGGGACCGGCACGGTCTTCCTCATCACTGGGGACGACGTGACGGTGGAGTCCATCACCGTGCAGCAGGGGACCTACGGGTTCCACGTCGACCAGGCCGTCGGGACGCGGATCGGGAACAGCACGATACAGGACTACACGACGGGCATCTACCTGAACTACACGCGGGACGGCTACTTCGCCCACAACCTGATCACCCGCGGCGCCTACGGCATCGTCACGGACCACGCGTTTAACGACGCCATCCGGTGGAACGAGATCTCCTACAACACGGTGTTCGGCGCGAAGGACTTCGAGTCCCAGCTCCGGAACTGCTTCAACTGGAACAAGTTCCACCACAACAAAGTGGCCTACTACTACGACCCGGACCTGCCCCTCCTGCCCCTGGAGTTCGACGGGAATCTCCTCGAAGACAACGAGGTGGCCATCCGGGTGGAAGGCGCCTCCACCGTCGTCCTGACGAACAACACGATCCGTCGGAACGGCGTCGGGGTGGAGATCTTGGACGCCTCTCCCCTCGTGGCCTCGAACCTCCTCGAGGACAACGACGTCGGCGTCCTGTGCACCCGCTCCGCCTCCCGCATCGCGGACAACGACATCTCCGGCGGTCGCTACGGCATCCTCTGCACGGAGTCCTCCGTCCGGCTGGAGGGCAACTCGATTGCGCGAGCGACCACCGCGGACGTCCGAATCGAGGACTCCTCCAACCTCTTCCTCATCGGCAACGACCTGGGCGGCGGCACCCTCGTCCTCGAGGACAGCCAGGTGACGCGGCTGGAGCTGGTCGACACGCGGGCCACCTCAACGGGGACGACGGTGAGCACTCGTCATCGACGGACTCTCCAGCCTCACCCGGATGTGGTACGCCACCATCGCGGTGACAGACGCGAACGGCGACGCCGTGCACGGCGCCGAAGTCGCCCTGACCGACGCCTTGGGCACCCCTGTGAGCGTCGTGACCACGGACTCCGACGGCACGACGGACCCCCTCCACGTCCTCGACCGCGTCATCACGGCGGACGGGGTGGATCGCCGCAACCCCTACCGGGTCGACGTGACGGTCGACGGGACCACCGTCACGAAGCACTTCATGATCACCTCCAACAGCGCCCTGAGCATCGTCCTTGTCCCACGGACGACGGGGGCGGCCTTCCCGTGGCTCTTCTTCCTCCTCTTCGGGTCCGTCGTGGCCCTCGGGGTGGGCGGACTCCTCTCCATCGAGGCGGCCCGCTACGCCTTCCTGGCCCTCTTCATCCCGCTGTACATCAAGCTCCGGAAGGAGCAGGTCATGGACCACTACGTCCGCGGGCGGATCTACCAGTACATCGAAATGAACCCAGGGGACCACTTCTCCGCGATCAAGAAGGCCCTCGGGTTGAACAACGGCACCGCCGTGTACCACCTGGAGGTCTTGGAGCGGGAGGGGGTGCTGAAGAGCCAAATGGACGGCGTCTACCGCCGCTTCTACCCGGCGGACGCGTCGCTTCCCGCCCGGGATGGCGGGCAATTGTCGGAAGTGCAGGTGCGCATCCTCGACGTGGTTCGGAACCTGCCGGGGGTGGCGCAGAAGGAGATCGCCGGCGTCCTGGGCCTACGGCAGCCGACCCTGAGCTACCAGCTGGGCCGCCTGCAGGAGATGGGTCGGATCGAGGCCCGCAAGGACGGGCGCAAGGTGCGCTACCGCGTCCTGACCCCGAAGAAGGACTGAGGCGCCCGGCGTTCAGCCGCCTTCCGGCGGGACGAGCTCGTACTCCACCCGGTCCGTGTCCCGACCCTTCCGGCGACGGCCAAGGATCCGCATGCGGCCGATCTCCCCGAGGCTCTTGACGTGGGTCCCGCCACAGGGGCAGAGGTCGAAGTCCGCGAGCTTCACGACCCGGAGCCGACGGATGGACTCGGGGATGAGGTCCAGCAGGTAGCGCTCGCCGCCCATCTCGTCCTCCAAGGCCTCCCGGTCCTCCTCGTAGATGTCCACGTCGGCCTCCGTCTCCAAGACGGCGTTGCACTCGGCCTCGATGCGCTGCAGGTCCTCATCGCTGAAATGGGCGGGCCGGAAGTCCACCCGGCTCCGGTCGGCGTGGATCTGGTTCCCCACGGTCTTCGCCTCGTACAGCTGGAAGACCATGCCCGAGAGGAGGTGCTGGGACGTGTGCATTCGCATGTGGGCGTGGCGGCGGTCCCAGTCCACCTCGGCCCGGACGGAGGCGGTGTGCGGAATCTCGATCACGTAGTGCTTCACCACGCCCTTCTCCTTCCGGACCTTGCGGATCACCGTCTCCCCGCCTTCCCAGCGGAGCCAGCCGCGGTCGTCGGGCTGCCCGCCGCCCTCGGCGTAGAACGCGGTGCGGTCCAGGGCGACCCAGTCATCCCCGTGGTCGATGACCTGCGCCTCGAACTCCCGGATGTAGTTCGCCTCCGCGGACGGGAGGTACAGGATTTCCGTCTGCATCGCCCGCGCGAACGCGAGGGGGCTATTAAAGGTTGGACGGCGGGTCTACTTCAGGAGCTCCCGGGCGATGACCAGGCGCTGGATCTCGCTCGTCCCCTCGTAGATCTCCGTGATCTTGTGGTCCCGGTAGTACTTCTCCACCGGATATTCCTTGATGTAGCCGTAGCCGCCGTGGATTTGGAGGGCCTGGTCCACCACGAACCCGCAGGTCTCCGACGCGTACAGCTTCGCCACGGAGGACTCCCTCGTGTGCCGCGCGCCCTGGTCCTTCAGCCACGCCGCCCGGTAGGTGAGGAGCCGCGCCGCCTCGATGCGGGTCGCCATGTCCGCGAGCTTCCACTGGATCGCCTGAAACGTGCTGATGGGCTCCCCGAAGGCCTCCCGCTCCTTCGAGTACTTGAGGGCCTCCTCGTAGGCCCCCTGGGCGATGCCCAGGGCCTGGGCGGCGATCCCGATGCGCCCGCCATCCAGGGTCGCGAGGGCGATGTTGAAGCCCTTGCCTTCCTCGCCGAGGAGGTTCTCCTCCGGGATGCGGCAGTCGTCCAGCGAGAAGGCGGCGGTGTCGGAGGCCCGGATGCCCATCTTGTCCTCCTTCTTGGTGAGCACACAGCCGGGGGCGTCCGTGGGCACGACGAAGGCGGAGATGTCGTACTTCCCCTCCCCGGTGCGGGCGTAGGTGATGAGGATGGAAGCGATGGCGCCGTTGGTGACGAAGATCTTGGAGCCGTTGAGGATCCACTCGCTCCCCTCCTTTCGGCCCGTGGAGGCCATGGCGGCGGCGTCGGACCCGCTCCCCGGCTCCGTGAGGGCGTACGCCCCCAGGACGTTGCCCTGGGCCAGTTCCCGCAGCCATCGCTCCTTCTGCGCGTCGGTCCCGAAGCGGTAGAGGGGGTCGCAGACGAGGCCGTTGTTCACCGCCGCGATGACGCCGATGGAGGCGTCCGCACGGGAGAGCTCCTCGATAGCGATGGCGTAGGAGACGTTGTCCGTGCCCGCCCCGCCCCACTCCGGCGGGAACGCCATCCCCAGGAGGCCCAGGGGCCCCATCTTCTTCACGATGTCCATGGGGACCTCCTGCTTCTCGTCGTACTCCAGGGCGACGGGGCGAATCTCCTTGTCCGCGAAGTCCCGCACCATCTTGCGCGTGAGTTCGTGCTCCTCCGTCAGCGCGAAGTCCATGGGGCACCGCCTCGGAATTCCTCGGAAAGCGGGCCCGCGTCTTAAGGGTTCACGTGTCCCCCAACCCGCCCACACTCCCTTGGCTCGGTGGCTGTCACCCCCCTGGACAGCCAAGCCATTTATACCCGGCCGCAGCATCAGAGACCAGCGTGGTATCATGCCGATCTTCGAGAAGTCGGGGGAGAGCGAAGTCACCCGGGCCATCCTCAGTGGATTCGCCGAGGACCTGGAGCGCTTCGCGGAGAGCGAGGTCATCGTCATCGGCGGCGGCCCCAGCGGCCTCATGGCGGGGCGGGACCTCGCCGCGGCGGGTCGCCAGGTCCTGATCGTCGAGCGCAACAACTACCTCGGCGGCGGGTTCTGGCTCGGCGGCTACCTGATGAACACCATCACCGTCCGGGCCCCGGGACAGAAGGTCCTCGACGAGCTCGGCATTCCCTACAAGGAGCACTCGAAGAACCTCTACGTGACCAGCGGCCCCCACGCCTGCTCGAAGCTCATCGCCGGCGCGTGCGACGCGGGCGTCAAGATCCTCAACATGACCTCCTTCGAGGACGTGGTCGTCCGCGGGAACAACCGCGTGGCGGGCGTCGTCGTGAACTGGACCCCCGTGCAGGCCCTCCCGCGGGAGATCACTTGCGTGGACCCTATCCCCCTGGAGGCCCACCTCGTCATCGACGCCACGGGCCACGACGCGGAGGTCGCGTCCGCCCTCATGGAGCGGGGCCTCTTCAAGATCCCCGGCGAAGGCGGGATGTGGATCGAGGAGTCGGAGGACCTCGTCGTGGAGCACACGGGGGTCGTCTACCCGGGCCTCGTCGCCGCGGGGATGGCCGTGGCGAGCATCCACGCCCTCCCCCGCATGGGCCCCACCTTTGGCGCCATGCTCCTCTCGGGGAGGCGGGCCGCTGAGGCCGCCAACGAGGAACTCGACAAGCTATGATCCGGCCCCTCTCTCGGGTCTACCTGTACCGCGAGCCCTCAGCGGCGACCTTGGACTTCGACGCGGTGGCGGACTTCGTCGACGAGGTCGTGGGCGTCCCGGCCGAGATCCGGGACGAGTTCGTGAACCACCACCTGAAGGACCATGACGAGGCGGCCCGGCGGATCGCCCACACGAAGGTCCGCAACCCCGGCGCCTCCCACGCGCCGGCGGAGCCCTCCCTCGGGGAGGTGGGCTTCGAGAAGCGCCTCATCAGCGACCCCGCGAAGCGCGTCATCGGCATCCTCTACGACGGCCNNCGCATGATCCCCCCCGCCGAGAGGCGCGCCGACCTGTGCCATGTGGCCTCCACCTTCCGCCTCCTGGGCACCTTCTTCCCTTCGGACGGGCGCTACCACGCCCGCACCGTGATTTGCGGCTACCCCCACATCGTGTCGACCTCGGGGATCGTGGAGGCCCCCGCGAAGCCCCGGGAGTACTACCTCCTCCGTCGGCAGTACCAGGCGATGGGCATGACGCCGCCCCTGGAGGACGTCAAGCGCCAGGTGGCGGGGGGCTTCATCGACCACGACGACCCGCGGATGACGGAGGTGGTCAAGGGCCTCGTCCTCCAGTCGATCTTCCATCAGGCCGCGGGGGAGGCCTTCTGCCCCTCGGCGGACTGCCGCCTCTTCGACGCCCACCGGCAGGAGGAGCTCGTCCACGCGCAGCTGGAGTCCGCGACGCTCTGCGAGACCCACGAGGCGCTGGCGAAGCGGCTCGCCCGGCCCGAGTGACCCGGGTCGTTACCTTCCTTGAAAATCGGGAACGGCCCGTTAAGTACGCCCCACGCCAACCCCTCGACCCCGGACGCGGTGCCCCATGCCGACCTCTCATTTCCACCGAACCCTACGGCACGTCATCGCCGCGGGGCTCGCGGGCGGCCTCGTCCTCCTTTTCCTCATCCTCCGCGGGGCCTACGGCGTCCACGCCCTCAACCGCTCCTTCGCCGACGCCGCCTTCATCCTCCTCGTGATGACTATGGCCCTCGGCCCCCTGGCCAAGATCGCCCCGTCGCTCCGGCCCTGCCTCACCTGGCGCCACGAGTTCGGCGTGTGGACGGTCCTCATGGCCTTCGCCCACCTCTACGTGATCCTCGACGGCTGGGTCCGCTGGGACCTCACCCTCTTTTACCTCGTCCCCCTGGAACGCACCCACGGGGAGGTGGTCATCGACCGCAGCTTCCTCCTGGGGAACGTCATGGGGTTCGTGGCCCTCCTCTACGGCGTCATCCTCCTCGCGACCTCGAACCGCTGGGCCCTGAAGCGGCTCGGGAGGTCCTGGCGCTACGTCCAGGCGGGCTCGCGGGTGTACGTCCTCCTCGTCGTCCTCCACAGCGCCTACTTCCTTCTCTGGCACTACGCCGTCTACCCGGAGGCGAAGTCGAGCGTCTTCACCCTGCCCTTCCTGCTCCTCACGGTCCTCCTGTACGCCCTCGTCGTCCTGGGGTTCCTGGCCACAGTCCATAAGAACCGGCGCTCCTTGCCCTCCCCGCCCGCGAAGGCGGATGAGGGTCGAACGACATGAGGGACGCGTGGCCGCCGCTCATTCGGGAGATGATCCGGGATCATCCGGAGGTCGACGTCGTCACGAAGGCCTTCCCCGCAGGCTTCCCACACGACGCGCCGTTCGTGGCAGTGGCCGGGTGGATGCGAGATGAGGCGGGAAACGTCCTGCTCGTCCGCCACCACGAAGGGACCCCGTGGGGAGGCGCGTGGGCCACGCCGGGCGGCCTCGTTCGCGAGAGCGAGAGCCCTGAGGAGGCCGTTCGGCGGGAAGTCCTGGAGGAGACCGGTGTCGACGTGCGAGACGTCTCGTTGCGCCGCGTCGTCGTCATGGAGGACCGCAGCCAGGAGCCGCCAAGGACCTCCTTCACGCTGATCTTTGCTACCCGAGCGGGTTCGACGCCGCCGGGTCGCCCACAGGCCGACGACGCCGTCTTGGAGGCCCGCTGGTTCCGGAAACTCCCCGAGGACATGGCGTTCCGTGAAGAGTACGAGGACCTCCTCTAGCGTCAGAACGCCGCACGCCCTCCCGCGGAAATCGCAACCCTTTTCCCGAAGCCCCCCCCATCCCGTCGGGCAGAGGTGCTGCGATGGTGGACGTCGGCGAGAAGGCCCCGGATTTCGCGCTGAGGAACACGGCCATGGAGGAAGTGACGCTGCAGGGTCAGCTGGGGGAGGCCCCCGTCGTTCTCGCGTTCTACCCCGCGGCCTTCACAGGCGTCTGCACGGACGAGCTCTGTGCGTTCCGCGACCAGCTGGGGGAGTTCGAGAGCCTGAACGCCAAGGTCTTCGCGATCAGCGCCGACAGCCCCTTCACCAACGCGGTCTTCAAGGAGAAGAACGCCCTGCCCTTCCCCCTCCTCTGCGACCCGTCGAAGGACACCCTCCGGGCGTACGGGATCGTCTGGCGGGACTTCGCCGGCATCCCGGGATGGACCGTGGCCACCCGCTCCGTGTTCGTGCTGGACAAGGACGGCATCGTCCGCTACAAGTGGGTGACCGACGACCAGGGGGTCCCTCCGGACATGGACGCCGTGCGGTCGGCGGTGGAGGCCGCCGCCTAGCCCGTCAACCCCGTCACTCCCCGGGTCTCGATGGGTTTATCGCCCGGGCTCCCTTCTGGTCCCAGCGTGCCATCGGGGGACAACCTGGAGGGGGTACGGGCCGGGGCGGTTCGAGCCATCCTCGCCGAGATGACCGCTCGCGGCAGCCTCCTCGTGGCCTTCTCCGGGGGCGTGGACAGCGCCGTGGTGGCGCGCCTAGCGCGCGAGGCCCTCGACGGGAAGGCGCTGGCCGTCACCGCCTCCTCCGAATCCCTCTCCACCCACGAACTGGAGGCCGCCCGGGCCACCGCCGAGGAGATCGGCATCCGGCACCGGGTGCTCCGCTACTCGGACCTGGACGACCCCGCCTACGTCGCGAACGACGCGGCCCGATGCTTCCACTGCCGTTCTTCGATGTCCCGACGCCTGCTGAGTGTCGCCGCCGAGGAAGGGCTGGAGCACCTGGCGGACGGGGTCATCCTCGACGACCTCTCCGACGACCGCCCCGGGACGGCGGCGATGGAGGCCGCGGGCTTCTGGCACCCCTTGGCGGAAGCGGGCCTGGGCAAGGCGGATGTGCGGGCTATCGCCTGGGCCCTCGGCCTCTCCGTCCACAGGAAGCCCTCCAACGCCTGCCTCTCGTCCCGCATCGCCCGGGGCACCCCCGTGACCGCGGGCCTCCTGCGACGGGTGGAGGGCGGGGAGGCGTTCACGCGGTCCCTGGGCTTCGACCAAATCCGGGTCCGCGCCGTGGACGGCGGGGCGCGGGTGGAGGTGGGCCCGGAGGAGGTCCCCCGCCTCCTTCGAGAAGACGTCGCCCGCCAGGTGACGGCGCACCTCCGCTCCCTGGGCTTCATGAGCGTGGAGCTGGATCCACACGGCTACAGAACCGGGAGGCTCAATCCCCAAGATTCGGGCTAGACCGGGAGGTGGGCGCAGTGGTGCTCCTTGAGGTCGTAGCAGTCCGGACACTCCTTTGGCAGCTCCACGAGTTTCGTCAGGCGCATGGCCGTCTCGTCCTCTAGGGCGTGCTCCATCTTGCACGCCTGCTCGTGGAAGCCCTCGTGCACGTCCAAGACGTCCAGCAGGAACCGCTCCAGGAGGCAGTGCTTCCGGAGGATGTTCCGGGCCACCTCCTCTCCTGCCGGGGTGAGGCGGGCGCCGTGATACTTCTCGTGGTGAAGGAGCCCCATCTCGTCCAAGCGGTCGAGCATCTCCGTCACGCTGGGCGGCGACACCCCGAGCTCCGTGGAGATCTCCCCCGTCTTCGCGGGGCCCCCGTTGCTTCGCGAGAGGAGGTAGATGGACTTCAGGTACATCTCCACGTTCTCGCTCATCCCCTCGGTTCCCGCCATGTGCCTCACCCCTCGATACCGGCGCGTGGGGCGATAAGGGTTTTGTGCACCCGAATCCCTCCCAGCGTCCTCACTTCGGATGCCCGACGATGACCTCCTCCACCTCTACGTAGTACCCGAGCCCCCCGCTCCGGACGACCCCGATGACGATGGCCTCCTTGCCGATCTCCATCTGGTGGGGCGGGGCGATGGAGTATTCGGCGGCGAGGGTCCCCTCCCGGTCGGACAGATAGAACGTCCGGTTCTCCCAGTCCCAGTCCGTCACGTTGCCGCGGACGCGGACCTGGTCCCCCAGGAGGGCGGCCGCGTTCTCCAGGA
>JABAOD010001895.1_pt4 | contig 11882 bp, 13 predicted proteins | sample 7062151 | NCBI WGS metagenome assembly JABAOD01 (sample SAMN14538626, study PRJNA623070) | marine sediment metagenome | biome: marine biome [ENVO:00000428]; feature: marine pelagic biome [ENVO:01000023]; material: deep marine sediment [ENVO:00002113] | place: India: Gulf of Khambhat ...
GCTTGGGCAATAAGCTCCTTGCCGGTTCCGCTTTCTCCCTGGATGAGAACGGTTGCCCCACTGTCCGCCACTTGGCCCACCAACTTGAAGACCACTTGCATGCCCTGACTCGTCCCCACGATCTCATCCAACTCTTGGCGATCTCTCAGCTGGGCCTTGAGCCGGTTCAGCTCCTTCGTGAGCGTCTTCACCTCTAGGGCCCTGCGAACGAGAAGAGTGAGCTCCTCGAAATCAAAGGGTTTGGTGATATAGTCGTACGCCCCCCGCTTCATGGCCTCCACGGCCGCTTGGAGGCTGCCGAACGCGGTCATGACGATCACGATGGTATCTGGACGGCGTTCGCGGAGTAGGGAGAGGGCCTCAAGCCCATCCACGGTAGGCATCTTGATATCCATGAGGACCAGATCGGCACTGACCCGTTCCGCTGTCTCCACCGCTGCCTTCCCATCCGCGACTGTGAGCACAGCGTACCCCGACCGCTCGAGGGCCTTTTTCAGCGTCCAGCGGACACTTTCCTCATCGTCCGCTACCACAATTTTTGCTCTCAGAGGCTCGGGCATCATCACTCCTCAAACGCTAGAACGCTAGGAAGCTAGGAGGCTCGGATGGACTCCAGTCAATCACACTCTTACGGCCTTTTGGCGTCCTCGCGTTCCAGCGTACTAGCCTCCTAGCCTGCCAGCGCCTTACTGCCGTGCCAGCGGGAGAAAAACGGTAACACCACATCCGCCCTCCTCCCCGTCACCGACCTCGATACTTCCCCGGTGGTCCCCCACGATCCGGTGGCAGATGGCCAACCCGAGGCCGGTCCCCCTCGGCTTGGTGGTGAAAAAGGGATCAAAGAGGTGCTGCCGGGCCTCCGGGGACAACCCCGGACCCTGGTCGACCACCTTAGCCACGGCCACCGACAAACCAAAGCATCGAGGGGAGCGGCGTTCGTACGCAGTCTCTAGGGTGAGCTCCCCTCCCCCGTCCATTGCCTCGGCTCCGTTGCGGATCAGGTTGAGGAAAACCTGCCGGATCTGGTCGGGATCGGCACTGATGGGGGGGACTTGGGGATCATAGACGCGCCGGACTGTGACGTCTCGTCGCATCAACATGGGCTCCTCCAGGGTCAAGATCTCTTCCAAGATCTGATTGACGTTGCACTCCACCAAACGGGGAGGGCTCGGCTGGGCAAACGCGAGCATCCCTTCGACGAGGGCATTGAGCCGGTCGACCTCTCGAACAATGACATCGGTATATTCCTTCAGGGCGGCGGGAAACGATGATTCCGCCTGGAGGAGCTGTGCCGCGCCCCGGACGCCCATGAGCGGGTTGCGAATCTCGTGCGCGATGCCCGCCACCAGCGTTCCGACAGCCGTCAGCCGCTCCGACCGGCGCACTTGCTCCTCGAGTTCACGAATCCGCGTGAGATCCCGAAGAAGCAGGACGGCTCCTCGGGTCTCTCCGTTCTGGTCGGCCAAGAGCGAGGCAATCGCGCTCACCGAGACCTTCCCCCGAGGGTTGAGCACGGTGGCCTCATGTTCTGCATGGGCCCGCCCGGTGTCAAAGGCACGGTCCACGAGGGCCGTGAGCGGGGAAGGATCCCCGAAGAGGCTCGCGACGGGTTTGCCGTGCGCCGTGGCTGCCGACATCCCCAGAAGCTCTTCGGCAGCCGGATTGAGGAAAGCAACCTTGCCCCCGCGGTCGACCACCACCAATCCATCTTGCAAGCTGCCCAAGAGGTCCTCGTAATAGGCTTGCATGTCGCCGAGGACCTGTTGGAGATTTTCCATCTCCCGTCGCTCGCGCACCGGCACCTCCGTTCCCCTCATCCTACCCCGGACGCTTCAGCGCAATCATAACCTAACCAGTTGCGGCGATACAAGCAAACAGCCCTGCAGCGGGCTCCATCCCGCTTCACGCTCAGCCCGAACCGTCTTAACGCACCAGCCACCCGTCCTGCTCATGCCTTGACAGTCCTTTGGCGCCATGGTACAACCCCAGCACTGGCGGCATTGTAAGCGCGGTCGTCGCCCTGTTTGCACCGGTGGCGCCGGCGAGATCCTCACATCGGCAATGACGAGGCGAAATGCCCGCCCCATCCCCCTTATTCAAGTCGAAAGAGGCTTTTGAGGCCCTTTTTCGCCCGCAGAGCGTGGCGGTCATCGGGGCCTCCACTGCGCCAGAAAAACTCGGATACCAGATTTTTAAGAACATCCTTGACGCAGGCTTTCCGGGCACGGTCTACCCCATCAATCCTAAGGCGACCGAGATCCTCGGTCACCCATGCCATCCGGCCATCGACGCAACCCCCGAACAAGTCGATCTAGCCGTCATCATTATCCCCGCGCCACTCGTGGCCGACACCATTCGGCACTGTGGCAAGCGAGGGGTCAAAGGGGCCATCGTGATCAGCGGCGGTTTCAGCGAGATCGGGCCAGAGGGGGAGGTCCTGCAAGGCCAACTCGTCGAGGCAGCCCAGAAGGCCAACGTAGCCGTCATCGGACCAAACTGCCAAGGAGTTAACAACCCACACCATCCCCTCTGCGCCTCTTGGCCCCTCCTCACCCGGCGAGGGGGGGTGGCGATCATCTCCCAGAGTGGGACCGTCGGAGCAGCCCTCATGGACTGGGCTTCTCAGGAAGAGCTCGGGGTGTCCACGTTCGTCAGCCTGGGCAACAGAGCAGATGTTGACGAGGCCGATTTGATCCACTACTTCAGCCAGGACCCCCATACCGAGACCATCGCCATCTACATGGAGGGGGTCAAGGTCGCTCCCAAGTTCTTGGAAGCCGTCCGACAATGCCAAAAGCCCTTGGTCATTTTAAAGGCGGGGCGGACCCCCAAAGGGCGTAAAGCGGCTGAATCCCATACCCGGTCCCTCGCCGGCCGGGACGAGGTATACGAGGGGGCCTTCCGCCAACTCCACATTCATCGGGCGAGCGACCTGGAGCAGCTCTACGACTTCAGCAAGGCGCTCTCCTACCTTCCTCGCCCGAAAGGACCCCGGCTCCTGATCGTGACGAGCTCGGGAGGCTCTGGTATCCTGGCCACCGACATGGCGGAAATGACCGGACTCGATGTCGCGCCGCTTCCCGACGAGATGGCGCGAAGCCTCAGGGATGTGCTGCCCAAGCACTGCATCGTGGCGAACCCTTTGGATCTGACTGGCGATGCCACCGCAGAGATGTACCGGCAGGTGGTCGAGGCTGCCACTTCCCACTTCGACACCGTTGCCCTGATCTTTGGCGACCCGATTCCTGGTGCCTCAGAGGTGGTCGGCAAAGAGCCCCTCCAGCTTGTGATCTATCTCGGAGGGGCAGAGGTGGAGCGGCAAGAGCGACTCCGCTTTCACCGGAAAGGTATCCCGGTCTTTCCGACCCCTGAACGTGGAATTCGGGCCCTGGGAGAGCTCCTCCGATAGGAAGTCCGGATGACGATTGCCATCGGGAAGGCGATTCAGGAAGGCCGAAATCTCTTGGAGCCGGAGGCCTACGAACTGCTTGCACATTACGGGGTTTCTGTTCCCCCTCACCGGTTGGTCAACTCGGACGAACAGGCCGAAGCCGCAGCCACCGAGATCGGCTACCCGGTCGTCGCCAAGATCGTCTCCCCGAATATCTTGCACAAGACCGAGGCGGGGGGGGTCGTCCTGAATCTCACCGAGGGACCCGCAGTCAGGAATGCCTACCGACAGATTACGGACCGGGCCCGCCAGGCCAAGGCCACAGTCCGCGGTGTTCTCATCAGCCGTATGGCCCCGCCGGGCACCGAGGTCATTGTCGGTCTTCTGCAGGACGTCCAGTTCGGCCCCGTGGTGATGTTTGGGCTGGGTGGGGTCTTCGTCGAGGTCTATCAGGATGTGAGCTTCCGGCTCGTCCCTCTCACCAAACAGGATGCGGCCGCCATGATTCAACAGATCAAGGCCTTCCCGTTGCTCCAGGGAGCCCGAGGGAGCAAGCCCGCAGATCTCGAGGGCCTCGCCGATCTTCTCCTGAAGGTCTCAAAGATCGCCCAGGAGAACGTGGAGATTACCGAGATGGACCTCAATCCGATCATCGTCTACGAAAAAGGCTTCAGCGTCGTGGACGCCCGGGTTCTCCTCCACCAAAAAGCCCCTGCCGTCTGACCTGAACACCTCTCCTGGAGAGCACACACTGCGACGAGAGCTTCGTGAGCGTTCCGATGTTCCCCACTGCGCGTGGTGTGGTCTTCCCATCCGGTCTCAGGTATTTTTTCGGGAGGACGACAAGGCGGAGGTACAGGTCTACCACGAGGACTGCTACCGCTTCGGTCTCAAGCTCGAACCGGAAACCATCGGCTGGACGCCTCTGCCCCGTCGTTCCCGGTCTTCGGCATCCCAATAACACGATCTCTCCCGCTATATGGACATCCCGCCATCCACGCTTAGGACGGCGCCGTTGATGTAATTGGCGTCGTTCGAGGCGAGGAAAGCATAGACTCCGGCGATTTCTTCGGGCTGGCCCAACCGGCCGAGCGGAATCCTGCCATTGAGTTGGTTGAGAATCTTCTCGGGCACACTCCCAAGCATATCTGTACTGATGAAGCCCGGCGCGACGGCATTGACACAAATGCCCTTGCCCCCAAGCTCACGGGCCCAGACCTTGGTCATGCCGATCACCCCGGCTTTCGTGGCAGCGTAGCTGGTTTGACCGAAGTTGCCGTAGAGCCCCACCACCGATGATACGTTGATGATCCGGCCGCTTCCCTGCGCGATCATGAACGGTGCAACTGCCTGCGTGCAGTTAAAGGTGCCCTTTAGGTTGACAGAGACCACCGCATCGAACTCCTCCTCGCTCATCCTCGAAAGCTGAGCGTCGAGGACGATGCCTGCGTTGTTGAGCAGAACATCGATGCGCCTGAAGCGTTGATGAATCTTTTCGATCGCCGCTTGCGCTTCCTCGCGCTTGGTCACGTCCGCTCGAAAAAAGACGGGGGTACGCCAACCATTCACCGGGGACGTGATTCGGTCGATGATCTCCCGAACCAGAGCTTCTCCAGCTTCTCGATCCTTGTCGATGATCGCGACGTGAGCACCTTCTTGAGCGAATCGCAGAGCCGTCGCCCGCCCGATTCCCCGTGCACCCCCCGTAATCACGGTGATCTTTCCTCTCAACCGCATTCCCTATCCTCCTCCCCACGCGAAGGAACGAAACCCGCCATCGCCTCTCCCCTCCCCAGACCCCTCATCGGCGGCTCCTCGGGTTTACTACGCCCTGCGGCAATGGGGAGAGATACCGCTAACTACCCAATGCATATTTGATGCCGGCGGTGTCGAGAAGATGGAATAGCGCATCGCAGTACAGAATGATGCTTTGGGTCATGGTTTTCAAGATTTTTGAGCGTCACAGGGGGTGATTTCGGTCAATTTTTTTGATCCGGAGGATACTGGGACAGTAATGCTGTGCCCGAAATCCGTGCGCGGCATCTTCGGCTTTCTATACAGCGATCTGAGCAGTGGTTGTCAACTGGTACCTCAGCCGCCCTGGCGTCAACCGAGACTCATGTCTTAAGGGGAGCCCCAGCTGCGGCCAGTGGAGTGGGGAGGGCTTGCTCGCCGTCTTGGTCACCAGCTCGTTCTTTCCCCGACAATCAATCCCGCAAAAACCGCTGTTCCCGCTCTTTCATCTCCGGGACACCCTGCAAGTCGAACACGTGCTTCATCGGCACCACCAGGTGATCGACCTCATAGATGCCCCCGTCGTGCTGAATCTTGCCCAGCACTTCTTCCATGGCCCGGATGGCGGCGCGCAGCGGATGGTTTGCGTAGACGACCATTTTCACCTTACCGAGCTCTTCAATGCGTTTTTCCGTAAGGCTTGGATAAGTGGTCGGGACCAGAACCAATGGCGCCCTCGCCCCCCACTGCTTCACAAAGTCGATTATCTCTCCTGGGTCGGATGACTTCGAGTGGATCAGAATCGCATCTGCGCCGGCGTCCACATACCGATTTGCCCGCCTCTGGGCTTCTTCCTGCCCCCAGCCGGCAATGAGCGCTTCGACCCTGGCAATGACCATAAAATCAGNNCCTGGCAATGACCATGAAATCCGGGGAGCGCTGCGCGGCCTTGGCTGCCTCGATTTTGCCGGCAAACTCGTCGACTCCAGCGAGCACCTGGCGACCTCCGGGAAGGAGGCTGTTATCTTTGGGATACTTTTTGTCCTCGAACGTGATGGCGGCAACACCCACCTCCTCAAAACGCTCTACGGCGTAGAAGACGTTATTGGCATTGCCATAGCCGGTATCCCCGTCGACCACGAGAGGAATCGAGGTCACCTCGACCATACTTCGAGCCACCTCAAGGTACTGAGTCATGGAGAGAAGGCTGGCATCCGGGATGCCATGCGCCGCCGAAATCCCCAAACTGCTGGACCAAATACCATCAAACCCAGCCCGCTCCACGAGTTTCGCCCCCAGCCCATTGTGCGCGCCGACGATCCGGACCAGCCCGGGCCGGGTGAACAATTCCCTCAGCTTTTTCGCCTTAGACATATCTGCGCTCCCTCCCGGAATACAGAATTAGCAAGATGGGTCCTAGGGCTGAGTCCCCACGCCGGAGAACCTAGGCCCTCATGGCGGGCAGTGATCTCAGGGTTCTACTCCTGACGCTTCGAGTTGTTTGTGTAATTTCTCTATTTCTCCTCTCGCATAGATCAGGACTTTCACGCCAAGTTCCTTCGCGTGCTTAGCATGCGTCTCGTTGTCATCGACATAGAGGATCTCTTCAGGTTTGACGCCGGACGCTCTGATCATCACCTCCGCAAACCCTTTGTCCTTTTTGCTGAGGCCGTGCATAAATGAATAGACTTCGACATCGAACAGATTCCGAAACGGATATTTTTCCTCAAGAAAATCGATTCTACTCTTGATGTTTCCGGAAAAAGCCAAGAGCTTATATCTGCTTTTCAGCAGGGTGATCAACTTCAGGATGTCTTCATCTATTATGTACGCACTATACCATTCCCGCTTGATCAATTGCGCGTCGTAAGTCTCCGGCAAGTGGCACTGTGCCCAGGCCCAAAACTCGGCATCATCAATGACTCCCCTTCTCAGTTCAATGCTCTTCGGAGAAACCAACAGCTCTAAAATAAGGTCCTTCCTATAGCCATGCCCTTTGGACAATTGCTCCGCTGCGACGGAATTCCCTTCGGAGAAAAGAACTCCCCCAAGATCAAATGCAATTGCTTTGATCATGGGTCTGTTGCATCCTTCAGACCTCATCGAGCCTCTGCTGGATTTGGTTCACGAGACATTCTGTTTCCGATCACTCTTTGTCCTTGTCAAGCCCTTCGGGTTCGCATAGTATGCCTAGCGTCGGTCACACTCAATCATTAAACCACAGTCAGAATCGAGTCTCTCGAGAATCCCCACCATGAAGAACTTCCTGAAAAGTCTATTCGGCGCGCGACATGAGCAGATTCAGACAGAACTCGACGAATATCTCGATAACCTGAACGCCATCACCCTGGACATGCGCAAGGCAATTCTAGCTTATCTCGGCCAGAATATGGAGCAGTTTCTCCATGTATTTGAACGAATCAACTCGTTGGAAAACCGTCTAGACATGCTACGACGCAACATTCAGGAGAAAATTTATGGACACCGACTGCTTCCCGATACGCGCGACGATGTTTTGACATTGCTCGAGACGGTGGACAAGATCCCGAATCGCATCCAGGCAGTCACTCGAGAGATGCTATTGCAGCACATCCGTATCCCGGAACATCTCCACCAAAATTTAGACGATCTGGCGGACCGGGGTGTCCAAATTGTGCAAGTGTTAACCCGGGTGGCCCACGCATTTCTGAACAGGCCTCATCACGTCAGAGAAGGGGCAAAGCAACTCTCGCAGCACGAACATGCGGGGGACTTAATCGAACAACAGGCGCTGAAGCTGATCTTCGAGGATGCGAGCCTGGAGTTAGCCGAAAAGATGCAACTATACCACTTCGTGGACCGCTTGGGTTCGATCTGTGACATGGCCGAAGATGTGGGGGACCGGCTCATGATTTGGGCTATCAAGCGGCTGTTTTAGCCATGGTGCTTGGACTATCGAGCGGCTTATTTTTGGGTTGGACCCTGGGCGCCAATGACGCGGCCAATCTCTTTGGCACGGCAGTCGCCTCGCACATGGTCCGGTTCCGCACCGCAGCAAAACTGGCCGCCCTCTTTGTCATGCTGGGCGGCGTGGTGGTCGGACCGGCCGCCATGGAGACGCTCGGCGACCTGGGGCAGATCGAACTACTGGCGGGCGCCTTTACGACCGCCCTCGCGGCGGCGGCGGCCATTGCGGCCATGACTCGATACGCGATGCCGGTCTCTACCTCGCAAGCCGTAGTCGGCGCCCTCCTCGGCTACCGCCTGTTCCAGCATGGCAGCCTCGATGCTGCAACCTGGGACTTACTGCGGACTATCGTTCTCACCTGGGTGGCCTGCCCAATCCTCGCTGCAATCGCCGCATTCGTTATATATAAGGTAATGGCCTGGGTGTTTGGCCAATTGCCCATGCCCCTGTTCGTGCTCGACCGCTGGTTGCGTTTCGGCCTCCTTGCCGTGGGGTGCTACGGAGCCTGGGCTCTGGGCAGTAACAACATGGCGAACGTCGTCGGGGTCTATACACGACTCGACCTCTTCGATCCGTTGCGGCTCGGGCCCTGGGTGCTCTCCCAGTCCAGGATTCTGGCCTTGCTGGGCGGCTCGGCCATCGCACTCGGCGTCGCGACGTATTCTTACCGTGTCATGCTTACGGTTGGGCGGGACCTGGTCAAGCTGGACGCCGTAACGGCATTCATCGCGGTCCTCGCCGAAGCGATGGTGGTGGATTTTTTCGCTCATTCCTGGGACTTCGGCGGCTTCATCCTGCCGGCCATTCCGGTCTCAGCGACGCAGGTGCTGGTCGGCGCAGTCGTCGGTATTGGACTTGCCCGCGGTATCCAGACCATCAAGGGGCGCGTGCTACTCCACATCATCGTGGGGTGGGGCACGACGCCGCTCGTTGCCGCTCTCCTTGCCTACGCCCTCCTCCCCGTCGTCCTGCGGTTCACCTGACCCGAGCGACCGGGAAAAAGAGGGCAAAGAAGGTAGGCTGAATCTGGCGGCCTTGCGCGGAGGGAGAAATGGCCGGAGCGGGCCTATAAGCCGGGTTCTGTATTCGCCCGAAGGCGAACGGTGGTCATTCCTCTGGGTCCCGCATTACTTTGGGACTCTAGCGGCCTACCCGTTCCGCCTGCCTTTCGGGCAAGAGAGCGGGCCACTCTCATCCTCGCCCTCGCTCGATGAGCGACAACCAGGAAGCGGAACCTATTTGGCCTTGCTCCGGGTGGGGTTTGCCAAGCCAGCCCGTCACCGGACTGCTGGTGCGCTCTTACCGCACCTTTTCACCCTTACCCCGCGGACAGCCTCTTTCGAAGAAAGAGAACAAAGGCTACCGGCGGGGCGGTATATTTTCTGTGGCACTTTCCCTGGGGTCGCCCCCGGTGGGCGTTACCCACCACCCTGCCCTGCGGAGCCCGGACTTTCCTCCCCGATCAGAGATCGGAGCGACCACCCGGCCCACTCCGGCCACCCATACTATACCCGCCCTCGCCCCGCATGGCAAGGAAAGAATCCGTACGAAACCCCTTCAATCTGGACTTGAGAGGGACACTTCGTTAGAGTCACGAGGACGGGAGGATCTCGATGAAGTGGGTCGTCGTGGCAACCATCTTGGCCTTTTTCCTCCTTCTCGGCATCCGTCTGCTGCGGCGCCTCACGTTAGGGAACGCCACGATTCATATCGCCCACATGAAATCCAAAACGGAGGCCATTGCGGTCGCCAGGGTCTTACGGGGGGTGAAAGGTGTGGTAGAGGTCCGGGTGGACCTGGAACAGCACCTCGCCAGGATTACCTATAGAAAAGGCCAGGTAGAGGTGGAAGACATGCTCCGGGCCTTGCACGGCGCTGGGTTTTGATCAGGAATGAAAAAGGGAATTTCGAGGACTGAAAGAGACCTGCGGCCCCGAGACCGGCCCGTGGCCAGGTTGAAAGGGCTGCCGAATCCTGCTACAGTAGCGCTAGTGCCGTTTCAACTTCTTATGCCGACTTCGTCGCTAGACACGCCAGCGACCGTTGTAACAGGGTACGCCGCTTAAAATTGCCTCATCACACTGGAACGGCACTAGCCTGCACGCGGAGGATTTCGAGCATGAAGGTCATCATCCGCCGCCCCCGCCGGGAGGTCGAAATGTCCGGGAGCCGTCGCGTGAAGGATCTGCTCCAAGAGCTTCAGATCAACCCGGAGACGGTCCTCGTCGTCCGGGGTGCGGAATTGCTCACCCCGGACGAGGTCGTCAAGGAAGGAGAGACCGTGGAAGTCGTCCCGGCCATCTCGGGAGGGTCGGACGATGAAGTGTAGAACCTGCACCGCCAAGGCGGTGATCGAAGTCAGGCGGCATAACGCAGCCTTTTGCAAGGGTTGTTTCATTACCCACGTGGAGCGCCAGGTTCAGAAGACGATCGACACTGAGAAGATGCTCTCCAAAGGTGATTCGGTCCTGGTGGCGGTCTCAGGGGGCAAAGACAGCCTCACCCTCTGGGAAGTGCTGCATCGCTTGGGTTACCACACCACTGGCCTCCACATCGCCCTGGGGATTGAGGACTATTCCCCACTTGCACTAGAGAAAGTCGAGGCGTACGCCAAGGGTCAAGGGCTCTCCCTGATCGTCACCGACGTGAAGGCGGAATACGACTTCACCATCCCGGAATTGGCCCTCTTTACGCCTCGCGTTCCATGCTCCGCCTGCGGCCTCAGCAAGCGCTATCTTATGAACCGGGCGGCCCTCGAGGGGGGGTTTAACGTGCTGGCCACTGGGCACAATCTGGACGATGCCGCCTCCACCCTCCTGGGAAACCTGCTTCATTGGCAGACGGAGCAGCTCGGCCGAATGAGGCCAGCCATGGAAGCGACCCATCCGAAGTTGGTGAAGACCGTCAAACCTTTGGTCCGCCTCACCGAACGCGAAACGTTGGCATATACGATGTTACGAGGGATTGACTATCACGAAGACGAGTGTCCCAACTCGGTCGGGGCGACGTCCCTTTTGTATAAGGACTTGTTGAACCAGCTCGAGCACGCCTCACCGGGGACAAAGCAGAGCTTCTACTTCGGCTTTCTGAAGAAGGGTCACTCGGCTTTTCTTGCCACCAAAACTGAGGGCATTAAGCTCAATGAGTGCGAGGTCTGCGGCCAAGCGACAACGACTGAGGCCTGCGCTTTTTGCCGAATGATGGAGCAGGCACGGCGGGCGGCACCACCTCGGAATCTGTGAACCTCTGCCCCGCACCCCTCGATTTTCATCCCTCCCAGGCCCGTGTTTCGATGGCAGCGCCCCGAGGAACGCGAAATCGTCGTGCAACAGATGCCATGCGTTTGCGGCTTTTCGAAATCCTGTAGACTGTGCTACGGTGCGGTGATGACGGGTCGGATGGAAAGGCAGGGAAACGACGGGGAGAACCGGAAGCGGTAGACCACAGGAGAAAAATTGGATGCTCCCTAAGGTGGCCATCGGTCGACATTGTGTCGCGCAGTCCACCAACTTGGAGAATTACGAGCCCTTCGTCGGGGATGGTTTAATCCAGGAAATCAGAGGGCTGGCCACCGAGCTATCGAGGGTCCGCCTCTGTCACATCAACAGCACCGTGGCAGGCGGAGGGGTGGCTGAACTGTTGGGACGCCACATCCCACTCCTGCAGGCCCTCGGCTTGCAGGCCGACTGGCGTTTGATTCACGGCGACCGTGATTTTTTCAAGGTGACCAAAGGCTTCCACAATGCCCTGCAGGGGGGGTGGTTTCCATTCTCCAAAGAGTTTCAAGAAACGTATCTCGACCACAATCGG
>JABAOD010025228.1_pt2 | contig 11882 bp, 9 predicted proteins | sample 7062151 | NCBI WGS metagenome assembly JABAOD01 (sample SAMN14538626, study PRJNA623070) | marine sediment metagenome | biome: marine biome [ENVO:00000428]; feature: marine pelagic biome [ENVO:01000023]; material: deep marine sediment [ENVO:00002113] | place: India: Gulf of Khambhat ...
TCCACGTTTTCAATTGGAACGGTAACCACCTCGCCCGCGTCCAGATCGATCTCCGCGCTGCGGACGAGTATGCCGCTGGGAAAACGCTGCCTCTGCTCCAACACCCTTCTGACAACGCCGATCATGCCCTGGTGAGGCCCGCGCAGCACTCGTGTGCGCACGCCTGTGTCGAGCGGGATCACTTCATCCGGCAGATCTACGCTCTGGGTGGAGGGGAGCGGAATAATCACTTCCGGCCGCTGTCCATCATAGGCGGTTCCCATGTTGCCATCCACAGAAACCTCGCGTCCGGCGTTGGTGTCCATCAGATTGAAAGCCGCCGGGTTCATTGGACGATTTCCAAATCCGTCAATGACCACCAGCGGGTAGGGAAGTCGAAGAGCCACAGGGATGAGCTCCGACGAGAGCGAGCCGAGCACAATGCCCCGCACCGCCAGTTCGGCGGCCCGGTGCAGCGCAGAGGGATGATCGCACAGGCCTGCCACGAGAATCGCGCCGCGCATGTCGATATCCAGGTCGGCGGTGTCCAGGCGTCCTTCGCGTTCTTCCGAAACGATGCGCATCACGCCGTAATCCCGCCGGCGATTGCCCCATACCGCCTGGATTAGCGCCCCCACGGTTTCAATCACAACCTGCTGCGACCCGTCTGTGGAGATCACCTGGCCCGGGAATCCGGCCTGCACCTCCAGCGGCTCTCCCCGCGATTCGAACAGAACCCTCCCCCGAGATATGGCGACAATCCGGCCATCGCTCGGCGCGCGAATGGTTCTCCTTGCCAAGCCCACGGGCCCTGCGATGATGTCGTCCATATCGACCCGGTCGCCGCGCTCGCGCACAAGATACCGGGCGATTTCTCTTTCGGGAATGCCCAGCCCTTTGGAGATATCCAGGAAATAGTGCTTGGGCGACAGTTCCGCTTCCGCCACCACATCCTGTGCTTCAACCTTCTCATTCACGCGAATGGTGATCGTTCCGGGGACGGGAAGTCTGCGCTCGCGCCGGATGGTCGTCAGGGGCAGGATATGCCGGACTGGAGGCAAATAGGTGGTGATCATCGTTCAGCGTTCCCTAGGTTGCAAGAGCAATGCCAGTTGTGCATCACTCCTCCGCGCCGATATCCCACAGCCACTTCTTGTTCAGCTCCTGCCTCCGTTCCAGCTCCTTAGGAAGCTGCAGAGGCCTGCCCCTCGCGTCGATCATCAATCCAATGGCGCCCCCGGCGACGCGCACCGCTCCCGCGCGTCCAGGACCGCCGAAGCCGACATCGAAGCCCCGTTCGGGCTGCAGAGTCAGGCGGCCATGTTCGCCCTGAGCCAGCGGGATCACCGCAAGCTGCCCCAGCCGGACCTCGCCTTCCACCGGCCTCCCGCCCGACTCCCGCTCCAGCTGGAGCCGCAACGCGGGCCTGCCCACCCGCCCGCCGCCGACCGGCGCGACGACGGTTCCAAGGCTAACGAAGGTTCCTGATCCCAGAACCTGGATGGCTACGATCGGGAGCACAGCCGCTGCGGCCCCCAGCGCCGCGGTCGCGCTGTGCGGATCCAGCACCAAAGTCGTGATCCCGGTGGGCTCCAGCGCGTCCAGAATGGCAAGCGCGGCAAAGCCAGGATGCGGCGTCGCGGCGAACACGCCGCCCCCAACCACAATCGGTTCCATGGGCGGAAGCAGCACTGCCCGCGCCCCGCGTTCGGGCGGCCAGCCCTTGCGAGCCTGCGCAAGGGCGTTGCGCAGGATCACCCGCGCCAGCGCGTATTCGAGATTGAGCTCATCCTTCTCGACGGGCACCGTTCCGGGGTGAAGCGCCTTGTTGAAGATGTGGTCACGAATCCGGCCGGAGGCCATCTTCTCAGGCAGCCACTCGCTGATCTGGTCGATTGAACTATGCTTCAGCACATCCGGCAGGGAGGAGCCCAAACCCAGATCAGAACGGACGCTCAGCCGGAGCTCGCCCGCAAAGGCCGCTCCGATGGTGACGTGGCTGGCTCCGAGATCCACCCCCAGAACGCCTTTGGATGGGTCGTAAACCTGGCTCAAGTAGCGCAGGACCCGGCCGAAAGCGTCGGCCGTGAGCATGAGGTGGCCGCCGGACCACTGTGTCAATTCGCCGTAGCCCGAAACGCGGGATGAACGGGCCTCCGATATGGCCTCCGCCATGCGCAGCCGTGTGGGGGCCAGATCTTCCATGCTCAAGCTGGGACGGACATTGGGCGTGAGGGCCAGTTCGACCCGGTCCCCAAACCGCTCAGCGACGGCAGCCGCCAACTGGCGGTTGCCGGCGTATACGACTTGTGGTCTCTGCCCTTCCGCCATCAGCGCCGCCGAAAGGCTCACCGTCTCGACCATGCGGAGAATGGAGTCTGTTGCGCCGCCATCCGTCCCGCCGACAACCATAATGAGATCCGGCCGGGCCTGCAGAATGAGGTCGATCTGTTCCTCTTCCCTTCGCCGATCGAGCAGGTCGATCTGCTCAACCACGTTCAGATAGGTCGAGGCCGCAAGCCTCCGGCCGCTTTGCATCGAAACGCCGGGCATGAGCCCGACGAGCACCGTCCGGACGCGTGGACCGGCGGAAGTTGTGGCGACAAACACGTCCACGCCGGCGCCGGTGCCCGTGACGGGCATGATCAGGGATTCGGTTTCGTCCACCAGGCGGCGACCGCTCACGGCCTGGATCTGGTCCATGGCGCTGCGGACGCCCTCGCGCACATCCAGCAGCGGCGCGGCGGCAGTGGAGGGCGCCTTGGCCGCCGCGACCAGTCGATAGCGGCCTTCAACGACGTCGAACAGAGCGGCGCGTGTGTTTACGCTGCCGACGTCCACCGCTAGAAGCGTTTCTGCCTCAACAACCGAGCTCATCCGCCTCCGTCCTACCCTGGAAGGAAATTCAGGACCAGATTCCAGAGGAACTCGATCCTCTCCGAAAGCACCACCAGGCTGGCAGCCAGCGCGCCAGCATACATGACGCCAAACGTCAGCGCGATGAACCAGCGGCCCAAGGCCGCCAAAGGAACCGTACCGAGCGTGCGGCGGGTCTCTCCTGTGAGCGTGCGCCGGGCGCTGAAACGGAAATAGACCAGGGTGCTGACCGTCCCCAGGAGCAGGATCAGCACATTGAGCACGCGTTCAAGACCGGTCTCACCGGTCTGCGGAGAAACCGCGCCGGGATTCAGCGTGTCCATCGCAGCCAGGCTCTGCGGGATAACGGTGCCTGTGATCGCGCCTCCGACTACCACGGCGGCGCCGACGCCCACCAGGAAAGCCACCGGCAGGGTTCCGTAGCGCGCCAGATCAGGGGAAATCTTCAGCAGGAGCAGCGCCACAAGGAGCCAGGGCACGAGCACAGTGAGGTCGGAAATGCCGGCCAGGCCGCGCAGGAGAACCGGCTCAACCAGCCCCGGCAGGAGCACATTGTGCCATGCGATGGCGCCTGCATAGCCAGCCGCCACGCCGATGAAAATGTAGGTGGCGAGACGGAAGAAAAGGTTATCGCCGATCAGATAGCTGAGCACCATGATGGTGAGCAAGCCCGCTATCAGGCCGCCAACCAGATCGACAGTTATGCCCTCCGGCATATTGTCCCAATCCCCCCCTCATTCAGAGCGGAGCTGCACGAGCCAGGAGCCAATTCCGTAGACGAGTCCGGCAAGCAGGATCAATTCCGCAACGAGCATGCCGGAGCCAAATCCGTCCCAGCGGCCCTGAGCGTCTGCAGGATCGCCGTTCACCTGCTCGTACGCCACAGCCGCCGGTAGGCCGGTTAGGATGCCATTGACCTGCGGTTCGAGCGCCTCAAAATAGGGCCGCACTAAAGGCTCCGCGCCCGCGCTCAGGACCATCACAAGCGATGCGTCTCCCATCCAGGGATGCGCCTGCTCGGCCCACACACGCGCATTGTCGGGACCGGCGGTGATGACAGCCACCATCCCAAAGTCGGACAGCCGATCCACGCCTTCCAGGATCGGCGATTCCCAACCCGAGCGCAGCTCGGGGTCCTGCGGCAATTCAAAGCCCCGCAAGACCACCTCCCGCGGGGCGGCCGAAAACAGCTGGACGGCTGTCGGTCCCCCGGAGAGATAGCCCAGGTGGAGGTAGTTCTTCCCGTTCTCGGCCCCATGAGCCGCCCCGATTCGCCTCAGCAGACGATCTGCGAGCGGAGGGCCGGTAGGTCGGGTGGAAAGCGTGACCACGCGCAGGTCGCGGGCCATCAGGTGCTCAAGGAGTGCACCGCCCACCGCGTCCAGCTCGCCTGAGAAACCGGGCTCGTAGTCAATAACGAGCAAGACGGGGCTCTCCGCCGGCAGATCGTTCACAAGGTTGATGAGCGGTCCAAGATCACGCGGCACCCTGGAGGGCAGCGGGAATGAGGGTAGCCCAAGGATGATCGGCAGCGCCACCGCGACCAGCAATAGAGCGCCAATGATCCAGCGCAATACCGGCAGTCGAATGCGTGAGACCTCCTCAACGGGGGCCTCACGTTGTTCCTCCTCCACCATCCTGCGAAGCAGATCGGCCTGTGCAAACTGGCGTTCGGTGACTTCCAGGCGCACGCCGCCGATTGTGGAGGCGCGCGGCTTGGCCACAACCGGTTCCGCCGAGAGCACGCCGCGAAGCCCCGCCAGTGGACCGACCGACTCGACAACCTGCTCCTCCTCCGGCTCGAGTTCGACCACCGGGCGGAAGGTCTCCACCGGTCGCATGGCTTCAAGCCAGGAGGGCAACTTGGCAGGCGTGATATCCGCCGCGAGTTCCTCCCCCTCCCCGGGAGCCTCACCGGTCGCTGCTCGGGCGTCGCCCATCCATTCGGGAAAATCGATTGCATCGAAATCGACTTCCCCCGTTTCAGACGGCGGCTGACCCTCCTCCTCCCCGGATACGAGCGCAGGGACGTGCGGAAGATCGTCTACGGCGTCCTCGGTTTCGCCTTCGAGTTCAGCGTCCAAACCGCGAAACCACTCCGGATCGATCTCGGCATCCGGCGCAAAAGGGGTCTCCGGCGTCGGGACCGGAGGCTGTTCTTCGACCTCAAGCTGATCGGGCTCGGGCTCTTCCTCGGGCTCGAATTCGGGGAACGCTTCTTCCGCGCCCTCTTCTTCCAGACTTTCCGCCTCGACCTCTTCTGCGAACTCAGGCTCGACCAATCCTGGCTCCGGATCCGGTGGAAATGGCTCGATTTCATCCGCCTCTTCAGGCTCGGGGGCGCGCAGGTCCTCCAGCCACCCGGCGGCTTCCGTTGCGTCGACTCCCTCCTCGAATACGCCGGCCTCCCGTCCGAATTCCGACAGCCAGTCTGGGATCTCCCCCTCCGGCGGGCCTTCTTCTTCCTCGCTCACTTCCGGCATTTCGCTGAGCCATTCGGGGACACCCTCCTCGGGAGGTTCTTCGGCGGGCTCCTCTTCTGCACCAACCGTTTCGGCCGAGGCGCTCGCTCTCGCATCCGGAGGCTCCTCGTCACCCTCCTTGCCCTCCAGCAGGTCGGTTATTCCGGTGGGAGGTTGCATAGCCTCCGATTCGAGGATCTCCTGCGGCTCTTGCCCCTCCAGCCAGTCTGGGACCTCCTCGGACTCCACAAGATCGTCCGCGCTGCCCGTCTCGGCCTGGCGCAGACGAGCCAGCCAATCGGGTTCTTCGGATTCTTCAGCTGGCTCTTCACGGCCGGTCGGTTCCCCCTCCCAGACCACTCCCGGCTCTTCGAAGGCGGGTTGTTCGGGAGGCGCGATGTCTTCCGGCTCCATCGGCTCAAGTCCGCGGAGCTCGTCTTCAGCTTCCTGCTCGCCCTCCGCCTCAGCCTCGCGGAGCCGCTCAAGCCAGCTTTCGCCTGGCGCGGCCAAATCGTCTTCGGCCTCCATCTCAGACTCAAGCGTATCTTCCTCGGCCTGGGAGCGAATCCGCGCCAGCCAATCCGGCGTTTCCGCCGCCTCCTCCTCTTCCGAAGGGGATAGCGGCTCCGCCTCACCGGGAATATCGGCTGGCGGCTCGCCGATTTGCAGTGGTTTGAGGCGGGCTTCGCAGAATTCGCAGACTTCCGCCTCCGCGGAATTGGATTCCCCGCACATTGGGCAGCGAACTTCATCCATAGCGTTAATCCCCGTACGGTCGATCCACAGCCATCAAAACGCGCAGGCCGGTGGTGATGGCGCCCAACGCCACCCCAAGCAGGATGCCCCGCGCGCCTCCGGCTGCCCACACCTGGCTGACCCACGCTCGCAAATCGCCAAGACCGCGAGGTATGAAACCCTCATCTCCGGTGAGCCACGGGCCCGTGCCGAGCAAGACGAGCAGGGCGCTACCCACAAAAATGAAACTCACCAGATCCCGTCGCCTGGCGAAAAGCCGGAAGCCGGCCAGAGTTAGCGAAACCGCCAGCAGGGCCGTCAAACTGGCCTCGACTGGAAGCTGAACGTACTCAAACAGCAGCGAGACGGCCTCATAATCGGGGCCGAATATCAGTCCGAGCAGCAGCGTAACCAGGAAGAACAGGATGAGCGCTGCGCTGTAAGGCCATCCCACCTCCTGGAGGCTGACCTTGTTCCAGTGAACGCTGAGAAGATTGATCAGCCCCACGAGCAGCGCCGCGGCCGCCAGGAGGACCGCCCACTGCATGAGCAGCAAACGAAGCGCAACGAAGAGTTGAACGTCGAAGAAATAGCCGAGCAGAACGAAGATGCCGCTGCCGATGGCGACCGCGGACCAGATGATGTAGGCGCCTACCCTCACAGGCCGACTCCTAGTGTGCGCAGCAGAGTTCCCACGAGGATGACGCCAACGATGATAAAGCGCACCGCGTCCTGGGTCCGTAGACTGGCTCGATGCAGCGGCCCTACGTTCAGGTAGGCTCCACCGGCAAATACCTCTTCGCCGACCAGCGCGTGCTCTGCAGTCGCATAGAGCAGGGCCTGAGACTGGACATCGTCTGTCCCTGCGAGCACAAACACGCCCTGGCGCTCTCCGAAATCTGCCCCCAGCGCTCCTTCGGCGCCAAAAGAGCCCACCAGCATGTGGGCCGAGACATTTTCCGTCGCCAGCAGCAGTGGAAGCCCAGCGATATAGGAGAAAGGCGTCGGCCCGAGCAGGCGTCCTGAGGTGGGCTCGTACCGCTCACTTGCGCCGGCTTCGGCGTATGCGGTTCGCAACGTATCCTGGGATAGGAGCGCCATCGCGCCGTCGCCGCTGGTCACGACAACTGGCATGTCGCTCATCGAGGTCTCCCGGGCCACGCGGCTGAGCATCGCCAGTCCGGCGAGAGCCGGCGCCGCATCCGAGCCGATGATCGACCCCGTCCCGAGGGAGAGGTGCACCCGTTCTCCCGCCTCAACGGCGCGCTCAATGGTCCGGCCGAGCTCCTCGAATGCCGGCAGCGGCCGGAAGACCGCCGGCCACCGTCGCCTCAAGGCGGTGTATGCGATCAGCAGGACGACAAACAGCGCCAGAATCAGCAGTCCGATGAAGTCCTGGAAACTCACGATCCAGACTCCTTGCGAAGCTTATCGGTTAGAGCCGTGAGCTGTTCGTCGTCTTCAAGAAGCGCCGCCAGCTTGCGCATCAGCCCCCCGCCATTCCCAACAAATGGCTCCAGAAGGTAGGTCGCCTGCGCGGCCAGCACCGCCAATGGGCGGCCCGCCTCCAGCAGCGCCGCGGCCGGCTCCTCCAGGCCCATCCGCTCCAGCCAGGCCAGAATCTCCTCCGAATCGGGTCTTCCTGCATTCATTTCGCGCAGTATAGCACAATCAACGCGCGGCGGCCACAAACCCCATAACTGGGGGTATGGCCCCACATACCACCTGAATCTGGGGGAGATTGTAGTCCCCGAGCGCCAGGCGGGTCAAGCGACTCTGTTGGCATCGGCCCTCGGCTTGGATATAATACGGAACAGGTGTTCGAGAGGCCTGCCTGCATGAGCCTGGATCTTCCCCAGCTTCTCCCACAGGTTGAAGATATGAGCAAGACGGTCGCCGAGCGCGCGCGGGAAAACGCCCGCAAGCTCTCGCAAGCTTTCGGCGCATTGCAGGACGCCGCCTCGTTGTCGCTCGAAGCGCTGCAAGCCAAGTGCGCACTGGCGGGTGAACGCTGGTCTGGCGCCAAGCCGATCCATGAGGCGATCGACGCCCGGTTCCCAACTCCAGCGCTCCCCGAGCGATTCGCTGTGCTCGGGGCGGATGGCTCCCAAATCTATCCCGACCGGCATGCATCCGTCCTCTACTACCTGATCAATATCGGCAGCATCCTGATCGAGCACGGCGCGGGGTCCACACCCCACACGACTCGCCAGCCCAGGCTCTACTTCCGTGATGAAGATCTCTTCACCGAGGACGGCAGCCTCACCCCTTCCGAACTGATCAACGGGAAGCGCGATGAGGCCGAATTGGGCGAGTTGGCTGATCTGGCCCAGGAGCGCCCTCCAGGTGAGCCTAAGCTGGCCTTGCTCGACAACGGCCTCACCCTGTGGCTGGCGTTGCAAGTCCAGGACCAGCACCAGAGAGAAGCGGATCGGATCCTGGAAGGGTATCTGGACCACATGGATCGCCTCCGGTCGGCGGGCGCCTCCATCGCGGGGGTCATCGACAGGCCGCGGCATGCGAACGTCTTGACCCTCATCCACCTGGCCCAGCTCACCGAAACTTCGATCAACGAGGACGCGCTCCGGGCAAGCCCATACCGCGGGCTATCAGACCGCATGCTGTTCGCAAGGCTGCTGAAGCCCGGCGAGCGCAGCGCGTGCTTTGGATATGCTTCCCCGGTGGTCCGCGAATTCGAGCGCCGCGGGCACGGCGTTCGATTCTTCTACCTGAACAGCGCGGAAGGCGGCCAGCTCCTGCGCGTTGAAGTGCCCGACTGGGTCGCCGACCGGCCGGAGGCGCTGGATCTCGTTCACGCCGGCGTGATGGAGCAGTGCCGAAGCACAGGCGGTTTCCCCTACGCACTGATTCGCGCACACGAACTTGCCGTGGTACGGCAAGCGGAACGGCAATCACTGGAGGGCATGCTCTCCAACGCCCTGGTCAAGCACGGTCTCATTGCGCGGCCGTCGCAGAAGAGTCACACAAAACGTTGGACCGGAGGTCGACGGCGCCATCGAGTATGAGGAGCCTTTGCCTATGAATTCAGAGCAGCCGCTCATCGGGCGCGTAACTCGGTGCAGCACGCGCGGCTTTGTGGGGGCGGTGCGCTTGCCTGAACCCGACATGCCAGCCTTCGGGACCTTCTGCAATACGGAAGCCCAACAAGGCCGATCCCAGGTTGTCGGCCTCATCTACGACATCAGCATCGTGGACGACGAATTCGCCCGACAGATGGCGAGCGCGGATTCGCTCTCCCCGGAACAGTTGGCCGATACACAGGAGAATCGTCAGGTGCCGGTGGAATACAGCGCGCTGGCGGTTGGCTACGCGGACGGGGAAGGCTACCGCCACAGCCTGCCGCCCCAGCCTCCCCTCACGCTCGCCCCGATCTATCCCATGACGGCGGAAGAGACCTCCCAATTCACCCAGAAGCTGGACTTTCTGCCGCTGATCCTATCGGCCCAGCAGATCCCCACCGAGGAACTGCTCGTCGCTGCGCTCCGCCACGCGGCGCTCCTCCGGGAAGGCGCGGCGCAGGAGCGCTTCCTGCTCGAGGCGGGACGGGCGTGCGCCCGGCTGATGGCCAGCGACCTGACGCGCCTCGACAGGGTGCTGCAGGGTTTGAGAGCCTGAACGGCATGCCTCGAAAGACGCCCGGCCAGACCAGAGACTATGAGGAAGCTCAATGAGCGAACAATCCGATCTCGATGCAGTGTTTGGGGACCGGCGCAGCGAGACTCCGCTTGGGATCGTCGTGGGCGGCTCGCTTTCAGGCGGGCTTGAAGTGAAGCTCAGCCCCCAGCTCTCATTGGAGAAGCTGGCCGTAGGCCGCTACGTCGTGCTCGAGGGGAAGGAGACCGGTCGCAAGTTCTTCGGCCTCATCACAGACATCGGCCTTGAGGCGACGAATCCGGAGCTGAGCCGACGCCCGCCCAATGTCGGAGACGAATACTCGACGGAGGTCTATCGCGGCGAAGTCGCTTTCGGCATGATCCACGTGAGTCCTATGCTGATGCTCGACGAGGAGGAAGAGGAGCCCCGACCCATCAAGACCATACCGGGGCATTTCTCGCATGTCCATGAAGCCTCCGCGGCGGACGTGGAACGGGTCTTCGGATCGGAGGATGAAGCGCATTTCTATGTAGGATCGCCGCTGGAGATGGAGGCGGTGCGCGTGAATCTCGACCTGAACCGGCTCGTCGAACGCTCATCCGGCGTCTTCGGCAAGAGCGGCACAGGAAAGTCCTTCATCACGCGCACTCTGCTTGCCGGGATCATCAAGTCCGGCCTGGCCTCGAGCCTGATCTTCGACATGCACAACGACTATGGATGGGCGGTGAAAGATGAAGTCGGGCGCGAGTACAAGGGCCTGCGGCAGCTGTTCCCCGACGGCCGTGTCAGTGTCGTGAGTCTGGACAAAGAGACTTCCCGCGCCCGCGGCAGCAAGATCGACGACGTCCTGAAAATCGGCTACAGCCAGATCGAACCGGAGGACGTTGTGATGCTCGCGGGCCTGCTCGATCTCACCGAGACGCAGACCGGGGCGCTGTACTATCTCCGTCGCACCCTGGGGCCAGAATGGATCACCAAGCTCCTTGAAGAGGAAGAGGAACCCGAAGAGCTCATAGAAATGGTCGCAGAGCAGCGGATCGTCGCCGGGACCCTTGGCGCCATCCGGAGGAAGTTCGAGATTTTGCGACGCATGGAGTTCCTGGTTGAAGGGGACGGGGACGACACGGTTGAAGAAATCTTCGCGCGCCTGAACATGGGAACCAGCGTCGTGCTCGAATTCGGCCGCTACGGGAACAATCTGGCGGCCTACGTCCTGGTTGCCAACTACCTCACGCGGCGAATCTACGACCGCTATGTCGAGCGCACGAACCTCGCCGCCGGGGGAAAGGCGGATGAGCCTCACCCTTTGGTGGTCGTCATCGAAGAGGCGCACAAATTCCTGGATCCCCAGATCGCCGGGCATACGATCTTCGGTACCATCGCGCGCGAACTGAGAAAGTACCGCGTCACGCTGCTGATCATCGACCAGCGCCCGAGCGCCATCGACGATGAGGTGATGAGCCAGATCGGCTCGCGACTCACCTGCCTGCTCGACAATGAAGCCGACATTCGAGCGGTCTTCTCAGGAGTGAGCGGCGCGGGCGCGCTGCGCGAGGTGCTGGCCAGGCTCGATACCCGCCAGCAGGCTCTGATATTGGGTCACGCTGTGCCGATGCCAGTCGTGGTGCGGACGCGCGACTACGACGAGGCTTTCTACGCCTCCATCGGCGTGCTGGAGGGGGAGGCGCTCACCGAACGCGCCAAAAAGGCCACCGAAACGCTGTATGGGGATTAGAGCGGCAACCGCCTGATCGAACGGCACGTGAAGGCCTGCTTATTGCCGGCTGGTGCGTCCCCAGCAAACCGGCTGCAACCGAGCCGCGGTCAGCGAAACCGGATGCTCAAACCCGCGAGCGTGATCTCGCCTCCTGCACACCAACAACCTCGATGCGGAAATCAGATCGGAATCAAGGGTAGGCTTCTGCCAGCAAAGCCTCGATCGCGGCCTCGGTTTCCCGGTAACGCCCCTCACCGATGTGCCGGTAGCGGATGCGCCCCTGCTTGTCGATGAGGTAGAGGGTCGGCCAGTACCGGTTGTTGTAGGCTCCCCAGGTCCTGCGTTCGTTGTCCTGCGCGACAGGATAGGGGATGTCGAGGCGCGCCACTGCGGCTTTCAGGTTCTCGAGGTCCCTTTCGTGCCTGAATTCGGGGTAGTGGTTGCCAATAATGACCAAGCCCTCGGGCCCGTACCTGAAATGCCACTCCCTCAACGAG